>Ga0315549_1000164_pt1 | contig 78565 bp, 77 predicted proteins | sample SalMarSW160200MG_FD_203101 | JGI IMG/M metagenome (GOLD analysis project Ga0315549, IMG submission 203101) | Salt marsh sediment microbial communities from the Plum Island Ecosystem LTER, Massachusetts, United States - Salt Marsh Sediment SW1601-200 ... | reverse complement strand
ACCCCCACACCGTCCCCCGCCCCAACACTCACGCGTACTCCCGCACCCACCAATACCCCCACTCCCCGGCCATCGAGTCCTGCAATGCCGGGACCGACCGTCTGGCCGATGCTGGTTGGGCTGGCGGCAGTGACGCTGTTCGCAACCCTGGTCGGCACACTGTTCAAACACCGGGGTTGAGAAGGACTGACGGGCTATCCACTTGACGCCAGCCGCAGCCGCCGGAAAAGCCACGGCGCTCCCAGCCCGCCCCATAGCCCAACCAACGCGTAGCGCACGACGCGCATGACAAAGTGGAGCGGCTCACCTTCACCGGGAAAGACGAGTTTGAGGCCGAAGTAGAGGCCAAACAGCCCAACCGCGCCGACCAGGAAGCGCACGACGCGCTGCCACAGCGGGCCGGCCACACTAAAGGGCAAGACCCGGCTGGTCAGCGCTATCCCCACGCCCATCCCCATCAGCACCGCCATCGCTTTGGACACATCGCCAGTGGGGTAGAGCAGCAGCAGCGCCAGCGGCACGGCTACGGACAGCACCAGTTGCACGCCCAGGCTCGCCCGCTTCAACCAGGTCTCAATGCGTGGCTCCAGCGCCAGGTAGGCCGCCAGGAGGAGAGCACCAACCGCCCAGCCCCCCAGCACATCGGTGGGGAAGTGCACCCCCAGGTAGACACGGGAGAAGCCAATCAGCACCATCAGTAGGATAGCGACGACCCACAGCCAGGTCTTGCGGAACCCGGCCGCGATGGTGCCCCACACGACGACCGCCGATTGAGAGTGCCCACTAGGCAGCCCGTATCCCTCGGCGTCGTGCAGTTGCACCGTCGGGTCAAGTTCGAACGGGCGCGGATGGGCAAATAGGTCCTTGAGTATGGTGTTGACGTAGGGCGAGAGTAGGTAGGCAAAGACCAGACGCGCCCCCACCGCGAAGTCCACGCACCAGAAGATCAGCGGGAGGAGTACGAGGAAGAACTCCTCCTCGCCCATGAAGGTGATAGCCTTGAAAATCGCGTCGAGCGCCGGTCCGTGCACCAGTTGGATGGTGCGGATGAGATCAAGTCCCCACTGCCATATTGCTTCCATCGCTACCTCCTATTGACTTGAGCGGTGATTGCACAGATGAATGATTTCACTCAAAAACCAGGTCGGTCATCAGAACTCCATCCGGCGTTAGAAACGCGCCGCCGAGAAACCAGAGCGGTCGTTCTGATTGAGATGGCCTGGTATCCACCACCAGTGTGTTCTTTCCTGCACGCAGATGCATCATAGCCGTCTTGCGTGGACGGCGAAAGAGAGGATGCACGCCCTCCTCTTCTTCCACTGGAATTCCCTCAACCCTTTGCCCGTTCAGGTAGAACTCCTCTGGACCTACAGACCGAAACGCAACGATCGCATCACGCTCGCCGGGGCTGATGACCGTCGTGGTCATATAGCCCGCCAGCGGCTCACCCGCTTTCAGTTGCTCCTGATGCTCTTTCATAAAGGGGATGACATGGGGCTGTTTCAAGTTCCCCCCCCACCCCTCTGGGTCCTGGAGGTAGACTTTCCAGTCCAGAGCGTCATTGATGTGTCCTTCGTCATCCATCACTTGCTCCAGCGCGATCGGCTCCTCCTCCTGGTTGTAGACGATGGCCCGCCAGGCATAGATCGTTGGGAACAGGGGATCACTTTGGTGCACGTAGGTCAACGTCTCCCCCTTCCAGGTGATCTTGACCTCTGCTTCCCAGTGCATCGTCTGCACCTGCCCGTCAAAGGCAAAGGGTGTACCCAGGATGTGCGACTCCGTGGTGCCTTTGACCTGGATGGTATGCTGCTCCGGCTTGCCCGTTCGAAACAGGGTAAAGGTCACTTCAAAGTCGTAGGGTCCCTCTACACGAGCCGGCGGTCCGATAATGATGCGCCCCAACTGCTGGGAGGCCTCTTCGGACGTGACAAACTCGATGAAGTGTACAAAGGGACCGCCCAGGCGCGCGATGGCATCGGCCCGCCCTCGGGAACCTGCATCCAGGCGCAGTATGGTGTCGAGCAACACGCCAGTGTCCTCCACTCCCGCAGGATACTGATCGCCGAGCAAACACCTGACGTCAGAGAGGATTACCGCGCGGTTGTGCGCTTCGCCCAACGCTGAAATCTTGCCCTCGGCAACGGCAGCGATCGTCAACGGCTGACGCTTGTCGCGCATCGGCACGTGGATGGTCGTGGTCAACCTCTCGGGGTCGTACGTCCAGTCAACGGTTTCTGCCCCGTCCATCATCACCTTTTGGGGCTGCCCGCTTCCCTCCAGGCGGATCTCGTACTGGCGCCGATCGGGGAGCACATCACATCTCCCTTCGACTGGTGCGATATGGACCACCCAGGTGCTTTCACCTTCCACTCGTGTCCTGATCTCGGTCCATTCGTACTGCCCCTGTCTATACGCCTCTGTGACACCGTCGTCCTCGTACAAGCGGAACACGCCGCTGGCTCCAGGGAAGATGGAGAGGACCAACCTGTCTTGTGGGATCGCATCTGTCGTCCCCGAAGCGAGGTGGGGTGGAGGTATGGTCTCGAACGATGGCGCCAGCGGCAGGATCGCACCCGCTTTCATCAGCATTGGCACGCGGGTCAGATCGCCGACGAGACGCACCCACCGGGGGCCAATAAAGGTCTCTTTGGTGATGTAGTCAATCCACGCGCCCTCGGGCACCCATACGTCGGTGGCCGCCAACCCGGTTTCGGGGTCCGCAGGATGGACGATGGGCGCGGAGATCATCTGGTCGCCGAAAAAGTACTGGTAACGAGCCACGTACGCTGCGTCTTCCTCAGGATACTGATAATACATCGGGCGGCAGAGTGAAATGCTCGTATCGGAGGCAACGCGGGCCATGGTGTAAATATAGGGCACAAGCCGGTATCGCCAATGGAAGGCATCCTTGGCAGCCTGGTACACCTCTTCAGGGTATTTCCAGGGCCGCCGCTCGGCACGTGGGTCTTTGGTCGCGTGCAGGCGCAGGCATGGGCTCAGCGCACCGAACTGTACCCAGCGCGCGTATAGTTCCGGCTTGGTCGCGCCGCCCATGTGCCCGCCGACGTCGTGGCTCCACCAGCCGTAGACGACGTTCGACGCCGTGGCGGTGAAATAGGGTTGAAACTGGAGCGTCGGCCAGACCGCGTAGGTGTCGCCGGAAAAGCCGATGTGATAACGGTGGTTGCCCAGCCCGCCCCACCGGCTATACAGCATAGGCCGCTTGCCCCGCCGGGTCGAATCGGTAAAGTGCACGTGATTGAGCCAGGGTAATGGGTCGAGGCCCTTCATCTCAGAGGTTTCGCCTTGCTGCCAGTCTAACCACCAAAAATCTACGCCCTGGCCCTCCATTGGGTGGTGGAGCAGTTCAAAATAGTCCTTGACGAATTTCCTGTCCGTGATGCGGAAGGGGATGGCCTCACCAGTCTGCGGATCTACTCCCATCGCCTCAGCGAACCGGGGATAGATTTCCTCGAACTGTTGCACTCCCTCAGCAGGGTGCAGGTTGAGAGTAACGCGCAATCCTTTTTCGTGGACCCATCTGAGGAAGGCTGGCGGGTCAGGGAAAAGCTGGCGGTTCCAGGTATAGCCGGTCCAGCTACGAGGTGTGTGCCAGTCTATGTCAATGACCAACACGTCCAGCGGCAGGTCATGTCTCTCAAAATCATGCACCAGGTCCTTAAGGTCCTGTGCGCTGTACGCCCAATAACGCGACCACCACGTCCCCAACACAAAGCGCGGGATCAGGGGAATCTGACCGCCAAAGTGAGTATACTCGGCCAGGGCTCCTTCGTAATCGTGACCGTAGCCAAAGAACACCCAGTCCTGCACTTCGCAGTCGGGACGCGGCGCGACCCAGCCATCGTCGGGATTGAACACCACCGCATGGCTATCGTCGAACAAGGCCCATCCCGCACGGGAGAGAATGCCTTCGTCCAGGGCGGCGTCCCCCTCACACATGTCGAGCGTGCGCCGCGTGCCGCGCAGGTTCAACGGGTTGGGTGTCCCCGGCACCCAGGTCTGGCGTTCGCCATTGAGATCAAAGATGATAGAGAGGTTATTGGCGGTGAACTTGCCGCTGCTCTGCTTATAGCGCAGCGTCAGTGCACCGGTGTCTATCGTCAGCACGTCCCCATCAACGTGGGTCGCAAAGTGTGGTGCAGGCCCATAGCGCGTCGGGAAGGCATAGGTACCCCGGTCCTCAAACTCGGCCGCCTCTGACCACTCCAGGCGGATCAGACGTGGGGTCAGTATCGTGAACCGGGCGTGGTCATTGGTCACGACGCTGTCCGGGTTGGCGACGGGATTGCCTGGGAAGCGGATGCGCTTGAAAAGATCGGAAGAGGGCTTCGTTGTCACTACAAGATTGCTCCTTTACACATCATGAATATATGTCCAGCACATCCCGCAGCATCGTCGCGGCGGAGGGGGTTGGGTCGGGCTCGTCTACGATGGCAGTGATCGTGCCGTAGATGTCAGTGCTGAACACGACGCCCATCTGCTTGCGGCCCAATCGCCCCAGGGGATGGTCCGGCGGCAGGGGCACGGGGGCCACAGAGAGAGTGTAAGCCCCATCGGAGTCCCGCTCAGCTCGCGCCAGCAGCCGGTAACACGCGCCTCGCTCCCGTGCGGATCGCAATGCGTCTTCGCTGAGGGTGGTGATACCGGTCAGCGATACCTCCTCCAGTCGGGCTGGGTACTCCAGGACAGCGTTGGCCAGGATGACCAGCTTGGCCGCAGCATCCCACCCCTCCAGGTCCCACGAAGCGTCTGCTTCCAGCACACCTTCCTGGCGGGCGCGGGCCAGGGCATCCTCCCAGGGCAGACCATCGGTCAGCAGGTCCATAACATAGCCGGTGACCAGGTTAGGCACTGCCTCCAGCCGGTGAATGACCGCTCCACGCAAGTCACGCTGGCCGAGGTAGAGGGCGGGGAGGCCGCCGGTCACTGTCCCGTCAAAGCGCAACTGCACGGAATGCGCCGCTGCCAGATCGTGCAGTTCCCGATAGGCTACGACCAGCGGCCCCTTGTTGGGCGTCACGACGTGCATCCCCCGCCGCACAGCGGTGCGGATGCAGGTGAGCCCCGGCTCGGCTCCCTGCTTCAGATTGACCGGGGAGGCCTCCAGCAGCAGGTCGGCCTTGGCCGTGGCGACCAGTTCCGGGGCCTGCCACTCCCGCCGCCCTACGCCAGGGTAGTCGGCGATGGTTCCCCCTGCTTGCTTGAGGTGTACCACCTTCTCCAGATCCAGCCCCGCCACCGGGTTGTAGGCTGCCCCCCGGCTGTCGGCGGCTCCCACCAGGCGCAGGTCCAGCCCGTAGCGGCGGCGCAGGAGAGCGTCCTTCTCCAGCAAGACCTTGCAGAAACGGCAGCCCAGGTTTCCCAGGCCGATGAGCAGAAAGCATACGGTGTGCATAGCACGCCCTCCAAGAAGTGAAAGTGATCTGAAGCACCGGCCAATGCTTATTGTTCCAGTTCAGCCGCGAGCCTTTGAATATCTTCGCCGATCTCATTCAACTCGGCGTCCAACTCACGCCAGATGCGCCGCGCCTCAAAGCCGAAGGTCTCCAACGCCTGGTGATAGTAAGCCAAGCGGGCTTCTCCCTCCAGCCGGCCGGCCAGAGGCGACGGCCCCTGGCAGCGGATTAGAAAGCGGGCGGTCCGGTTGCGCAGGCGATAGACTTGCTCGGAGACCTCGCGCACCCGCCGGGCTAGCGCCGGGGAGCGTCGCCTGAACATAAACCAGTCGCCGGGGATGCCCTCGCACAGACGGAAGAGCATCCGGTCGGTTCTGTCCAGCACCTCACCGATTTCCTCGCCGCCGATGTTCTCGTTGTTGAGGGCCGCGCCGCAAGTGCGGGAAACATCCGAGCAAAGCTGAGCCAGGCTCTCAAGTCCCCGCTCAGACGCTGCTGTCTTTTGCGCTGCCACTTACTGAGTATCTGTCTAAACATACCGTTCCCCCATTACAAACGACGATGGCAAGATTATAGCGCAACGCGCGCCGGGAGGCAAGTCCACTTCCATCTTTAGCCCTTCTCGGCGGCCTTGCTTGGTAAAGTGGTATAATCTCACGAGTGTAATTATTTAACCAGTGACTCCCAGTGAGCAATTCCCGCTTGACAAATGAGGTTTTTGGGGTTATAATTGGGACAATAATGACCCGTGAGGAGAAGATTCGGCCTTCATACACAGGTTTATCCCTAGACCAGTGTACCACTAGACCAGTATACCACTAGACCAGTGGTCACAGACCACAAACGTCGCCTTCCGCTTTCGACGCGAGCCTCTACCTGGAGGTGTGCGCGGGGAGGGTAAGTTGATGTCGAGCGAGCTCCACAAGCCGCTTTACGTGCAAATCCAAGAGTACATCACTGAGATGATTCTCTCAGGCAAGCTTCCCCCTGAAACCAAACTCTCCTCCGAGCGCGAGCTTAGTCAGGAATTGGACGTAAGCCGTATGACCGTCCGCCGGGCCATCACCGAGATAGTTAACGAGGGCATGCTGGTGCGCCGTCACGGCTCGGGTACTTTCGTTGCCAAACCCAAGGTTTCATACGACACCCGCGAGTTGATAAGCCACACCCAATCCATGCGCTCTAAGGGCATCTCTCATTCAGCCCAGTTGCTGGAATTCAGCCAGGTCCGGGCCAGTAAGCGGCTGGCTGGGATTTTCGAGGTCGAGATCGGACATTCGCTTTACCGGGTGGTCAAGCTGCACCTGGCGAACCGCGTACCGACCGTTTTGGAGCGCTCCTTTCTACCCTGTCCACGCTGCCCGGCTCTGGAAGAGTACGATCTGGAGAAAACGTCCATTTACGATCTGCTCGTCGAGCGGTACGGTGTGTGCATCACCCGCGTCGCCCAAACTGTTGAGGCCGTTGTAGCCAGGGAAACGGCGGCCAGACAACTCCGGGTAGAGGACGGCACCCCACTGTTGATGATAACGAGGGTGATTTACCACAAGGACGGCAAGCCTGTCGAATATGCGCGTGACCTGCTACGAGGTGACTACGCCCGCATCCATTCGGAGTTCGACTTGTGAGGCTGCCGAAGATCAAGGGAAGATTGCTTACTTAAGGAAAGGAGGTGATTAGGACCAGACATAGTTGCCAGTTGACACACACGTTGTTTAAGATGGTTTCAGCAAACACTTTCAACATTTTAGAGAGGAGTTAAAACCATCTGGAACAGTTCTGGGATTCTGATTTTGCTAGGCAGTACAGCAGTCTCGCTCTGGAAGCCGGAGTGGTCAACCCTGACGGCGGTGATGTTATTCGTGGGGTTTGCTTCGGCCACGACCGGCATTTATTACGCCAACCGCTGGGTCAAGAAGCCCCGGCCGGAGGATACGATTGATAAGGCGCTCAAGGGGCTGGGGGACAAATACTGCCTCTATCACTACGAACTGAGCAGTGATCACGTGCTGCTGGCCCCTAACGACGTGGTGGTGACTGAGACACGCAATATCGAAGGCCACTTCTCCTACACAAATGGCAAGTGGCGCCAGAAAATGTCCATCAGCCGGGCGCTGCGTTTCTTTTTGGAGGAGCGACTGGGCAACCCGATAGCCGATGCCCAGGCGGCGGTGAGTCACATTAAGGCGGCACTCAAGGCCAATCTGCCCGCAGGGGGTAAAGTACCGGTGCGGGCAGTCGTGGTCTTTGTGCATCCGGCGGCGGTGTTGGAGGAGATAGAGAACCCGCCCATCCCGGTCTGCCAGCCCAAAAAGCTGCGCAGGCGCGTGCTCGTTCAAGAGCCTGACATGCCGCCCGAGCTTTACGCCCAGGTCGAGGCCTTGCTGGACTCCAAGCAAGTGTGAGGTCGCGAAGCTCAGCAGGCACTCCGGGCCAGGTGCCGCAGACGGGCGGCGGCCAGCCGTTTGGGAACGACGCGCACGCCCAGACCCGGACCGGAGGGCACCGACAACGTCGAGTCATCCTTGAGCACAAAGTCGGGTTCGGCAATGTCCCTGTTCTCAGGGTAGTAGCGGGCAGAGGCAGAGATGTCGCCGGGCAGGGTAAAGTTGGGCAGCGCGGCGAGGGCCACGTTGGTGGCGCGCCCGACGTTGGTCTCCAGCATGCCGCCGCACCACACCGGCACGCTCCGGCTGGCGCACAAGTTGTGGATCTGTCGGGCGGCGGTCAATCCGCCCACCCGCCCCACTTTGATGTTGATGACCCGGCAGGCTCCAATGTCCAGCGCCCAGCGGGCATGCTCCGGCGAGCGAATGCTCTCATCCAGGCAAAGGGGCGTGCTGAGTTGGGCCTGCAATTGAGCGTGATCCACGATGTCGTCGTGGTGCAGCGGCTGCTCGATGAGCACCAAGTCGAACTGGTCCAGTTCCCGGAAGATCGGTGCGTCGGCCAGGGTGTAGGCGGAGTTGGCATCCACTTGCAGCGGCAGGTCCGGCCAGCGCTCGCGCACGGCGCGGACCACATCCACATCCCAGCCTGGTTTGATCTTCAGCTTGACGCGGCCATATCCCTCGGCCACGTGCTGGCCCACCCGGTCGAGCAGCGCTTCAAGCGTCGGCTCAATGCCGACGCTCACGCCGACCTCCACTCGATCCCTTTGACCACCCAGTAGGTCTGCCAGTGACACTCGCTGCACCTGCGCCAACAGATTCCACACACCATTCTCCAGTCCGGCCCGGGCCATCGGGTGACCGCGCACCTGCCGGAAGCGCGCCACCACGTCGGTGGGCGACGCCACTTCCTGCCCCAACACGGCTGGGATGAGGAAGTCACGCAGCATGTGCCAGGCCGTCTCAATGGTTTCGCTGGAGTACCATGGCCCGGAGCCAGCAACGCACTCACCCCAGCCGGTGAGCCCGCCAGCGTGGACGGCCACCAGAATGCAGGGGCGGGTAAGTTCGCGCCCAAAACTGGTTTCAAAGGGATGTACCAACGGCAGGTCAATGTGGTGCAACTCAATGCATTCGATCTTCATCAGGGCGACCAATCCTTCTCCAGCAGATAGCAGCTTTGCTCATTCTCGAACAGCAGATCAACGACGGTGTATCCTTCGGCAAACGCGGGCTCAAACAGGGCACGGGTGTGCTCTCGCCAGGCATGAGCCAGCCCGAGGTCGGCTGATTTGATGGCCTGGAAGTGGGCCGGTATTGGGATGAGCAACCGGTCTCCCTCGAGAGGAAGGACCGTTTGCGGCGGGTGAGGCGGGTCGCCGGGGAGGAGGCGGTTGAGAATAGGGACACCGTCGTCCTGCAGCGCCGACAGTGAAGGGCCGACCCAGTCGCAACGCAGCCGGCTGGTGACGTGGTCGCTGACGATGTGCCAGTCCACCTGAAAGCGGTCGCTGAGCAAGCCAGCGTTGAGCCCGTCGCGCATGCTGCCGTATAGATCCCGCAGGTACGTCCCGCAGGTGGCGCCCAACTTGTGGAAGTTGAGGTAAGCGTTTCGACTTTCCAACGGATCGAAGGTCCAGGTGATGAGGTCCATCCCCTGGGCCAGCACATGCTCGCGCTGAGCCAGTTTCAGGCGATAGCCCACGTTCTGACTCTGGTACGCGGGTAACACGCCGGCCATGTGCGAGCAATGCTTCACCTTGCCGTCGGGTAATCGTCCGACAAAGCCAAAGACGAAGCCGATGAGCCGCTCCCTTCCCTCCTCTGGCAGGACCTCGAACGCACCCAGCACCAGCCCGCCGTTCTTTTGAACGGTGATAAGCAAGTGGTCGGGCACGATTATAATGTCCCTCTTGCGCCACGCCTCGCGCTGGATCTGCTCTACAGCCAGGTATTCGTCGTGGGTCTGAATAGGGCGAATCTCAATGGTCATTTCTCCTAATACGGCCCCCAGTATTCTGCCAGCGAAATTATACTCAATTCCGCCATACGCGCCAAACGGACAGACGAACTCTCGCCGGACGGTTATTCAGCGGGAGCGAGCAGGTGGAATGTACTTGCAACGCGGCCGGGGAGTTTGCTTAGCATTCCAAATCGTGCTATACTAGGTATGTTTACAAGGGCATCGCCGACGAGGTGGCAATTTACCCGTATCTCTGGTATACTGAGAGCAGAAGGCCCTATCGTGAGTAGCGAGACAGAGCAACAGGTGTGGGTTGAGGCGTGGGTCAGACGTATTGAGGCACTGGGGCTCTCGCCAGTAGTGCTACCGCTTCTCGAGGTCGCCCACGCATTTGGGTTCCTGGGCAGCCAGGTTCTTCTTATGACCCAGCCGCTGGTGACCGGCATTGTGAACGACGTAACGCTCGAGCAAACTATGGCTCTGCTGGACAGTCCAGAACTGCTGGATCGGTTAAGTGCTTGCCTGGAAGAGAAGGAGAGTGGGAAGAAATGAACGTTGGGGCTATCCTCCTGCTAACCCTAAGCGGCCTGGTACTCGTGGCAATGCTCATTCTGCGCGGCAAAAAGGGGCCGAGTCCATGTGTGCGCCCGTTACCTGCCTTCCAAGACTTGCGAGCCCAAGCAGGGTATGCTGCCGAGAGCGGTGGGGCAATTCACATCGCGCTTGGCAGTGGCGGGCTGCACGGGGAGGATGCAGTCACCTCTTTGGCGGGGCTCCAGGTGGTGGAGGCACTGGCCGATGCCGCCGTTTCTTACAGCGCACCGCCTATCATCACCGTAGGCGACCCCACGTTGCTTCCTCTGGCCCAGGACATCCTGCGCCGGGCATACGAGCGACGCGGTCTCGCAGAGCTGTACGATCCCGGTAGGGTGCGATTCGTCGCGCCCTCGCCGGTGGCGTACGCAGCCGGGGCGGCCTACGTAGCCACGACTGAGAATGTTACGGCCAACATGATGGCCGGTGCTTTCGGAGCCGAGGTCTCGTTGATCACCGACGCTGGCGCCCGACGTGACCTGTCCCAGTTAGCCGCTGCTGCTGCCCCTCGTGCTATCGGCGCACTATATCCTGCCATCAGCCGGCTGGCCGTGGGAGAGGAACTGTACGCCGCTGGCGCTCAAATGACTGGAGAGCGGCGCTATCTGGTCAGCCTGGTGGCCCAAGATATCCTGCGCGTGATCCTGGTGCTGATCATCCTGGGCGCGGCTGGGCTGGCTTTTCTGAGCAATTGGCAAGGTTGGTGACTCCGATGAGCAGTCTCGTCAAACGGTGGATTCCTGTCCTCCTCTTCGGAACACTCCCGGGCCTGGTCGTGCTGGCCGGATATCTGATCCCGACAAGCCAGACGCTGACTTACTTCCGCGACTGTCTGGTCGAGTGGGCAGTCATCGTGGCCGGATTCGCCTTCTTCCTGGGCATGTTCAATGTCTTGCGCATTCATGGCGGGCGGGTGGCCCACCTACGTAAGGGCTGGCTCTGCAGCCTGGTACTGCTGCTCGCTGCGTTGGCAGCCTGGGTTCCCTCCGTTCTACCAGCGAGTACCACAATCCAGAAGACGCTCGACCACGTAACGTTCGACTATGTGATCAGCCCGCTAGGAGCATCGCTGGCCGCGCTGCTAGTCTTCACACTGGCGTTGGCAGCGTTCCGCTTGCTGCGCGCACGGGGCAGCGCGAGAGGCGTGTTCTTCTTACTGGTTGTGGCCGTGACGCTGCTGGGCAGCACACCTCTTGCAAATCTGGAGTGGCTGGCCGACATCCGGGACTGGGTCGTCAACGTGCCGGGGATGGCAGGGATGCGCGGTCTGCTCCTGGGAGTTGCGCTGGGCACAGTGATCACTGCCCTACGAGTCTTTGTGGCCAGCGAACGGCCTCATAGTGAGTTGTGAGTAGCAACGCTATGATCTACTGTCCAAAGTGCGGTACAGCCAATCGAAGAGGAAGTCGCTTCTGTAACGAATGCGGCGCACCGCTCCCGATGCGCACGGCGTTACGCTGCCCGATGTGCGGCGCGACGAACCCTATCGGCAATGCCTATTGTGACAAGTGCGGCGCTCGCCTCATCCCAATGACAGTTCCACCCTTCGAGGAATCGGGACGTGAGCAAGCCCCCATCAAAGGGCTTTCTCTGCCTACTATCCCATTGGAGGAGAAGCAGGAACAGCAAGTTGAGGACGTGGCCGAGGGAGTCGGGACAGAGGAAAGGGAAACGGAAGATTGGCTAACACAACTTCGGGCTTCGACGATGGAGGAAGCCGAGGAACCTGAGACTACAACCGAACCCATCGAACCAGTCGAGATCCCCGACTGGCTGCGCGATCTGGGCCCAGTCAGTGTAAAGACCCAGGCAACACCGGGCGAGGAACAACCGACCACGAAAGCACCTTTAGAAGAAGCGCTGGCGGTGCCATCACCTGCCGTGGGCGAGATCACAGAGCGGCTCCAAGAACTGGTCCCGGCCGAGGTCCCCGACTGGCTGCGGGAGATGGCACCACCGGAGGGTGCGCCCCCACAGGCCGCACCGCCAGCAGCCGAGGCCGCGCCGGAGGAAGCAATCCCCGCGACGCCCGCCCCGGCCCCGGCCGAGGTCCCCGACTGGCTGCGGGAGATGGCACCACCGGAGGGTGCACCCCCACAGGCCGCACCGCCAGCAGCCAAGGCCGCGCCGACGGAGGTCCCGGAGTGGCTGAGCGGACTTGAGGCAGAGCCCGCTCCTCCTTCTGCCCCGACGACTCCCGCCTTTGAAGGAGTAACCCCACTCCTTCCACCTGAACCCGGGACTGGAGTAGCCGAGGCGGAGGGCCTGGCACGCGCGGAGATCCCCGGCTGGTTAGAGGTCCTGCGTCCACGCCCTGAGGCAACCGAGGCACCCGCTGAGGAGGGGCCGCTGGAGACTGAGGGGCTACTGGAAGGGCTGCGTGGCGTCATCCCCCCAACATTGGCTATTGAGGTGCCTGCCGTCCGTGAAAGCGCACTGTCACCGGAAATCAGCGAGGTGAGCGTAGCCCGGGCACAGTTGCTCCAAAGCCTGCTGGCCCGGCCGGTCGAGACGCCGCGACCGACAGCGCGCAAGCGGGGCATCAGCATGGGCGAACGAGCCCAGCGCTGGCTGGTGGCGGCCGTGCTCGTCATAGCCGTCGGGGGTATGCTGATGGCGCCGCTGATCATACCGCGGGAGGATATTCCGACCCTGACAAAGCCGGCCGAAGCCCCCGAAGCGGGTAGAAGGATAGAATTCCAGCGCTTGAAAAGGATGCACGACGTCATCCAAGATGTGCATGCGGGGGACGCTGTCCTGGTCGCCTTCGAGTACGGGCCAGCGGAGGCGGAGGAACTCAACCTGGTGGCAGAACCGATCCTGCGGCACCTGCTTGATCAGGGGGCACACATCTCCGTCGTCAGCACGCGACCCGAGGGAAAGACAGTGGCAGCAAGGCTGTTGAGCGGCATTATCGCATCCGAGGAACGGTACACAGAGACACAGTACGCGCGGTCGGACTACCGACCAGGCGGTGCTACAGGCGTCTCACAACTGTTGACCAATGCTAGTACCCCCCCCCATACGCCCCCCGAACTGATTCTCGTGTTGACCGCTCAGCCTGGGCCACTGCGCTGGTGGGTCGAGCAGAGCCGACTTCAGGCACGGGGCGAAGGTGCCCCTGCAATTGTGGCAGGTTTGAGCGCAGCCCTGGAGCCAGCCGCCAGCCCATACCTGGACGTCAGTGCGGGACAACTGGAGGGAGCGATCAACGGGTTGGGCGGAGCAGCCGCCTACGAAATGCATCGTGGATCGGCAGGGCGGGCCACTCAGCGACTTAACGCCCTGGCAGTGGGGCACATCGCCATCGTCGGCCTGATGACCCTCGGTGCAGTCCTCTACGCCCTCGGTGGCTCGCGCAGGAGGAAAAAGTGACACCCGAGATACTCGAAACTGCTGGCCTGGTGCTGGGAGCGGTGTTGACGCTCATGATCTTCAGTTATCTATTGGGTGATAATCTTCTTTACCGGCTGGCATTACACCTCTTCATCGGCGCGCTGATGGGCTACTCCTTCGGCATCGTGCTGCGCGAGATCTTCATCCTCAAGGTATTGGCCCAGCTCGTGGGCAAAGAGTACATCATGGTGGCCCCTCTGACGTTGGGCATCTTGTTGCTTATCAAGGGCTTACCCAGGCATGCCTACATAGGGAACTTCTCTGTTGCCTACCTCGTCGGCGTTGGGACAGCGGTGGCACTGAGTGGTGCATTGCTAGGCACCCTCGTCCCGCAGATCGGGGCGACAGGCCGTGCTCTGAGTCCCGCCTCGCTAGCATCGTTCCGCGCGGGGCCACTGGACGGTCTGCTGATCGTCGTGGGCACGATCTGTACATTGATGGCCTTCAACTTCACCGTGCCAAGAAAGCAGCGAGGATTAACAGGGGTGTGGACACGGGGCGTCAGAGCGTTGGCGTGGGTAGGGCGCGTGTTCTTGACCTTCGCTTTTGGCGTCGCCTTTGCCGGGGCACTAACAGCATCCCTCTCGATCTTCATCGGCCGTATTCAACACCTCATTGACATCTTCACCAACATCTATTTTCGTGTGATAGGCGGCTAGCGAGAGGCAACGATGACAGAAGAGCAACGCATTGATTCGATCCTATTGGCTGATTGCGGCACGGTAATGACCAAAGCCGTGTTGCTTGAGCAGGTGGCCGGGCAATACCGCTTCGTCGCGCAGGGTGAGACCCCTACCACGGCGGAGTACCCCTGGTCCGATGTGGCGGCCGGCATCCATCACGCCGTCGAGCGGATTTCCGAAGCCACAGGCCGGCACTTCTTCGACACGAGCGGCAATCTGATCTCCCCTGAACTGGCAGGTGGGCAGGGGGTAGGCATGTTCGCCGCGACTGTCAGCGCCAGCCAGCCGCTACAGGTCGTGTTGGCTGGCCTGGTGCGTGATCTGAGCGTCGCCAGTGCTGAGCGGGCAGCAGCCGGCACTTACTCACTGGTCAAGGCGATCCTGGCCAATGATGGCCGAGAAGGAGGCCTGAGCGGCGAGGAGCGCGTGCGCACGATTCTTGACGCTGCGCCCGACGTGATCTGCATCGCCGGGGGTATAGAGGATGGCGCAGTGACACCGGTGCTTGAACTGGTGGAGACAGTAGCCCTGGCCTGCTCAATGATGGACACAAGCGTGCGCCCCCGATTGCTCTACGCGGGCAATTCCCGGCTGCGCCAGCGAGTGGTAAACATCGTGGGGGGACAGGCCGACCTGCGCGTCGCCGACAATGTGCGGCCCACTTTGACGGAAGAGAACCTGCTCAGCACCCAGGCGGAACTGGACACGCTCTATGTGCAGGACAAGATGGGGCTGCTGCCAGGTATTGATGCCGTAAGTGGCTGGAGCCCAGCGCCACCCACACCAACTGCTCACGCCCTTGGCCGGCTGGTGCAGTATCTGTGGCACCTGGGTGACCCCTCAAGGGGTGTGCTGGGTGTGGACGTGGGTGCCGCTAACACGACGGTGGCCGCCGTCTTTGATGGACAACCTTGCCTGGCAATACGTGGTGATCTGGGCATCACCTTCGGCGGGGAACAACTGCTACAAGAGCGAGGTGCCAAAACCATCACCCGTTGGCTACCCGAACCGATGAATAGCGACGAGGCACGTGGGTTGCTCATCAACAAGGAGATGCGTCCGGTCAGTATCCAGCAGGAGCCACGCGAGTTGTGGCTGGAACAGGCATTGGCACGCGAAGCGATCCGCATGACACTGGAGGTAGCCCGCCCAGGCTGGAAGCCCGGCGCTGCACGGCCCTATTCCCACCTCCTGCCATTGTGCGACACTATTGTCGTCAGCGGCGGGATACTGGCACACGCGCCACGCCCCGGTCAGGCGGCCTTGATCGCGTTGGACAGTCTGGAACCTATTGGGGTCAGCACACTAGTGTTGGACGCTTACGGACTGGCACCAGCATTGGGAAGCGTTGCGGCAGTCAAGCCGCTGGCAGCGGTAGAGGCGCTGGACAGCGGGGTCCTCGTCAATCTGGCGACCGTGGTTACGCCAGTCGGGCATGCGCGTCGTGGGGACCTAATCCTCAAGGTGAGGGTGACTTACGACGACGGCAGCACGTTCAGCGTAGAGGTGCATTACGGCGACCTGGAAGTGCTGCCCTTGCTGCCCGGTCAGCAGGCAGTACTGGAACTGCGCCCACTGCGCCACTTCGACGTAGGCCTCGGCGGGCCAGGGAAAGCCGGCAAACGGCGCGTGAGCGGTGGGTTGGTCGGACTGATCATTGATGCCCGTGGACGCCCACTGCGCTTCCCGAGAGCCCCGAAGCAGTGCCAGTTACAGATGCGACAATGGCTGTGGGACATGGGAGGATAAGCGAATTGCGAAATGTACTACCCTTTTGAGACTCGGGTTACTCCCTTAACCAGCGTGCGCCATAAGCGGACGTTGCCCGCGCCGGGTGAAGTGTTTGCACGTGTCGGGGATCGAGTTGAGCCCACGCAGGTTGTAGCGCGTGTGAACCTGCCTGGCGATTTCCGTGTCCTGCCAGTAGCGCGTTTATTAGGCGTCCCTATCTCCCAGGTCAGGCGCCACCTGCGCGTCAGTCTGGGCGATGAGGTGCGGCAGGGCCAGGTAGTCGCCAGGCGACGTGGTCTGATCGCACGATCTGTCAAGTCACCCATAGATGGTGCGGTGACGGCCAGTGGTGGTGGGCGCATATTGATCGAGGCACAGCCCACTACATTCGACCTGCGCGCCTATGTCTACGGCACGGTGAGCAACGTGCTGGAGCACTATGGTGTGGTCATTGAGACGATGGGGGCTGTAATCCAGGGAGTATGGGGAGCAGGAGGTGAGAGTTTGGGCGTGATTAAGTGCATGGTGAAAAGCCCTGACCAGCCGCTGCGAGGCAAAGCCATTGACCCCTCCTGCCACGGGACGGTCCTGGTCGGCGGTGCTGGGCTAAACGAGGGTGCACTTGAACGAGCCCAGGAACTCCAGGTGCGAGGCATCGTGGTCGGCGGGCTGGCACCCGAGTTGATCTCACAGGTGAAGGAGTTGCCCTTCCCTGTCATCGTCACTGAGGGCATCGGGACAGTGCCTATGTCAATGCCTATCTTCCGCCTGCTCGCGACTAACGACGGACGGGAGGCCTCGATCAGCGGACAGGTCCAGCCACGCTGGGATATAGTGCGCCCCGAGATCGTCATCCCGCTGCCAGCCGAGACACTGCCGCCAGCCCAGACGCAGCCCGGGACACCGCTGGCGGTGGGAACACCGGTGCGGATGGCACGAGCGCCCTATATGGGCGCCGTGGGCACAGTAGTGGCGCTCCCTGCCCACCCCCGCCGCATTGAGACAGGGGCCAGGGTACGCGGTGCAGAAGTGGACCTAGGTCAGGGGGCACCAATCTTCGTCCCCCTGGCGAATCTGGAGGTTTTGCGCTAGGCCCCGCTAGCCACCTGGAACGTTAGGCAACTCATTGGAGCAAGAGGCCGGCTCAAGGAGGCAAGAGTGGAAGATCTCGAATTATATGCAGATGAAGAGGAAGAGGCAGCAGAGGAAGAAGGAGCCAATCGCACCTTCATCATTCTCGTAGGAACGCTGGGCGGCCTGTTCGTGCTGGGCGTCTGTGCCATCGCCGTCTGGGCACTCTGGCTCGGCCCTCAGAGGAAAGCAGGCATTGAGGCACAGAACCAGATCACCCTGGCCACCAACACAGCGGTGGCGGCGGTGGCAGCGGAAACGGGTGCTGAGACGGCTACCATCTCACCTACAGACACGGCCACCGTGGCCCCGACCGATACCCCCCGGCCAACTTCGACACAGCCTCCCACGGCTATGGCAGCACCAACGACAGCGACACCTGGAGAGGTAGCCGAGGCACCTACTCCCACGGCAACCCGCCGGCCGACGGCCACGCCCAGGTCGGGCGGCGAAGGAGTCCCGAACACGGGCATCGGTGCGCTGGGGGCCAGTGCATTGGCAGTGGGACTGATCTTCCTGTTAATCGTGGTGCGCCGTATGCGCCGGGCTATGTAGTGCCGGATGGACAGCGAATTGGTGCAGGTACTGTGGTCGCTGTTGACCAATCCGAACGTTGTCTACGTCCTACTCATCGTCGGGTTGTGGGCAACGGCAGCGGCGTTTTGTGTGCCCGGCACTGGCATGTTGGAAGTCGCAGCGGTTATCTGTCTGGTGCTGGCAATAGCGGGACTGACGCAGTTGCCGGTCAACGTCATAGGCGTGATCCTGATCGTCGTCGCGGGCGTGCTGTTCGTCGTGGACCTCAAGGTACAGAGCGTGGCGATGACGGTGGGAGCAGCAGCGTCATTTGTGCTGGGATCAGTGTTTCTCTTCCCCCCGGCCGAGGGTGCACTGCGGCTCTCACCCTGGTTGATCGGGGGTGTGACGCTGGCCTCGCTTGGCTTCTTCGCAGTAGCGCTTTCCGCTGCGATACGTGTCCAGCGATTGCGTGCTAAGGTGGCTGCAGACGCCATCGTCGGCAAAAGAGGCATGGTCACCACGCCCATTGACCCCGTGGGCACAGTGCAGGTGCAGAGCGAACTATGGACGGCGATCGCTGATAAACCCATCGGCGTGGATGAGAAGATAGAAATCATAGCCGTGGAAGGACTCAGGGTGCGCGTGACGCGCGTGGGTTCAACTCAACAAAGGAGGCAGTGAGATGGAATGGTTTACGTTACTCATGTTTCTCTTCCTGGGCGGTTTTGCCCTGCTGGTCGTCCTGTCCTCGATGATCCGCATCGTGCGCGAGTACGAGCGGCTGGTGGTCTTCCGGCTGGGACGGTATGTCGGCTTGAAGGGCCCAGGACTGGTGCTGCTGATTCCCTTCATTGATAAAGCCGTCAAGGTGGATCAGCGTGAGCAGTTTATGGAGATCCCTCACCAGATCTGCATCACCAAGGATAATGCGCCTATCGGGGTCGAATTCCTGATCTATCAGAAGGTGGTTAACCCCGAGTTGAGCGTGCTGCGGGTGGGCGACTTTACGCGGGCCTCAGTGGGCATTGCCACGACGACGCTGCGCGCCGTCATCGGCGACATCTCGCTTGACGATGTGCTGGCCCAGCGGGAGCGCATCAACCAGGCGCTGCGGGTCAAACTGGACGAGGTAACGGAACGCTGGGGCGTGAAAGTCACGGCGGTAGAGATCCGCGAGATTGAGCCGCCGCGGGAGGTCCAGGAGGCTATGAACCGGCAGATGGCGGCAGAGCGGAACCGGCGCGCGACGGTGACGGAGGCCGACGGCAAGCGGGAGGCCGCCATCAAAGTCGCTGAGGGCGAGAAGCAAGCCTCCATCCTGAAAGCCGAGGGCCAGAAACGGGCGACGATCCTGGCAGCCGAGAGTGCTCGGGCTGCACAGGCGCTGCGGGCCGAGGGCTTCGGCGTAGCGCTAAAGGAAATCTGGGAGGCAGCAAGCCAGGTGGATCCCAACACGATGATGCTACAGTACTTCGAGACGCTGAAGCAACTGGGGACAAGCCCGGCGACAAAGTTCATTTTCCCGATGGAGTTCACCGGCCTGTTAAAATCGTTCGTCGAGGCGCAGGAGAAAGAGCGAGTCCCAGACTGAGAACCGGTTGAGAACCGGAGTGAAAGCAGAGGGCCAGCCTCGCCGGGAGGCTGGCCCTCGTGCGTCCGAGGCCCGTATAACGCTACTGCCCCCTCTTCAACTCGACGCTGGTGATAGCGTAGAACCAAACCAGCGAGGCAGATATCCCGTAGTGGTCAATTGGCTCCGGGAATCGTCCGCGTTCTCATCCAAAGCGCCCGGTGATATAGTCCTCGGTACGCTGGTCGCGGGGCTTGGTGAACAATTGCCCGCCTGGCCCCTCCTCAACCAGCCCCCCCTGCAACATGAAGACAGCGTGATCGGCCACCCGGGCAGCCTGCTGTACGCTGTGGGGAACAATGACGATCGTGTAGCGCTGCTTCAGCGCCTGCAGGCTGGCCTCAACCTTGGCGGTCGAGATGGGATCCAGCCCTGAGGTCGGTTCGTCGAGCAGGATCACCTCCGGCTCCAGCGCCAACGTGCGAGCCAGGCACAGCCGCTGCTGCTGTCCGCCCGAAAGCGCGGTGGCCGGCTCGTCCAGCCGATCCTTCACCTCATCCCACAGCGCCGCCGCCCGCAGGCTGCGCTCGACCAGTTCGTCCAGCCTGGCACGATCGCGTACGCCCGCCAGTTCTGGCCCATAGGTCAGGTTCTGCCGGATACTCATCGGCAGCGGGACCGGGGTAGCGAAAACCATCCCCACGCGCCGGCGCAGCGCGTGCACGTCCACCCCCGGTGCATAGATATCCTCGCCGTCCAGTAAGACGCGGCCCTCCAGACGCCGCCCCGGGATCAGATCGTTGAGCCGGTTCAGGAGCCGCAACAGCGTGGACTTCCCCCCGCCCGCCGGGCCAAAGACGGCGGTGATTTCGCGTGGGTAGATGCACAGGCTAATGTCACACAGCGCCTGGACGCCGTCTTCGTAGGTGTAGGAAACCCTGTCCAACAAGAATTTAGGTGATTCTGCCATTTGCGGTTCACCATTGTCGGTGACGACGGAAGCGACTGCGCGTTATCGCCGCCAGCACATTCATCGAAAGCACGAAGACCAAGAGCACCAGTGCCGTACCATACTGGATGCGCACCGGCATCCCTGGTACCTGGGTGCTGATGACGAACAGGTGATACGGCAGTGCCATCGTCTGGTCGAAGATGGAGCGGGGCAAGCGTGGCAGGAAGAAGGCCGCGACGGTGAAGAGGATCGGCGCGGTCTCCCCCGCGGCCCGCTCCAGCCCCAGGATAACGCCGGTGAGGATGCCCGGCAGCGCCTGGGGCAGCACGACGCGCCGGACGGCCTGCCAGCGCGTACCTCCCAGCGAGAAGTTGACTATGCGAAAGGGCTGCGGCACCGCCCGCAGCGCCTCCTCGGCCGTGCTGATGATGACCGGCAGGGTCATGATCGCCAGCGTCAGCGATCCGGCCAGGATGGAGGTACCAAACCGGAGGAAGATAACGAACAGCCCCAGGCCAAAAAGGCCGTAGACCACCGAGGGCACCCCTGCCAGGTTGATGATCGCCAGCCGGATGAGGCGGGTGAAGAGCGTGTCGCGGGCGTACTCCGCCAGGTAGATCGCGACCGCCACACCCACCGGCACGGCGAAAACGGCGGTGCCCAGCGTCAGGAGCAGCGTGCCGACGATGGCCGGCCAAAGGCCACCGGCCCGCATCCCATCGCGGGGCATCGCGGTGACAAACTCCCATGAGATGGCAGGTGCGCCCTGGACGACGATGTAGCCTACCAGCAGCAGGATAGGCAGCACCACTACGGCGGTAGAGAGTGTGAGGAAGGCAAAGCCGATTCTTTGATACACTTGTCTGGACATCATTTAGTCACAGGGTAAGATGCAGGATGCAAGATGCAGGATGCAGGATGCAGGATGCAGTCATTGCTTGCAGTGTCGCCTTTGTTGGTCGGACGAGAGGACAAGGGCGGCCACAATCTCGTCGAGCAGTTGAACGCGGTGCTCGAACACCTCGGGACTCAGAAAGCGACGACCGCGATAGTACCAACCTCGGGACTCACGGGCAGAGCCAAGCGCGACACGCTGGAAGTAGGCGTTCTCTTTGCCGAAGCCGCGCTCGTGGCCTTCCTCGATGTTGGCGCAAATGGAGCCCACGCTCCTGATCAGTTGTTTGGCTATTACCCTGCCACGCGGGTCTTTTATCATCCGGTCGGTATCTTCCCACACCAGGTCAGAGAGCAGGAGTGCCTTGGGATAGACCCGGAAGTTCCAGAGAGGGTCCTGCTTGATACTCTCCGGAACCTGCGCCAGCCACTCCTCATAATTGAACCCTGCCATCCTTTGCCTCCTGCTTCTTGCCCCCTGCTTCTTGCCTCCTGCCTCTTGCCCCCTGCCCCTTGTCTCCTGCACCTCATCACGACAACAATCTCCCGTACCGCTTCCCCTGCCGGAAAATCGTCCACGCGGCGACCAGGTTGATGACGAAGGTGACGAGAAAGAGCGCCAGGCCGACGGCGAACAGGACGTGATAATGGGTGCTCCCCTGGGCTACCTCGCCCATCTCGGCGGCGATGGTCGCCGTCATCGTGCGCACTGGCCTCAGGAACGAGTCGAACGTGAGCGGCATGCGCGCCGCGTTGCCCGTGACCATCATCACCGCCATCGTCTCGCCGATGGCTCGCCCCACCCCCAGCATCATCGCCGTCAGGATGCCGGAGCGGGCCGCCGGCACCGTCACCCGCCAGATCGTCTGCCAGTGGGTGGCCCCCAGTGCCAGCGCCGCGTCGCGGTAGGACTTGGGCACGGCATCCAGCGCATCCTCGGCCACGCTGATGATGGTCGGCAGCGCCATGTAGCCCAACATCACCGCGCCGGACAGCGCGGTCAGGCCGGTCGGAGCACCCAGGTGCTCGCGGATCAGCGGCGAGACGACCAGCATCCCCAGGAAGCCCAGCACCACTGAGGGGATGCCGGCGAGGACCTCAATGAAGGGCTTGAGGATCTCGCGCACCCAGCGGGGAGATACCTCGGCGATAAAGACCGCCGTCAGCAGCCCCAGCGGCAGGCTGATGACCGCCGCCCCCAGCGTCACCATGAGCGATCCCAGCACCAACGGCAGGAGGCCAAAGTGTCCCTCGTTGGGATACCAGCGGGTCTGGAGCAGGTCGCGCAGCGGAACCTCGAGGAACGTCGCGCCGCCCTCGCGCAGCAGGAACAAAAAGATCAGCGCCAGGAAGAGAATAACCAGGACGCCGGTCACGCGGATCAGGCGCTCGATGATGTATTCGGAGAAGGAAGTATGTTTCATTGCTGAATTTCCGGTTTCTCTAGCGCCGCCTGTTTACAGCGGCACGGTGCGCACCGGCCTGAAGAGCCGGTGCTGAGCCGGCTTGCAATCCAGCACCGCCTGTTTACGGCGGTGCAACCCTTGACCTAACCACCTGTTGCTAATGGCACGAAACCTAACTCAGCCACAATCGCCTGCCCTTCCGGTGAGTGAATCCAGGCCAGGTATTCAGCGATGGCCCCTTGCGGCTCTCCGGCGGTGTACATATAGAGATCGCGGGCGATGGGATAGCTCCCGTCGTTGACCGTCTCGACGGTCGGTAGCACGAACGGGCCTTCCGGGCTGGCAGCGACGGCGATGGTCTTTTGGTCGGGAGTGACGTACCCCAGCCCGTCGTAGCCGATGGCATTGGGGTTCTGGCGCACCTCGGCGCCGATCCCCTCCGACGAGGGCATCAGCAGCGTGTTGGGCGAAAAGAGCGTCGGGGCGTGTTTATCTCCCAATCGCACCACCTGCTCCAAGAAGTAGACGTGCGTGCCAGAGTTCGACTCCCGCGAGAGGAGCACGATGGGCCGGTCGTCCCCCCCCACCTCCGACCAGTTGGTGATCTGACCGCTGAAGATGTCCGAGAGTTGCTGGAGCGTGAGGCGCTCCACCAGGTTGGAGGGGTGGACGACGACGGCGATGGCGTCGCGGGCAACGACATGTTCGACCGGCACGATGCCATTGTCCTGGGCTGCCTCTATCTCCTCCGGCTTCATACGGCGGGAGGCATTGGCGATGTCCACCGTGCCGTTCACCAGGCCGGCGATGCCGGTGCCGGAGCCCCCCCCGGTCACGGCGATGCGCACGTCGGGGTGGTGTGCCTGATACGTCTCCACCCAGGCCAGCGCCAGGTTGACGATCGTGTCGGAGCCGACATTCTGGATGGCGACGCCAGGTGCTCCCGCTTCCCCTTCAGCCGGGCGGCAGGCGACGAGCAAACCGAGCAGGATGCAGACGATGAAGGGCTTACGCATGCCGCGCAGATTATAACACCAGTGGCTCAGGCAGGCAACTGACCAATGACCAATGAATTTTTGTCAGAGCCGCGATTCGTGAAGAGTACGGGGATCGAGTGCCAGGTCGCCCAGGTGGATAGCATCCACGCCTGTCAGCGAGGGAAGAGGGGTATATAGCGTAACCGCGTTACGGCCCGGGTCGCTGGCGACGACAATGCCCAGCGCCAGCGCGAATCCCTCGCTGTCCTCCAGTGCCACCAGCCGGTGAGGGGTGAAGGCGGGAGTCGGAAAGACGGCCAACCGGTGCCACGCCGCCTCTAACGTATGGGCCCCCTCGAAGTAGCGGCGAAAAAGAGCAACACGGTGCTCCTGGCGGATGGGCACCTCACGACGCCGGGCGGCCCACGAGGCCGGGAGGTCTATCACGCGCGTGCGGCGGCTATGGCGCAGTGGGAGCAGCAGGTGCTCCAACTCGCTTCCGCGCTGGATGCCCACGACCACGGTGGGCTGCAGCAGTTCTACCTTCGCACGCTTGAGTTCACCACCGCCATAGGCCGGGTCCACCAACCCGGTCGTGTCGAACAGAATGGCGGTGGCTCCTTCCCCGCGTGCCTTGCGCACCAGCCTATGTGCGCCAACGAGGGTGGGCAGCATATGGCGGCGCGGGGAGACGTCGCCGACGAAGGTGCGAAAGCGCGGGCCAGCGGGCGGGAAACCGTCGTCGCCGGGCTCGCCCAGCGCCAGCGTCATCGTCGTCGGCGGGCCGAGCGTAGCCTGGCCGACGTCCCCGTCTATGAAGGCGATCCGCTCGTGGTGAGCGCAAAGACGGCGGTAGAGGTAGCGGGCGAAGGTGGATTTGCCCGTATCCGGCGCGCCGACGATGAGCAGCGTGCCGCTCAGCGCGGAGAGCGTGATCCGTTTCCAGGCAGGGGGAATTTCGACGCGTATATCATTCATTCCTCGTTCTCTGCCTCTACGATGCCCGCTCAAGTTGCCAGAGGATGAAGCGCACCCGCTGGGACCAGGCCCTGGCAATGTTCCACAACAGCCGGGTGCCCAGTATGGCGTCATCCTCGCACAGGGCCAGCAGCCGGTCCCGTTCCAACGCCAATACCATAGCTCCCTCTGGGCCGGCGACCAGGTCGGCGCTGCGCAGTCCCTGGTCCAGCATAGCGAGTTCGCCGACGAGCCGGCCGGGCTTCGAGATGTCCCGGCGGCGAGGATTCTTGGGCCCCTGTCCGGGATGCTCTGGGTCGCTCCAGACTTCCACTGTGCCAGCTTGTACGATGTACAGCTCGTTGCCAGCCTCGTCGGCACTGACGATGTTGACATGGGGGGGATAAACGCGCTGTCGGAATTGGGCTGCCAGGCGGGTGCGCTGGGCCAGGTTCAGGTTGTTCCCAACGTCGGAGTGGGCCAGGAACTGCGCCACCTCGCGAATCCGCATAAATTCCTCGTCATCGACAGGGGTGTGAAGTTCGTTGCTGAACAGTGGAAGGCCGAGGAAGGAAGCAATCTGGCGGCGGGTGATATCAGGTGTCTCGAAGTGGGCCCAGTGTCCGGCCTTTGGAATGATGCGCAGGTCAGCCTCGGGCCACTCGTCGGCTACCACGCCAGCATCTCGCAAGGGGACCGTGTTGTCCTCTGCCCCCCACAACACCAGGGAGGGCGCTTCGACCTGGCTCAGCCGGCCGCGCAGGTCACCCTCGCGCATGGCGAAGAAGCATTCGGCTCGCACCCGGCCCTGACCACGCCGGCGGACATCGGCCCGCAGGCGCTTATAATCATCTTCAGTGATCCCGGTGCGCTCGGCAAAGGAGGCCGGACGCATCAGGCGGTCGGTGATGCCCACCATCAACCGTTCGAAGGTGGACACGATCAGGCTACCCAACCCAAAGCGTTCCAGAAGGGTAATCGGCGAGACAACCAGATTGATGTATGGCGATAGGCGGCCGCTGATGGTTGGGCCAATCAAGACCATGCGCTCGACCAGGACCGGGTAGCGCAAAGCCATGGTCAGGCTGATCATGCCCCCCATCGAGTGACCTACGAGCACAACCGGGCCGTCGGTCACCTCCTCAATGAAATCAGCCAGTAAATCTGCATAGGCAGGGATCGTCACGCGTTCGGGCAGGGGCGGCGATTTGCCGAAGCCGGGCAGGTCAACGGCAATAGCCTGGAAGCGCTGGCTCAACAGCCCGAGCAAAGGTGACATAGCATACCACGAGCTTGACCAGCCGTGGATCAACAGCGCCACCTGGCGGTTTGGCTGGCCCTCTTCAACAGCATAAATCTGCTGCCCATTGATTGTGTGAAGCGTCACGACATCCTCCTCACTCCATTCCGATCAGAGAGGATCTGCAGCCCCAATTTGAGTCTGTAACTGAACCTGTAACTCTGATTTTAGCGCGAAGTGTGAGGCCGTGAGGTTACAATTCCGTTACAATACAAGAACGGAATGCACCATCCATCCTGGCTGCTGACATTTGATGACCAGTCGCCTGCCATAGGATGGCGCTCACGACTGGCTTGACAAAAATGCCGAGTTGATGTATCTTCTTAGTAGATACACGAAAGGAGATATTGCTATGAGAACGCGAGTGCAAAAATGGGGCAATAGTTTGGCCCTACGCATCCCCAAACCTTTTGCCATTGAAATCGGGTTGCAGCGGAATTCGCCAGTTGAAGTGTCGCTGGTGGATGGGCAGTTGGTCATCGTACCGGTTGTCGAGCCCGCCCTGACACTCGAACACCTGTTGGCGCAAGTAACTGAAGACAATTTGCACGGTGAAATCGAGACCGGCCCTGCGGTGGGGAAAGAGGCGTGGTGATTCCGATGGCCTATATTCCTGAACGTGGTGACGCGGTCTGGATCACCTTGAATCCACAAGCAGGGCATGAACAAGCGGGGCGGCGGCCGGCTGTGGTACTCTCGCCAGCAACCTACAATGGCAAGGTGGGGCTGGCGATTCTCTGTCCCATCACGAGACAAATCAAAGGATACCCGTTTGAGGTGCGGATACCGAACGGGTTAGCTGTCAGTGGAGTGATATTGGCTGACCAAGTCAAGAGCTTGGATTGGCGTGTCCGCGAGGCGGAGCTAGCGGGCACATTACCGGCCGCAACGGTGGTCGAGGTGCTGCAAAAACTCAATACGCTGTTATCCAGGTAGTTGTTATGGTTGTAGACTGTACTGGGCACAGCCAGGCCGCCCAGTTATGGTTGCCGGGGCATTTGAACTAAGAATCGCCGAAAAAGTGTCCAATCTCAGGGGTTCACTTCAACGCCTACTCAGGTACTGGGTGCGGGTCTCTTCTTGATCGTCCTCCGCAGCCAGGAGACAGGTGCTGGTTCGTACTCGCGTACCATGAGTACCGAGCAAGACGCTCTATCCGCTACCTGGTCAGGGATGGAGCCGAAAAGCATGTCCCTCAGGAACCATTCCTCCGAAGCCCCGATGACGATCAAGTCGTACCCCGCCTGACCTTCTGTCTGTACGGACTCCGCCAGGATACCTTCCACAATGGAGTCGCTGCGTTTCAAACTGAATGTCACCTCTTCGGGAATCACTCCCAGCACATCCTCGGCCAACTGGCGCAGGACGTCCACTTCCACTTCCATATCCACCTCGCCTGCTTCGGGGATAATACGTAACGCTGTCAGGGAACCTCCCTCGGCTTTGGCAATGTCCCATGCCAACCGTAAGGCCAAACGGGTGTGGGGTCCACCGCCGACCGGGACGAGCACGTGTTTGATGTCTCCCACCTCCCGGGCACGCAGCACGGCCACGTCGCACCTCGCGCCGTGCACCACATCCTTGACCACGCTCCCCGTCACCCGCTGCGTTGTCAGCTGGCCATGCCAGCCCATCAGGATCAGCCCCACGCCACCCCGGGCCTCGGTCACGCCCAGGACGCCGGACGAGATACCCCGCGCCGCCCGTAGCAGGGTGCGCACCGGCACGCCCTGTTCGTGGGCATAGTCCGCCACCCGTTTGAGCAGTGCCTTGCGCCTGCTCTCTTGCCTATCTAGAATGTCCTGGGCCAAATCCAACGGGGTCGCTGCTGGTACCTTGACCACAGACAGAGCGGCGAGTGTTGATTCCTCCCTGGCCTGACCCACGATGACTGCCATCTTGATCAGGCTCTCGGCGGCCAGGGGGTTGGCCACCGACACCAGGATCTCGCGACGGGCCGCCTCCACCGTCTGGGCCGTGACCTCCACCGCCCGGCCCACCGGGTAGCGCAACTGGTAGACAAGCAGCCCTAACGCCAACAGCCCGCCACCCAGAGCCAGAGCCCCCGGCTCGATGAACGCTCCCATCAGCACACAGGCGCTGGCGGCGATGAGGGGAAAAGCAGGATAGAAGGGTACCTTGAAGGGACGCTGTTGCTCCGGGAACTTGCGCCGTAACCAGATGAGGGCCAGGTTGGCGAAGACCAACAGGTAAAGATAACCAAAGTTGGCGACGTAGCTCAGGAACACTTCCCGACCGGTGACGGCGCACGCAGCGATCAGGCCTCCGCTGAGTGTGATGGCTGGCAGGGGCGTCTTGAGGCGGGGATGAACACGCGAGAGAAGGGGCGGCAGGTAGCCATCGCGGCTCAAGGCCAAAGCGATGCGTGCAGAACTGATCATGGCTGTGTTCAGCGAAGAGAGGGTGGCCACCAGCCCGGCCAATCCCATCAACGGCGCACCGAACCGACCCAGGAAGTGCGAGGCCACTTCGGCCAGCGGGGCAGAGGAGTTCTTCAGCGTTTCGACCGAGACAACGCCCAGGGAGAGGAAGGCCACGGCACAGTAGACCGCCATGCAAATGCAAAGCGTGGCGACGATGGCAATGGGGATGTTTCGACCCGGGTTCTTAGCTTCTTCGGCTGCGGTGCCGATGACTTCAAAGCCTACGTAGAGAACGTGGATCAAGCCGATGGTCTGGAAGATCTTGACCGCATTGTTGACCACACCCTCGTGGATGAAGAAACCGCCCTCTTCGTAAAACTTGGCCCAGGTGAAGCCGCCAGGCAAGACCAGCCCCAGGAGGACGTAGCCTGCCAGCGAGGCCAACAATATCCCCGCCAGGATGACCTGAGTGCGGCCCGCCTCCTCGCTGCCGCGCAAGTTGATGATCGTGAAGATGGCTACGATGCCCACCGCCGTGGCGGAAACAGGCAGACCAGGCAGGAAAATCCTCAGCGAGAGGGCAAAGCCTACTGCACACAGCGCACAGTAGAACATGGCACCGAACCAACTGACCCAACCCACGCTGAAGGGCAGAAATCCCTCCTTGGCCTGGCTGACGTAGGCGTAGCCGCCACCGGCAATAGGAAAACTGGAGGCCAGCTCGGCGTAATCCAGGGCTGTGAAGAACTCCAGCAGGCCAGCGACGAGGAAGGCCAGGATGAGGGCTGGCCCGACCATCCCCGCCGCGTGGCCGGTGAGCACGAACACGCCGGCGCCCATTGTGCCACCGATGCCCAGCATCAGGATCTGAGCGAGGCCCAGGGTACGAACGAGTTGCTTTTTTGCCATTTTAATCAACCTCCCTATAAGGAGCTGCAATTGTGTCCCAGGTCAGCGGACCACCAACACTGGATGGTTGGCATCCAATAGGATGTCCATGCTCAGGTCATCCACGAGGCGTGCGTTCAGGCCAGGGGTGACGTGAGCCCCGGTCACCAACAGGTCGTATCGGCCCTCCCGGGCCTCGGCGATGATCTCGTCCCGCACCAGGCCGTGACGGATCACCGCGCGGCCTGCCTGCCCCTCCGCCGCCAGCAGGTCCAGCATCCGTCTGAGGTGCACCCCCTCTCGTGAGCCGCGCTGGATCAGTTCCTCCGCCGATGCTCCCAGGTCGTCCGGGAGCGCGTCTTCGGCCAACGGCAGTTGGGACATCACGTGGAGCAGGGTCACCGAGGCCCCCAGAGCCCGAGCCAGGCGGCCAGCGAACCGGACGGTGTACTCACTCGCGGGACCAGCGGAGGAACAGACCAGGAACCGCCTGAGATCGCGGGCACGTCCCTTGACCACCAGGACGGAGGCTGGCGCGTGCTCGGTGACGTGGAGGGCCACCGAGCCCAGCAACAGCCGCACCACTCCCCGCCGTCCCCGGCTGCCGATGATCACCAAGTCGTAGGGAATGGCCTGCGCCTGGCGGACCACTTCCTCGGCCAGCCGGCCGGCTCGCCGGTGGACGGCTACCGGGACCCCTGCTTCTCCCAGGTCGGCAGCGGCCGCCTCGGCAAGCCGGCGCACCTCTTCCTCCCGGTCGCGTTCGACCACGACCAGGATGTCCACGGAGCTCGCCGCCGCGCGCGCGATGCACATTCCCATCTTCAGCGCCCGGACCGTGTGTGAGGAGCCATCGGTGCAGAGCAGAACCTTCATTGTTTTCCACTACCCACGTTACAGCAAGATAAATACCACAGGGATGACAAAGATCACGCCCAGGAAGAGGGCGAAGTTCCTGTGCCGGCGGATGATCCAGACCAGCGCGTCCGAGACGGCTCGCTCATAGGACCGGTAGGCCAACAGGATGAGGAGCAGGGAGACAATGGCTGCGCAGACCATGTGCGTCACTACCACGGTCACCGCTCGGGGGTCCCCCAGCAGCGCCGCTGCGACCAGAGTGTCCGCCAGGGTGGAGACGTTCGCCCCCAGGATGTAGGGAATGATGTTCTCCCGGCGCATGTAGCCACGGGCGGAGAGGGGAACCAGGATGCCCACGGAGATGGAGACGGACATCGTGAGCAGGGTGATCGCCAGTCCCATCAGGAACATAACCTCAGGGCGATAGACCAGCCTGGGGATCTGGCCGAAGTCGGTTCTCTCCAGCCGCATCTGGGGCAAGGCGCGGTCGAAGAGGCGGAAACTCAGCGTCACCAGTCCCACTCCGGCCACAAAAAGCGCCCAGTCGGGGAGGAAGGCCGCCAGGGGGCCAGTCAGCGGCTCCAGTCCCCGGTTGACGCCGGCCGCCAGTTTCTCCAGGGCAGGAACAAAAAGGCCATTGAGCCAGCCACGGCCGAGGATCAGCAGACCCATCGGCAAGGCCACCAACTGGACCGAGCCGGTAAGCAGGAGGGAAAGGACGCCTGCAGTGAGTGCGGTCCATTGCTCATGCCCTCGCAGGATATAGATGAGGCCGACCAGCAGGACGATGAGGCTGGCGCCCAGGCGAGAGCCAGCAACCATAGTGAAGGCTTGGAGGGACGACAACGCGTCAGCGCTCAACAGCGCCACCGCTGCAGCCGCCACCGGCGATCCGCTCAGAACCAGGTAGGCCATCAGCCAGCCGAACCCCATGCTGTCGGCGGCGTTGGTGATCTCCAGGCGACCCCGCAGAAGTGGCGCCAGTCCCCCGGCCCCCTCTTTCATCAACCCCAAGGCGAGGACAAAGAGCAGGAACCCGGAAAGCCCCAGCCCCAGTTTTTTCCATCCCAGCCGTCTGCCCTGCTGGCTTCCCACTTACCGTTCTCCCTGCACCTCGGTCTCCAGCCGCGCAAAGAAGGCCCTGTGAAGCGGGCGCATTTTAGCACAACCCACCGTGTGTGCAAGTCGGCTCAACTGACATTGGGCATAAATTCACCTAACGCCCACCAAAACCTTACCGTATTGTCACTGACAGCCGCCTACTATGATGGTACAATGTACCATGCACGGTCCGGCGCAGACCATGGGCCGTGGCCTGTAAGCACATCAATACAATTGGAGGTGATGCCAGATGGCTAAGAAGAAAGGGAAACCGACGGCCAAGAAGGGGGCCAAGAAGAAGCCCGAGAAGACCACCGAATAGTCGTTCTCGGGGGAGCAATGAGCAAGCGCCCGGTCAGCGTGACCGGGCCGTGTTTTGCTCAATCCTCTTCAGGCGGGGCAAGCATGTAGCCAAAGCCGCGCACGGAGTGGATGTAGGGGTATTCCTCCGGGTCTAGTCCCAAGCGCCGGCGGATTTGGCGAATGTGGACCTTGAGCAACTCGCGGGCCTCGTTATCTTCGCCGTCGTATCCCCACACCGCCTGTAGCAGTTCCCGGTAACTAACAACTTCGCCGGCCCGTTTGGCCAATGTCAGCAGCAGGCGGTATTGTAGCGGAGGCAGTCTGACCCAGCGCTCGCCGAGTCCCACTCGCTTCTTGCGTGTATCAATGCGGAGTTCCCCGACTTGTAGAACGGGAGCCGAGGCCTGGACAAGACGTTCAGCCAGCACGACCCCCTCCCGGGTACCGGCGGCTGGAGTATCTACGAGGATCACGGGCGGCCAGCGACCGGGCTCCGTCAAGTCGAGCAGGGTAGTAGGCTCCAGTCGGGTCAGGGCGGCCCGTTCAATGAGGAACAGATCAGGACAGTCTTCGTTGAGGCAAGAGAGAACGTCCGGCCAAGTGGCAGCAACGGTGTAGCGGTCCGCTGCGTCACCCAGTGCGATTTGCATCCACTCCGCAGCGCCGAAGATCGGCGCGAGAATGAGAACGTGCATGCGTCACCTCCACGACACAGTGCATCAGGCACGTTTTCCCATATGCGATGGTATGATAGCACCGGGTACACGAAAAGTCAACAGAAGACGTACACTGAATCTTCACCAGAGTCTCACCAATAACTCACCCCACGAGGCTGATTCTGTGCTATACTATGCGCGATCTGCCAGAGACCTGGATCGGGCGGGAATACCACACTAGGCAGAAAGGGAGGTAAAAGAAATGCCCGCAACGTATTGTCCCAACTGTGACGCCATCATTCGCATGGACAACTCCCGCACCAGCACCGATCACTTCGTTCGAGGTAGATTTCCCATTCGGTGAGGAGTGGGAGGAGGAGAAGTGGAAGGAAGAAAAATAGGAGCCGAACGCCCAATCGAGCAGGGATGCTAAGCGAGAAAGAGAGGTAGGAAATGCCTAAGACGTATTGCCCCGAATGTGATGCCGTCATTAGCATGGATAATCCACGCGAGGGCGCTCAGATCAAATGTCCCGAATGCGGTGTGGAACTGGAGATCATCAGCGCCGATCCCTTCGAGGTGGATTTCCCCTTCGATGAGGACGGGGGGGATGAAGAATATGAGCGGGACATCCAATAGAGCGAGGATGCCAAACAGGAGAGAGAGGTAAGAAATGCCTAAGACGCGCTGCCCTAATTGTGACACCGTCATTAAGGTGGACAAGCCGCGCGAGGGCACTATCATCAGCTGTCCCGGATGCGGTGTGGAACTGGAGATCATCAGCGCCGATCCCTTCGAGGTGGGTCTCACCGAGGACTGGCAGGAGAAGGAATGGGAGGAGGAGTAAATCCTTCTCTGGCTTGTATGCAGTAGAGAGTACAAAGAGCCGTAGGCGCCTCGCCTTTTCAGCGGGGCGCTTTTTGATGTCTCCAGGGGAAACGTATGAGCAGTGTGCCGAGGCTGATTGTGCGCGAAAGCGCACGTCTAAACCTTAAAATCGCGCAGTATCGCACATATGGTATTGACAAATCGCGCACAATGTGATAGAATAGTAATTGTGAGCCAGCATCCATTACCTGCCCTGACCGCCGAAAGGCGCGCCGCCATCGCCAGGATAGTGGCCCAGCATGGCGCTGCTCGCGCGGCGGAACTGGGGACCCGATTTGGCGTGCACGCCGCGACTATCCGGAGGGACCTGAAGGCATTGGAGGAACAGGGAGCGGTGCGGCGTGTACATGGCGGGGCCGTGGCCGTCGAAGAAGTCGCGCCGGAGGGCACCGGTGTCCTACCCGGAACCCAGGAGGCGCGTATCGGCCAGGCTGTGGCTGAGATGGTCGTTGATGGTGAAACCGTCTTCCTGGGTCCGGGACGGCTCCCGTTGGAGGTCGCGCGCTGTCTGGCTGCGCACTCGCGACTTACTATCGTCACCAATGGGCTCGAGGTGGCCCACTGGGTCGCCGCTAACACACCGCATATTCTGATCGTCACGGGCGGTCAGGCCGAAGGGCGTGATCTCGGGTTGGTGGGTCACCTGACCAGGGCAGCACTTTCCAGCCTGCGGGCCGACCACACGATCCTGGAGTTGGGTGGCATCAGCGCCGTGGGTGGCCTGACCGACGATAGCCTCACGCAGGCGGAGATAGCGCGGCTGTTGCTGGAGATCAGCTCTCAGGTGGTCGTCCTGGTGCTGGCTGAGCGGGTGGGACGGGTGGCGGCTGCGTACATTGCGCCCGCCTCCGATGCAGACATCGTCGTCACTGCCCGCGAGGCCCCCTCACCGTTCCTGTGGGACCTAAGCGAGTCGGGCGTGCGGGTTGTCCTGGCATAGTTTCGGGTGCAAAAGTGAGGCGGACTTTCCAGTCTGCCGCTTGGACAGGCTAGAAAGCCGGCCACGCGTATCGTTTCGCAAATCTCACGATCAAATTGAATTGAAAGGAGCACAATCAAATGGCAAGCGTAACGTATGAGCATGTGACCAAGCATTTCGGTGATGTCATTGCGGTCAACGACCTCGACATCCACATCCCCGACAAGGAGTTCCTGGTCTTCGTTGGCCCCTCGGGCTGCGGCAAGACCACCTCCTTGCGCCTGCTGGCTGGCCTGGAGGAGGCCACCGAGGGCAATATCTACATCAGTGACCGGCTGGTCAACGACGTGCCGCCCAAGGACCGGGACATCGCGATGGTCTTCCAGTCCTACGCGCTGTACCCCCACATGTCGGTCTACGACAACATGGCCTTTGGCCTCAAACTACGTAAGACGCCCAAGAAGGAGATTGAACAGCGCGTACACGAGGCGGCCAGGATGCTGGACATCGAGAACCTGTTGGATCGCAAGCCCAAGCAACTTTCTGGCGGCCAGCGGCAGCGCGTGGCGGTGGGCCGCGCTATCGTGCGCGAACCGCACGTGTTCCTGATGGACGAGCCGCTCTCCAACCTGGACGCCAAACTGCGCGTGCAGTCCCGCGCTGAGATCAGCAAGCTCCATCAGCGGCTGGGGACGACTATCATCTACGTGACCCACGATCAGGTCGAGGCTATGACGATGGGAACTCGTATCGCCGTGATGAATGATGGCATCTTGCAGCAGATAGATAGCCCGCAGGTGCTCTACGAGACCCCGACCAATATCTTCGTCGCTGGCTTCATCGGCAGCCCTGCGATGAACTTCACGGACGCCACACTGGTGGAGCGGGATGGCAAGGTGGCCGTGGACTGCGGGGATTTCATCCTGGAGATTCCCGAGGACAAAGCAAACACCTACCGTCAGCACCTGGGTAAGGAGGTCATCTTCGGTGTCCGTCCCGAGGACACTCACGACCCCGAGTACGCCCCACCGGGCATCAACAAGGCGTTGATAGAAGCCAAGGTGGACGTGACTGAGTTGATGGGCAACGAGGTCATCGTCTATCTGGTGACAGAGCACTTCCAGTTCCTGGGCCGCTTCGACCCACGCACGGGTGCACGGGTGGGCAACCCGATGCAAGTCGCTTTCAACATGGATCGCATGCACATCTTCGACAAGCAGACAGAAATGGCGATCCGGTAGGGGAAGAAACAGACAAGTAGACAAAGCAAGTAGACAAGGGGGCACTCTCCTTGTCTACTTGTGTACTTGTATCCTTGTTTACTCTCAAAGGAGCAACGATGGCTGACCTGAATTTGATGCGCGAGTTGGCAATTGAGGGCAAGACCAAGATTCTCCTGCTTGTGCTGGACGGGGTAGGGGGACTGCCGATGACGCCCGATGGTCCCACAGAACTGGAAGCGGCGCACACTCCCAACCTCGACGCGCTGGCTATGCGTTCCATCTGCGGCATGGGCACGCCAGTCGCGCCCGGTATCACCCCGGGCAGTGGGCCTGGTCACCTGGCCCTCTTCGGCTACGACCCGCTGCGGTACGAGGTCGGGCGCGGGGTGCTGGAAGCGTTGGGCATCGGCTTCGACCTGCAGCCCGACGACGTGGCAGCACGCGGTAATTTCTGCACGCTTGACCCCCAGACGGGCCTGATCACCGACCGGCGGGCAGGCCGCATCCCCACGGAGGTGGGAGCCCGGTTGTGCGAGAAGTTGCGCCAGATTCGTCTGCCGGGCGTGGAGACGTTCGTCGAGCCGGTGAAGGAGTACCGCTTCGTACTCGTGCTGCGGGGGGAGGGGTTGTACGACGGCCTGACCGAGACCGATCCCCAGCAAGTGGGCAAACCGCCGTTGCCGGTCAAGCCCTTGCGCCCCGAAGCGGCCCACACGGCGGAACTCCTCAACCAGTGGATGGCCGAGGCGCGGAAAATCCTGGCCCATGCAGACGGGTACCCGGCCAACGGCTGCAACCTGCGCGGTATCGCCAAAGATCCGGGACTGCCCAAGATACCAGAGGTCTACAAACTGCGCTGTGGGGCCATCGCCACCTACCCGATGTACCGGGGCGTGGCCAAACTGGCCGGGATGGAGGTGCTGCCCACAGGAGAGACCATTGAGGACGAGGTCAAGACGCTCAGGCAGCATTGGGCCGGCTACGATTTCTTCTTCTTCCACGTTAAGAAGACCGATAGCCGGGGGGAGGACGGGGACTTCGAGGGCAAGGTGAAGGTGATCGAGCACTTCGACGAGGTGCTGCCGGATATCCTGGCGCTGGAGCCGGACGTGGTCATCGTCACGGGCGACCACTCCACCCCGGCGCTGTGGAAGGCGCACAGTTGGCACGAACTGCCCCTGCTCCTGTGGTCGAAGTATATCCGCCCCGACAGCGTGACGCGGTTTGGGGAACGACCTTGCATGGCCGGTGGCCTGGGACACATTCACCACACGGACCTGCTGCCCCTGGCGATGGCCTATGCGGGACGGCTGACCAAGTTCGGGGCTTGAAGCAATGGTGAGCCACTAGGCTAGCGCGCGGTTCTTCCTGATCACGAGCCGTTCCGATCCGAAAGAGGGTCGGGCGGCTCGGGGGTGAGAATCAAAGGGGCTGGTCTTTTCGACCAGCCCCTTTCTGTACCGGGGTCTTGGCGCAGCGGCCAGGCCAGGGGGGCGGACCAGGCACGCATGGTTGACCAGCGGGTGCAGGAGTGATATACTGGGGCTGAGGCAAGAGATACATGGAGACACTGATCGCAGGTGCTCGTGAACTGAATATCACGCTCACAGACCATCAACTGGCCGCCTTCGAGACCTGCCATCGGGAACTGGTGGACTGGAACCGGCGCTTCAACCTGACCGCCATCACCAACCGAGAAGGGGTGCTGGTACGCCACTTCCTCGACTCTCTTTCCTGCCTCAAGGCGCTGCCCCGGGCGACACTGGCGGCCGGGGCACGGGTGATTGACGTGGGCACGGGGGCAGGATTTCCTGGGTTGCCGCTTAAGATCGTCTGCCCGGGGATGCAGCTCACGCTGTTGGAGGCCACGGGAAAGAAGGTGACCTTCCTGAAGCACGTGGTGCGCGTGCTGGGGCTGAAGGGAGTCGAGGTGATCCACGGACGAGCGGAGGAACTGGGACACAACCCGGCCCACCGCGAGCGATACGACTGGGCGCTGGCCCGCGCCGTGGCGGAGATGCCAGCGCTGGCGGAGTATCTGCTGCCGCTGGTGCAGGTGGGAGGCACGTCGCTGGCGCAGAAGGGGGAGGGAGCCGCCGCCGAGGTGCACGGAGCCGACGCGGCCATTGTCGCGCTGGGGGGACGGGTGCGGCAACTGGTGCCGGTGGAACTGCACGGGCTGGCCGAGACACGCTACCTGGTGGTGGTGGATAAGGTGGCCGCCACGCCGGAGAAGTACCCACGGCGGCCGGGCGTGCCGCAGAAGCGACCGTTGGGGTAAGGAATGAGTGGACAGGGCCAGCCCTCACCCTCCCCTCACAATCCCACCTCGCACCTCCATCATCACCGCCCGCTCCCGGAAATCGGCGCTGAACATCTCCAGGTCAGTGGTGGTGAGGAGTGCCTGCTCGACGTTATCCACCTGGACCAGGAGGTAGCGCCGCCGGGCCATGTCCAGTTCGGCCAGCACCTCGTCCAGCAGGAGCACCGGCGCCTCCCCCGTCCGCTCCCGCATCCACGCAAGTTCGGCCAGTTTGAGCGCCAACACCGCCGTACGCTGCTGTCCCCGCGATCCATAAGTGCCCAGGTCCACTTCGTGCGTGCCCTGGGCGGGGCTGCCGGTGACGAAGCGCATTTCATCCCGGTGCGGGCCGGTGAGCGTCATCCCGCGCACGATTTCGTCTGCTCGCCGCGCCAGGAGCGCCTGCCGGAAGGCCGCCACCAACCCCTCGGCCCCGACCCCCGGCGGAGGGCCCTCGTAGGGCTGCAAGCCTAGCCCCATCTGATACTTCAACGCGGGCGGCGCGGCCGGGTCGAAGTTGGGGTGGTACTCCAGCCGCAGCCACTCCGCCCTGCCGGTGAGTCGCTGGTGGATGCGGCCGGCGCGCTGTGAAAGAGCGGTCACCAATTCACGGCGGCCGTTGGCGACGATGACTCCCTCGCGGGACAGCACCTCCTCGAAAGGGGCCAGTTGGGCCGGGTCGCCCCCTTCGTCGCGCAGGTGGCGCAGCGCGGCGTTGCGCTGGCGCAGTGCCTCGGCGTAACACTCCAGCGCCATGCAGTAGGCCCTGTCCACCTGGCACAGCGTACCGTCCAGGTAGCGGCGGCGGCCGGCGGGCGGGCCGGCGACCAGCTCCACGTCCTGCGGCATGAAGAGCACGACGTTCAGCCGCCCGGCCAGGTCGGCGCGGCGCTTGCGCGCCCGGTCCACGCGAATGGTCTTTTGCAGCCGCGTCGTGCCATTCGCCAGCGATTTCTTCTCCAGGACGATCTCCACCTCCTGGATGCGGTCGCGGTGCACGACCTCGGCCCACACGCGGGCGTAGGGCAGCCCTTCCGCCTCGGCCTCCCATTTGATAAGGTAGCGGTCGAGAGAGGTGAGGGGCGAGGCAGCGGTGGCAAGCAGGTAGATCGCCTCCAGCAGGCTGGTCTTGCCCTGGGCGTTCGCGCCGTAGAGGAGCAACGGACGCTCGGGCAGTGTCAGTTCCAGGCGGGCGTAGTTGCGGAAGTTGGTCAGGCTGAGGTAACGAATGTGCATGTGGCCTTACTGTGGCCTTACTAGAGATTTTCGATTGGCACCGGTTCCACCGGGTCGCCGAGTTCGAAGCCAAAGACCCGCGAGTAGAAGTAGAGCTCAGCATCAAGGGCGCGCTTGATGTTCTCGGCGCGGCGAAAGCCGTGTTGCTCGCCCTCGAAAGGGACGTATGCGACGGGCACTCCCTTCATGCGCAGCGCCTCAACCATCAACTCGGCCTGGTTGGGCGGGACAACCTTGTCCTCCAGTCCCTGAAAGAAAATCACCGGACACGAGAGGCGGTCGGTAAAGTGAACCGACGAGCGCTCCCGGTACAGGTCGCGCCGCTCGGGGTAGGGACCGATCATGCGATCCAGGTAGCGCGACTCGAACTTGTGCGTCTCCTTCGTCAAGGCTTCCAGGTCACTGACTCCGAAGTAACTCGCGCCAGCCTTGAAGACGTCGCGGAAGGTGAGCGCGCAGAGCGTCGTGTAGCCGCCAGCGCTCCCGCCTCGGATGATCAGCCGCTCGCCGTCAACCTCCCCCCGTTCGACGAGGTAGCGGGCACCGTTCACACAGTCGTCCACGTCCACCACGCCCCACTGTCCATTCAGCCGTTCACGATACGGCCGGCCGTAGCCGGTGCTGCCGCCGTAATTCACGTCCAGGACGGCGATCCCCCGGCTGGTCCAGTACTGGATCGCCAGATCCAGAGTGCTGGAGGTAGCCGAGGTCGGCCCGCCGTGGCTGATGACGAGTAGAGGCCATCGCTCGTCGGCAGGGGCGACGTAGTCGCGGTTTCGTGGCGCGTAGAACAGGGCATGCGCCGTCAGTCCATTCTCCGTCGGAAACTCGATCGCCTGGGGGGTCGAAACGTAACCGGTGTCCAGCGGTACATCGCCGGAGCGGCGCAACACCTCGATGCGCCGCGTGGCCAGGTCGATTCGAAGGATCGAAACGAGTTCCGTCGGCGAGCCACCGACGAACACGGCACGCCCCGGCGCTGCCCGCACGCCCCCTATCGAAGAATAGGGGGGCTCGATAAGTTCCAACTGGCGCGTCTCCGTGTCCAGGCTCGCCAGGTGCCAGGTCCCCTGCTCGGTGTAGGTGCAGATGATGCGACCGGCTGACTCGAAGGCATAGGTGGACATACCGAAGACCCACTGCGGCCTTCCAAACTCGGCCTCCATCTCGCACAGCGGCTCAACCCCCCCCGAAGCGGAGGGGAGCATTTTGTGCCCATCGCGCCAACGGTAGAGATTCCACCAGCCGGTCCGGTCGGACACAAAGTACAGGACACCGTCCGGCGACCATTCGGGCTGGAAGATGGACTCAGCGACGCCACCCGCGACCCGCTGGGCCCGGCCCAGTGAGCCATCCGCCTGTAACTCACCCACCCACAGTTCGGTGCCATCCCACGGCATGTCCGGGTGGTTCCAGGTGAGCCACGCCAGGCGAGTTCCATCGGGGCTGAGGCGCGGCGACGAGTAGAAGTCGTTCCCGGAGACGAGCACCTGTCCGCCATCGCTGCCCTCAGGGTCGAGACTCACGATCGCGTTGACCGCTTCGCGGCCGGGGTCAGTGTGATCTTCGCGGATGCATAAGATGCGGCCCCGCTGCCGGTCTACGACGGAATCGGCATAGCGCAAGCCCGCCTCGGGGGTGATCGGCCGCGGTTGGTCGCCGGGGTACTGACGGTAGAGCCGTTGATCAGCGAAATTTGAAAAGTAAACCACCCCGTCAGCGACGACGAAAGCCCCGCCGCCGTACTCGTGCACCCGCGTTCGGGCGTTGAAGGGGGACGGCGTAACGTCGGTCGCCCTCCCGTCTGGAGTCCGCCGCACGACGACGTACCGCCCGCCCTCTGCCGGGCGCATCTCGCTCCAGTAGATGTCCTCGCCATCGAGCATAATCTGCCCCAGCCTGACGGTTTCAGAGACGATCAGGTCTGAGGTGACCGGCGATTTCCAGGAGCCATACGGTGCTATTTGTGGTTCAGTCATGATGTTTCTCCTTTCTGGAGGCTACCCGCGAAAAGCCTCACGAGACAGCTCACACACGCGAGCGGTCACGGCAGCGCCAGTTCGACCACGACGCAGCGGTGGTCGGAGGCCAGCGAATCGAGCACCCGCGCGTCCCGCACCTCCAGCGCCCGCGCCCAGACGAAGTCAATGCGCTCGACGGGCTCAATGGCCGGGGAAGTGGGGGCCGGGTCGAAGCCGCCGACGACGAAGGGATCGTCGAAGCCGGCGGCGCGGATGCGGGCGTAAGTGGGCGAATCGGGGGTGGAGTTGAAGTCGGCGCCAAAGACAGCAGGGCTGGCGTCGCCGATGACCGCCATCGCGTCACCCAACTGGCGCGCCCGTTCCTCGGGTTCCAGCCCTAGCCAGACGCCGTAGGCGTCCAGCGGCCGGTCGCCGACCATCACGCGGGCGTGCACGATGGCAGTCTGCTCCAACTGGCTGGTCAGATACCGCGTGCCGGCCTCGGTGATGGGGAAGCGGGTCAGGAGCGCGATGCCGGAGAGGTCCTCCAGCGCCGGCCCGTAGACCTCCTGCATCCCCAGATAGCGCGCCAGCCACAGTGCGTCATCCACGCCGTAACTGGTGATACGGCCGGTGTCCACCTCCTGCAACATCACAACGTCGGCGCCGCTCTCCTTGATGGTGCGGGCCTGCGCCTCCAGGCTGAGTTGCCAGGGGGTGTTGTAGCCATAGTGGATGTTGTAGGTGGCGACGCGGACGGGGCCGGTCTCCTTCAGGTCGAGCGCCGAGGGCCAGGCGAAGGCCACAGTCAGGAGCACCACCAGGGCGGCGGACAGCCAGTGCCACTTGGGTTTCAGGTTCCAGGTTCCAGGTTTCAGGTTCGTAGGGCGGAGGATGGGGAGGCAGACGGCGGCGGCGGCGGCCAGAAAGACGTACAGCCCCATCCCCCGGAAGGCCGGGATGGTGTAGGGGTAGGTGAAGGTGAAAGCCAGGGCGAAGTTGAACAGGAGGAAGAGGAGAAACCCCAGCGCCAGTGCCGACCCTGTGTGGTCGCTGCGACGGGGACCGACGATGCGCAGGAGCACCGTCATGACGAGGAACTGGGCGAGGAGCAGGCCCAGAACGGCGACGGGAGCACCGGTCTGCTTGCCTGCCGCCAGCCCGGCCAGCGCCAGGAAGAGCAGTCCCAGCCCGCCCAGCTGCCCTCCCAGGAGCCGGGCCGTCACCCGGTGGACGCCGGGCATCAGCGGCAGTAGCGTGACCACCATCAAGAGTGGCGCGACGATGGCGTAGTCCACGCCGCTCCAGCGGGCCAGCGCGTTGGGGAAGCCCAGCAGTGATATCTCCAGGAACAGCAGCGCCCCCACGGCCAGGCCGCCCACAATGCCAATGCCCTCCCTGGCCGGGGATTCGGCCTCGGAACGGGAGAAAGCCAGCCAGGACACGATGCCCGTCGCCAGCGAGAGCGCCGCCTGCACCGGCAGCCACCAACCGCGCAGCCCGACGTCGTAGGTGTTCCCGGCGGTGCGGAGAAACTGGTCGGCGGCGAAGGCCAGCAGCAGGGAGACCGGGAAGATGCGGGGGCGTTCGCGCAGCAACGTGACCGCGTACATCCCGGCCGCCCCAACGACGAGGATGCTGCTCCAGAGCCGTACCGCCGGCAGGTTGATCGTCAGGGGGACGCGGGCCAGGAGGGCGACGAGGGCCGTGGCGAGCAGCAGTGTGCGACGGTTGCGGCGCGGGGCGAATAGGGGCATCAGCAGCGCCACGATCACGACCAGCAGGATGCCACCCAGCGTCGTCAGCGGAATCGTCCCAGCGAAGATGGTGTCGTAGATGATGCCGAAGAGGACAGAGAAGAGGACACGCACGGACTGGACGAGGAAGAGTAGGACGGCGGTTGCTTCAAGGTTGCGGAGCAACCCTAGGTTACGCATTGGTCACCTCCTGGTTTAGGCAGTTAGCCAAATCGGTCAGTCGTGGTCAATTGAAATCCCTCAGACAGCCTGGCCTCAATGCGCCGGATGATCTCTTCCTCGGAGATTTCAGGAGAACGGCCCAGGCTCAACATTTCCTCTACGCCTCGCACGCCAGTGCTCCAGCGAGTGTCCAGAACAACCTGCAGTTCCCGGTTCAACAGAACACACCAGATTGTACTGCGCTGCCTTTCGAGCCACCTCCGCAACCCGCTCCTGCGCTACTTGCAGGTATTCAGCACTGGCATCAATACCAATGGCCCTGCGATGCAATTGCAATGCCGCTACCACAGTTGTGCCGGTGCCGACGAACGGATCCAGGACAATGCCGTCTGGCGGACAGGTGGCTTTGATCGGTATCTCGCATAGTTACACGGGATAGACGGCGAAGTGTCCATGACGTACAGCGAGCCGTCAGCGCGCAACACGCGCCGCACTTCGCCCAGGATGGAGACGAGGCGCTCCACGTATTCCTCCACCCGAGGTTCGTTGCCCAGATCACTCGGTCCGCTGTACTCGCGCTGTGCCCAATACGGTGGGCTGGTCATACAGGCATGCACGCCCTCCGCAGGCAACAGACGCAGCACCTGGGCCGCATCCCCACATAGAAGAAGATACGGCTCTGACGAGTCGGAGGCAAGAAAGTTGGCGATCTTCGCGGACAATCCCGTAGGAGTTTCTACCGTCACCACAGACCTCACACAGCCAGGCTTTGCTCTATTCTAACACACCCCGTTTGGTGAAGCAAGAGGTCAGTCGCCGCCAGCCAGCGCCCGCGCGATGCGGGCTGCTATGCGGGCGTCATTGAGTAACAGCGCCTCGTTGGCGCGCTGCGCCCGCCCGCCGGTCAGTTCGACCAGTCGCGCCAGCAGGAACGGCGTCAGTGCCTTACCGCTCACGCCGGCCGCCTCTGCCTCCTCCACCGCCTGCGCGATGGCCGCTTCGGCCTCCCCGGCCGGAAGTTCGTCGGTCTCAGGGACGGGGACACATACCAGGAGCGCCGCTGGCAGGCCCAGTTCTGCTCGCGCCCGCGCTATCCATGCCACCTCCTCCGGCGTCTCGACCCGCACATCCACCCTCAGTCCTGACCGACGGCTGTAGAAGGCAGGGAACTCCTCGGTGCCGTAGCCGATCACCGGCACGCCGTAGGTCTCCAGATATTCCCGCGTGTGGGGCAGGTCGAGAATGGCCTTGGCCCCCGCGCAGACGACGACGATGGGGATGGAGGCCAGCGCGGGGAGGTCGGCCGAGACGTCCTCGGGGTGGCCCCGGTGTACACCGCCGATGCCGCCAGTGGCGAAGACGGGGATGCCAGCGCGGTGGGCCAGGTGCATCGTTGCGGCAACGGTCGTGCCGCCGCTGGCACCCTGGGCTTCGTCGCGAGCGCTCAGCCGAGCGGCCAGCACGAGGGGCAGGTCGCGCAGGCTGACCTTGCGAGTCGCCCGGTCGGAGGCCAGCCGCGCCAGTTCCTCGCCGGAGAGGCCCACTCGCGGTTCACCCTTCAGCACAGCGATGGTGGCCGGCAGCGCCCCTGCCTCGCGCACCGCCGCCTGCATCTGCCGCGCGATGTCCAGGTTGGCCGGGGGGGCAAATCCGTGGGTGATGAGCGCCGATTCCAACGCTACTACCGGCGCACCCCCGGCGAGGGCCCGGCTGACCTCGGGGGCGATTTGCAGACTCTGGCTCACGTCGCTACTTCCTCCCGGTTCAGGTACCATGCCTATTCTGTCCCCAACAACTCCACCGCCAGCCGTGCGTATACCTCTGCGGCGGCATAGACGTCGGATAGCCGCACGTGCTCGTCGGCAGTGTGGGCGTGGCGGGGATCCCCCGGTCCAAAGCCCACGGTGGGGATACCGGCTACTCCTGCCGTGTAGGTCCCCTCGGTCGAGAAGTCCCAGCGGCCCACCCGAGAGCGGCGATTCAACTGCTCCCGCACGGCACGCACAGCGGTCACTACCAGCGGATGATCCTCCGCCATCACCCATGCGGGGTAGAACTCACGGGTGTGGCAGGCGTAGCCAGTGTAACTGGTGGCGTGGTACTCCGTCACCTCCACCTCTGCGCGCACCCCCTCGCGGGCGATGACCCGCTGTATTTCAGAAAGGGCCTTCGTCTCGTTCTCCCCCAGCGTCAGCCGCCGGTCAATGATCAACTCGCAGCGGTCGGGCACGGCGTTGCGGCTGCTGGCACGGGATGAGATGTCGGTCACCGCCAGAGTGCCGGAGCCGAGGAAGTCATCGTTTGCCAACTGCTCGGCCAACAGCTCCAGGCCGAACACCAGCCGCGCGGCGGTATAGATGGCGTTATCTCCCAGGCCGGGACTGGCGGCGTGGGCCGAGCGCCCGTGGGTGACGAGCCGCACCTCCAGCCGTCCCCGCTGCCCGCGGCTGATGTCCAGGCCGGTCGGCTCGCCCAGCACCACCCAGTCTGGGCGTATTCCATCCTCTTCGATCAACACCCGTGACCCCAATCCCTCGCACGGCTCCTCCTGCACCACACAGGCCACGACGACGCCACCCTTCAGGGCTACTCCCGCGTCGCGCAGGAGTTTTGCCCCGTAGATCATCGCTGCCAGCCCACCTTTCATGTCACAAGCGCCCAGGCCATAGAGCACGCCCTCCTCGATCTCGGCTCCGAAGGGCGCACGGCTCCAGGCTGCGGGGTCGCTGACCTGCACTGTGTCCATGTGACCGTTGAGCATCAACAGTGGCCCGTGACCTGGCCCAATCCAGCCGACGACATTCCCAATGCGGTCAATGCGCACGCTACGGAAGCCCAGGTGCTTCATTTCCGCGACGACACGCTCCGCCACCGTACCCTCCCGGGTCGAAGGGCTGGGCGTCTGCACCAGGTCGCGCAGAAAAGTCACCAGATCAGTTTGGTCTTGCAGGTTTAGCCCAAACATATTCATTGTCGTTTCCGCGTTTCAGGTCTTAGTCGTTCAAAGAGATTGTAGGCTGAAATGGCTCATTCGTCAAGGCGCTCACTTAGCCTACTTTCGAGGTTCTCTCCGACAATTCCCCACCCGGAGCAAGTGTGCTATAATCAGTGCGTTGGACGTGAGAACCTGAACAGAAGGGAGGCGAAGGAGGAATGAACCACAACGAAGGTACGTTCAGCGGTTGCGGAGGGCTGGAACTCTACTATCAGCGCTGGCGACCGGAAGGAGAACTGAAAGCCGCCGTGGCTATCGTCCACGGCTTCGGCGAGCACAGCGGGCGCTACAGTAATGTGGTGGACTGGTTCGTGCCCAAAGGGTACGCCATCTACGCTTTCGACCTCCGGGGCCACGGCCGCTCTCCTGGCCCACGCGGCTACGTCAACAGGTGGGCTGATCTTCGCGGGGACGTGAAGTCGTTCCTGGAACTCGTGCACGAGCAGGAGCCAGCCCAGGCTGTTTTCCTGTTGGGACACAGCATGGGCGGGCTGATCGTCCTGGAGTATGTGCTGCACTATCCGGGGGGGCTGGTTGGCGTGATCGGTTCCGGGCCGGTGCTGGCCCAGGTCGGCATTTCTCCGTTCCTGATGACGATGAGCAAGATACTGTCGGGTATCCTACCTCGGCTCACGCTTAACACCAAACTGGATGCCACAACCATCTCCCGCGATCCGGCCGTCGTCGAGGCGTACGTCAACGACCCGCTGGTGCACAGTCTGGGCACGCCGCGCCTGGGCACTGAACTCACCCGGGCCATCGAGTGGACGCAGGCGCACGCCGCCGAGATGCGGGTGCCGTGCCTGATCGTGCACGGCAGCGCCGACCGGCTGGCCCCGCCCGAGGGCAGCCGCCTCTTCTACGAAAACGTGACGCTCAGCGACAAGGAGCGGCAGGTGTACGAGGACTACTACCACGAGGTCTTCAACGACGTCGGCAAGGAGCGGGTGCTGGCAGCGGTGGAAGCGTGGGTGGAGCACCATCTGCCGCGTCCTGAGTGAGCCATTGTTTGACCGACCTGCCTCTTTGTGTTAGAATGTCGTCGTCCGCTGGAGTGACACTGCTGCTGAGAAGGTTGCCCTGTCAAAGAAGCCTTGCTGAGTGGGGAGATACTTGAGCAGTATCCTGATACCGGACGCGGCGAAAGCTGTCTGATTGTAGGTTTTGCAGGGGATGTGCCTGTTCATGTCGTCTGTGGTTGGCGTGGGGAAAAAGTGTCGCTCATCACTATCTATATTCTACGCCCGCCGAAGTTCATTGATCCCTGGACCCGAGGAGAGAAAGCCAATGAGGAAAGTACAGTGTAATTTCTGCGGCAGCGACCGCTATGAGGAGCGCAGGATCGAATACCTTTATAACCACAAGGGCAAGTACTTGCTAGTTCCCGACACCCCTGTTGAGGTTTGCCTCAATTGCGGGATGGTCTACTACGATGCAGCAGTTCTCAAAGAGATTGAACGGCGCTTCTTCGCTATCCAGAACAAGACTGAGGAGCCGGACCGCTACATTGAGATGCCAGCAAAAGCCTACGCCTAAAGGACAATGCTCGATTGTGTTAGAATGCCGTCATCTCCTGGAGTGACACCGCTGCGAGGAAGGTCGCCCTGTGCGGGAGGGCGGATGATGAATTGTGGCTGCCAGGGTGTTTGGCGTCATTTGCTGAATAGGCGATTAGGCAGAAGTGTTTCGGCCTATTCAATGGTTAGCCGCACCTTCAGGCAACCAGGAGATTAAGACAATGGGATCACCATTTGAGGCACCTACTGTAGGAATTGGAAGATTGTTGAAAGAAGGAGGGCGCTTCGTGGTGCCTCACCACCAGCGTGACTACTCATGGCGAGAAGACGAAATAGAACAACTCTTCGGTGATATTGGAGAGGCACGTTCGTCTGGACAAGATGAGTATTTTATTGGGCTTATGGTTTTCATGCACAAAGGCACAGAAGACCACTTCACCATACTTGATGGTCAGCAGCGTATGGCAACCGCAATCATAATACTGGCATCCATACGAACTTGGCTCAGAGCCCGCGATCTCGAGAGGGATGCAGACAAAATACAGGAAGACTTCATTGCTGGGCGTGAGTTGGGTGAGCAAGACCTTAAACCTCGCCTGATACTTAATGAGAACAACAACCAGGTGTTCCGCCAATCTGTGGTCCGGGAAGCTCCAACTGAGGAGATAGAAGCTGCGCTCAAAGGTCTCAAGAAGCATGATCCAAATAGACGCCTCTTGGAGGCTATCCTAGTTTGTCGCAAAAGAGTAGAGGAGATTGCCAATCGAGAGGAGAACTCTCTCGACGAAGCGACACAGAACCTGTATGATTTTGTGAAGTATCTCAGAGATAGCGTGAAAATCGTGCGTCTGACTGTACCAAATGAAGCAAACGCCTATACGATGTTTGAAACGCTTAACTGGCGAGGCCTTGATCTGAGCATCCTAGATTTGGTCAAGAACTACTTCTTTGGCAAGGTTGACTCTGGGTCCGAAGCACAGCTTCGCGAAGTGCAGACTCGTTGGGCACAGATGATGGCAAGCTTGGTCAATGTACAGGCTGATGTGTTCCTCAAGGCCTACTGGACGTCACGGTACGGAAGAATCCAGAAACCACAACTGTTTCCCCGTTTCAAGGACAAAGTCACATCGTCAGGCAAAGCTGTGGCTACCTCAGCGGATATGTTGAGTGCCTCGGAACAGTACGCAGCCCTAGAAATAGCTGATGATCCTACTTGGGCTGGTCTTTCCGAACAGCCAAGGGGACGAATTCGATCACTTAAACTCTTAGGGGCACGCCAAGTTCATCCAGTGTTGCTTTCTGCACTAGAGAGATTCCCAACGAGAGAACTGGAGAGACTTCTCCATTTGCTTGAAGTCCTAATCGTTCGCTATCAGTTGATCGGTGGACTTCGAACTGGTCGCCTTGAGATCTCCTGTGCGGCACTTGCTGCTGAAGTATATCAACAGAAGATCAAGACTGCCACGGAAGCATTCCAAGCTTTGAGAGACATCTTTCCCAAAGATGACGAGTTCCGCGCAGTGTTCGTGGACAAGCAAGAACGGAATAACCAGAAGGTTCGTTACATACTTCAGACTCTCGAAACCCAGGCCCGTCGATCCGCGGGACAAGAAATGCGAGCGAGTGAAAACGAGCCAAGCGCTAGCCTCACCGTCGAACACATCCTTCCTCGAAGCCCGAGCAAATCCTGGGAGCCAATTCTGCAACAAGACCCGAATCTTGCGGAAGACTGCACGTATCGATTGGGGAACCTTTGTCTTTTGACAGGAGTAAACAGGAAGCTAGGAGCCAAGTCGTTTGCGGAGAAACAACCAGTCTTTGCGCAGTCTACCCTCTTGCTCACAAACGAGGTAGCCACCTTCAAAGATTGGAATCGCGACTCAATTGAGAAGCGCCAAGAGAGAATGGCAAAGCTTGCTGTAGCCGCGTGGCGCTTTCAATAAGGCAAAGTGCGGCTAACCAGTCGCTGGAGGCGACAGCCTATCGGCGCTGGGTAGCATCGGTGGTTTCGTTTCAGGAAGTGGTTGGTGAGCGAGGGTGCTAGTGCAAGTCCGGCGCTGCGCCTCAGCTCCACCGTTAGCCAGCCGCATATCTGGAGATCGAGACAATGATGAGCAAAGCCATCTCTCACGACCGTCAGGAGGAAACACCAGAAGCCAAAGCGCGTTGGTTCCAGTCGCTGTCGCTCTCGGAGCGAATGGACCTGCTGTGTTTCTTCACTGACTTGATACTGGCAAACAACCCCAGGGTTGTGGAGCAAAAGGATGCTCAACCGGTTGCGGGACGTGTTCGCGTCCTTTCAAAAGCACGAGGTTAAGTACGTCATCATTGGTGATATCGCTGCCGTGTTGCACGGTGTGCCACGTGCTACATTTGATCTCGATATTCTTATCGAAGCCACCCCCGACAACGCACAACGACTCCTTGATGCGCTTTTGGAGGCCAGGCTGGGCACTGCCTCGCTCACTTCAGCCGATGAACTGCTGGCCCACGAGATCACGATTTTCAAGGATCGTGTTCGCATTGACGTGCAAACTGCCACATCGGGCCTGTGCTTTGAGGACGCCTGGCAGAATCGAGAGATGATGGAATATCAAGGCCAGACATTCTACGTCGTCTCACGGGATGACCTGATTGCCTCAAAACGTGCGGCTGGCCGTAAGATTGATTTAGAAGACGTGCGGCTATTAGAGTCAGGGGATGCGGACAAACCTTCACGCAACACGCAGTACGCAACACGTACTCGGCACTGAACTACGCTTGGTATAACTCGAAGCCACGATGCTCGATCTGGGAATCGTCATCACCAGTTACAATACCCGCGACCTGCTGCGCACCTGCCTGCGCTCGGTCTACGCCAGTCAGAGCGATTTCACCTTTGAAACCTGCGTTGTGGACAACGCCTCGTCCGACGGCAGCGCCGAGATGGTCGCCGCCGAGTTCCCCCAGGCGCGGCTGATCGCCAACACGGAGAACGTCGGCTATCCCAGCGCTAACAACCAGGGCCTGGAGACCTTTGGCTTCACCGACCTGCCCAATCACCAACCTACCAATCTACCAGCCTTCGCGCTGCTCCTGAACTCGGATACGGAACTGCCGCCGGACGCGCTGGCGCGAATGCTGGACTTCATGGCCGACCACCCAGACGCTGGCATCGCAGGCCCTAAACTGGTGCTCCCTGATGAATCGCTCGACCTGGCCTGTCGACGTTCATTCCCCACGCCGGAGGTCTCCCTCTACCGGCTGACGGGCCTCTCGCGCCTCTTCCCTCGCAGTCGGCGCTTTGGCCGCTACAACCTGACCTACCTCGACCCTGACCAGGTCACCGAATTGGATTCCGTCGTGGGGGCGTTTATGCTGGTGCGGGCGGAGGCTATCGCTCAGGCTGGCCTGATGGACGGGCAGTTTTTCATGTACGGCGAGGACCTGGACTGGGCCTATCGGATCAAGGCGACCGGCTGGAAAGTCTACTACAACCCGGCCGTGACGGTGCTGCACGTCAAGCGGGCGTCCACCCGTCACAGCCCGCGGGCTCAGGTCGAGTTCTATCGCGCAATGGACATTTTCTACCGCAAGCACTACGCTGCGCAGACACCCTGGTGGCTCCACGCTTTCATCGTCAGCGCCATTTCGCTGCGACAGAGGCTTGAGCAGTTACGGCTTGCCCTCACCCCGGCTGGAGGATGACCGGGGGCCAAACTATGAAGTCGAAGACGCAAACCCCAATCATCTTCGTGCTCACGTTGGCCCTCACCGACGCGGCGATGGCCGGTTTGGCCTTCTTCCTGGCCTATTGGATGCGCCGCTGGATTGCCTGGCCGAACGAGGCTCAGAACATGGGGGGTTTCCCCAACTACCTGGGCGTAGTTCTGGCTCACGTCGTATCCATCCTGGTGGTGTTTGCCTTCTCTCGCCTTTACCGCCTGGCCCGCGTGCCCTCGCGCATTGACGAGTTCTACTCCATTTTCGCATCCACCACCGTGGGCACGCTGATGGGAGTGGCGATCTCCTCGTTACTCTTCAAGAACAGTCCTTTGGAACTGGACTACTCGCGGGGGATGATTCTCTATGGCTGGGGGCTCACCATCGCGTTCGTCACCGCCGGCCGGATGATACACGCGCGCATCCGGACGGGATTGCGAAGGCAGGGATGGGGGCGCGGCCGGATACTCATCGTCGGCACGGGTGATGTGGGACGGATGATCTTCCAGAAAATCCAATCGAACCCCGGGCTGGGGTACGAAGTGGCTGGCTTCGTCGCTGCCAACGGCCTAAACGGGGTTCCCCTGGGTGCGCCGATCCTCGGTCATGCCAGCGATTTGGCGCCCATCATTGACGAGCACCAGGTTGACGAGGTCATTATCGCCCTGCCAGAGGCAACGCATCAGGAAATCCTGATGCTGATTTCGGAGTGCGAGCGGGGCAAGGTGACCATCAAGGTCTTCCCGGACGTGTTCCAGATTATGGCCAGCCAGGTGAGCATCGGCGACCTGGGAGGACTGCCGCTGCTGACCGTGCGCGACATCGCGCTGAGCGGCTGGCGGCGTATAGCCAAACGGCTGATGGACGTCGTGGGGGCGGCCTGCGGGCTGGTCCTGCTCTCGCCGCTGATGATGCTGATGGCTGTCCTGATCAAACTAGAATCGCGCGGCCCGGTGTTCTACGCCCAGGAGCGGATGGGGCTCGACGCCCGGCCTTTCCGGATACTGAAGTTCCGCTCCATGCGACAGGATGCCGAGGCCCACGGGCCCGGCTGGACGGTAGAGGGCGACCCCCGCGTCACCCGGCTGGGCCGCGTCACCCGTCGCATCAACGCAGACGAACTGCCCCAACTGATCAACGTGCTGATCGGAGAGATGAGCCTGGTGGGACCGCGGCCGGAGCGCCCCGTCTACGTCAATCAGTTCCGCCGCTCTATCCCGCGCTATATGGACCGCCACTGGGAGAAGGCTGGCATAACTGGCTGGGCACAGGTCAACGGGCTGCGCGGTGACACCTCCATCGTTGAGAGGACCAAGTACGACCTGTGGTACATCGAGAACTGGTCATTGCTTCTGGACATCAAGATCCTGCTCCGCACGGTCTTCAACACGGTCTTCAACCTCTCCCGGTCGCCGAATGCATATTGATCTCTCTGAGCGTGTGCCTGGGCCTGGGGCTATGGTGGCCCGGAAACTGGCAGCGCCAAAAGCAAAAGCGCCGCCAGGGGCTCGACGTTCCCCCTGACGACGCTCCATGAGCACGTCCTATGTACCTACATCCTCCGCCGATTGAGAACGAAGAGCACCGCCACCCCCGCGGCCAGGATGAGCACTATTATGCCGCTGATCTTGGCGACAGTCGCGAAGATGCGGCCGACGGACCCGTTACCCGATCCGTTTCCGCCCCCGCTCTCCGACGTAGGCGTGAGGGCCTCATCAGGGGCCTCCGAGTTTTCGCCCCGCACGTTGCCGAACTGAAGGTCGAGGCTGGTCCCTTCCGCCACCGCCACATCCCGCTCGGCCTGACCACTGGGTTCGTAGCCTGGGGGCGAATTCTGGATCACCCGGTAGGCTCCTGGAGCCAGCCCAGCGAAGCAGTGAGGCTCGTGGACGCCGTCGGAAGTGTATCGATCTATCACGCCGGAGGCGTCGGCGACGGTAACCTCCGCGTTGGGCAAAAGTTCCTCAGTCCCCTCGTCTCGGAACGTGTCGCCGTTCCGGTCGTGGTAAGCCAACACACAGACGGAAGCGCCCCCACCCCCTACCTCTGGCACGGGATTGTCTGGCATGAGGGTCGGCACAGACGTGGGGGGCGCAGGCAGCGGTGTGGGCGTAGGCGTCTCGCTGGGCAGGGAAATCACCAGTACCTGGTCTATCTGGAGCAGGTCGTTGGGGCCGATAGTGCCAGCGTTTAGTTCGCGGATCTGATCAGGGTCCACGCCGTACATCAGCGCGATGCCGAAGACCGTATCTCCCGGTTCAACGATGTGCACCGTCGCACCGTCCGGACGCGGAGTAGGCGTGGCACGAGGCGTGGGAGAAGGGCCCGGGGTCGCCGTCGGAGGCGGCGGCAAGGGTGTGGCCGTCGGTGGCGTGCCTGGCGAAGTCACCACCAGGCTGGTGTCGTCCCAGTAGGCATCCTGGTACTTATATTGCCACTTGGTCTTGGAGCGCAGAAAGACACACACGCTGCCTCCCTCTCCCACCTGGGCAGTGACCGGGCCGATGAAGTTGTAGTGGTCAGGTGACAGTTGCTCAGTGCTCCAGACAACGCCGGGCGAAAATGGATCCGCGACGCCGTTGGGCTCAATGCCAACCTGGAAGTTCTGATTCCAGGGGTCTGCACAGGTGTAACCCAGAGGGCTATCCTTGTCACAACTCCATCCATGGGCATAGGCCGAAAACTGCACCGTTGCACCGGGCTCCAGGCCGGTCACGACCTGGTAGAGCCCCATGTCCTGGAGGCGGTAGAAGGTGAAAAGGAGCACCGCGTAGTTGCCGCTGCGAATGCGAGGTAACTCACCGGTGAATGGGGGGACATTGGGGATAGTCTTGACCTCAGGCTGGCCATAGGGCTCTCCCTTGCGCCACCACGTCACCCATCCCTGCGGGGTGAAGATGTTGTCATGATTGCTCCCATCATAAGCATCGTGCGTCCAGTTATCCAGGCACCAGCCAGGATCAGAGCCAGGAGCGCATATAAGGCCCTCGAACCCAGGGTTCTGCACCAGGTTTGTCCCTTCCTGCCCTGGCCGCGAGAGACCGGGCGCGGCCAGAGAAAAAAACGATACTGTCCCCAGTAAGGTGATCACCAGCAGGATGCCAACCAATGCGTGTTTACGAATCATCAGACCTCTCCCTCCAAAAGCAGTACCACCACCAGCACCGTCACGCCTGTGGTCAGAGCCCATTTTCCCGCCCACCTGCACTGGAGATCTGGTAGTACCTCGCCACCCGCCAAACTTGCCAAAGCGGGCGAATTATAGCACAATGCAAGTGCTTGTCAAACCTCTGCGGAGTTGAAGCAATGGAGCGTCCATGCGTGTCTTGATGATCTCCAAAGCCTGTCTGGTGGGCACCTACCAGCGCAAACTGGAGGAGATCGCCCGCTTCCCGGACGTCGAACTGACGGTCATCGTGCCGCCATCGTGGCGCGACGGCAGCCGCTCGATCCGGCTGGAGCGTGCCCACACCACCGGTTACGAATTAGTCGTCGAACCTATCGCGCTCAATGGCCGCTTCCACCTGTACTTTTATCCCCGATTGGGACGGCGGCTGCGTGCCTCCGCCCCCGACGTCGTGCACGTGGACGAGGAGCCCTACAATTTTGCCACCTTCCACGCGTTGCGGCTGGCCAAGAGGTCCGGTGCTCGTGCGCTGTGGTTCACCTGGCAGAATCTGAACCGCCACTATCCACCCCCCTTCCGATTTATCGAGCGCTACAACCTGCGCCACGCCGATTATGCCCTCGCGGGCAGCCAGGGGGCGGCGGCGGTGTGGCGTGAGAAAGGGTATACCGGCCCGCTGGCCATCATTCCCCAGTTCGGCGTGGATCCCGACATCTTCGCTCCGCGTCCCGGCGAGCGAGACCGCGCTCGTGGCTTCCTCATTGGGTACGTGGGACGGTTGGTGCCGGAGAAAGGGGTGGACCTGCTGCTGGAGGCCGTGGCCGGGATGGACGGCGTGTGGCGGCTGACTGCGGTGGGAGCAGGATCAGAGCGGGACTGGCTGGAGGTGCTCGCCCGCCGCCTGGGGCTGGCCAGCCAAGTCTCGTTCGAGGGAGTCATTCCTTCGCTGCACATGCCGGCCTTCTACCGGGAGTTGGATGTATTGGTGCTCCCCTCGCGCTCCCGGCCCAACTGGGTCGAGCAGTTCGGGCGGGTGCTGATTGAGGCCATGGCCTGCGGCGTGCCCGTCGTCGGCTCCGACTGCGGAGATATCCCCAACGTGGTGGGCGACGCTGGGCTGATATTCCCTGAAGGGAACGCGGGAGCGCTGCGGGGGTGTCTAGTGCGCTTGATGCGTGACCGCGACCTATGGGCGGACCTGTCCCGGCGTGGGCGGGAGCGGGTGCTGGCTCACTTCACCCAGGCGCAGGTCGCCGCGCAAACGGTGGCGGTGTATCGGGAAATGATTCCGGCTCAGCCCCTTAGCTAACCCGTCTGATCCGGTCGAGTGGCCAGACGATGAACCTGACCTGCCCGCCGATCTGGCCTACTGGCACGGGACCGAAGAAGCGGGAGTCTCGAGACACTTCCCGGTTGTCGCCCAGGACAAAGACGTGCCCCGGTGGCACGCGCGTCGGGGGATAGTCCAGCCCACCCTGGCAGGTGGCCCACGGCTCCTCAAGTGACTGGCCGTTGATAAAGACCCACCCGTCTTGCACCGCTACCGTCTCTCCAGGCAGGGCCACCGCTCGCTTGACCAGCAACTCCTTTTCCCCCGGCATATCAACAATCACCACATCCCCCCGGCGCGGGCTGTGGATGAAGCAGTAGGTGATCCTTTCCACTATCACCCGTTGGTTGTAGGTCAGGTTAGGCTTCATGCTTGGCCCCTGCACCACCATTGCCTGGGCCACAAAGACGTTGAAAAGCAGAGAGACAAGAGCGGCCGGAAGGGCCGTACTCACCCCTTTTCTCAGAGCGCGCAACAGGAAACGGTTGGCTCTGCATACCAGGCTAGGCCCTGCCTTCCTCTTGACGGGTGTAAAGTTGGTCCGTACAGGTGCTTTTACGATGAGCATGATTTCCTCCTGAGAATAGGTCTAGAGTCAAAACGAGTCAACACGGTTTAGATTAGAAAAGACCTCCGAGGCCCGGTGTCTCGCCCAACCCAATATACACTGTCGACATCAAAGGCTCGTCAAAAAAGAATGGAGAATTGATGAAAACGACGGCGGGGGAATCAAAAAGGCACCCACATCATGTGGGTGCTGGTAAGCGGGGAGAAGAAAGGCCCGAAACCTGCGAGGGATTTTGCGCTTGCTCTAGCCGCCCAGCGTCTCCAGGGCCCGGGCCAGCACGTTTACCCCCCGACGAAACTCCCTGACGTCAATGTGCTCGTCCGGCGTGTGGTCCAGGGACGAATCTCCCGGCCCGTAGGCCACGATGGGGCAGCCCCACGCCGGGCCGACGACGTTCATATCCGAGGTGCCGGTCTTCAGTTTGAACCGTGGCCGCCCGCCCTCGACGCGGATGGCCCGCAGCAAGGCCCGCACCAGCGGCGTGTTCTTCTCAGACCGGAAGGGTGGATCGCTGCCGGGGAAGGACAAGTGGGCCCCATCGCACCAGGCCCGCATCCTCCGCTCTAGGTCCGCTGGGTCAGCCCCCGACGGCAGCCGCAGCACGATGTTCATCTCTGCGCCATCGTTTAGCCCGTCGCTGAAGGTGCGGAACTCCCTCAGGGCGGAACCCAGCGTGTCGAAGTGGCCTGACCGGCCATGATTGAGTTCCTCAGCGTAAGTCATCAATTGGTTCCAGAAGCCCACCGCCTTCTCTGCCGGGCCCGGTCGTTTGCCAGCGCTGTGTCCGCCCGGCTGCACCAGCCGGTAGTCCACGGTTAACATGCCCTTGTAGCCCAGCGTAATCCCCTCCCAGTGGCTGGGCTCGCCGATGATCACGCAGTCCGGCGGCTGCATCGTGCGCGCCAGGTGACGCGCCCCATGCCCGTGGGCTTCCTCTCCCACTGCTCCGATCACTACCAACCGGGTGGTGTCCAACCGGGGGGCCACTCGTGCCGCCGCCAACACGAATGCCGCCAGCGGCCCCTTGGCGTCCACGGATCCCCGCCCATACAGCAGGTTTCCACGCCGGTGCACAGGGATGAGACCGGGGACAGTGTCCATGTGTCCCAGCAGCACGATCTCTCGCTCTGCCCCTGGGTCTCCCAGCATGCCTATGGCGTTGCCTACCTCGTCGCGGCGTGCCCGGAAGCCCAGGGTCGTCATCCGCCCGACCAGGTACTCGGCCACCCCGTCCTCTTCGCCGGACAGGCTGGGGATCGTCAGCAACTCCTCTAAGAAAACGACGTCATCCATCTCCAGTCTCCAGTCCCCCATCTCACATCTCCAACACGGCCGCCACCCGCTCTACCACCACGTCTACGTCCTCAGCGCTGATCACCAGGGGCGGCAGGAAGCGCATGACCGTGGCTCCGGCCGCGAGGGCCAGCACTCCGCGCTCGGCCAGTCTGACCAGGTAGGGAGCGGACTTACCCTTCAGTTCCACGCCGACCATCAGGCCCAACCCGCGCACCTGTCGTATCCGGGGCGAGGAGATCCCCTGCAGGCCGGCTATCAGCCGCGTTCCCAGTTCAGCCGCCCGTTGGGGGAGCCCCTCGGACTCAATGTAGCCGATAGTCGCCAGGGCTGCTGCGCAGGCCAGCGGATTGCCGCCAAAGGTGGTGCCATGAACCTTCTTGGGCAAATCTCCCACTCGCGGGCCGATGAGCACCCCCCCCATCGGCAGCCCGCCGGCGATGGACTTGGCCACGCACATCAGATCGGGCTGCAGGTCATGGTGCTGGCTGGCGAACATCCGCCCTGTACGCCCAAAGCCGGTCTGCACCTCGTCCACGATGAACAGCGCACCCTGCTCCTGGCACAGCGCCTGCACCCCGCGCAGGTAGTCAGGGTCACCGGGATTGACTCCTCCCTCGCCCTGCACTACCTCCAGGATGACCGCCGCCGTCTCCTCGTCCACCGCCTGCTCCATACGGGCCAGCCGATTGTAGGGCACGAACTCGAAGCCGGGCACCAGGGGCTCGAAGGGCTGGCGGTACAGTTTGCGCCAGGTGGCCGAGAGCGCGCCGAAAGTCCGCCCGTGGAAGCCGCGCATGGCGGCCACTACTTTCGTCCGGCCGGTGCTCAGCCGGGCGAACTTGAGCGCCGCCTCCACCGCCTCGGCCCCTGAATTGCACAGGAAGGCCCGCTCCAGTCCCGGCGGTGCGATGCGAGTGAGTTCGGCCAGCAGTTGGGCGCGCTGGTCGTTGTAGAACCCGTTGGGGCAGATCACCAGCCGCTGTACCTGTTCCGTCACGGCCTGAATCACGGCGGGATTGGCGTGGCCCACGTTGGCCACACCGTGCCCGCCGACGCAATCAATGTACTCCCGGCCGTCGGCGTCCCACACCCGTGCTCCCTCTCCCCGCACCAGGACCAGGCGTTGTTTTGAGTAGAGTCCGCTATCGTGGCGGTGCTCCAGAGCGATGATCTCGTCCTTGGTCATTCGTTCATTCGCCATCTGCCATCTATCATTCGTCATCGTATAACCGTTCCCTGCCCAGTCAGCGCCCAGTGCAGCGGCTGGGCTACGCGCCCGTCAGCGATGACCACCTGCCCCACCCCATCGTGCAGGGCCTCGATGGCTCCCAGCAGTTTCTTCTTCATCCGCCCCTGGGCGTACCGGTCGAGGTGCTCCTGGGCATGCGCCAGCGGGATGTGGGGGATGAGCGTGGTCTCGTCGGGGAAGTCGCGCAATAGGCCCGGCACGCTGGAGAGGATAATCACCTTTTGTGCTTTCAGGGCCGAGCCGATGGCCGCAGCCACCCGGTCGCCGTCCACGTTCAGCGCTTCGCCCTCGTAACTGATGGCCAGCGGGGCCACGACCGGCACGTAGCCCGCCTCCACCAGAGTTCGCAGCAGCCCGACGTTGACCCGCTCGATCTTGCCGCTGTGCTCGCCGCGCAGCACCTTGCGCTTGCCGTTCTCGACGATGCGCAGCGTGGACTTGCGCTTCCCCTCCAGCAGCCGCCCGTCCAACCCGCAAAGGCCGATGGCGTTGACTCCCAACTGCTGCAATCGCTCCACCAGCAACTTGTTGATGCGTCCGGCCGCGACCATGGCGAAGATCTCCAGCGTCTCGCGGTCAGTATAGCGGCTGACGTGGCCTGAGACCGAGGTGACGAAGCGGGGCGGGTGGCCCAGTTTTTCGGAGATGACGTTAGTCTCGTGGGAGCCACCGTGAACCAGGATGACCTGCTCGCCCTGCTGTACCAGTTCGGCGATGTCGGCGCACACGGCCTCCATGTCCAGGCCGCCGTTGCCTCCTGCTTTGACGACAATCATATCTATCTCCTCGAAGGAACAAGATTGACAATAAAGAACCCTTTAAAGTCGCCACCACAACCTGTCATATCGGGTGTAGCCCCGGAAACTCCAACCCCATCCTCTCCGGCCACCCATACATCACATTCATCGTCTGTACTCCGCTGCCGGCTGCGCCTTTCATCAGGTTGTCAATCGCGGCGATGACCACCAGCAGCCGTTGGCCTGAGTCGGAGACAAAGCCGACGTCACAGTAGTTGGACGCGGTCAAAATCTTGGGCTCCGGGTAGCGATGGATCCCACGCCTGGACCTGACCAAGCGTATGAATGGCTCATCGCCGTAGTCCTCGCGGTACATGCGCCAGACTTCTTTGCTGTCCAGGTGCTCATGCAGCAGGCAATGGCACGTCGCCAGCGCCCCGCGCACGATGCCTACCGACGTGATGGAGAAGTGCAGGCCAGGCTGCTCCGGGTTGAGGCTCAGTTCCTGGATCAACTCGGCCAGGTGACGGTGGCCGACCGGCATGTAGGAACGCACGACTCCGGCCCGCTCTGGATGATGAGAGGCAGCACCGGGCTTATTACCCCCCTCGGAGGAGCCAACCTTGACCTCGACCACCGACTCCCGCACCAGATGCCGCCGGTAGAGCGGCCACAGGGCCAGCAGGGTGACCACCGCGTTGCAGCCTGTACCGCTGGCGTACTGCGCGCCAGCCAACTCCGGCCGATGCAGTTCCGGCACGCCGTAGACGAAGCGCGCCAGCCAGTCCGGGGCCGGATGCTGGCGTCCGTACCAGCGCGGATAGTCCTCTGGATCACGCAGGCGGAAGTCGGCCGATAGGTCCACGATTCGCTCGGCCAGCGCGGCGAAGTCCTCAATCCGATCCATCGCGTGGCCATGAGGCAGGGCCAGGAACAGCAAATCACAGGGGGCCAGGTCAGCCAGGCGGATGAAGCGCAGGCGGGTATGGGCCCGCAGGTTAGGATGGACGAAGTAGGCGTACTGCCCGGCGTAAGTCTCCGAGGTGATCTGCGTCACCTCTACCTGGGGATGAACCAGCAACAGCCGGAGCAACTCCCCCCCGGCGTAGCCTGATGCCCCCACGATCGCTACTCGGATCACTTCTCCTCCTTCACTGTTTCCTGCGCTATTTTCAGAACGTAATCTACCATCTTTCCGGCGATATCGGCCTCGGTGACCTGCATGGCTCCGTGAAACTCCGGCGTGTGGTTGATCTCATTTACCAGGAGGGAACCATCAGGGGCCTCCAGGATATCTACCGCGACGATGTCTCCTCCCACGGCTGCGGCTGCGGCGCGGGAAAGGCGGTCTATCTCCGGTGTGACCGGCCGATTTGAAACGCTGCCCCCGCGAGCCGTGTTCGTGATCCAATGAGGCGAACTGCGGTACATGGCATAGACCGTCTCATCTCCCACCACAAGGGTTCGAATATCGCGCCCCGGCTTATTGATGTAGTCTTGAACGTAGAAAGGGGCATACTGCGATCTATCCAGAGCCTTCTTGTGCTCAATCACGGCCTCGGCGGCCTGGCGGGCGTTGATCTTGGCCATCAGCCTTCCCCAGGAGCCGACCGGAGGCTTCAAAACCACTGGGTAGCCTATCTCTTCTATAGCCGTCAGGGCCGATTCCTCAGAAAAGGCAATAGCGGCGCGGGGGGTAGGAATGCCATGTTCAAGGAGCGCCAAGGTAGTCACAACCTTGTCCCCGCAGGCGGCGATCACCTCATAGGAGTTCACCGTCCTCACGCCCTGCATCTGCAGGATCTTAGAAGCGTAGAGGGCACGGGAATGGCTCAGGCAGCGTGCCAGAACGACATCGTAATCTCCTGGCATCGCACCGCTCAGATCGAACATTACCTTGCGCGCATCCACCCTTTCGAACCCTATCCCACGTTCCCGCAAAGCCTGAAAAATGAGCTTCTCCTCCAAGCGAACGCGGGAGCAGAGAACACCTATCTTCATCGCCCCGACTTCATATTAGCGACCTCCAATACGTAACCAACGATCTTGCCCGGAATGTCCACCCCCGTGGGGGCGATACTATTGCGAAACTCCGGGGTATGATTGACCTCGCTCACCAACAGGCGACCGTCGGGGGTCTCTAAGATATCTATGGCGAGCACCCCTTCTCCCACAGCCTGAGCCGCGGCACGTGAGATACGGTCTATCGCTGGGGTGATGGGGCAGTTCGAGGCATCCCCCCCACGGGCAGTGTTGGTTATCCAGTGCGGTGAGTTGCGGTAGATGGCAGCCACGGTCTCGTCGCCGACGACGAAACTACGGATGTCGCGCCCCGGCTTCTCGACGTACTCCTGGATGTAGAAGATGGAGTGCTGGTAGCCGCCCAGGGTCCGCTTGTGCTCCAGGATGGCCTCGGCTGCGTAGCGGTCGCTCACCCTGGCCAGCAGCCGTCCCCACGAGCCGATGAGCGGCTTGAGCACTACCGGGTACCCCATTTCCTCGATGGCCTCCAGCGCCGTCTGGGGGGTGAAGGCAACGACGGTACGCGGGATAGGGACACCCGCCTTCTGCAAGGCAGCGCTGGTGAGCAGTTTATCGCCGCAGGTTGCCACCACGCGGTGCAGACTGATCGCGGGGACCCCCACGCTCTCCAACCAACGGGTAGCGTAGTAGGCCCGCGAGTGGCTCACACAGCGGACAAGCATGGCGTCGCATTCTTTCAGACGGCCCAGACCGTCGCCGCCCAGGTCGAAGACCACTTCCCGTGGATCAATCCGGTCATAGTCCACCCCCCGCTTTTGCAGGGCTGCGAAGAGCATCTTCTCCTCAACTCGCACCCGGGAGCACAGCACACCGATTTTCATAGCCCTATTCCCCCCAATCCTCCTCTACCTGCGGGGCCAACTCGAGCGTGACGGGGTCCAGGCTCATCACCTCCAACTCGACCCCGCAGTCGGGGCAGACCACGATCTCCCCCTCTTCCACGTCGGGAGCCAGGTCTAGTTCTGCAGCACATTCTGGACATGTAGCCATGATTTCACCTCCTTATCAAGTACCGAGTCTACTTCTGCGCCCAAGCACGCCAACACGGACCGGCCGTTCGGCCAAGGAGCGCTTCCTGAGTGGCTCGGCCCAACCGAGTTACGTACCATCGTAGCACGCTTCTGTCCACATAGCGTTAAAGGAATATGAGATATTGGCTAGAATCTATGGCCTCCCTGAACAGTTGCGGTTTCAATTCTGAGCGAGCAGATCTACGGCCCGCTCGATCTGGACGCGCACCGCATCCGGTGCCGTGCCCCCTTCCGTACTCCGTGCCTCCACCGAGCGCCGGAAGTCAAAGACCGCGTATACGTCTTCGGCGAAGGCCGGGTGGATGGCTTGATAGGTAGCCAGGCCGAGACCATGCAGAGACACACCCAGTTCCTCGGCACGTCTCACAGCCTGGCCCACCAGATGGTGGCTCTCGCGAAAAGGCACGCCCTTGCGTACCAGGTAGTCGGCCAGGTCAGTGGCCAGAAGCGCATCGTCCAGGGCGGCGGCCATCCGCGCAGCGTTCACTGTCAGGGTGCGGATCACCCCCGCAGCGATGGGTAGTTCCATCTTCAGCGTGTCAATCACGTCAAAGATGGCTTCTTTATCCTCTTGCAGATCCTTGTTGTAGGCCGAGGGCAGCCCCTTCAACGTCGTCAGCAAGCCTGTCAGATGGCCTATCACCCGCCCGCTCTTGCCGCGCATCAGCTCTAGCGAGTCGGGGTTCTTCTTCTGAGGCATGAGACTGGAGCCGGTGGAGTAGGCCTCGCCCACATCCACGAAGCCGAACTCGCGGCTGGCCCACACGATGAGATCCTCCGCCAGGCAACTAAGGTGAATCTGTACCAGGGCAGCCCAGGCCAGGAACTCGACGACGTAATCCCGATCGTCCACCGCGTCCACGCTGTTCTCGCTCACAGCGGCGAAGCCCAGTTCAGCGGCCAGCGCCTGGCGGTCGATGCCGAACGGGTTCCCGGCCAGCGCCCCCGACCCCAGCGGGCAGACCCCTGTGCGCCGTGCCACGCCGGCCAGCCGCTCGCGGTCGCGCTGGAACTTCCAGAAGAAGGACAGCAACCAGTGGCCGAAGAGCAGCGGCTGTGCCTGTTGCAGGTGCGTGTAGCCGGGCATGATGACGTCCAGGTGAGCCTCGGCTTTCTGGACGATGGCCCCTTGCAATTCGATCAGCGTCCTGCGCAGGGAAGCCATCTCGTCCAGCAGGTAGAGGCGCAGGTCGGTGGCCACCTGGTCGTTGCGGGAGCGACCGGTGTGCAGTTTGCCCGCCACTGGCCCCACCAACTCGCCCAGCCGCCGCTCGACGGCGGTGTGGATGTCTTCGTCATCGGGCCGGATCTGGAAGGTACCAGCGTCGAACTCGGCGCGCACCTGCTCCAGGCCGGCGACGAGTTGGTCGCGCTCCTCGGCGGTGATCAGGCCCGCCCGCGCCAGAGCACCAGCGTAGGCGATACTGCCCCGCACGTCGGCCTCATACATCCGCCGGTCGAATCCGATGGAATCGCCAAAGCGTCTCAGCAATTCATCGGTCGCCGCCACAAAGCGGCCTCCCCAAAAGACCATGCTATCCTGCCTCCTGCCTCTTGCTTCCTGCCTCAATCCCGCTTGAAGTGGCTGTAGTCGGGCGCCTCCAGTTCCACCATCCCTCCGTTCTCCATATCAATCAGCGCCTTGACCTTGAGCGGCAGGCCGAATAAGTTGATGAAGCCGGCTGCATCGCTCTGGTCATAGACATCGTCCTGGCCGAAGGTGGCGAAGTCCTCGCGATAGAGGCTGAAGGGAGACTTGCGGCCCACCACGGTACAACTACCCTTGTACAATTTGACGCGCGCGGTGCCGGTCACCCGTTCCTGGGTCTTGGCGACGAAACCGTCCAGGGCCTCGCGCAGTGGGGTGAACCATTTGCCGAAATAAATTAGTTCGGTGTAGCGATGGCTCACCACTTCTTTGTAATGCAGGGTGTCTCTGTCCAGGCAGATGCTCTCCAGGCCCTGATGGGCGGTGTAGAGGATGGTGCCGCCGGGGGTCTCGTACACGCCCCGCGACTTCATGCCCACCAGCCGGTTCTCCACCAGGTCGGCGCGGCCCACGCCGTGGGTGCCGCCCAGTTCGTTGAGGCGGGTGAGGAGTTCCACCGCTCCCAGGGGTTCGCCGTCAATGGCCACTGGCACGCCTTTCTCGAAGTCAATGGTCAAGTAGAGAGGCTCGTCGGGCGCGGCCTCTGGCGCGACGGTGATGCAGAACATCTCTTCCTCCGGTTCGGCCCAGGGGTCCTCCAGGATGCCGCCCTCGTGGCTAAGGTGCCAGATGTTGCGATCGCGGCTGTAGATGGATTTCTCCGTCGCCGCCACCGGGACGTCGTGAGCGCGGGCGTAAGCCAGTGCATCCTCGCGGGAACGGATGTCCCACTCGCGCCACGGGGCGATGACGCAGAGATGGGGATTGAGCGCCTTGACGGTTAACTCGAAGCGCACCTGGTCGTTACCCTTGCCGGTGCAACCGTGGGCCACACCATCGGCTCCCTCCTGCTCGGCGATCCTCACCAGGTGCTTGGCGGTGACAGGGCGGGCGAATGATGTCCCCAGCAAGTACAACCGCTCGTAGATCGCGCCAGCCTGCATGGTAGGGAAAGCGTAGCCGGAGAGGAACTCCTCGCGCAGGTCCACGACGTAGGCCCTGCTGGCCCCGCTGGCGACGGCCTTCTCCTCCAGTCCGACCAGTTCCTCGTCGCCCTGTCCGAGGTTGGCGGTGTAGGTGACCACGTCGCAGCCATAGTTTTCCTTGAGCCAGGGCACGATGACCGAGGTGTCGAGGCCGCCGGAGTAGGCCAGGACTACCTTGTTGAATTTGTGAACTTTACCTTTCACTGCATTCTCCTCCTGAATTTGAAATGATGGCGTGATCCGCCAGGAAAACGAAAGCGCGATGGAGCAGCAGCCATCGCGCAAAAGAAGAGCCAGCCCCTATCCGGGGGCTGGCTATTGGTCGTCTGCGGTTACGCAACCCAGGTGAGCCTACCCAGACAGGCAGTCGGGCTCTTCCCTGCGGCCTCGCTTGATGTCGTTCATATTGGTGATCGCACAGAGATTCGTCATTATCCCAGTCCTACGCTTGATTGGTAATAGTCTACCACAAATCGGCGGTTTTGTCAAACAGCGATTGGTAGCAAAGAATCCCGTACCTGTGCATCAGTATATGGTGTAGATAAACGACGCCACTCTCGGAAACAGCGTGTCAACCAGCAACCGCCAGGCCGGCGCGACGTTTACGTCGGGGTAGGTAGTGCGCAACTCCTCCACCGTCCGGTACCCGAGCACCAGTGGGATGAACTGTAACGGGGGAAAGCAGATCGCTTCGCTGCCGGTAAAGCCCAGGCTGGCGACCTCGGTCAGCCGGCCCGCCACGAAGCGCAGCAGGAGAGTCTCGCGGTACAGGCCCAGCCGCACGTCGCGGGTCAGCCCGGCGAAGGGTGACCCGGCGACCCGGCGCTCCAACACAGGTGTCAATGCGCGCAGCAGCGCGGCGACGTCGGGAACGTGGATCTGCCAGGCGTAGGTGGTCAGGTCGTGGGCGCCCAACGAACGTGCCAGCCGCATCAACGTGCAGTCGGCGGGCAGGTTGAGCCGGATGCCGGGTTTGTCGCGCTCCACGGCCAACTCTTTGAGGTGGTGCAAGGCGGCTAACGCCGCGTCAAATCCCAGGCGCGAGACTTCGCTCACCACCAACTCTTCGCCGAAGTGGTGCTCCGGGACCCGCATGTATCCGATGACTTGGCCGTCCGCGTCCTGGATGATCCAGTTCTCGCACTCGGTCTCTGTGCCGCCTGTGTGTGCCAGCAGGTATCGCCAGGTCGCTTCGTCGCGGACGGCGTGGATGGCGAGATCCTGGACGGCTTCGTCGTAGAGCCGCATCAGGACGGGGAGGTCGGCCCGGGTAGCCAGGCGAAACGTGAAGGGTGCATCGGTTGGGGTGGGAACGTGGCGCATTTCGAGCCGCAGGCCGCCTTCCAATGGCAGCGCGTACTCGTAGCCAAACTGGCGATAGTAGTAGGGGATGCCCTGGATGTGCGACAGCGAACAGCCACGTTCGCGCAACCGGCGCTTGAAAACTTCCACCTGCGCGCGGATCAATCCGCGGTGCCGGTAGGCCTCCAGCGTACCGACGATGCCCATTTCACCGGCGGGTAGGCCAACATCGTCGTAGCGCCAGGTACAGGGAATCAGGCACAGGGACGAGACGACCTGGCCACTATGCTCATCTTCGACAAAGATCAGGTCTTCGCCCCGCGTGTGCGGGTGGTGGATGAACAGGTTGCGCGTCATCGAAGCGACCCCTGGCCCGTGGATGGTTCCGTTAAACTCTGCTACACGCTCGACGTCGCGCTCGGCGGCGGCAGTGCGCAGTACCAAACCATCCCCCAATGGCTGCCGGTAGTCCGCTTCTTTTGGATCTAGCATACCTCACATTCCGCGGCCCAGGATCACGCCACTTCGCCCAGCCCCTCGGCGCCGGTCCGGCTCGGCGGGTGTTTCCCCTTCTTCTGCCTCCACCAGCGCCAGCAGCGCCTGGACATCGTCCAGGTGGAGTCCGAACTGCTCCCCCCGGTCGAGCACCGCCCGCGCCAGCGCCCGGGTTGCTTGCGCCTTGAGTTCCTGTGGGGACTGAAATTCCGTCCACGCCACGTCCGACTGGCGGAGAAGCATCTGGGCGGAGGGGCTGTGGAGCACACGCTTCCGGTAGGCCAGCAACGGCTTACCTGCGCTCCGTGCCCGTCGCCACTCGAGGCCCATCGGGGCAGCGAAATCAGCCCCCAGTACCACCAGGTACAGGTCACAGCGCTCGACAAAGGCCAGCGGTTCGCGAGCATCCTCGCCCGGCCTGGGGGTGTGCTTGATCTCCCATCCCACCGAGACGGGCAACTCGGCCACCGCCTGGCCCAGCGCCTCCCGCCCCAGCGCCAGGTCGGGGCCGCTGCTGATGAATAACCAGATTGGTCTGGCCATCGGCGAATCAGGTCAAATACCCTTCTTCTTTGCACTCACTGTGGTGACCTCATTGGTTAACAGGCGCGTCGGGTTGCTTACGGCCGGTGATGATGATGTGCCCGTCTCTGATCTGGACGTCGCTGAATTCGACAAAACTGTACGCCTGGTCCAGGTAGTCTTCCAATTGGCTGAGAACCAGATCGAGGGCCGGGTTGAGCACGGCGCCGGGTACCGGCAGGGCAACCCCGGCTGCGATGGCCCTCACCTCAGGTTCAACTTGGCCATCTATCACCTGAAAGCTGACAGCCGCGCTCAGGTCGAAACGGACTGGGGCGACCACCGTCGTGGCCGCGCGCGCTTCGCCGTCCACAAACCAGACCTGAATGTCGTCGAGGAAGAAGCCGGGCTGCCGGCTCATTGCAGCCAGGAATTGGTTCACCTCATTCTCTGTCAATTCGGGCTGAAAACCATCACCGGGAGCATACCAGGCAGCGGTGATTTTTTCGGCCACGAGCTGAGCGTCGGGCTCGAAGATTTGCTCGACCTCGTAAAGGCCACTGGGATCCAGCGTGATCCGTTCACCCATCACCAGGACGACGACCTCGCCGTTGATCTCTACTTCGGCCGTGCCTGCCTCCAGGTCAATTTGAGTAGTGCCGTCCTCGGCGACCTGCATGGTGAAGCGAGCACCACGCACCACCGTCGAGGCGGTAGGCGTGTCCACACGGAAGCTTGACGAGGGATCCACAAAGCGGACAGCGCGTATGGCCGTTTTCCCTAGCCAGACCTTGAGCACCACGTCAATGGCATTGCCGCCGCGCCGTTTGGAGACCTGCGCGATGCTGACCTCGGTCTCCTCCCCCAGGTCAACGGTGGAGACGTCGAAGAAGCGCAGCCGGGCGCTGGATCCGGCGCCGGTCCGCACCCAATGCTTGCGCCAGAGCAACTGGTTCAGGTGTGCCGGCTCCCATTGGGTTTCATCCTCGTGCCGGGTCTGCACTATTCCTTTTAACTCCACCAGACTGGCAGCGTCGGCGAAGGCGACGAAGCCAAAGAGCCAGGAACCTATGCATAGCACAAGAGGAATGCCGATCAGCAAGGTGACAATAGCACGGCGCCGGGTGCGGAAGAGAGGGGAGCGCTTCAACCATGCACCGAACGATCGAATGCGCGCCCTGAAAGATCCCCCTGCGGGGAGAGACCCGGCGTCAGGGTGCGGAGACTCCGCAGAGAGCGCGGCCGGCTCAGGCCCAGAGACCTGGGGCTCGACTGAGGGCGCATCGGCAGATGTCCCCTGGGCGGGCGGGGGATCAGACGTCTGATGATTGCCTTCCGAAGCCATAATTCACCTCCCGACTGGGCGCGGTGGCGGCGGACTGGATGCCAGTGCTCAATTTCATTATATCTTTCGATGAACCGGTTGTCAAGATACCCAAGCGCAACCACCAGGGCCATTCAGTTGTTGCCTGTTTCGCGACCCAAGACCCGTGACCGTGGCGCAACACTCTCCGTGTTGTTGCCGCATCGTTGGGTGTGTGATAGAATAGATGCACGCTGGGACGGGGACTTTGAGCATCGGGGTGGGTAGTTACGGGCGGAGGCTCTTGTGAGACCCAGAGGTACTGAAGGGCAGCAACTCACTCGACGGCAGCGACGTCTGGGACAGGCGGCCCTGGCGGGGCTGGCTGTCGCAGCGGTCATCTCCCTGGCACAGTGGGCGGGCCTGTTTACCTCGATGCGGTTGGCGGCGGTGGATTACCTTTACGAGACCGCAGGCGACCCTGGCGACGATATCGTGATCGTGGCCATAGACGAGGACAGCCAGCGGGCCCTGGGTGACTGGCCATGGACATTCGACCCCTACGTCCAATTATTCGAGCGGCTCAAAGGCGCGACAGTCGTCGGCTTCGACGTGCTGTTGCCTGACCCCGGCCCAGAGGGTAACCCCAACACGCCCGCGCTGTTGGAGGCCACCCGCCGGGCAGGTAACGTCATCCTGCCGCTGGCGACACTGGAACTGACCGCCCCAAGGTCGCCGGGCGAGCTGTACTCGGCGGACTGGCCCATCCGGCCCTTTCCTGCCCTGCTGGAAGCGGCCGCCGACGCTGGCTCGGTGGAAGCGGCCCCGGATAATGATGGGACGCTCCGCCGGGTGCCCCTGTTGATGGATGCCGGGGGGAGGGAGACGTGGGAGGCATTCAGTTTGCGGGTCTTGCGGCTGCACCTGGGCCTGGGCGACGCTCCGGCCTCCCTGGTGGGCGATCGTGTGGTCATCGGCGACGAGACCGAGATCAAATACGAGGTTTCCACCGATGTCAATGGTGCCATGCTTGTCAACTTTGTCGGTGCGACTAATACTTTTTCTTCCACGAATACCTACTATCCTTTCATTGACGTGATCGAAGATCGGGTATCCACCAGTGCGTTTGAAGATAAAATTGTACTGGTGGGGATGATGAACACGCTGGCCGAGATGGACCTGCACCAGACGCCTGTTTCGGCCAGGCGTATGGCGGGGGTAGAGTTCCAGGCCAACGCGATTCATACCTTGCTCCACCATCGCCCGCTGGTGCGAACGAGCGAGGTGGAGACGGCAGTGACGGGGGTGCTGCTGGCGCTGGCGTCGGCGGTGGTGCTGTCGCAGTTGGAGGCGGTGCCGGGCGTGGTATTCACCGTGCTGTTGGCCGTGGGCTACTTTGTCTATGCTGGCATCCGGTTCGACGCCGGACGTCTGCCCGACGTGCTGTTTCCCTATGCTACCATCTTCATCAACTACGCGGCAGTGACAGCCGCCCGTTTCGCCAGCGAGCGAGGCGAGCGCCGCCAGGTGACCAACGTCTTTGGCCGCTTTGTGTCGGCCGAGGTGCGCGACATGATCGTGAACATGGCGTTGGAGGACCCCGACTTGATCCAGCCGGGCGGGCGACAGATGGAGATCAGCGTTCTCTTCGCCGACATCCGGGGCTTTACTACCATCTCGGAGAACCTGTCGCCGCCGGAGGTGGTAGAGATTCTAAACCAATATCTCGACAGCATGGAGGAAGAGGTCTTCAGGCAGGGAGGCACTCTTGATAAGTACACCGGCGACGGTATGATGGTCCTCTTCGGCGCGCCGCTGGAGCAGCCGGATCACGCCGGGCGAGCGGTGCGGGCGGCCCTGGGCATGCAACGGGCCGCCGCCGAGGTCAGCCGCCAGCGTGGCGATGTGAAATGGAAGATGGTCTACGGGATCGGTATCACCACCGGCCCGGCGGTGGTGGGCCACATCGGTTCGAAGCGGAGGCTGGACTACACCGCTATCGGCGATACGGTGAACCTGGCAGCCCGGCTTGAGGGCCAAGCGCCACCCGGCACCATCCTCATCAATCAGGCAACTTACGAAGCGGTCAAGGACATCGCTGTCGTCGAGGAGCTGGAGCCAGTGATGGTGAAGGGCAAGGCGAAGCCGGTCGTCGTGTACAAGGTGCTAGGGCTGCGGGAGGACGTTGAGTGACCTCATCCTCCTGCCGCCTGCATCTTGCTCCTGCTACACCAACTCCCGCAGATGCCCCCACGCCGCCTCCTCCAGGTCGGCGAGTTCCATCATTGGGGCCGTCGTCTCCGCAAGCACTGCGACCGGGTCTTTGGCCTCCCATCCCCGCTTGAAAATCTCGGCCACCTCCTGCCACTTGTCGCCGATGTGCTGGAACTCGTCGGCGCTTTCATTCAGGCGCGGGTCTCCCGTGATCCCGGCGGCCTCGCGCAGGAAGCGGCTGAACATGTAGCGAAAGAGGCCGCCACCGGTGCCACCCGTCGCGTCAACAAAGATGTAGGCGTTGAAGAGCGTGAAGCGCAGTTCTTCCTCGCCCATCTGGTCGGGCCACTTGAGCGCGCGCTTGGCCGCCTTGCGGATGCCCTTGACGCCAATGTTGCTGATGGGCGGATCCAGCATGGGCTGTATCTGTTCAGCGATGGCCTCTCGTACCTCGACGATGGTGGGTTGGCGCTTGTCGCTGAAGTCGAAGGTGTACCACTTGTGCCTGGGCGGGAAGGGCTTGTAGGTGGAGCCGCGTGCTTTCTCCAGATCGTCCATCGAAACCGGGTGCAGTTCCCCGTCCCGGTCGGCGATGAGCACCTGGCGCGTTGACGGGTCGTAGCCGCAGACCACTACCGCGTGCCCGCCAAAGTGATACTCCGTGTCGCCAAAGTCGAAGTAGGGCAGGAAGCCCATATCGCAATGGATCATCACCGGCTGGCCCGCCTCGAGCATCTCCAGCAGCGTCCGCTCCGCCTTGCGTGCGCTAGAAGTAGTGTACGACTCGACCACCACGCCAGTGCGTCTCCCCGTGGTCTTCTCCAACCCCTCTACGCCTGGTCGCTCAAAGTTACCTCGCCCGCCGATGATGGGCGGCTGTCCCTTCTGGTGCCAGTAGACGAACCCGACCCCCGCGCCCAGCCCCAGCAGCATCTCCTCGCTGATGGGGTGATCGTTGTAGACGTAGACGTGACGCACTGAGCCGGTGATGCAGTGATGGGTCTCCAACGACTTGAATCCTTCCAATGGTTTGAGTGTCATCTCTTGCCTCCTCGTTTCCTCATCTCCTCACATCTTCCTGATCGGCTGCCGGAGCACGGTTTTGAGCTTTTCCGGCGCAACCTTGCGCGGGTCGCCCAGGTAAATCTCGTGATGTTTGCCGGCCAACTCGTAGCCATTTTCGTCAATGAAGGCGTGCATCCTGGCTATGGTCGGGGCTTCCGCCTCGTACGGGCCGATATATAGTATCTGCACCGCAAGGCCCTCGTGGTACGTTTCCAGCCTGAGCTTGGACAGCGCAGGCGGGCTCTTCTTCTTTTCCACCTGCCTGAGCGCCTCCTCAAACATCTCCTGGGTCACCGACTCTGGCTGCATGATCATCATCGTCCAATCCCAGGCGCTTTTGTCGTCTGTGGTGAACTCCTCCATGTTCTCCACCCACCACAGCCCCTCCATAGGCGGGACGACGTAATCCACTCCCTTTTCCCTCTTGCTCATGAACTTAAGGGCATAGGCCACGGCATACAGCGCCTCGATGGCGTCCCTATACTCCTGCGCCGTGTTGGGGTTGCCGTGACCGTCAATCATCAGGAACTTCATCGGCGGCACGTCAACCACCACAAACTCCTTGGCCGAAGGCCGATACAGGTGCCTCCATTCTTTCTTGAAATCGATCTTAGACATTTTCTTCCTCCATTTGCTTGATGAATCCTTCCACCGGCGCGCCCCGCCCGACGATAGTCAGAAAATTGACCTCCGGCACCTCCACGATGCTCGGCTCCGTTGAACTGGTGTAGAACGCTTTGTACAACTTGGTCAGATTCAGTTTTGCCACTTTTATCCCTCCACTACTTCTATAAGTTGCTGCTGCTGATCCACAGGCAGTTTCTTCATCCCGTTCTTGATGATCCAGACCGTGTCCCGATTCGGGTTGGACTGGGCCCAGCCCGGGAGAAACTCGAATACGCGAGCCGGATGGCGCTTGCTCAAATCCCGTAGTATCCAGGCCACACCCTTTTTCACGTCGCTATCTCGATCTGTCATCACCTGGCCTAGAATCTCAAAAGCCTGCTCCGGCAGGTCCGCCTTCGCAAAAGCCCGCAGCACCACCACGCCGAAGCGCCGGATCCACTTTTTTTCGTCCCGCACCCACTGCTCGCAGAGGGAGAGCACCTCGTCTGTCATCTGCAATGTGATGGCCTCCATCCCGAAGCAGGCCAGGTTGTCGCAGTTGGCCCAGTTATCCAGAGCGGGCAGGAAGCCGGGCACCAGGGCCAGGCACTTGGCGGGATACTTCTTGGCCATTCTCTCCATCACCTTGCCGACGATCTGCCGCTCCTCGAACGAGCCGTTGTCCCACAACGTTTTCAACATGGGCAAGACGGATTGCGGCTCTTTCTTTCCCTGCCGGGCGATTTCGGCGGCGATGACTCTCAAAACGGGCAGCGACGTGCCGAAGGTGGTGCCCATCTCAGGGATGATGCGGCGATAGTTGGCGAAAGCCTTCTCGTCCACGCGAGCCTCCAGCAGGCGGTGCAAGCCGGCGACGAATTCCTCCGGTTGCGACAGCTTACCCGCGAGTTCGGCCGACGCTTGTCGAAGAGCCTGCTTGTCCATAGGCTTGTCCTCCTTGCCATTTTGGCCCTCATCCCCCCCGGCCCCCCTTCTCCGCCCCCCCTCAGTCCCCCCCAACCTTGGAGGGGAAGGGGGGAGAGCGCCTCAGATGGAAGGGCATCGGCTCCCCTTAAAGGCCAGCATCTCGTCCACAATCTCCATACCCCGTCCGCTGAAGAAAGTGCCGAGAGCGGTCATTACCTGCCCCTCAAAGCTGTGCGTCCCGTAGACGCCAATCATGCCCCCCACCTTGCCCGCCAACCGGTCATCCCACAGCACGTCACCCCAGTATAGGTATCGCCAAGATCAAGCGCAGTATCTCAACCATTGTCAACCGTGTGGCCTTCGGCCGGGAACGGATCGTTCTGACCTCGAGAGGCAAGCCCAAGGCCGCCCTGGTGAGCATCGAAGACTTGCAGAAGTTGGAAATGTTGGAAAAGACAACCTCTCCTCCCCCCCGCGCCCAGCGAAAGGCGGCCCTGGCCATGGCTCAGGCCGTGCGGGAAATGACCCTCGCTCGTCGCAGCGACGTCCCCTTTTCCGACGTTGCCGAAGATTTGCGCAGGTTGAGAGAGGAGAGAGACCTTGAACTCGCAGGTGTGCATTGACGCCAATCTGGCCCTCAAACTGGTGCTCGTCGAGAAAGACAGCCCCAAGGCTCATCACCTGTGGGACACATGGATAGACGCAGACGTAGAAGTCGTCACTCCCCCCCTGCTCGCCTTCGAAGGGACAGCGGTGATCTGCAACAAGATGTATCGCGGGGCGGTACCGCCTGAGGAGGCCAAACTGATGTTCAAAGCCTTTCACCTCCTCTCTGATCCTCCAGTTGTGACATGAACCGCGTGGCCCACTCCAGTTCGGCCCGGATCATCGTCACGCTGTGGTCGAACATCGCGTCCACAAAGTAGGGCAGGGGGCGCTGGCTCTCCCAGCGTGCCTGCACGTGCTCCAGCCGGGCAGCGAGGCTATCACGGTACTGTTCCAGCGCTGCCAGCGCCTCGGCGGGCGGGACGCCGGGGAGGTCGGCCAGCCCCAACTGCAAGGGCGGGTAACAGCGGCGCGGCACCGATAGCGCATCAAGCACGCTGGCACGCAGCGTCTCTCTCCCGGCTGGAGTGAGGTGGTAGACCTTGCGTGCCGGGCCGCGCCCGGCTTCCTCCAACTGCCCTTCAATCACCCCCCCCCGTTCCAGTTTCTTGAGCAGGTAGTAGATGGAGGAGAAACCGACCTCCGTCCACTCCCGCATCCCGCGTTCCTCGATCACCTGCTCAATCTCGTATCCGTGGCGGGGCTGCTCGGCGATTAGACTCAGAATAGCCAGTTCCGCGTTTGTCATTACACTTGCCTTTGTTGTAACGATGTAATAGTCTAGTATTAGAATACCATATTTCAGGTGATCTGTCAAATCGAGAGAACGGGTGATGATCACCCACACTCCAACACTCCCACACCCCCCTATCTCCACTATCCCTCCATCACATCTCCATAATTCCTCCACAATGTTTTGGTAAACTACTGGAAATTCTCACAGGAGGAAACGTATGAACAAGAAAAGGTGGATCATCGTTGTGGTCGTCGCCCTGGTCGCCGGGCTGGGGTACGCGGGGTATACCGTCTGGCAGGGGTTCTCGACCCGGCAGGCTACAGCCCAGGCAACAGTGGACGAGACGGCCGTCGTCCGGCAGGACACGCTGCGGGTCACGGTGGATGCGACCGGCAACCTGGCCCCCAATGCCGAGGTCTCGCTGGCCTTTTCGTCAGGCGGGCAGGTGGTCGAGGTGCCGGTGGAAGTTGGGGACGTGGTGGAGGCAGGCGACGTGCTGGCCCGACTGGATGACACTGATGCCCGCAAGGCGGTTGCCAATGCCGAGTTTCAGGTGACCCAAGCAGAGATCAATTTGGCGTCGGCGCAGATCGAAGCGGAAGCCGGATTGGCGCAGGCTAACCTGGACGCTGCCCAGGTCGGCTATGAGGAAGCGGCTGCGCTTGCCGCGCTCCCTGGCACGCAACTCACGTCGGCCCGCGTCAATCTGGAGCAGGCCCAGGACGCGCTCGTTGAGACCCAAGAGAACTATGACAACACCTGGGACCCGGCCCGGGATTGGGAACTCAACGTAAGATGGATGAAAAACGCCCTGGAGAGCGAGCGGGAGGCGACTGAGGACGCCTTGAAAACCGCACAGTACAACTTGGAGGTCGCGCAGGCGAATTACAGTCTGGCGGTCGTCGGCATCAGCGAGGAGAATGTGCAGAACGCCCAGGCCAATGTGCTCAACGCGCAGGTGTCGCTGGAGAGCGAACCCCTCCAACTGGAGCAGTTGGAACTCTCGCTGGCCCAGGCGCAGCTCAGCCTGGAATCGGCGCGGCGCGCACTGGAGGATATGGTCTTGGTCGCCCCGGTGGGTGGTACGATCACAGAGTTGAACATCCAAGCGGGTGAAATGGCCAGCGCGGGGCAGGCTGCCGTCGCGGTGATAAGCGACCTGTCGGTTCTGGTAGTGGACATCAACCTGGACGAGACCGACGTGGCGCAGGTAACCGTCGGCCAGGAGGCGCTGGTGAGCGTGGATGCCTTTCCCGACGCCGAACTGATCGGCGACGTGACGTACATTGCGCCGATAGCCGAGACTCAATCCGGCGTAGTGCTTTACCCGGTGACTGTGCGGCTTGAGCCGAACGAGTTCCCCGTGCGCGCCGGGATGACGGCCGATGTGGAGATCATCTCTGCCAGTCAGGAGGGTGCGCTGATTGTCCCGCTGCGCGCTGTTCACACTGAGGGAGAGCGGGCTTACGTGTACCGGCTGGTCGGCGGCCAGGCCGAGCAGGTGGAAGTGACGTTGGGGATGATGACCGACACCGAGGTGGAGATCACCGGCGGCCTGGCCGAGGGGGACGAGGTGAGCGTGGTCGCTGCGCCCACCCAAGGCTCCACGAGCGGATTCGGCCCGGGGGGCATGTTTGGTGGAGGAGACTAGCATATGATTGAGATAGAGAACGTCACCAAGGTTTATCAGATGGGAGAGGTGCAAGTCCACGCCCTACGCGGGATGTCGCTAAAGATCGAGCAAGGCGAGTGGGTGGCGATTATGGGGCCTTCCGGCTCCGGCAAATCCACGCTGATGCACGTCATCGGTTGCCTGGACACACCGACCTCGGGTGTCTACCGGCTGGACGGGGTCGAGGTGGGCGGCATGAAGGATGACCAACTGGCGGTCATTCGCAACCAGCAGATCGGCTTTGTCTTCCAAACCTTTAACCTGCTGGCCCGCACCAGCGCGCTGAAGCAGGTGATGTTGCCAATGCAATACACCCGGGACGGGCAGCGGATCCCGCTGGCCGAGCGGGAGCGACGGGCGCGAGAGGCACTGGAGATGGTGGGGCTGGGGGACCGGATGGACCACCAGCCGACCGAGTTATCCGGCGGGGAGCAGCAGCGGGTGGCCATCGCTCGTGCTCTGGTCAACAACCCAGCCATCATCATGGCGGATGAGCCGACCGGGAACCTGGACTCCAAGTCGGGCGCTGAGGTGATGGAAGTCATCCATCGTCTACACGAGGAAAGGGGCATCACTGTGGTGATGGTCACGCACGATGAGGAACTCGGTGTTCAGGCGGAGCGGATCGTGCGGTTGCGGGACGGGCTGGTCGTGGATGAGGTGAGACAATGATAGCAAGTATAGCAGACTTACTGGAAAATGTACGGGTGGCCCTGGATGGGCTGCTGGTCAACAAGATGCGCTCGGTGCTGACGATACTGGGGGTGATCATCGGCGTGGCGGCCGTCATCGCCCTACTCTCCATCGGTGAGGGGGCACAGGCTTCTATTACCGATCAGATCACCAGCGTCGGCACCAACCTGCTCTTCGTGTCTCCTGGCGCTACCAGTATGGGCGGCGTGAGGGGCGCGAGTGGCAGCGCCACGTCCCTCACCTACGACGACGCCGAGGCCATCGCCGATCCGCGTAACGTGCCCGATGCGTCGGTCGTCGCTCCGCAGTATTATGGCCAGAGCACCCAGGTCATCTTTGGCGACACTAACATCAACAGCTCGGTGACGGGAGTGACGGCCGAGTATCAAGAGGCCTTCGGGTTGGAGGTGGCGAGCGGCAGTTTCATCGCGGAGAATGACGTGGACAAACGGGCCAAAGTGGCTGTGCTGGGGTATCAGACGGCACAAGATCTCTTTGGCGGCTTTGACCCCATAGGACAAAAGATCAAGGTCGCCCTCTCCGGCGAGAATGGCGGACGGGTTTCCTTGACCGTGATCGGTGTCCTGGAAGAGAAAGGCGACTCGATGATGAGCAGCACGGATGACGCGGTGTTTGTGCCCATCTCGACGGCCCAGACCAAGATCTTTAGTGGGCGCAACGTCCAGGGGGAACTTGTGGTGTCGCAGGTCAGCGTGGTGGCGGTGTCGGAGGATCAGACGGCGGCGGTCGAAGACCAGATCAATGCGCTATTGTGGAGTCGCCATGACCTCAACCCAGACGAGGATGCCGACTTTAGCGTGATGAACCAGGCCGACATGCTGGAGATGGCCAGCGAGATAACAGGCATCATGACAGTCTTCCTGGGGGCCATCGCTGGCATCTCGCTCCTAGTAGGGGGCATCGGCATCATGAACATTATGCTGGTCTCGGTGACGGAGCGGACGCGAGAGATCGGCATCCGCAAGGCGGTGGGCGCCCGGAAGGCTGATATCTTGACCCAGTTCCTGATGGAGGCGGTGGTCTTGAGCCTGCTGGGTGGGTTGCTGGGTATCCTGCTGGGTGTGGGCCTGGCCCAACTGGTGTCTTTGACGGGGTTGTTGGAGTCGCTGGTCACGCTCGATTCGGTATTGCTGGCTGTGGGTTTTTCGTTCGCCATTGGGTTGTTCTTTGGTATCTATCCCGCCAACCAGGCGGCGGGCATGAATCCCATTGAGGCGCTGCGGTACGAATAGGTTGGTGGATTGGGAAACTGGTAGATTAGTGAATTGGGAGGATTGAAGTGCGATACCAACTCTTGAAAACAGGACATTACGTGATTCCGATGCTTTTGACCGCTGTTTTGCTAACAGCCTGTGGCGCACCAGGGACGGCCACCTCAGCTCCAGTGGTCGAGGAGGCGCAAAACGCTGACCAGCCGGCAGCCACCTATACGCCTTACCCTACCTATACGCCCTATCCTACTTATACCCCGTTACCCAAGGTGGCTCCTACGTGCACGCCGACGCCGACACCTACAGTTGCCCCATCCACGACGGTGACTGTCGCGCCGACTAGCGTGCCGACCGGGATACCGACCGAAGCGCCAGCCTCTTCACTGTCCCAGTCTGCCTCAGCGGGAGCGACCACAACGACCGATGCATCATCGTTAGAAAT
>Ga0315549_1000163_pt1 | contig 78634 bp, 71 predicted proteins | sample SalMarSW160200MG_FD_203101 | JGI IMG/M metagenome (GOLD analysis project Ga0315549, IMG submission 203101) | Salt marsh sediment microbial communities from the Plum Island Ecosystem LTER, Massachusetts, United States - Salt Marsh Sediment SW1601-200 ... | reverse complement strand
ATATCTGACTTTATCTGGCTGCATCCGGTTATGATATCAAAAATATAATAAAGATCCTTTGCTCCTTTTTCACGATATTTTCGACGCTTAAAGACCAGACCTTTATGAAATATGTATGCCGGGGGAATTGGAACCTTGACTTTCAAGGCAGACGGATCTCCAACAGAAAGAGTATCGTCAACTGTCACTTCGATTACATTTTCAATCACGATGGATATGAACCTAAGCGCTTCAGCATGCAGGCCATTCTGAACTTTCAAAACAAGGTCAGGTTTTGATCCTATCTGGTCAGTCAAGAATTCGATTTCGACGTCCAACCCATCGATGTTCCCCTCGTAATGAATAAGAGGCGGAATATTTCTGCTTTTAAATTTGGCTTCAAAGCCTCCCTCTACAAGTAATTCATCCACCGTTTTTGAACCGATTATAGGAACCTGGGCCTGAACCATAAAATCGATATCGCCAGTACGTATAGGATCATGCTCCTTATCACCCAGAAGGTAGCGGTAATAAATAAACGGTACCCACCCACCGCCGATCACAATCACAGACAGGTAATCTTTTAGTATCCGGATGGTTTTGAGAAATCCAGTAATAAACGGGTCATCCATTACGCGTCCGGCCTTACAAATTTAGCCTTAAGTTTTTTATCCAATAAATGCTCAGCTTGCTCCAATCCCCTGACCGGATACCCATGAAGATCCAGGTAAAGCTGAATATTTGATACAACTCGGAGCCTTTGTACTATCCTGCTATCATAAAAAACGGAATGTTTGTAATATGGAAGCATTAAGACAAGATTTGCCCCTTGTTCGGCTTTACTGAGATTCAACTGTTCCTCAAAGTAAGCGAGGGCTTTCTTGTTACCGACATAAATATGAACTTCCGTAAATACCGCATACGGGGCAACCAGATTGGCGCCGGCCTGGACGCTGAGTGCGTAATCGATGTTAGAAGGAATTTTTAAATCGCGAAGCCTTTTCAAAATATCAGCAGAACTTGCAGCCATGAAAAAATAACCAAATATTCTGTTTTTCCTAAGGTTATAATTTCTAACCCAATCATTTAGAATGCCCTCTGGATCACGGAGTTTCAATTTGGAATTCACACGAGTAATATAATTCCGGTGTTCGAGTTCCTTGGCCATACGTGAAACGTATCCAGGGTTGAGATGGGTTGCTTGAGCTAATTCCCGAACACCCCAGAGATGCTCCCCATCTTCAATAATAGCCCTAAGGATAAGACTCGCTTTATCTGAAAATGGGTCTCTACCCTTCCTTTCCTCGGGGAATTTGTTTGGAAAACCAACTTTTTCGACATAAAAGCTTTTGAATTTTAAATGCACGTTACCAGACAGATCAATGAAGCAAATACCTTCTTCCTGACACATGGAACGTCTCTGAGGACTCAAATAGTGAGCAACCAAAACAGGCAAGACATCATTATGCTGGACGGAAGCCGCTTTGAGTTTGGCAATCTTATTTTTGAATACAGGGAGGCTATTCTGGGCTACGGCTTCAATTATCAAACGGAAACTCAGACCCTCATACTCAACGCGAGCGACAAGATCAAGGGAGTCGGACGTGTTTGAAGACAGCCCCACCGCCATTTCGACTTCCAGACCTTTTATAGGGAGAAGCTGCTTTAGAGACTTTTTTAGTTCTTTTATGATTTTTTGTTCAGACTTCATGTTGCTTATTTATCATTTGTTGCCCATTTGGACAACAATATACTTATTGGCAACACAAAAGTCAAGAATTCAATTCAGATGTTCCAATTAAGTAAAAAAAGTGCTGATAATTTTATTACAACGTTGTATAAATTATACAACGGCAAAGGTGATAATAATTTAGGAGAAACGAGGGGGGGGATGAAAATGTATACAAATTTTGGAGATTTTTTTTCCGCGAAACGAAAGGTGCTCCGAAAAACTCTCAGGGAGTTTTGTCGTGAGAATGGTTTTGATGCAGGTAATATTAGTAAGCTTGAACGAGGCATCCTTCCGCCGCCTCAAAGTAAGGAAAAAAGACTGCAATATGCTTCCGCAATAAACCTATACTTTTCGAAAATTAAAGGTTCAGGCACGGAATCGTGATGTATCAAACACCCTATGATATTATTAAGCACCTTCTTTATTTATATATCCTTGTATTATCCTGGAAGTATGTAAATCTTTTCATAATTTTTCTGTAATTTATCCCATAATTTCAGATAATTTTCAATTAATTAGAATAGGTGTCCTTACTCTATGAAAGGTATAACTCTTTGAAATTTTATAATATTTATAATATGTTACTATAATTTGTTGGTTTTGCATGATTTTTGCGTAGATATAGAATGTAATTTAAATCAATGCAAAGGAGGCAAACCAATGGCATCAAATTTCCAAATTTCTTCTTTCAAAACTAATGACAACCTCCACCTGAAATTGTATGGTGATTTTGATGTAAATTCTGCACAAGAATTGACCAACACTTTGCTAACGCATGGTGCCGGTTATTGGGATATATTTATAGACACTAATAACCTAAAGACAATTCATCAATTTGGTAGAGATACGTTTAAAATGAATCTCAGTAATTTCAAAAAGCAATTAAACAACCTTTTTTTATTGGGGCAAATAAACATAAAATTGCACCAAATTAGGAGCAGTTGCGTCGATTAATGTCGGCTGGTTTGGAATCCTTATGTAATAACGTAATTAAATGCCACCCAACTTCAACAGCTATACAAAAAACCATGTGATGGCCAAGAGCCTCCAAAGGTTATACTTTAAAAGGGATTTTGAGGTGGTACTTAATAAATGGCTTCTCTGGTATACGTGCATCTTATTCTTCGGTCATCTGTATTAATATATACAAATATGATGTACACCGAGTTTAATAACGGCATTTAGGGAAGCATTCACATTAAAACGATTGGTATGTGCTCTTAATAGGGACAGTACATATCAAGAGATTCCTGGTTCGGACGACTCCAAAATCAATCAGATTGATGGCTCACCGAACCGGAGGATGCCTTGAAACAAAAAAAGCTTTCAAGGCGGCTAGGGCAGGGTCAGCAATGGCCCTGCCCTTTTATTTTCCAGCCTTTGTATAGCTGCAATATATATTGACGTTAGCTAAAAGCTGTGATGTTGTGTTTTTAGATATCAAGGCCATAAAAATCTATCAAGCGATGTGATGAACCGCCTTACGATCCTGTCAAATCAAATTTAGGTCGAGACAAATTAAAACCATTGTGAGATTTGTTCTGAAAGAGGATCGCTTCAGAGTCGATTTATAATTATTAGGAAAAGGATAAGGCAAAAACTTGTCCAGATTTTTGTCAACCATACCGGTTCAAAATCCAATACTCCATCAATAAAACTATCCCGAAGAAGTCGTGCGAACGTCAAAAATTTGTCAAGATTCTTGTCAAGTTAACCCCCCAAAAAAACCAACCCAAAACCCCATAAACAAAAAAAGCGGTTCGTCAGAACCGCCTTTAATTCTTTTTGCATCTGATTTTGTTAAGAAAATTTGTGTTTTTCTCTATGGTTGATGAACAAGTATAGGCCCCTCCGGGACAAAATTTCGGCCATACGGACCACTCCTACTTAATCCCCAAAATTCCCCTGTCGGAATCTGATCGTCAGGTGGCAGCTCTCTCAGTTGCTCAACTTCCCAGAAAACTGCCCAATGCCCTCTGTTATCAGCTTCGTATTGTTCTGTTGATTGTGGCCTATATCGCATTCCTTCAGGATGAGCCCCATCATTACTGGTGCAATGACTTATGTAGCGTGCAGTCCAAGTAGCTCTAAGAATTCGACCCTCTGGATTATATGATACATAAATATAGACATTTATTGGGTTCCCATCTCGGAGATCATCTAATTGACGAAAAACCATCCAAGCTCTGCTTCCATATGCTACCTTACCTTCATGTTGACATACAGTTAAACCACTTACCAAATGTTCATACGGAACTGGAGCCAATAAAGCAATGTTTTGAACTTCGTTCGTCATTGTTCCTCCTTTCAAATTAGTAATTCAGTGCAAGCGATTTCATTAATTCGTGGGTTCACTTGACAGCGTTCTTTTCGGGGTGCTACACAGTATAGTTATGAAAAAACTACTCACTATTCTACTTGTCGTATTCATCACAAGCTGCACCGCCCATTCAATCCAAAGCATCCGAAAAGATGCCTCTGTTCAATATCATTTTACGGTGAACAAAGACTACAAAACCGTCTATGACGATATTCGTATGTACCTGACCATCCACAAATGGGTAAACTTTTCAGCTTACACTTGTTTTCTTTATCCAGAAAAACAAAGCGGAAGAATCATACTTCCCGGATACGGGATCGAAGAACTAATCGAAGTGACTGGACAGCCCGACGGGACAACACAAATCCATTGCTATAGTATATCCGCAATTCGCACCCGTAATTTTTTCGAAAAGATGGCTCAATCTATCACATCTGAATCATAATGCAAGCGATTGCATTAATCATGGGTTTCCTGTTGTCATTGGCTTTGAGAATTTTAATATCTCTACTTTCAAATGTATTCAAATGGGTACAATGCACAACTGATTCTTCTAATAATTTTAAATTACAGGAAAATGAGGAGCTAATCAAAACGGTCTTTAAAGAAATGACGCATAAAAACTTGTCCATTTTCTTGTCAACGTACCCCAGAAAAAATTAATCCAATACCCCATAAATAAAACTATCTCGAAGAAGTCGTGCGAACATCAAAAATTTGTCAGTTTATTTGTCAACCTACACAACTTAAAACCCAATTCATAGCCTCATAAAAAAAGGCGATTCAATAGAACCGCCAGTGTTTATTTAGAAGGCTGGTCGGGGCGGAGGGATTTGAACCCCCGACTTCCTGCTCCCAAAGCAGGCGCGCTTCCAGGCTGCGCCACGCCCCGATGACTCACGATTTTCTACCAACTAAAAGCTGCATACAAATTATGCACTACAAAACATACACTTTATATGCTAACAGTATAATATGATTATATTTATTTAAGTCGTTTAAAATTTGTGTGTGGTTTTTAGGTACCATGCTTTTAACAAGCATGCAAGTACATAAAATCGATTAACGAACTTTTTCAAAAAAAGCGTCTATGCCCTTTCGGATGCCCTGGACAATATTAGATAACACGCTGATATCTCTTAATGATTTTTCTTCAGCGGGGTTGGTAATATATCCTATTTCCAGGCAGACTGCGGGCATATCCGCCCCTTCCAGAACCATTAGCGGCGCACCCAGAATTTCACTTTTTTTGAATATTGTCTGTTCGTTGATACGATTTAGCAACAATTTGGCAAGGATTTTGCTTGTTGTTTGATGTGCGTTTTGAATATTGGACCATGGAGACAGGTTGTTAATTCTTTCAAACGGCTTCGATGGATCGGTGTCGGGTGTTAAAGCCAGTTCCGCAATTTCTTTGAAAAAATATAGAGTTATGCCGCTTGCTTGATGAAGAAAGCTTCCGCCGGTATGAATGCTGATGAAAAGGTCTGCCTTTACATGGTTGGCCGTGGATGTTCGTGAAGGGATGTTTAGAAAATAGTCATCGGTTCTTGTAAGAATTACCCGGTAAGTATTCTCGAATTCTGTGGCTACCATTCTGGCCAGGTCCAGAGTTACATTTTTTTCAAATGTTCCTTCCGGACCCAAGACCCCTTTATCATGTCCTCCATGGCCCGGATCTAACACAATGGTTTTTTTTTGCTTTGCAAAGATCGGTTTTTCGGGGTTTGCCTGTAATGTCCCTGGACATATAAGAATGATCCCTAAAAAAATTAAAACGCAATGACGTTTTATAGAAAATGGATTGTAACATGCTGACATAGCAGACACTTTTGTTAGTTTGCCCTATCGTTGCATAAACAACACATCAGATTATACGTTAAACGGCTTAGACAAAGGCTTTGCGTTGATTGGAGTAATCATCATAAAATCTAACCGTTGGCGGTATTCAATGAAAACACCTTTTTTGCTGTGTTGTTTATGCAACGTTAGGGTTTGCTTGACACGAATTGGATTTGACATTATAATTCTACCTTGTTTTTGTTGAAATTTAATATATTTAAATATATTGTCAAGTTAAATAGGACACAGATTTTCGCAGATATACACAGATAATATTGTTATTTCTTAATTTAAGAATCTTGATAATCTGTGTTCATCTGTGTCCAAAAAAGGAAATGCTTATACTCTCAAGTTGTAGTTTATAGATCTATTCAACCCGTTCTTTTCTGAATGAAAAAACGGGGTAGTAGCAACATTTGAGACCCCCGATAGGCAGACACAATATTAATATTAATTTGCGAGAGTGGCGGAACTGGTAGACGCACTGGACTTAGGATCCAGCTCTGGAAACAGAATGGGAGTTCAACTCTCCCCTCTCGCACCAGTTTTTAAATCATGTTAACCTTTTAGAAAGGATTTTTATGAAAGTTACGGTAGAGAATGTGAGTAGCGTTAAAAAGATAATGCATGTTGAGATTCCGGAAGAAAAGGTTGTCCGTGAATTGAACAATGCTTATAAACAGCTCAAAAATACAGCTAAAATAAAAGGTTTTCGCAAGGGAAAGGCACCGCGTTCGGTTTTGGAAAGGTTATTTAAAAAAGATGTCCATAATGATGTATCTTCCAAACTCATTCAGGATTCTTTTATCCAAGCGCTCAAGGAAGCCGATCTCGATATTGTGGGAAAGCCGGATATTGATCTGCCCGGGCTTGATAAAAAAGGGGCGTATAAATATGCCGCAACGGTGGAGATAAAACCCGAAATTGAGGATATCGATTTCAAAAACTTAACCCTGAAAAAGTATCTGTACCATATTACGGATGAAGAAATGGATGTACAGCTTAAAATGCTCCAGAAAAATCTGGCAAAACAAAATCCCATAGCAGAAGATCGAGGGGTCCGGGAAAACGATTTTGTTCTGATCGATTATGAAGGATTTAAAAACGGTAAACCCTTTGCCGAAACCCAAAAAACTGAAAACCATGCCATGAAAGTCGGCGAGGGCCATATTTTAAAGGAATTTGACGATCAGTTAGTCGGAATGAAGAGGGGTGATAACCGGGAAATCAAGGTAAAATTTCCGGAAGATTATCATAACGGCAAGTTGGCCAACCAGGAAATAACGTTTCAGATAAAGCTACATGAAATCAGGGAAGAGGTACTTCCGGAGATTGATGACGAGTTTGCCAAAAATTTTGGGAAGTATGAAACATTAGACAACCTGAAAGATGCTATAACTCAGAACTTGGATCAGGGCTACGCCAAAAGAGCGGAGCAGGAAATGAACGAGCAAATTTTTAAGAGCCTGATTAAAAAGACCGAATTCGAGTTGCCGGATTCGATGGTCGAACATGAGCTGGAACGGATTATCGAAGAGGTTGAAAAGACTTTATCTTATCATAACAAGTCGTTGGAAGATCAGGGGCTGTCCAGAGAAATACTTTTGGAAAAACATCGTGAACTGGCAGAAAAGAAAGTAAGAAGGCATCTGATTTTAGACAAGATTGTCAGGCAGGAAAATATGACCCTTTCGGATGAAGAATTAGAAAATAGTTTTGAGGAGATAGCCAAAGGTTTTAATCAGCCTGTTGAAGAAATAAAAAAGTATTATAGTCAGAATGAAGATAATCTCGAGTTTTTTAAACAGACCCTACTTGAAAAACATACTATAGAACTTATTATTAAAAATAGCATCATAGAAGAGGTAGAACCCAGCTTAGAACAACAATGAACTAAATTGTTGCGAATAAAAAATACAAAGTGATAAAGGAGACTATTTGTGCCACTAATACCCATGGTCATAGAGCAGAGCAGCAGAGGTGAACGCGCCTATGATATATATTCGAGGCTTCTTAAAGACAGAATAATTTTCCTTGGAACTGCCATGAATGATGAGGTTGCAAATCTTTTGATCGCGCAACTTTTGTTCCTGGAATCCGAAGATCCTGACAAGGATATCAATTTTTACATCAATTCCCCCGGCGGTGTGGTGACAGCCGGTTTGGCGGTATATGATACCATGCAGTACATTAAACCGGATATTGCCACCGTATGTATCGGACAAGCAGCCAGTTTGGGGGCGCTTTTACTGACGGCCGGTACAAAAGGTAAGCGCTATACCCTTCCAAACGCAAGAATTTTGATCCATCAGCCCATGGGAGGATTTCAGGGGCAAGCATCAGATATAGAAATACAGGCCAAAGAGATCCTTCGCATGAAGGAAACCCTGAATCAAATTCTGGTAGTGCATACCGGAAAAGATTTAGCGCATATACAGTCTGATACGGATCGTGATTTTTTCATGACCGGTTATGAGGCCAAAGAATACGGAATCGTCGATCACGTTATAGTGAACAGAGATGATCTTGATAAAATAAATAAGGCGGAGGATTAAAATGTCAAAAAAAGGGGACGTGAACGACAATCTCTTTTGCTCGTTTTGTGGAAAAAACCAGAAAGAGGTGCAGAAACTGATTGCCGGTCCCGCGGTATATATTTGTGATGAATGCATACAGCTATGCAGTGAAATCATTGAAGAGGAAAGAGAAAAAGATATAGACGGTATGGACCAGCTCCTTTTTCCAAAAGAGATAAAGGCAATGCTCGATGGTTACGTGATTGAACAGGAAGCGGCCAAAAAGATTCTTGCCGTCGCTGTTTATAATCATTACAAGCGTCTTGATTCTGCGATCAGAGCAAGTGAGGTGGAAATTCAGAAAAGCAATATCCTCCTTATTGGGCCCACCGGCTGTGGAAAGACATTGCTGGCGCAGACCCTTGCACGATTTCTAAATGTACCGTTTACCATTGCTGATGCTACCAGCCTGACCGAGGCCGGCTATGTGGGTGAAGATGTTGAAAATATCATCCTTTCCCTGCTCCAGAACGCAGATTACGATGTGGAAAAAGCCAGGCGGGGTATTGTTTACATTGATGAAATTGACAAGATTGCACGCAAATCCGATAACCCGTCCATTACCCGTGATGTTTCCGGAGAGGGGGTTCAGCAGGCATTATTGAAGATTATAGAAGGAACTACTGCCAGTGTACCGCCCAAAGGAGGACGAAAACATCCACAGCAGGATTTTGTCAAGGTTGACACCTCTAACATACTTTTTGTTTGTGGTGGAACTTTTACCGGGCTAGAGCAGATTATTCAGCGGCGTTTGGGCTCCAAAATCATGGGCTTTGGCGCCAAAATCTTAAAGCAGGAAGAAAAAAGTATCGGTGAAATCCTGCAGATGGTTCAGCCCGAGGATCTGATCAAATACGGTTTGATTCCTGAATTTCTGGGTCGCCTGCCTGTTATTGCAACCCTTTCTGAATTGAATGAGCTTGCTTTGATAAGAATACTGAAGGAGCCGAAAAATGCCCTTATAAAACAGTTTTCAAAATTGATGGAAATGGAAGGTGTGAACTTAAGATTTACAGATAGCGCCCTTTCAGCCATTGCCAAAGAGGCCATGAAAAGAAAATCCGGCGCCAGAGGTCTTCGCGCCATTATAGAAACATCTATGATAGATATTATGTATGAAATTCCTTCTATGGAGAATGTAAAGGAATGTGTTATCGGAGAAGATACGGTGATCAACAAAGAGGATCCCATTCTTTTATTCGAGCAACCCAAAAAACAAGCACAAGACAGCTAATTAGTGCCCATCCATAAATCTATATTGGGCACAAATTAAGTTTCCAATGCAGAGATTGCGTAAAAGGGCCTTTTCTGGATAGAAACTAATTAGAGGTTTAAATTTTACGATGATTAACTTGCCGAAATTTTTTAAGGATAATGATCCCGATGTGCCGGAGTTACTGCTTCCGCTACTTCCGCTTAGAGATATAGTCGTCTTTCCACAAATGGTTGCCCCCCTTTTTGTGGGACGTTCAAAATCTGTGAAAGCCCTCTCCTATGCAATGAACAACGATAAAAGAGTGTTTCTTGCCACTCAAAAAAGGGCGGGTATTGACAACCCTACGGAAAAAGACATCAGCCAGATCGGGACCATTGCAAAGATACTGCAGCTTCTTCGGCTTCCGGACGGTACGGTAAAAGCTCTGATTGAAGGAAAAACCAGGGCTTCTGTTGTCCATTTTATCAAGAACCCGGACTTTTTGCAGGTGGCGCTGAAACCAATCGTTGAAACTGAGATATTGCCGGCCGAGGGCGAGGCACTGATCAGGGCTATTCATGATAGTTTTGATGAATATGCTAAAGTAAACAAAAACATCTCAAAAGATCTCGTAAAAACGGTTTCTGCCATTTCAGATCCTTCAAAGTTGGCTGATACGGTGGCGGCCCATTTTTCTTTTAAAATAGATGATAAACAGCGTCTGTTGGAAGCGGTTGTTATGGAAGAGCGGTTGTCTCTTCTTTTGAGCCTGATAAAGATGGAGATCGATATTTTCAAGATGGATCAGAGGATAAAAAACCGTGTCAAGAAACAGATGGAAAAAACCCAGAAGAATTATTATTTGAATGAACAGATGCGGGCCATCAAAAAGGAGATCGGAACGGAGGATGACAATAGAAGCGAGCTGAACGATCTTGAAAAGCGAATCAAACGCAAAAGGATGTCAAAGGAAGCTGCGGCCAAGGTCAGACAAGAGTTAAAAAAACTTAAGATGATGACCCCTATGTCGGCCGAAGCAACGGTGGTTCGAGGCTATATTGATTGGTTGATCAGTCTTCCCTGGTTTGAAAAGAGCAAATTCCGAAAAGATATTGAAGAAGCAGATAAAATACTGGAAGAAGATCATTACGGGCTGGAAAAGCCAAAGGAGCGCATTCTTGAATACCTTGCCGTCCAGTCTTTGGTCAACAAGATCCGGGGGCCGATACTTTGTTTTGTGGGGCCGCCCGGTGTGGGAAAAACGTCTTTGGCCCAATCTGTTGCCAGAGCTACGGGAAGAAAATTTGTACGTCTTTCCCTGGGAGGTGTTCGGGATGAGGCTGAAATTCGGGGACATCGGCGCACCTATATTGGCGCAATGCCCGGTAAGATTATTCAGTCTCTTAAAAAAGTCGGTGTTAACAATCCGGTATTTTGCCTTGATGAAGTTGATAAAATGAGTATGGATTTCCGTGGCGATCCTTCGGCCGCTCTCTTAGAGGTCCTTGACCCGGAACAGAATTACAGTTTTAACGACCATTATCTTGATGTAGATTATGATCTTTCGGACATTCTTTTTATTACTACAGCCAATACGCTGCCTGAGATACCGCTGCCCTTACAGGACAGAATGGAAATTATTCGTTTGCCCGGCTATGCCGAATATGAAAAATATTATATCGCCAGAGACTTTCTTTTATCCAAACAGATCGGAATGAATGGACTTAAAGATAAGAATGTACATTTTTCCAAGGAAGCTGTTCTTACAATTATCCGGAGATATACACGAGAATCAGGGGTTAGAAACCTTGAGCGCGAAATTTCTTCAATCTGCCGCAAAATCGCCCGTAAAGTGATAAAGGATAAAGAACACGACGGTTTTAAAGTGACTGCAAAATCCGTGCAAACATACTTAGGGCCGCCGCGCTTCAAAGAGCTTCAAATAGAGGAAAACGATCAAGTCGGAATTGTTACCGGGCTTGCCTGGACACAGGTGGGTGGAGAATTGCTTTGTGTCGAAACCCTGATTATGCCCGGCAGGGGAAAATTGACTATGACCGGCAAACTCGGAGATGTGATGAAAGAGTCTGCTCAGGCAGCCGTAAGCTATGTGCGATCACGTGCCGAGTTTCTCGACATAGATACAAAATTTTACCGGAAATTTGACATTCATATTCATATACCTGAAGGCGCTATTCCAAAGGACGGCCCTTCGGCAGGGATTTCAATGTGCACATCTCTGGTTTCGGCTCTTCTGAAAAGACCTGTTTATCACAATATTGCCATGACGGGTGAAATAACCTTGAGAGGACGTGTTCTGCCTATCGGTGGAATAAAAGAGAAAATTCTGGCTGCTCACAGAGGTGGCGTCAAGAAAGTTCTTATTCCCAAAGAAAACGAAAAGGATTTAAAGGATATACCCCCCACGGTGTTAAAAGAGGTTGAAATTGTTTTGTTGGAGCACATGGACGAAGTTTTGCCTCATTCGCTGGTTTTAAGTGAAGGGGATACTCTTTTTAAAGAAAGCGACGTGCCTTTAGACATAATGCAAAATGAAGTTGATCTGGAGCAGCGGCCAGCTTTAATATAAATAAAATTTATACCAGTCATTTTTTCAAAACAATTTAATCTTGACTTCATGCTGCTAAATTGTTAGCGGTACACTGCTTTAAAAATTCGCATAACCTAAAATCTGCTAGGAAGGTATAAGGGCGGATAGCTCAGTTGGGAGAGCATCGGCCTTACAAGCCGAGGGTCACAGGTTCAAGCCCTGTTCCGCCTACCATTTGGGGGTGTAGCTCAGTTTTGGTTAGAGCGCCGGCCTGTCAAGCCGGAGGTCGCGAGTTCAAGTCTCGTCACTCCCGCCATTTTAATGGAAGCCTATCATACAAGTGATAGGCTTTTTGTTTTTTTCTATCACTGGCATCCATAATTCCTATCATTTACTCCCTGAGTTTATCCACGGGCAAGGGCCAGGGACGCCCTTTTCAGGCGTACGCGTTTAGCCCGAGAGGTTAAGATTTTAAGTATATTTGACGATATAATATATTTAAAAGGAGAAATGACGTGTTAGTGTATATCATTTTAGGCATCACAATGGTTTATGTTGCTGTCGTTATTTTCCTTTACCTAAAGTCTGAAAGATCGGTCTGACGGTTACTGGTTGGGTATGCCTCAAAAAATTATCGCCCGTCTGAGCACCCTCTGTATGCCTGGCAAAGGGTCTAAACGTATATTTTTCATGCCTGTGTGATAAGATTCCCCCTTTCAAAAACAAAAGTGCCTGAAGGTTTTCCCCGGACCAAAAGTCATAATCCGCTTTGAAAACCGAATCAGCACCTCTTCCGAGACTATCAGACGGCTTTTTGACGAAGCGCTCAAAAATTACGAAAAGAAAAAATCAAAGCCATAAATCTTGATATAGATGTATTACTGAAATCCAAACCCATACAAAACCAATGGGTTTGAAAAATGGAAGAACAGAAATGGTCTGCACTTTCGATTATCTAATTTTATCGGGTTGCGTATGGGGTGCAACAGGTGCATTTGTCCTTGACGATTTATTATGATTTGGTACGATTCCCTGATTGTAAAGCCTGTCATTAAGAAGAAATGTATGATGAGTCACAATCTCAAAAAGATTTTGCAAAATGTTGCCCAAAGTTCCGGCCCTATTACAATTTTAACGGGTGCCGGCATCTCTGCCGAAAGCGGCATTCCGACATTCCGTGGTCCGGAAGGGTATTGGACTGTGGGCTCAAAGGAGTATCATCCTCAGGAGATGGCCACCTTCGGGATGTTTATGCAGTATCCGGATGAAGTTTGGAAGTGGTATTTATATAGAATCGGTGTATGTGGAAAGGCCGAACCGAATTCAGGGCATTTTGCCCTGGTAGAAATGGAAAAAATTTTCAAAAATCGCTTTACTCTGATCACTCAAAATGTAGACAATTTGCACCTTAGGGCAGGAAACAGTTTAAAAAACACGTATCAGATTCACGGAAACGTGTTTTTCATGCGCTGTGTCAATGAATGTACCGCACAAATTTATCCGGTTCCGCAGGACTTGACCGGCAGAACAAAAGATCAGACCATTACAGAAAAAGACCGCAACTTACTCCGGTGTCCGGATTGTGGAAATCGCACCCGTCCCCATGTGCTGTGGTTTGATGAAATCTATAATGAACACCACTATCGATATCATAGTTCATTGCAGGTCGCCGGGGAGACCGAACTGCTGATTGTCGTTGGAACCTCGGGTGCCACCAATTTGCCGAATCAGGTGGTATGGGAAGTAAAGAATCATGGGGGCGTCATTATTGACATCAATATTGAGGAAAACCCGTTTTCGAACCTTGCGATAAAAAGCGGGCGGGGTTTTTTCATAAAACAACCCAGCAGCAAGGCGTTGCCGATTATTTTACAACTATTTAAAGAAATGACATAACTTAGGGGCGTTGCCCCAATTGGAATAATGGAATGATGGAGTAATGGCCCCGGTGAAATAGAAAAAAAAGTTTCACTGGGTAAAAATGATGGGTGAGCTTGTCCTGAACGAAGTTGAAGGAAAGGAGTTTTTTACAATTAAAATGGTTTATTTCCGCCTTTATCCCCAATATTTCCGCCTTTCATTATTCCATTCTGATGGCAAAACAGGTTGCCATTAATAAACCTATACTAAGTCACACAAGGTATTCCGCAGATTGACCCCAGAGAAATAGGCTCTGCATTTCATTGGGCAAGCATTTCACGGGGCAGACGCAAAGATTGCGGAAGAGGGATATTCCCGGATGGAAACCAACTCGTGTCCATCCAGAAATGGTAGATTTTGGTTTCCGGCAAGGCCCGAGCGAGTTTTCAACCGCAGGCATAGCGTGCTATTTCGAGGATTGAAAGCGAGCGAGAACGCCGCCGGGGGCCGAAAGATGCCGTTTATGGATGGACACGAACTAGAGATTCAACCGACTGACCAACGCTTCGAGATAAGTCGATTTCATTTGTTGACTGGCCATTGCCTGTTTAATGGGCGGAAGTTTCAGAATAACCCCTAAAACAGCGGCCATGGCACGGTGGCTTTTTAATACCTGATTGTCGAAAATCAGCTCTTGAAGCTTGCCCTGCTCAATGGCCATAACCACGACCCGGTGGGCGGTATTCAGCGGCGTAATCACCCTCTGATCTCTGGATTGCAAGCTAATGCAATCCTCGGGACAGACCCTGGCACAGACGCCACATCCCAGACAAATTTTCTCGTTAACCCGTGCCTTTTTCTTTTTGGGATGATGGGGATTGTTGGCCGAAACCAGGCTCATCGCCTCGACCGGGCATACGGTTACACATTTTCTGCACCCCGTGCATGTCTCATCTTGAATTTTTGGGATGAAATTGGTTGTATGAACCGGCTGCAAAATCGCAAATTTCCGGGCGGTAATCATGGCTTCGCAGCAGCATCCGCAGCAATTGCAGATAAAATTCACATCCTCTCTAACATTGTCGCCGAATTGTACCAGATTGTGTGAATAAGCTGTTTCCAGCAATTCCAGGCATTCCGACACCTCCACCTGTCGGGCATAGTCATATTTTATCAGCGATGATGCCACCGAGTTAAAGGTCATGCATGTTTCTTTGGGTGCATCACAGTCACGGCCCATATGCGACATTTTATGACGGCAATAGCAAGTGCTGATCCCGATGTGTGAAGCGGTTTTAATGACCTCGGTCGCCCTTTCATAATCGAAGATCTGTAATGCGTTCTCACTTGAAAGAACCGGCTCATGAACAAAAACCCGTCCCAGCTTAGTTTCTCCAACAAGAAACAGATTCTTGATAAAATCCTCTTCAACATTGAGATACTGGTAATACAGTTCGCTCAATAGTTTCTGATTAATGTCACCTCTGATACGCATCAGGGAGAATTCAAAAAATCCCGCCATAGGGGGCGGAAGGCAGTAAACCTGACGGCCGTTCTCTTCGATATCCATTAAAATCGCCCGGCCACACAGTTGATCTAAAATTTTCCGGGTTCTGACCCCGTCCATTTTCCATAAATGAGCGGCTTTTTCAGCTGAAAACGGTCTTAAGGGTAGTAGCGATACCAGTTTGGCATCTTTTTCGCTAAAAAGAATTTCTAGAATTTTATATAATAGTTTTGAAGGAGGCGCGCCTTGGGGAAATCGATTCAAACGATCCACCAGCTGTATATACCCGGATTTTATGGTGTGATGGGCCATAACAACCTCAAATTAAATTTCCATCGTTTTTAAATATTCGACGGCTTCTGGAATTTCCCGTTCGCTGAAAACACGGATACTATTTTCTACCAGAAGAACCGTCGTAATGCCTTTGCCCGGCTTTTTAATTACGGAAAAACTTCCGTCGTAAATATATGTGCTGCCGCACGAAGGGCTGCCATCTTTCAGAACGGCAAGCTTGATTTTGTGTAAGCGGGCAAGTTCAAGCGCTTTTTGAGCACCGGTCAAAAAATATTGGGTAACATCCTTTCCTTTAATGTTCATGACCCTAGCATGCCCGTGCAATACTGTACTTCCGTCGTGCCCGGAGATTTCCGAGCAAGGTCTGGGCACTGGAAGCCCTCCACCAACTTCGGGACAGAATGGCACCAGACGTCCCTGGAGCTTCCAATCCCCTAACACACGGCTTTCATTAACTTTAACCCGTCCGTTGTAACGCACATTTTCTCCAATTAAGCAGGCGCTGACAAGTACTTTATTCATTTTCATCCATATTTTTTTTACCGTTGAATCCTCAGTTTGCACGGTAACCATAAACTCTATTTCAGGGAGTTTCAAGTTTTACTTATGGGTTTTATTTATATATGGCGCCATTTTTTCTTGAATAATTTATTAATCCATAAAACCTTCAGCTAAGCTGAAGGTCCCAGCTTTGCTATGCAGGTATGTGAGTTTATATTCACCGCCCGCTTCGCTTAAGGCACAGAGGGCGCAGAGAATAATAATTTTTCCGTTGCCGTTGAGAGGACGGCAATGGAAAAGCACTAAACAGCTTATGCTGCAACAAAGCAACGCATGATAGATGCTTTCAATACAACGAGAACTCATATGTTATATTCCACGAAGAGTTGTGTCATTTTGCTTTTCGGCGTCTCAGCGAAAAGCAAAAAAGAAAAACCAAAAACTCTGCGATTTTTGCGACTCTGCGGTAAATAATTATTTATTGAAGACCCTTTTAGGGGTGTTTATTGACTAAAAATCCTCACTAAAACTTGAAGGAATTTTCTTTATTCCAGCATTCCATTCTTCCATGTCGATGGCATAAACAGGTTGCCACTAAAAAACTCAGGGATGGTTTTAGAAAATCACATGCTGGATTTTTGCAATAAATTTGGAAGCGTAACACTCCTACTCCTGCTCATAGCTGTGGGTACAGGCAATGCATAAAATTATAGATACCCCTCGGAAAAATTAGGCTGTCTCTACTAAAATCGTTATGTTTTCAGAATTTATTATTTGACACACTCTAACAATTATTATATTTGGGAACGTTTTTAACTAAAATTGATAAGACCGCCTAAACAACAGGAGAAAGGCGTATGGAATTTTGGAGGGTTCCACTTGACGCGGACACCATACAAGTCTCTTTAGGCATCGTGCACATCCTGGAGGATCGATGTAAAGGATGTGGATACTGTATCGAGTACTGCCCCAAGCAAGCCCTTGAATTTTCAACAAAATTCAACCAAAAGGGGTATCATCCCCCTGTTGTTGTAAAGCCCGAGGAATGCGTAAACTGTCACTACTGCGAAATCATTTGCCCGGAGTTTGCCATATTTTCAGTAGAATGCCCACAAACAACCAAACCCGGCCAAGCCGAAACCAACCATGCGATATAAACTGGCAATCATCATTGAACTTAGGGGCTTCGCCCCAATTGGAATAATGGAATTATGGAGTAATGGCCCCGGTGAAATAGAAAAAAAAGTTTCACTGGGTAAAAATGATGGGTGAGCTTGTCCTGAACGAAGTTGAAGGAAAGGAGTTTTTAAAATTAAAATGGTTTATTTCCGCATTTATCCCCAATATTCCAATATTCCAGCATTCCATTATTCCATGCTGATGGCATAAACAGGTTGCCATTAATAAACTTGTATTTTCAAGAAGTTGTAGAATTTCCGAGACGTTTAATTATATGAAACCACAGAAACACACAGATTATAAAGGTTAGACAAGAGACGAATGAAACCAGCGGTCCTTACCGGTGAATATTTTATGACCGGCGACGTTGCCTGTGCCGAAGGCGCACTGGCAGCAGGATGCCGTTTTTTTGGGGGATACCCCATAACACCAGCCACTGAGATCGCCGAACGGATGGCTATCCGGCTTTCTCATGTTGACGGATGTTTTATCCAGATGGAAGACGAAATCGGCGCGATGGCCGCAGTTCTTGGTGCATCATGGGGCGGTGTAAAAAGCATGACCGCCACCTCCGGTCCCGGATTCAGTCTTATGATGGAAAATATCGGTTTGGGGATCTGTACGGAAACTCCCTGTGTTGTGGTAAATGTTCAGCGCGGCGGTCCCTCAACAGGTCTTCCTACACATGGCGCCCAGAGCGACATGATGCAGGCCCGATGGGGGTCACACGGGCACTATGAAATTATTGCCATAGCCCCGTCCTCACCCCAGGAAATATTTTATTTAACGATCACAGCGTTTAATCTGAGTGAAAAATACCGGTTGCCGGTTCTCATCATGACCGACGAAATTATCGGGCATATGAGTGAAAAAGTCATTATACCCGAAGCAAAATTACTTGAGATCGTATCGCGTCCCAGACCCAAAGGGAGAAAAGACCGCTTTAAACCCTTTGCACCCGGACCTAATGGTGTCGCACCGATGCCGGCGGCAGGGGAGGGCTATAACCTGCACATTACCGGTCTTACCCACGATGAAAAGGGGTATCCGGTAATGGCCGTAGAAACCCAGACAGAAATGATGGCCCGGATTACCGAAAAAATCCAAAAAAATTTAGACGACATCATTCGGACAGATAGTTTCCTCCTCGATGATGCTGAAATTGTCGTTGTATCTTATGGAGTTTCGGCCCGAACCAGCATGGCCGCTGTCGCTGAAGCCAGAAAGCTGGGAATCAAGGCCGGACTTTTGCGCCTGGTAACGATTTGGCCTTTTCCCGAAGATCAGATTCGCAAGCTGGCAGATAGAGTCAAGGGATTCGTGACGGTAGAAATTAATCTGGGTCAGATCCATCGAGAGGTTGAACGATGCGCCGGGGGCAAGGTTCCTATATTTTTAGTCGGGCATCCCGGCGGGACGATTATCCATCCTGACAGCGTTGTTAAAATGTTGAAAGAGGCCTTTTAAACCATGCAAGAAATCCCGGTAACATCCAAAAAACAACCCTGTCATCCCCTGGATGATCTTATCCGCACGGATCGCATTCCCCATATCTGGTGTCCGGGGTGCGGGATTGGAACAGTGTTCTCTGCGTGTCTGGCTGCTCTGAAAGGAAGCGGTATCAATCTTCGAAAGACGGTGATGGTCTCGGGAATCGGATGTTCGGGACGTGCCGCCGGTTATGTTAAACTGGATTCCTTTCATACAACCCACGGGAGGGCCATACCCTTTGCCACCGGATTAAAACTTGCCAACCCTGAACTGAATATCGTGGTGTTCAGCGGTGACGGCGATCTCTTCGCCATCGGCGGAAACCATTTTATCCATGCAGCCCGGCGGAATATGGATATGACGGTTATCTGTGTAAATAATTTAAATTATGGCATGACCGGCGGCCAGGTCGCCGCAACCACACCTTACCTGGCTAAATCGACAACAACACCGATGGGAAATCCTGAAACCCCTTTTAATCTGCCGCTAATGGCCTATGCGTGCGGCGCCACGTATGTGGCCCGATGGACCATGCTGCACACCAGAGATCTTACGGATTCCATAACAGAAGCGATTTGTAAAAAAGGGTTTTCCTTTATTGAAGCACTTTCACCGTGTCCGGTAAATTACGGTCGACGCAATAAACAAAAACCCCTGGATATGCTTAAGTTATACCAGGAAAAAGCGATCATCAAAAATGATGCAGATCCTTCTACACTGGACATAGACTTTGAAAAGGGCATCATTTTGGGCAAATTTGTCGATCTGGATCGACCGACGTTTATTGAACATTATGACAAGATCTACCGGCCGAGCCGTCTTCAAGAAAACGTTCCGGGGTTGAACTCATGACCGACTCTCAAAATCATAAACAGGGAAAAAAGGAAATTATAATTACCGGCTTTGGTGGGCAGGGCATTATCCTTGCGGGTATTATCCTGGGAAAAGCGGCTGCCATTGGTGAACACATGGAAAGCACACTTGTTCAGTCTTACGGGCCCGAGTCTCGTGGGGGGTCGTGTAATGCTCAGGTTGTCATTTCCGATGAAATGATTCATTACCCTTATGTGAGCCATCCGGATATTTTGGTCTGCATGTCTCAATCAGGCTATGATAAGCTAATCAAGCAGATCAAGGAAAAAGGAACGTTAATCATTGATCAGGATCTGGTTCGCCCTGCCCGTGGATTAAAATGCGACTTTTTTTCTATTCCTGCCACCGGCATGGCCGAAGAGCTTGGACGAGTAATGATCGCCAATATCATTATGCTCGGTTTTTTAACAGCCGTCACAGAAGTTATTTCCATGGACGCAGCCCAAAAATCCGTGGTGGAATCCGTTCCAAAAGGCACTGAAAAACTTAACACAACGGCCTTCAAAAAAGGTCATGACTATGGCTTGGCCACACTCAAGGGACGACAGAAAAAGGCCGCGGGTCACGCAGGGGCTATTTCATGAAACGTCCCAAAGAACGGCTTCACCGGGTCACCGTTATCGGTGCGACACCGGCCGGTATAGCCGCAACCAACAAGCTTGGAGAACTGGGCATTCCCCTCACCCTTGTTGATTCTGATTGCGATCTGGATAAAAAACTTTCCCGGGATGAATGGGTTCTGAAATCAGGCATTCCTTTAAACCATGCCCATCGACCCGGGCTTATCAGAATTTTAAGAAACCCTGCCATTCGATGCATCTTTCCCGCAGAAGTCTCCTCCATTAAGCATAATCGCCAAGGATTCCGTGTTCACCTAAACATCCCCCAAACCTTTGTAGATCAAGACAAATGTACGCTTTGCGGTCGTTGTACCGAAATATGCCCGGTTTTGCTTCCCGGAGGAGAAAAAGCCATCCAAATTAACAGTCAGCGAAGCCTTCCCGGCCGACCGGTCATAGATAAACGGCGCCGGCCGCTCTGCCAGGCAAACTGTCCGCTAGGGGTTAACGCCCAGGGCTATATTGCCCTTGTAAAAGCCGGCAGGTTTGTCGAAGCGCTTGACCTTATCAGGGAAAATAACGTTTTGCCCGGCATCTGCGGACGCATTTGTACCCACCCTTGTGAGGCCGTCTGCAGAAGGGGTGAACTCGATGAACCTGTCGCCATCATGGATATTAAGCGATTTGTGGCAGACCATGAGCGCTCCAATCCCAGAGACATACAAGCCTGTGATGTTCATAAAAAGTCAGAAAAGATCGTCATTATCGGCTCAGGTCCGGCAGGGATTTCCGCCGCTGCGGACCTGGCCCGATTCGGCTATGAGGTAACGGTTTTCGAAAAAGAGAAAGAAGTCGGCGGGTTGCTCCGTTACGGAATTGGGCGTCATCGCCTGCCCAGGGATATCATCGATAATGATCTTGAATATATTAAGAAACTGGGCGTACAATTTATTACCGGCCATTCCGTTGATCTGGCCCGTGATATGGATTTGCTCAAAAAAGACTTTGACGCTGTCATTATCTCCAATGGGACGTGGTCTGATCTAAAATTAGGTGTGCCCGGAGAAACGCTGGAAGGTGTTGAAGGTTGCCTCTCTTTTTTGGGGCGCTTTTATCGCAACGAAATAAAAGCACTCGATGAAAAAGTAGCGGTGATTGGGGACGGCAACGCCGCTTTTGACCTGGCTCGTACACTTTTGCGTCTGGGCGCCCATGTCACAATTTTATCCTGGTTCCCTGAAGATTTGATCCCTGCCAATGCCGAAGAAATTCGGGCCGCTAAAGAAGAAGGAATTCTCATTCGGGACTGCACGCAGACCATTGCGTTTTTAGGTCAAAACGGTAAGCTCCATGGGATGCGTTGCATGACCACCAAACCCGGAGAGCCCGATGCCCAGGGTATCCCCTGGCCGGTCATTATTCCGGATAGTCCGCCCTTTGAACTCGAGTTTAACCGGGCTTTTGTTGCCATCGGTCAAAGGGGAGCTCTGCAGGGTCATAACCATTCGTTCAGCTTTGATGTTTCAACACGAGGCTTGATTGAGGTTGATGAATATTTGCGTACGAATTTACCGGATGTCTATGCTGTAGGAGATTCGGTTTCAGGACCCTCATCCGTTGTTGAAGCCATGGCCGCAGGCCGGCGGGTTGCCCGTATCGTTCATGGCGATATTTGTAAAGAGGAGGTCTTTTATCCTGGGCTCTTAAGGCCGGAGGACAAAGATTTTCCGGAAATTCCGGCGGATATACCTTCGCAGGCAAGAACGATCATGCCGGAAAGGCAACCCGCGGTTCGCAAGGATAGTTTCTTGGAAGTTTCCATGGGCTTGAGTGAACAACAGGTTTTTTTGGAAGCCGCCCGATGTCTGCAATGCGGAGTTTGCAGCGAATGTCTCCAGTGCGTTGATGCCTGTGGTGCAATTCATGCCATAAACCATTCACAATTACCGGAAGAGACCATTGAGCAAACCGGTGTGGTCATCATTGCAGACCCGGAAATAGCCCCGATGGTCAAGGGGGATGATGTCATCCGAGTGTACGGGCCCAAAACAGCGAAACCGGATGTTAACGCTATGTTTGTTCGCGGTTTTGCAGCGGCTTCCCGGGCCATGATATTGCTTGGGGGAACTTTCCAACGGCCAAAGGGTTATGGGTTGTCGTTTTCGACCCCTGATCCGGGGCTTTCCCCGGAAATCCGTATGGGAATTTTTGTTTGCAAATGTAACAATGCCTTTGGATGGCTTGATGATATGAGTCAATATGTCGCGGGATTACAGTCTCAAGAGGATGTGGTTCATGCCCAGGTTGTAAACTCGGCCTGTACTCATGAAGGATCTTTGAGTATTATCCGGATGATTCGTGAAAAAGGACTTACCCGCGTGGTACTTGCATCCTGTGTATGCTGCCCGCTCAACTTTATTTGCAGCGCCTGTACGGACCAGCGAAGCCGGCTGAAAAACGCTTTATTTACCGGAACAGGGATCAGTCGTTCAATGGTGCAGACCTGCAACTTAAGAGGAGAAGTCCTTCGTCTTTTAAAACGGAGCCCTTCCCTAGCCTTGAAAAAATTTACCGGATTCATTAATCGTTCCATGAATCGGGCAAGAAGATTGAAACCGCTTCCGGATCTTATTAGAAACTATAATTTTACCACGGCGGTAATCGGGACCTCAGAAGTCGCCAAAAGCAGTGCATTGACCCTTGCTGAAGCAGGACTGGAGGTTTTTTGGTTCCCACGGTCGCAAAAACCACCAGCGGAAATTCTTGATCATCCCAACGTGCACAACTTCGGAGGCTTTTTCATCAAAGAATTGAGCGGGACGCTTGGTAATTTTCACATCATCGCAGAATCAGGCGATTCCCGACAGATAATGACGGTGGGGACGGTCATCCTGGATGAAAAGTCAAGAAAGAAAATTAAATATATTCATCAGGAAGGTCTGCCGGGCCGAACCGTGGCATCTTCTATGCAGGAAATGGGCGTGCCCGGAATACCTTTCTTTTATCCGGGTTCAACCGCCATTTCCGGACTTTTTTTAGCTGAACCGCCGGGCATCAATGTCTCTAACCGGAAAAAAGGCGCTGCCGCCGCCGTCCAGGCAGCAGCCATTATGCCGCGCGAACCTCGCCATAACAAAGGATATACCGTTGTGGTGGATGAAAGCCTGTGCCGAAGTTGTGGACGCTGCATCCGCGTCTGCCCTTATCAGGCGGTGACATTGCACAGAAACGCTATGGACGGATGGGCCGCCTGGGTGGACGAGACTCTGTGCAAAGGCTGCGGCAATTGTATTTCCGTATGTCCCACCAATGCCGTGGACAGCCCGTATCGTAACCAGGAATTTCTCGAACAGACACTTGAAAAAATATTGCTGACGTAAAAAATGGACGACGTTAAAATAATCTTATTTTTATGTAACTGGGGCCCCCATACCGCTTTTCAAACACTCCAGGACAATGGAAGCGAAATTCCCGATGAGGTAAGTATGATTCGGATTCCCTGCACCGGAAGAATCAGTAAATCCCTTCTGTTTAAAGCCTTTGAAATGGGAGCGGATGGTGTGCTTTTGTTAGGGTGCAAACCCGGAACCTGCCGATACGGCAGCGGTACAGCGACTGCCCGTGAGAATACCGAAGATACGAGGGATATTATCGGACTTTTAGGCCTGGGAAAAGAACGGTTGCGCCATGTCACATTTCTCCCGGATGAGTCGGATCTATTATTGAAATTCTTGAATGACTTTTGTAATCAAATCCGGTCGCTGGGTCCGAGTCCTATGGCGCCCATCCCAATACCGGAATCAGAAATTGTAAGCCGGGAGTCTTTGGCCGAGATCGTTTCTTATCATGATGCTTTTGCCTGTCAGGACTGTGGGAAATGCGCTTCCGCCTGTCCCCTGGCACTGATCGGCAAACCATTCTCGCCACGGGAGCTGGTCAATTCCATCATTGCCGGCGATTTGGATTCTCCTTCTGTAAACAAAGATATCTGGTCCTGCCTGACCTGCGGCCTCTGCTATGACCGCTGTCCATCGGCAGTTAATTTTCCCGAGTTTATCCGCGATATTCGCCACGTTGTTAGAAAAAACGGTGGAAATGCTCATGAGGCGCACGGCGGATTTTTTCAGTCTCTGATGCGAGCCATGACAACACCCGGGCTCAAAACAGAGCGATGGGATTGGCTGCCCCAAGATGTGGATCTTGACTCCAAGAGTAAGATCCTTTTTTTTGGGGGTTGCACCCCGTACTTTGACATATTTTTCAGAAATCATCTCGGCGTTGAAACCCTTAATATCTTAAAAGATAGTCTTCGCCTTCTTAATTTCTTCGATATTAAACCGGCCCTGCTCCAGGATGAGCGATGTTGCGGACACGATCTCCTCTGGTCGGGAGATAAAGATAATTTTTTAAAATTAGCAGCAATGAATGTGGATTCGATTCATAACCTAGGAATTGAGGAGGTGATTACCGCTTGTCCGGAGTGCCATAGGACACTGGCCTATGACTACCCGAAACATGGGATTAAATTAAATTTCAAGGTCACCCACATCTATGAACTGCTTGAAAAAGAGATCAGCAAAGGAGCGATAGATTTTAAAAAAATTGATAAAAAGATAACATTCCAGGATTCGTGTCGTTTAAACTGGCTTGAAGCACCTGCGGACCTTCCCAGAAAATTGATCCGGCGCCTCAAGCCAATCAACTTCAGGGAAATGCAGAATAATGGAAGCGCGGCCATATGTTGCGGGAATTGCGCCTGGACCGGATGTGATGCGTTCAGCAAGGCACTTCAGGTCAAACGCTTGAGACAGGCGCATGACACAGAAAGTGATCTTCTGGTCACCGCCTGCCCCAAATGTCAGATTCATCTCCGCTGTGCCATGGAAGATCCTTTTCTCGGAGAAGAACTTAACATGGATATGATAGACTTGACCGGTATTATTGCAAAAACCATTTGCTGGGAGTAACCGTTTACACGGGAACAATTTTGGAAACTATTTAAGGAATGAACATGGAACCTGCTACATCAATAAATACAAAACCGCAGATGCGTATCGGCGTCTATGTCTGTCATTGCGGCTCAAATATCGCTCGGACGGTGAACTGTCCAAAAGTTTCCGAAACAGCGTCCCGGCTTGAGGATGTTGTTATTTCAAAGGATATCGCTTACGCCTGTTCCGAGCCCGGTCAACAGGAAATCCGGCAGGATATTCAGGAACACGGCTTGGAGCGCATTGTCGTGGCTTCGTGTTCACCGAGGCTTCATGAACCCACTTTTCGACAGATGATGCAATCCGCCGGTCTTAATCCATATCTTTTGGAAATGGCCAATCTCCGTGAACAATGCAGCTGGGTCCATTTGAATGAACCTGATGCAGCAACACAAAAGGCTGAAGACCTTGTAAAAATGGCCGTCTCCCGAGCACGATTGCTCCAGCCGCTTGAAGAAGAAAAGCTGCCGCTCACCAAACGAACCCTGATCATCGGCGGAGGCATTGCCGGTATTCAGGCTTCCCTCGATCTTGCAGACAACGGTTATGAGGTCGTACTGGTTGAAAAAAATGCTTCCATCGGCGGAACCATGGCCCAGCTTGACAAGACCTTTCCTACGATGGACTGTTCCATCTGAATTCTGGGTCCTAAGATGACGGATGTCGGTCGACATCCCCGGATTAAACTGTACACCCTGAGCGAAATAGTAGATGTTAAAGGCTATGTGGGCAACTTTGATATAAAGATATTAAAAAAGGCTCGTTATGTGTCGGAGGAAGATTGCACCGCATGTGGTGACTGCGCTGCGGTTTGCCCCGTAGTTCGTCCCGACGAGTTCAATCTGGGCCTATCATCGCGCAAGGCCGTTTTTACCCCTTTTCCCCAGGCCGTTCCCTCGGCCTATGTCGTCAATATCAATGAATGCTTGGGGCATAACCCCGTGGTTTGCGCAAAATGTCTCGAAGCCTGTGAAAAGGGATGCATCAATTTTCACATGTCCGATGATGAAATCCAGGAAAGTGTGGGATCAATCATCGTGGCGACCGGACTGGAGCCTTATAATCCCACTGAGCTTGACGAATACGGATATACAAGATTCAAAAATGTCCTTACCAGTCTTGAATTTGAACGCCTCATCAATGCCGGGGGCCCTACCAAAGGAAAACTGATTCGCCCCACAGACAGAAGACTTCCTAAATCCGTCGGGTTTATCCAGTGTGTGGGCTCACGTTCCGCCAGGAAAGGCGGCAGCTATTGCTCTAATACCTGCTGTATGAACACCATTAAAAGCACACTGGTACTCAAAGAACATTACCCTGATATTGACATAAAGGTTTTTTATATAGATATTCGTGCCTTTGGCAAAGGATTCGAAGATCTCTTTATGCGCAGCCGTCGTCTGGGAGTGCATTACCTGAGAGGTTTGCCAGGCAACGTTGAAGAGCTGCCGGATCACAGCATGCGGGTTGCGGTCGAAAATACGGTAACCGGCAGGCTGGAATTTTTCGATCTTGAAATGCTCGTCTTAGCTCTCGGAATGAAGCCGGCCAAAAGTACCCGGCGGCTCCAAGAAATGTTGGGGCTTCAGCTAAACCCCGACGGTTTTTTCCTGGAAGCTCATCCCAAGCTCCAACCGGTTGACGCGGCCTCTCGAGGAATTTTCTATGCGGGATGCGCCGAGAGCCCCAAGGATATCAAAGACAGCGTTACACAGGCTTCAGCAGCCGCAGTCCGCGCCATTCGCCTGATGCATAAAGGAGAAATCTACACAGAACCGATTACTTCCGAAATAGACCCCGAAAAGTGCAACGCTTGCGGCAAGTGTGTTGAAGTTTGTCCCTATAATGCAATTACAAAAGGTATCAGAAAAAAGACGCCTTGTGTCGTGAATACGGCAGCATGCGCCGGCTGCGGCACTTGCGCTGCGGAATGCCCTTATGACGCCATTGTTATGAACCATTTTACAGACGACCAGATTAACAACCAAATCGATTCCATGCTCGAAAAAAGTTCGCAAGAAAAAATTCTGGTATTTGCCTGCAACTGGTGCTCATATGCCGGCGCTGATTACGCGGGGGTTTCACGTCTTCAATATCCCTCAAATGTTCGGATTATCCGGACCATGTGCTCAGGCCGAGTTGACGAAAAATTTATCTTTAACGGCTTTCTTAACGGTGCGCCGGTTGTCCTGGTCAGCGGATGCCATATGGGTGACTGTCATTATATTGATGCCAACCGCTGGACTGAGAAAAGAGTTAAAAAGATTCGAAAGAAAATGGAGAAACTGGGAATCCGGCCCGAACGGCTCCAGCTCGAATGGATCAGTGCGGCAGAAGGTAGTCGATTTGCCGAGATAATGGGAAGGATGGAAAAACTTCGTCAGTGTGTTTCCATTCAGGAGATTTCAGAAACCATTGAGATCCTAAAGAATCGGGGAAAAATGACCCAAAACTGAATAATAACAAAAATTTTCAAGGATCCACACCATCCCCATAAACGATACCCGCCGGCATCTTTTCCGTTCCAATTCCATTTTACTTTATTACCTTAAAAGAATGAGTGAACGTTTTTAGTATATAGGAGGAAGACATAATGGAAGACTGGGTCAAACAACTCCAAAACAGCGTCAACACCCTTGATAGACTGAAGACGTTTGTCAAGGTCACCCCGGAAGAAGAAGAGGCTATAACGACTCTAAATACTAAATGGGGGACAACCCCTTATTTTGCTTCTTTAATGGATCCGGATAACCCTGATTGTCCAATACGCAAACAGGTTATTCCCTCTATGAAAGAAACTGAGAATCGATATGGAATTCCAAATTACCTGATTTGGGAAGAAAACCGTGATACCGAGGAGATCAGACCCGACTGTATCGCCAGACAGTATCATGACCGCATAGCCTTTACCGTTACCGATGTCTGTGCAAATTACTGCCGTCATTGTTTTCGTAAAGAACTCGTGCTTGACCGAGAGCTCAAGCTTCGCTTTGATTTGGAAGAGGGTGTGGCGTGGATCCGTGAACATGAGGAGATTCGGGATGTTCTCATTACCGGCGGTGACCCTTTCATACTTTCAGATCAAAAGATTGAATATCTTATCCGCAAGTTGAGAGAGATCTCTCATATAGAGATGATTCGCTTTGGAACACGCACACCGATTGTTTTGCCCCATCGAATTACCGACGGTCTCAAAAAGGTTCTAAGGAGCTATCATCGGGTGCCAATCTGGGTGAATACGCAATGTAATCATCCCAAAGAAATTACGGAAAAGACGGCAAAGGCTGTTTTCGATCTCCTATCATGCGGAGTCAACGTGGGCAACCAGGCGGTCTTGTTAAAGGGGATCAATGATGACGTAGAGACTTTTAGGAAGTTGCATCAAAAGCTTTTAGCGGTTCGCATCCGGCCTTACTATGTCTTTTACTGTGAGCCGGCACCGGGAATCGATCATTTTCGGACACCGATTGAAAAGGGGGCCGAACTTATTCGAGATGCGCTGCGGGGTCACACGACAGGTCTGGCACAGCCAATGTATGTCATTGCCACCAATATCGGCAAGATCCCTTTAATGCCGGATTATTACATCATCGAAAAGAATGAAAAAGAATATACGCTGAAAAATTATCAGGGCATTTACACAACCTGGCCGAATATGCCGGATTCATGATAACTGTGGACTATTGGTTTGGCAGGTAGGGCGTTAGATCCCGGATATATTCTGTTAGTATTTTGAAGCCGCCATCCGTTAATACAGAAATTGCTTTTTCCCCATCTTCATCAGCCACCCTCATAATGAGCTGATAAATGCCCGGGAACTTTTTAACCGGCCAGGTAACCAAACTCCGGATACTGATCTGCTGATCCTTGAGGAGTCTCGAAACCTCAGCCAAAACTCCGATACGGTCTTTAACCAGAACGATGAACCGTTCACTTCCCTCATCTAGGCCGATGGCACGTAACAAAACCTCCATAACATCTGTAGTCGTGATGATTCCTACGAGTTTTTCCGCTTCCATGACCGGCAGAGCGCTGATCCGGTTTTCCTGCATGATGAGAGCGGCACTTTCAATGGTGGTGTCGGATGATATAGTGATGATCTTTTTTGCCATGATCATTTCAACGGTCAACTGAGTTAACAGATAATTCAACTCATGAACGCTCAGAGTTGTGGCCGGAGAGGCCCAGCTTTGCTTAACATCTCTGTCCGAGACCAATCCAAGCAAATTTTTATTTTTATCTACTACCAGAAGGTGGTTAATCCGCTTTTCTTCAATAATATCTTTGGCTTTTATTATGGTTGTATCAGGGGAGACAGTCACAAGATATGTATTCATAACACGACCCACATACATAGAGGCAACCCCCTTTGCATGATTAAAACAGCCTTAACAAAACAAATCATACTCGTTTTTAGTGCGGAAAGAAAGAACAATTATTTATGTAATTCTACGTTGTTTAAACAAAATCGTCCTTCTTCGGCATAATCTATGGCTTGGAAAACACTTTCTTTTTCATGTAAAACCTGGTGACATTGTATGGCCTGTAATATTTTACAATCTTTGGCGCATTGTTCTTTAGGTTGATTTTTCTTTTTGCAATTTGCACATGGGGAAGAGATCATAATTCCTCCTTCTGTTATGCTTGTTTAATAACGAAAAACCATTTCCTTTAAAGCTTAATTATAACCTAAATTGAGCGATTTTTTACTCGATCTGCACCGATTTCTTGCGCATCAAGGATCCGTGAAAATCCTCGACATATCCACGGGTATGCCTGCGGTTTTCGCGAACCCTTATGCATCAAGATCTCAGCACATCTCTTCGCAAAAAATTGCTCAACTCAGGTATAAATAATTGGTCGGTCTGACTGTAAAACTTAGACAAACTTTATATAAAAATAATGCTACGGTTACTGAGTCTCTCCGGTGGTCTTTTTCTGGTCCTGAAAAACCTCACAGTTCTTACACCAATTGCGCATGTTCCCTTTCCTAAAAATTTCCGTGCAAACTTCACGATAATATTGCATTTTTGGATCTTTAGGACATGTTATAAATGTTTTGCCCATCTATTCTTTCCTTCATCTTTATGATAATTTCATAATTATTAATATGTTAAATAAACTTTGAACGGTAATATAAAATAAAGTGTCTTGTGTGTCAAGTAAAAAGATACCACAATATATTGAGGTAATTGTTAAAATGTCGATTAAACAGATCAAGTAGATTTGTTCTGTTTGTCATTCCGGATTCTATGGGCAAATTGTTTTTTATATCAAATGGTTGTATAATTTATGAGATATATAACAAAGGGATAATAGATGCGAGGGACCCTTGCATCGGGCCAGATAATAAACGCAGATGGTAAAAATGATCGTAAGTTTACGCCGGAGCTATTATTTCTCGATTCTTTTAAATGGCGGTTCAATCATTAACCAGCGTTTTACTTTTTTGGCTATTCTTTTTAAAAGCCATACCTGGGCATCCGGACTCGCTTTGCCAGCTATTTGATCAGCGAGTGTAACATCGCCGGCCTGGTACCGCATATACACTTCACTCATATGCATCTCTAAATCAGCAGACAAATATTTTGCATACGCCAGGGCAATTTGCCAGTGAGCAAAAGTTTCTAATTTATCATATTTTTCTACCATCGCTTGAGAATGTCCAATTTTAGACTCCAGTCTGATAATAAAATTTATTGTCTGGGGGAGACGCAGCCACTGGGGGGCGGATTTGTTTTTAGGACGCCCCACAGCCTTCCAAAAATCTGTTAAGCAAAGTAGATCATTCTTTACATTAATTTTTTGACCTTGGTAGTTTAGATTAAATTTTTGATAAACCATGATTTCCCCTTTTCCCCGATTTGTTTTGATCTATCCTAAAAAAGTTGTAAATATGAATTTTTCCGATCACATCTTATTTAGTATATATAAACGTTAGGTGTCAAATAGGGAATGTTATCTTGTTTGACACTAAGGTGCTATTATTATAAATTGTGTTCAAATAGATGGTTATCGACGGTATGGAAAGGAGTTATATATGCGTAAAAGAGTTTTGATTTTACTGATACTGCCGTTTGTTTTTTTGGCGTGTAAAGAAAATTCCCTCAACCTCAAAATCCGCTTCAATCAGGTTCAAGGACTGAAACAAGGAAACCGAGTCATTTTTGGGCAGAATCATATCGGCACCGTCAAAAGACTTTTTTATTCAGATGAAGGTTTTTTCATTGTGGATATTGCCATAAAAAAAGATTTTACTGACACTGCCACAGAGCATTCCAGGTTTTCTATCATTACTGATCCCCAAAACCAGGAGAATAAGGCCGTTGAGATGATCCAGATCCGTAGCGGCGGAACGCTTTTGAAAAATAATGCCACCCTCCAAGGTTACACCGAGACTTCAATCCTTTTCCAGAAGCTTTTTGGTGGAATTGAGAACGGACTTAAAGATTTAGAAAAACAGTTTGAACAATTCTCCAAAGACTTAAAAAGCATTCCGGAGACTGAAGAATTCAAAAAGCTCGAAGACGAATTGAAGCGTTTGGCAGAAGAGATGAAACGATCCGGACAAGCGGCGCGAGAAAAGATAAAGGAAGAATTATTGCCGCAACTCAAAAAAGAGATGGAAAAACTCAGAAAAAGGTTGCACGAGTTCGGCCGTGAGGATGAGATGAAATCTCTTGAAATCGAAATGGAAAAAATTCAAAGAATATAACACTATAAATGCGCACTACCAAATTTAAAACCTGAATCTTGCACGAGTCGGAGGCTTTCATATGCAAGGCAGTTAAGGGTGAAGTCATAGTGAACTATTACGAACCCTTAATAACGCAGCAGATGAAAGCCTCCGGCTCGCCCTTTGGGGTGAAAATTAATGAATAAAAAAGATCATCATCCGATTTGCCATTTGGGTAAAATGTATGATTCTATGATTTTGTTTAAACCCGCTTCAATTAAGAATTATAAAGATTTTCATTAATTTTCATGCAAGATTTAGGTAATAAAAAACAGAAGTTACAGGTGACGGTTCACGTAATCATGTGCATGTGATACAGCCTCTGTGATTTCTTTTGAGTGCGGAAGGGTTGCCTCAATCTGTTCTATATACTCACGAGTTTTAACGGCCCGGAACGAAGGAACAAAATTAAGATCAAACACCCAGCTGATCTGGAGCAGCTTAAAATCGTTTAATGTTTTTAAATTTTGCATAAGGACAAGGCGGCTCTCTCGTATTGCTGTTACAATCTGTGGTGAACACGCTGGATCATCGGGAAGGCCAATTTCTAAAACCGAATTTGGCCGTTTATCAGGCTTTCTATAGTGATCTATGACAACTTTCCAGATATCCAGCTTATCGGCATCCCGCAGAAGGCGAATGTAAAAAAGTGTTTTCTCATCCTCATCTTTGGGTATTGAAGCGGTGTTGTGATAGGCAACGGCTTTTGTGATCCAGCGCTTCTCGTCTTTTGTGCATACCGCCAGAACGTTATGTTTGGCCATCTCCCGAAGTCCGAGCTTGGCATGGTTTTCAGATACCATATCATTGAACGTTCCATATACCGCATACTGTTTGAACCGGCCAATATCATGAAATAGCCCCATGGTCTCTGCCAGTATCATTTCCTGGTCAGACAGACCCAGAGCGTTGCCAAGCATGATGATATTTTCGCATACTCGCTCAGTATGTCTTTCCTTGAGACGTATAGCATAAATGTCTCTGGGGTCATCCGTGTAAAAACCCGCAACATAATCAGCAAACCATGATTTTAAGTGGTTCAGATCTTCCCGGTTCATAAATATTTTTTTTCTATCAGGTCCGACAGTGCTTCAATTTCTTCCAAGCTAAATGTGGGCACATTTACACTGATATTCGTATCTGTGACAAGGGCGATGAAGGTTTTATCATCATTGCAAAGCGGCTTTTTGTTTTTATGGGAGCGATATACTTCTATTTTGGGCCTTTTTTCCTTTTTGAACCCTTCAGTGATAACAAGATCCACGTCATCAAAATATTTTTCAATGCTTTCCAACTGCACGAAATTTTCATCTTTTACCATGACGATCCTTTCCCTGGAAACAACAATGACCGTATCTGCACCGGCTGCTTTGTGACGCCAGCTATCCTTTCCTTTTTTATCCATATCAAAATCATGAGAGGCGTGTTTAACAGTCCCTACCCTGTATCCCCGTTTTTTAAGTTCAGGAATTAGCTTTTCGATCAATGTGGTCTTGCCTGATTTGGATTTTCCTACAACAGAAATAATAGGCAGCATGTCAAATTACCTTTTTTTAATAATCCTTAAGAGTTTGCAATGAGTCATTCGGTTTGAAAATTAAGTTGTAAAAAGTGTAATGTCAAGATAAACACGAAATTTTATTAACAATATGTAAAAAGCTGTAATAGAACGCATTCATTCTTGACTCTCGAGTCTCATTTTTCTAAACTTTTTTAACAAGCAATAAAATCGCTTTGCGGTTTTATACAACGTTCGGCGGCGGACTAAAAAAAGAAATTTCTATATTATTAAGGTGATGTAATGAAAAGTTTGTGGAACGATAATGTGGCAAAAACTTTCACCAATGATCCGTTGCAATTGCGAGTCTATACTTCCCGATTATTGGGTCAGGAACCCGGATTAGTTTTACATGGCGGAGGCAATACCTCTGTAAAAGCTAGGACAAAGAATTTATTTGGGGATAGTGAAGAAATTCTTTTTGTTAAAGGAAGTGGTTATGATCTGTCTAAGATTCACACTAAAGGGTTTGCGCCTGTAAGATTGGAAGTGCTCAAACGAATGGTTACACTGGACCGGTTAACAGATACAGATATGGTCAGGCTTCAAAGGTTGGCAATGACCGATCCTGCTGCCCCCAACCCTTCCATTGAAGCCATTTTACACGCTAATATCCCCTTTAAATATGTAGACCACACCCATGCTGATGCGGTTGTAACGATAACGAATAACAAAAGAGGTGAAGCGCTGATTCGTGAAATCTATAAGGACCGGGTTCTTATTGTTCCGTATATCAAGCCGGGCTTTAGGTTGGCAAAAAAAATATACGAAATGACTCGTAATGGAGATTGGAAGAAATTCCAAGGTATGATCCTTATGCATCATGGTGTTTTTACTTTTGCAGATGATGCTCAAACCAGTTATGAACGGATGATATATCTGGTTTCACTCGCAGAAGATTATCTTCAAAAACAAGGCGCACTGGACAATGTTGCGAAAGCGGAATCCAAAGAGGATTTGCTCACACTATCCCGAATTCGTCGTCATGTTTCCTTGGAAAAAGGGAGTGCTATGTTGGCCAAACTGGATAAAAGCCCTGAAGCCTGTGGATTTGCCGGCCTTTCCGATGTCGAGTTGATTGCCACCCGTGGTCCTATAACTTCAGATCATCTTATCTATACCAAGCCGATTCCGGTGATTTTGGGGAAGAATGTGGAGCAGGAAATAACTGATTATTCTTCATCATATAAAACGTATTTTGACAGAAATACAGATGGTCATCTGATTTGCCTTGATCTGGCCCCTAGATGGGGAATTTGGCCTCAACATGGCACGATAGCTTTTGGCCGAAGTGTAAAGGGAACGACGGTTGTTTCAGATATTATTCATCATACGATTCGAGCGATCCAATGGGGTGAAGCCATTGGAGGGTGGAAAGCCTTATCGGAAAAACAGATCTTTGATATGGAATATTGGGAGTTGCAACAGGCAAAATTGCGCAAAGATAGTATTTCTCCTGAATTACAAGGTAAAGTAGCGTTGATAACCGGGGCCGCCAGTGGGATTGGTCTTGCCTGTACGGAGATGTTGCATGAACAAGGTGCTGCTGTAGTGGGTCTTGATATTAATCCTGAAATTACCCAGATATTAAACCAGCAGGACAGGGTGGGTGCTCATTGTGATATTACGGATAACAGGGCTGTAAAAGAAGCCGTCAAGATGACGGTTCGTTGTTTTGGCGGTCTTGATATTTTAATCCTTAACGCGGGAATTTTTCCAGATAGCCAGAGAATTGAAGACATGGATGAAAAGACCTGGGAAAGGAGCATGGAAATTAATTTGAACAGCAATCAACGGTTATTAAAGATATGTATTCCCTATCTTCGACAGGGTATTGATGCTACGGCCGTATTTATCTCTTCCAAAAACGTTCCTGCTCCCGGCCCGGGCGCTGCCGCCTATTCTGTGGCCAAGGCCGGACAGACCCAACTGGCCCGAATCGCCGCACTGGAGCTTGGGTGTGACGGTATCCGTGTCAATATCGTGCACCCCAATGCGGTTTATGATACAGCTCTTTGGACACCTGAAGTCCTGGAAAGCCGCGCCTGTGAATACGGATGTACAGTAGAAGAATATAAAAGAAATAATTGCTTAAAAACCGAAGTATCGTCCAAAGACGTAGCCACATTGGTTTGCGCCATGGTTGGTCCTGCTTTTGCCAAGACTACAGGTGCTCAGATCCCGATTGATGGTGGCAATGTTAGAGTGATATAATCTGACTTAGAAATCTAAATCCTAAGATGTGGTCAGAAATATTGAGTCTGCCTAATCCTTACGCCGATTGGAGTAATGAGGTATTGGATAATGGAAAAATCAAAGCAACGTCTTCTATGCGTGTATTTTTAATTATTGTGATGAAATAGAAAGGAGATAATACAATGGCTGATATTGATGAGTTGAAAGAGGCAAAAAAGTTTTGTGCCGACATCCCTCAGAAGACAGAGGGGTTTTTTCTCAAAGGATCAAATTCCCTGGATTGGGGAATGAAAAACAGGCTTGCCCAGATCTTCAACCCTGAGTCGGGTCGTACGGTCATGTTGGCCATAGATCATGGTTATTTTCAGGGACCTACGACCGGTTTGGAACGTATAGATCTCAACATTCTTCCTTTGACCCCATACGCGGACACCTTAATGCTTACCAGGGGAATCTTAAGAAGTCTTGTTCCTCCTTCGATAACAAAGTCAATCGTTCTTAGGGTTTCAGGTGGAACCAGTATACTCAAAGAGCTTTCCAATGAAGAGATCGCTGTTGATATAGAAGAATCCATACGGCTGAATGTCTGCGCCATGGCTGTTCAGGTATTCATCGGCGGTGAATATGAAAAAGAGTCGATCATCAATATGACTCGCATGGTGGACATGGGAACCCGTTACGGCATTCCAACATTGGCTGTGACCGCAGTTGGCAAGGATATGGACCGTGATGCGCGTTATTTTAGATTGGCTACCCGAATATGTGCAGAATTAGGAGCACATTATATCAAAACATATTATATTGAAAAAAACTTTGAAACCGTCTGTGCCTCTTGTCCGGTTCCTATTGTTATGGCCGGAGGCAAGAAAATTCCTGAACCGGATGCCCTTACCATGGCTTATAATGCGGTTCAGCAAGGAGCCGGTGGCGTAGATATGGGACGAAATATCTTCCAGTCTGAAGCTCCCATTGCAATGATCCAGGCGGTGCGAGCCGTTGTCCACGATAATGAGCAACCTGATAAGGCTTTGGACCTTTATAATACGGTAAAGAGCGAGTTGTCCAAATCCTAACCCGAAGATATCAGGATCAATAAAAATTCAAGTTTCGCTCAATTGAAGTCTTATTCAAGTGAATTTCGATGGACGATATGTCATGTTTGATCACTTTGACATTATTGCACCGTTTTATGATCGGGTTATCCATAAACTCGATTTGAAACGCTTGACCGATTTGCTGAAGTTACCCACCAGTGGTCGCATGCTTGATGCCGGCGGTGGAACCGGACGGGTATCATCCCGCTTTCGGTCCATGATCGATGAAATTGTGGTATGCGATTTGTCATTGTCTATGCTGAAACAAGCCAGAAACAAAGGCCGTTTATTGACGGTTCAGACCCACGTAGAAAAACTTCCTTTTCCAAATGAGAGTTTTGAACGGATTGTAGTGGTAGATGCGCTGCATCATTTTTGCGATCAAAGGGAATCGATTCAAGAATTGCTCCGTGTGCTCAAAACCGGAGGGCGTTTGGTGATAGAAGAGCCGAATATCGATAATTTCATTATAAAATGGGTTGCTCTGGCGGAAAAGCTGGCGTTAATGCGCAGTTGTTTCTATTCTTCTGATGAAATTGTCGATATGATAAAGGATCAGGGGTTTAATGCCCGTGTTGAAAGTGGTGGCCGTTTTTTTTTCTGGGTGGTCGTTGAAAAAAAATAATAGTGACGTAATGAAGTTGTAACGTATAGATCGGTTAAACGCGGCCTCCGCTCCACCTCAGTTTGGCCTTGAGCACATCAAAATAATGCTGGCCCGGCAATGTGATCATTTTAACGGGATAGGAACCTTTCCGGATAATAATGGTGTGATCTTCATTGATTTCGAGACCGGCCTGGCCGTCAAATGTCAGCATAATATCCGATGACTTTTTTCCAAGCCTGATCTTGATGCTTGCTGAGTCAGGAATAATGAGGGGACGGTTGGTCAGGGTAAACGGGCATATGGGTGTCATTAAGATACCCGCCACTGCCGGATGGATTATAGGACCGCCGGCAGCAAGTGAATAGGCGGTTGAACCGGTGGGAGTTGCAACGATAAGTCCGTCTGCACTGTATGTGGTCAAATAATGATCGTTTATATACGTTTCAATATGAGCAAGTCTTGCAAGCGTACCCTTGTTGATGACAATATCATTCAACACGGTTTCACTGGCCAGTTCTTTTCCTTCCCTGATGACTTTAACCAGAAGGCGCATCCTGGGTTCTGTGTTAAACTTTTTATTTAAAACAGCCTCGGCAGCAGAAAAAAGGTTCTCTTCGACGGTTTCCGCCAGAAAACCGACTTCACCGAATTTGACTCCGATAATCGGTATGTTCTGGTCTCCGATCCAGCGAACCGCACTCAAAAAAGTGCCGTCTCCTCCAAGCACGAAAATGTAAAGCAGATCCGACGGAGCACAAGATTTATCTCTGTCTGCAATTCTGCGTCTTGGAGGCAGGTTTTCTTTTCTGATAACATCTATATCTTTTGAACGCAGCCAATTTTCAAGTTCATCGGCTTTTTTGGTTGCTTCCGCATCTTCTTTTACAACAATTCCTATCTTTTTCACGGCTAATTATTACTCCTTTATTATTATTCCTGAATTTCTCCCCTGCCTTTTATTTTATGGTTTTGGGTCTTCCAGGGTCTTGCGGCCAGGATAAAAGCGATGACCAGATTTATCAGTAGCCAGACGATGCCGATTAAAACAACTGCCGTCCAGGAGTAGCTTCCATAGGGCTTGCTCAGCTCATTATAAAAATCGATGGTCAGAAGCCCCAGAAGTACAGCCGGAATAAAAACTTTAATAAAAAATTCCCATCCGGTGCCGACTTTGATAGAAGATATTCTGTTAATATGATGCCGTATTATTTTTATATTAAACAGCCATCCCACAAGCAGACACTCTGCGGTAGCCACTATTAAAAGCCCGTAATGGGTAAAAAAATGATCGGCAATATCAAGCCATAACAAACCGGCATTTGTTGTAAAGATAATGGAGCCTATGAAGCCGAGTATACAAAGAATAGTAACAAAAGTTTTTCTGCTAATGCCGAACTTGTCAACGACTGCGGAGGTAAAAGACTCTACAATTGAGATAGAAGAGGATACCCCGGCAACCACCAGACAGAGAAAGAAAACAGCGCCGAAGATATTTCCGCCGGGCATTATAGAAAGCGCTTTTGGATAGGCAACAAAAGCAAGTCCGATACTCTCTGAAACAACTTTTGATATTTCTTGACCCTGTGAAGCAGCCATAAAGCCAAGAACAGCAAAAACTGCGAAACCGGCAAAGATGGAATAACCACTGTTTATTAAAGCGGTAAAATAGGCTCCCCGTGTTAAATTGGCCTTTTCAGGCAGATAACTCGCATAGGCTATCATAATACCGAAGCCGAGAGAAAGGGTGAAAAAGATCTGACTGAAAGCATCTATCCAGATCTTGGGTTTGGCAAGCATGATAAAGTCCGGTTTTAAATAGGCTTTTATACCGGCACCTGCACCATTTAGGGTAAGAGACCAGAAAACCAGGATGGCTGTGAGAACAAGAAGCAACGGCATAAATATTTTATTTGCAAGCTCTAACCCCTTCTTTACCCCTCTGTACACAATAGCCCAGTTAATGAACCATATAAACGCCACGCCTGTAAAAACAGGTGTAACAATACCTTTCAGCTCAAAGGGGGATTTGCTGACTGCTAAAAATTGGTTGAAGAAATAACTGTTGGGATCATTTCCCCAGGCCAGGGATAAGGATTTAATGAAATAATTTAAACACCAGGAAATAATAGTGATATAATACAGAACAATGCCGAACATCACAAAAGTAACAGACCACCAGCCGACCCACTCCCATTTTTTATTTATTTTTGTGAAAGCAAGAGGAGCGGATCCTATCCTCTCATGTCCTATTGCAAATTCAAGTATTAATAACGGGATGCCTACGGTAAAGAGGGCGATTATATAAGGAATTAAAAATGCGCCTCCTCCATGCTTATAGGTCATGTAACTGAAGCGCCATATATTGCCGAGCCCGATGGCAGAACCCACCGCTGCTAGAACAAACCCTGTTTGACTGTCCCATTGTTCTCTTGCCATGATATAGTATCTTGAAAAATTTTACTTAGATATAGCATAATCCTATTATTTTAGAAATAAGTATTTTTAGCCGGGGTCTTCCCATCTTTGAAAAAATCTAAAACCGGATTTCATTAGAATTAGGGAACATAAAATGCTGATTAGTGTCCATCCATAAATGGTCTTTTTGCCCAATCCGCCGGAGGCGGACAAGTCTCTGCGTTATGCTCAAAAAATAATCCTCGAAATATCAACTATATGCCTGCGGTTATTTTTTTCGCATGCCTTGATCTTGAACAAAAATCCTCATTTATGGATGGACACTGATTAGGTTCTTTCCTGAAGCATTTGGAGAGATTTGCTGAGCTTAACCGGGTAAGTTTTATGTTCTAAAATCGATTTGTAGCGATCATCCAGCAAGGTAAAATTCTTTTTAAATCGATCCTGTATCGTCTGCAACGGAGGATGCGGACGTAGTATCTCTCCGTTTTCCATAACCTTTTTAAGCAGAGGTTTTCCTTGATCGATGATGTCATCTCTCAAACCGATGATATCTTCCAGATAGCGACCGTTTTGATCTGATTTTCTAAAGACCTGCTTTTCACCGGCCAGTGTAATCTTGCCGGGACTCAATTTCCTGACATCACGGTCCTTGAAATGAACCATTTTGTATACCACATCAAGATAGGGTGCGTCTTCGGAAACCCCGACTTTGGTACCGACTCCGAATGCATCGATTTTGGCGCCTTCGGCAATGACCTTTGCAATCTTGAACTCATCAAAACCGCTGCTGGCAAAGATCTTGACATCATAAAGACCGGCATCATCGAAGATTTTTCGCACCTTTTGGCTTAAGTCCGCCATGTCTCCGCTGTCAAGGCGCACGCCGATGAGCGAATGCCCATTTTCTTTCATCTGTTTTGCAACCGTAGCGGCATTTTCTGCACCGTCGATGGTATTGTAGGTATCGATTAAGAATATGCAGTTATCGGGAAAGGTTTCTGAATAAGCGGAAAATGCCACAAGTTCACCGCTAAATGCCTCAACATAGGAATGGGCCATTGTTCCGGATATGGGAATGCCGTACATTTGTCCGGCGAGGACATTGCTTGTAGCCGCAAATCCGGCAATATATGTGCTGCGGGCAACTTTGTGCCCGGCATCCTGACCCTGAGTCCGTCGCAGGGAAAAGTCGATCAGTGGACGGTTGCCGGCAACATGAATACATCTGGCCGCCTTTGAGGCGATCATGCTCTGAAAGCCGATGGTGTTGAGCAAAAAAGTCTCTATCAGTTGGGCTTCAATAATAGGCGCCGTCACTTCCAGAACAGGCTCATTGGCAAAGAAGATCGTGCCTTCGGGCATGGCATAAATTTCCCCTGAAAAACGGAGTCCGGACAGATATGAAAGGAAGTCGTTTGAAAAAATGCCGGTGGTTTGCAAATATTTTATGTCTTGCTCGGAAAAGCGAAATGCCGCCAGCTCATTCAGAACATCCTCGAGACCGGCTGCAACAAAAAAGTTCCTTTTTAAATAATTTTCTCTGATAAAAAGTGAGAAGGTCGCCGTGGAAACCACCTGGTGCGCAAAATAACTGGCCGCCATGGTTAACTCGTAAAGATCGGTAAAAAGGGGACCCGCCCGGTGTGCTTTTGTCATGAGAATTCAGCCCCGCAAATCTACTTCATCATTAAAGTGCGATATTGAACAAGTTCCTAAGTGAATCCGTTGAACGAAAAATATTCATTCCTGCATCGGAAAATCGTTGAAAAGCAGCGTCAGCCTGATCCGTATAATCCACCACGCCGGGAATGACCACCGGAGATGTGCAATCTTCCAAAAGATACACATTTTCAGCCAGTCTTTTATCCGCGGATTCTATCTCACGCAATAGATCGTCAATGGTCCAGGCCATACAATGACTTTTTGCCTGCCCGGCAATGATGACCGCATCAAATTCCAAAAGTTTGCCGATAAACCCGGTGTTTTTTTGTGCGATTTGATTGCCGTCGTCGTCATCCAACACTTCCGGGCTCAGCACCGAATAATTCTCTGTAAACGGGTTGCTTCCCTTGACTTGAAAATCAGGCAGACTGTATCGAGCGATACCATGGAAAAAAACGGCCTCCTCAACCGATGAAACCAGTGCATGGCCAATCCCTCCCAGCATGGCATGATATGGCCAGATGGTGAGATCGTATTTGCTGCCTTCTTTTAATTTCCGGGTATAGTGACGCAGGAATTTCTGACCGTATGCTACATCAATGTTTAGACTTTGGGCAATCTCGGGATTGAATTTCCAGATACCCTTCTCGACATCTTGCGCAGAAATAAGTGTATAAGGAGCCGGATGGTCTCCCTTTTCATTGACCAGAAAGATACTATGAAAGATTTGTACGACTTGATGGGTATCCATGGTGGGACAAACCTGGGTAATAACATCCAGATTACGATAAATGAATTCGCACAACCTTCTATTGTCATCCACCGCGGCGGTTCCTGAACGTCCGCCGACAAAGATCTCAAATTCCGGGATACAAAATGTGTTCTGAACATCCACGAGCAAGAGACAGATTCTGAAGGTATCTTCAGAGACAGCCTTTATCTCATGCTGCTTTGCCCATTTTCTCGCGTCTTCACTGCGCTCCTGATATCGAACTCTCCATACCTGTCCCACTTTGCCAGGATCAAAATGAGTGGGAATCGGCAGATCATTTGGCGACATGACCGCCTCCTTTTTGTTGAATGCTTTTTTGTATTAAAATATGAGTCAGAATCTTAAATTTCAAGTAAATTTTGGAAATTCCGGACAATTATTGACTATTTGCTCGATTTAAGGGTGTTTTCTTGGAGTAAAAAGCTGTTTTAAACACATTTTGTTTTGACGTAAGCTTGACCTTTCAAGCTTTATATGCCTATATTAGTTGAAAAACGGATAAAAAAATTACTTTTTTCAACCAATGGTAAAAATGAATAAAATATATTCAACAAATTTGGTACAAAAATTAACCGGGGCAACCATTAATCAACTAAAATATTGGGTTAGAATTAATCTTGTTTCTCCGGAAAGAGATGGCAAGTTTTCTTTTTATTCTTTTAAGGATATTGTTAAGTTACGAGTATTGGTTTCATTGAGAAAGAAAGGATTAAGTCTCCAACAGGTAAGAAAAGGGATAAAAAATTTAACCATGATGTTACCAGATGAAGAGCCAATTACTAGGTTGATCATCTATACCGATGGAATGGACATGATTGTTGTTGAAAAAGGGAAATATTTCAACGCAATAACAAGACAACAGTATATCCAATTTGACACGGAACAGATTGGTGCTGAGATAATTGAGTTACAAAAAACGGATAGTACTTTTACAAAAGTAAAGGATAATTTTGAAAATAAAAAAGTGATACCCTTTCCATATATTTAAGCTATTGCGGGATGGATGAAAGAACACCAATGCAATGAATGTGTTATACACAGTTCGCAATCAACTAAATAGATTTGGTTATTATCTTAAAGGATACCCGAATTTAAAGGATTTTGCAGAAATCCACAAAGGTATTGAGTGGAATATTTCACTTATAGAAAATAGGAATATATTAATATCGTTTGACCCAAAGCCTGGATTCAGCAAAGGGCTGGACAAGGTTCCAGGAAAAATAGAGCCTTTCTATGCCAAAGAATTTGTATATCTAAATGTGGATGAACCTTACAGAATAAAAAAGGCACATTCACTTCCATGGAATAGACCGAAGGTCATTGCAAATAGACACACTATAAGCCGAGGACCATGGCGGATTGTTGGTTTCCCGGATTCCAGCGGTTTGGTTTTTCATGAAAACTTTATTGGAATTTGGCCAAAAACGAATATGACAATTGAAGTGCTTTCAGCACTTATAAACTCTCCTTTGGTTAATGCGGCTCTTTATGTACATGAAGGAAAACGTCTTAATCGAAATTCTACACTAAAACAAATCCCAATTCCATTTGCCGAAACTATCGATACTGAAAGAATCACTCGGCTCGTCAGGCATTATGCCAAACTCAGATCATTATTTAAAAGAAGCTCAGCTAAAGCACCAATCATTCAGGAATGCATTCAGACAGTTATGGAAATTGACGGGCTGGTTCTAAAATCCTATGATTTGCCACCAAGACTTGAACGAAAGCTGCTGGAAATTTTTAGAGGATACCCCCGGCCTGTTCCATTTGATTTTCTTGAATATTACCCAGAAGACTTTAAACCTTGTATTCCTTTACACAAATATCTTGAGATGGATTTAAAACAAGCCAGTGCGGGAGAACTGCTCAAAAGAATCACGCCCTTTGATTCCGAAGATATGCATGATTTTTTTATGGACATTGAGGCAGGACAATCCTGATGGACTGATACCTTATAACGAATACAGAATTAATGGCTGTGTTTCAGGTTTCAAAAGGAAAGGCGGGATGAAGAAAAACAAAATTGGCAGAAACCAACCGTGCCCCCGCGGTAGTGGAAAAAAATTTAAAAAATGTTGCTATGGCAAAATATCGGTGGATAAGTCTTCAAATATGCTTTTGCCACTTTTAAGCGAAATTAATTATGGATCGCCTTTATTAAACGATTCTTTTTTTATATCGAATCGGGTACATGAAATTTCTGCACCACGTTTGCTTTATTCCAATTTATTAAATCCCGAAATAGAGCAAATTGCATCGAAGTTGACAAGCAAATTGATAGATCGTGGACAAAAAGAAGCTATTGATATTGAAAAGACAAAACATGCTGGTGAGCTTATTAATTTAATGCACAAGGGCGTAGATGCTTTAAATCATGAAATGTTAAAAGAAAAGCTGTTGCAAAAAAAAGAAACAACGGTTCCAATTATTCTAAATGAATTGAAGAAACCCCAAAGTTCTCAATTTGTTGAAATATCAATAAAAATATTGTACTTCTCAGAGATAGATTGTTCGAATGATATTTTAGAAATACTACAAAAAACAAACTTAAATGCGTATACGGTCTCATTGCTTTGCATTCTTTTAGGATTTTATGGTGTGGAAGAATATGTAGAAATATTATGGAAATATTACCATTATTTTAAAGATCGATATCCTAATGAGACATTTAGTGATGGCCCATTAATAGGTTTATCAGAGATATGTGAAAGAAAAAAGGAAAGTAGTTAGAGGTAATGGCAGGCGCTTAACCTTTGGGAATTGATTGGAAAAGTTGGGCCTAATGACACGCAAGAAAAAAACCGATAAAAAGACGATTGAGCAGCATGATCACAAGGGGAAAAAGCGGATCAATAATCCGCCGGTTGGCTTGGAGACTCCAGATACCGAAAAAGAGATGTTTGGTGTTGTATATTGAATTGTAAATATCATAACTTAATCACTATTCAACGGGCTGTTGCCCAAACGAAAATCTCTTTGAGCGCTTATTGAAACGTTTTTTATTCATAAATCTTGGCAAAGTGAAAGAAAAGCGATTCCAACTGTTTGAGCCCGAAGGGCGAGTTTTGGAATCGTCTGGAGCGAGCCTTAGATTTATTAAAAAACGTTTCAGAGCCAGCGAAAAGTGATTTGGGCAACAGCCCGTCAAGACGCGACACCATTTTCCTACAATCAAATGTGAAATACATAGAAAACCATGCTTTTCAAAAAGAGAGGCACATCCCATGCAAGAGTTATCAGAACAAAAAACCAAGCATGAAAAGTCGATTAGTGATTCCATCCGAAATACAATAAGTTCCGCTTTACAACAGGTTGGGTACTCTAAAAGAATGATTTTGCATGATGTTGGTTTTGTTAGGGAAGGTGGGAACCGTCACAAAGCAGATATGGTGGCCTATTCAAGTTCTCTGCGCCAAGATGCAGATACGGCTGTAATATCTGTAAAAGGGACTGAAAACACGGAAAAAATCCAATTCGATTCAGAAATTTCCCCATTCCGTGCCTTAGCCACACCAGTAATAGTGCTTGCAGAATATAGAAATGTTCGTGGCATGGCTGAACCCAGAGTGATAACTGTTGGCCTAAGCGAAAATGCAGCTACATTTAATAAGAAAAAAGCAAAAAGTAAAATTATTCCACTTTCAAGATTTGAAGAATACCTTAGAGATAATCAACAATTTTTCACGCCACGCCGTTTAGAAAAAGCGAAGTTGGTTTCCGTTCCCGAACAACTCACGTTGTTTGATATAGCTCCGAACCTCATTAAGCAAGCATTGCAAATCGCTGATAAAGAACTGGTTGATCGATTTGAAAAGGGTGTCAGGGAGATAATAGGATCCACACATGATAGATATAATAAGGAACGCATTGTCAAAGCGGCTATTGCGGTTCTCGGAGCTCGAATCCTTCGTGATCGATTAAAGGAAGATTGGCCCCTCAATTCCGGTGTTGCTGAATTATTGACTGTTGCCAATAGATCTTTACCGATGTATTTCAAAGTACCCTCAGGAATTGCAAATAAACTTGACCCACTCCTTGAGCGTTTGCATTCCGCATTTGATTTCTCCCAGGTGAGCCTGGATATGGTCGGTAAATTTTACGCATCAGTTTTTGTTACAAAAGAACTCCGGGACAAATGGGGGATTCACTACACTAAATCTTTGTTAGCAAGAACACTTTTGAGGCGGATGCCTATTGAAGAGATTCCTCCTGACAAGCGTATTCTTGCGGATCCTACTTGTGGTTCAGGAAGTCTTTTAACGGCTGGCTACGAACGATTTGCCAATGCCACTTATCTCCGTATCCACGAGGATGAAAGGCACCAAAAACTAGTTGGTTCCATATTTGGCAATGACAGAGATCAATTTGCCGCCGAAATAACGCGCATGACTTTGATGCTGTTTCATCCGCCCCACAAGAATAATTGGAAAGTGACTCATTTTGACGCAGAAAAGGATAGCTTTGGACGTAAATGGACAAAGGAAATTAAAGTGACACCAACTATCATCGTAGCAAATCCGCCCTTTGGAGGAAAAGGTGGAGGTGCATCTACCACAGTCAAACCAAGAACAAGACACCAGCCTGATAGATCTGCTTTAATATTAAATCACTGTTTAAATATTCTTCCTGAAAACGGTTTGTTAGGTATCATTCTTACCGAAACAGTATTAGATCAGCAATTATTGAAAACAACCAGACATCGGGTTTTAAAGGAATGTCAAATCATAGAACAGTGGGATATACCGGTGGGATGGTTTGACAATGTAAATCGTCCTGCCATGGCGTGGGTCTTACGCAAGACCGCTCCATCGTCCAAAACGGTTTATATCCGTTCTCTTTCTGATGTACCATCTTTAGAAAGAGAGGCGAAATTACATGGGACTATCCAAATTGATTTTGCCAATCCGCCTGAACACCTTGTTCCAACAGTTTTTGATGGTATTTTATCGAAAATAGAAACGAGTCCAAATTGTATTGAGGATTATTATGTTGTGAAAAATGGACTTCAAGCTCTCAAAGCAAAGATAAAGGATGAAAAATCTAATACAACATATCCATGGAGCGGTAATGCTAAAGGTACTGATCCGTATTCGGATTTCAGTGATGGTAGTAGGGGATGGTTGGAGCTGATAGATGATAATCTAAGGAAAGGAAGAAAAAGGGAGGACTTGCGAAAATACCTTGAGAATAACGAACCCCTAGTTATGCTTCGGGCAAATCGAAAAGCTCCTTGGAATTACAAATGGAGTTCGATAGCACTTGTTGATGTTCCAAATAGTTCGAGGAAAGTAGTAGCTCCTTCTGAAAGTTTTGACGCGACCTTCTCCAAAAGCACTAAAATGGTTGATAAGCAAAGATATATTTATTCATTATGGGCAGTTTTAAACCATCCAATAGCCAGCTTATGGTTTCATGAGAGACTGAGGGTCCAAAAGATCTCCATAGCTAAATATCACATATTCCCATTGCCAAAAGACTGGAATATTGAGAAAATCCAATCATTAGCTTCTATTGCAAAAGAACTAATTAATACAAAAAGAAAAATCGATTTACAACCTTTACTTGACCCTCAAGATAATCCAAAAATCAAAGAAATGGTGAGGACAATTTATGATATTATTTACCAGATGTATGAAATCAAGGAAGGAGAAAGACGAAAGATCGAAGAGTGGTTTGGCGAAGAACAGCGCCCTTTACTTGTAGACATTGAGCAAACAAAAAAAGCTGCCCCAAAATCAAACATTGGTTCCGGTATCATTTATGACGAACCGGAATGGGAAACCACTTGCGAAACTTTAGAACTCAACTTTGAAAAAAACCGTATAAGGCTCACTATTGACGGATTGACAGATTATTCTGAAGGTCTCGGATCTGCCGAAGACGGGATTTGGTTGAAAATAATTCCTGCCATGCCGGGATGGTTGTTGGAGAATGGGGCTGTGGGCTGGGTTGAAATTACTACGGATAGCGCCAAAAAATTAAAGCGATCTCCTGAAAAATACGTCCTTGGATTTCGCCTTCACAAGAACGCCTACAAGACACAAGATGAGATTGACAAAGGTTTGCTCCTTGCCCCTAATGCGGAAACGAAAAAGGCGGAGGCAAATGGGTAAGATACAATATGATTATAAAGTCATATTTATCGATGTAGGCCAGGGAGATGCCACACTTATACATCAATTGTCAAATATGCATTCTGTTTTAGTTGATGCAGGAATTGCAAAGCCGGTCTTAACCGCCCTGAAGCAGAGCACTCAACTTAAAGCGATTTTCGTTACCCATTGGGATAAAGATCATATCGGTGGTATGCCGGCTGTTATTAATTGGTTATCGAATCAGTACTGGAAAGGCGTCGATGTTTTCATAAATCTTCAAGATACGTCCACTAAGATTGCAAAAATATTAAGCAGAACACTTGATGAAGCATGTGAGAATGGAACAGTTGAGTTAAAACATGCATGTAACGATTCAAAGAATCCGATTGAAATAATCAATGGAAGTTTTTTGATATTATGGCCTCCTTACAGAAAAGTTATAAGGTATCCTGATAACAGAAATTTTGGTTCTTTAATTCTTCGTTTTGATGTTGGAGAATTTAACTTGCTTCTTGGTAGTGATGCTAGCGGAGATGTTTGGCCTCTTGTTGACCAGACAGTACTTAAAGCAGATGTTTTCAGGTATCCTCACCACGGTGGAGAGCTTTTTACAGGCAAAAACAGTTGGTCGGCAGACGATCTTATATCGAAAGTGAATCCAGACTGGATAGTGGTATCCGTGGGTGTAAACAATCCCCACGGCCATCCTTCTGAAGAATTTATTAATGCTCAATCACGGCATCCGAATATACAGGTTCTTTACACAACCGAAGGTAATATCAATTTGCAAATCAAAAGCGCTGTTGGAAATATAAGAGTGAGACAATAAATGGCAAAGAAAAAGAAAAGCACACGAGTTCAGGACTATCGCCATGACGAAAAACGGAAAAACAATCCCCCCATCGGGATGGTGAGTTACGAGCCGAAAATCTCTGAGCCTAAAATAAAACGCTATGGATATGATCCGCATCTTTCGCCTCAACTGATCTGGGCCGGAAAGCCCGGGCTCAAAACGATTGAGGTTGAAGACGAGCAGGCACGTGCGAAGCATGAAGCTGCAAAAAGGTGGTGTGATGCAGTCTCCGACTGGGGAGAGATGGGAAAATGGAAATTTGATGTATGCAAGGACCCGAAAAAACTTAAAAACATACTGTGAAAATAGAGAGAATAGGGCATGCAGAAACGGAAATTGTTACAAACCTGATAGAAACGTACCTGAGAACGATATCCTTGCCTTTTGAAATAGGAGACAACCGGCGCATAGCTGTTAAGATTGTGGATGATCGTGGTATAGAGAGTTTGAAGATTAAGGAGATAGAATAATGGCTAAAATACCTTATGAGATGCCCAAAGATAAAATTAAAGCGTTCTGTAAGCGAAATAAAATTCGGAAACTCTCGGTTTTCGGCTCTATTCTACGCCAAGATTTCGGACCGGGAAGTGATATTGATTTACTTGTTGAATTTGATCCGGGCAATATACCCGGTCTTATCCGACTGGCTGGAATGGAGAATGAGTTGGCTGAAATCCTGGGACGAAAAGTGGATATAAGAACAGCGCAAGATCTAAGCCGCTACTTTAGGCAAGATGTGATTAAATCTTCAGAGGTGCAGTATGCAGAGGGATGATTCCATACGTCTTCGCCATATGCTTGATGCCGCAATGGAAGCTGAGTTTTTTGTTCAGAATAAAACTAAAAACTCCCTCGATACGGACCGAAAACTTGTTCTTGCTCTTGTCAAATCCATTGAAATCGTGGGGGAGGCTGCCACAAAAGTAACAGAAAAATGCCGAAAAGACACTCCTCAGATACCATGGAAAAATATTATAGGAATGAGAAATCGTCTTATTCATGCGTATTTTGACATTAACCTTGACATCCTATGGAAAACAGTTGTCGAAGATCTCCCACCCCTGATCGCCGAGCTTAAAAAAATCATTGAGATTTGCTGATGGCCAAATCTACCATAGACCAGCTTATAATCAATTCACCTTACGAAGAACGCAAACACTACTGGAGCTATGACAGGGAAACCCGGTTTATGCAGCATTATTTGCGGGTGTTTCTCCAAATAGAATTTCAATAAAGGCTCTCTTGTATGATATCAGGGTCTTGTCCTTTCTCATAACGACTGCGATATAATCCGGTTTAAACAAATGATCCATTGACAAAAACGCCAACTTTCTCTTTTTCAATTCCGGTAAGTCCGCCACGATGGTAGCAAAAGATATCCCGAGTCCCATCTCAACATAAAGAGAACTTAACTCAACATTAGAAGATTCCATGATGACGTGGTAGTCAATACCCAGTTTTTGAAACTTCTCTTCCAGGTTGCTACGGTATTTTAGATTTAAGGGGGGTAAAATCAGGGGATATTTTCCAATTTGTTTCAATGTGATTTTTTTAGCTCTGGCCAGGGCATGGCCTAGTGGTGTCATCAAAACGGTTCTTACCTTCTTCCAGCGGAGCGATGTGAGATCTTTTGGGACATTGGATTCCAGTACCAGACCCAAATCGACATCCCCATTTTTTATCAGATCGAGAATATTGTGCTGTGACCGATCGAGTATGGTCAGCTCAACATTTGGAAATTGTGTGACATAAGTTTTCAGCGCAAACGGAACCAAGTGGTAGAGCGTTGTGAAAGGCGCTGCCATTCTCAACAGACCCTTTTGCAACCCTTTTAACTCGTTAAGTTCTTCAGTAAGGGATTCGTATCGTTCCAGACTTGTCTCTGAAAATTTAAAAAATCTTTGACCGGCCGAGGTTAAACGCAATTTACGCCTGCCGATCCTTTCCAAGAGCCGGCATCCCAATTCTTGTTCAAGGTTCTTAATCTGTTGAGTCAGGGCTGACTGGGTTCGAAACGTAGCACCGGCAGCTTTCGTAAAACTGCCAAGCTTCGCCACATGGTAAAATCCTATGATTTGTTGCCACTCCATTTAAAATAAGCAGTCCTAATTAAATATATTAATATTATTAATTTGACTTATTTTCATCTAACAGAAATACTTTACAACAACAACAAAAAATATTTACCCAAGTGCGAAATAAGATAAAACTTCAAGAATATTTGGAACAGTTTTAAATCTTTTCAAGATAAAGAAAGGAGGAAAACATGAACATTCAAACATGTGCCGACAAGATCTCTCAGATGATACGCCCCCAGTCTTTTCCCCTTGGAGTTAAAATTATTAAAGAGGAAAATGAACTTCCCGAAGGATTTATGAGACCATCGAAATATGGAATCCAAATTTCCCTATGTCAATGGACGACTCTTGCAAGACGGTGGGGGAGATTCGCAGGCGTATTGGCAGAAGACATTAACTGCTCCCCATGTCTTGCGGCGTTAGGATTGAAAAAACTTGAAGATCGTAATGATTTGGCAACATACTTTTTAGATATGGGCTACTTCGATACTATCGAACTCGCTCAAAGAGTAACAGAGCAGCTGGATCCGATTCCGGCAGGAAAAATTAAAGGAATTGCCATGTTCCCCCTGGATAAAACGCCTGTTGATCCTGATTTGGTTGTGATCTATGGAACACCCGCCCAGATGGCCCGTTTGACATCCGGTTTCCTTTATCATTCAGGTGAATTGATCGAGTCATCGACCACAGGCTTTGGCATTTCCTGCCTTTCCTCGATAAAACCCTACTTGTCAGGAAAACCTGCCTTGGTTCATCCTGGACGAGGTGAACGGATCCTTGCAGGAACTGACGAGTGCGAGATGTTTTTTACGTTTCCGGCAAAAGATCTTGAGTTGCTTGTGGATGGTCTGGAAAAAACGCATAAGAAAGGGACTCGGTATCCCATTCAGAGTTACATGATCTACCAGCCTCCGGTAATTCCGCCGGTGAAAACTCTTGATGAGAAACTTCAGGTTATAAACTAAGGGCTTACTTAAAAATAATATCACATTTTTGATGCAGATGCATCCCATCTGGCTGTGTTGCGAAAACATAAGTTTTCAATAAGTTCTGGTGTATGAAATCATCATATTGACCCGAATCCATAATTTATTGAGAAGTAACGGCGAAAACTCGAAATATGCTTGAAATTCCTTAGTTAGTGCCCATTCATAAATCTATATTTGGCACAAATTCAGTTTCCAATGCAGAAATTAGCAATTTTTCGCAAGGTCAAGGACAATTCTGCAGGATAGCGGAATTGGACGGCTAAATAGCCGCCCGTAAGGGCGAGGGGCATGGACGCCCCGAGTCAAATCAAGGAATTACGCGTCCCGCCCCGAGGCGGGAACAAGTAATTCCGCAGATTGACCCCAGAGAAATAGGCTCCGCATTTCACAGGGCAGGCGCAGAGATTGCGGAAAAGGGCAATTTCTGGACGGGGACTAGTTATCTATCCTTGTTTTTTCCAGAAAGTATGGAATTCTTTTCATATTTTTTTGTAATTTATTCCACAATTTCAATTAGTGTTCAATCAATTAGAATCGTATCCCCCGCCCAGTGACACCCATAACCATTTGAAATCATAACAATTTTACAATATATTGCTGTAACTTTCTGATTTTGCATGTTATTTGCATATATAAAGAAGAACACAGACGTGGTCTTTATAGTGGATTATACAAAAATTATTTTTACCTAAAAAATTAAGGTGGTGAGCAATCATGTTAAAAATATTCCTGATGATTGTAGCAATAGCGGCCATTTTCTGTCTGTGTGTTGTTATCCTTTTCTTATTTGCCGCGTTTTCCGAGAACGAATTACCGGATATCGAGGATGTTGAGGTTGGCTAAATAATTACATTGTAACTATAAAAAAGCAGAATAATACCATTATTATATTCAAGGTGAAGACAAGCCGGTTCCAGGGTTCATGACATGAGTAACAACTACCTAAGAGAATTAAGAGAATCTCTCATGATAAGCAAGGCCGAGCTTGCTCGAAAAGCCAATATATCAACCGTGACTATTACACGGATAGAGCAAGGCCGGGCATGCAGAATAGAAACAAAACGAAAGATTGTTTTGGCTTTAGGGTATAAAATATCAGATAAGAACAAAGTATTTGATGAAGATTTGGGATTATCTATCAGTTAGTGTCCATCCATAAATGGTCTTTTTGCCCTATCTCTGCGTTATGCTCAAAAAATAATCCTCGGAATATTAAACATATGCCTGCGGTTATTTTTTTCGCATGCCTTGATCTTAAACAAAAATCCTCATTTATGGATGGACACCAGTTAAAATGGAGACAGACGGTATGGTCTTGATAGACATCGAAGGAATCAGGAGGAAGAAATAAGCGGGTTTATTTGTCAGGAAAAAAGCAATATAAGAAATGGCCTTGCTTTTTTGTTTGCCCGGCATGGCGGGTAAACAAAAAAGCCCCGCCAACAGGCTTGGCGGGGCAGTTAATTTCCAATTTAAAAATATTTTTTATTTGAGCAAGATCATTTGAAATCGGATCGTTCAATATCGTAAAGACCCTATAGATGCTGCGTTAACAATGGTTTAATGTTTGAAACTTCTCTGCCCGGTATAGACCATTGTCGCGCCGACCTCGTTGCAGGCCTCGATGGACTGGTAGTCATTTCCTGATCCGCCCGGGTGAATCACAGATGTTATCCCTTCTTTTAGACCCACATCAACACCGTCTCTAAAGGGAAAAAAGGCATCACTGACCATGGCAGCGCCAATCAGCCCGCCTTTTTCATTTGAAACCCTATCATCAATTTCCGCTTTTTTATCTTCGTCTTTCAGATCGTTATAGGCACTTCCATGCATTTCAAAGCAGTAACGGTCTGCCAGCTTTCGATAGGCCTTGTCTCTTGCAATTTCTGCGACGCCTACTCGGTCTTGCTCACCGGTTCCAATGCCCACGGTTACTTGATCTTTAACGTAAATGACTGAATTTGATGTTACACCTGATTCCACAAGCCAGCCAAAGAGCATGTTTTCGGATTCCTGTTCGGTGGGTTTCCGGTTGATCCGGTAGTGCTTGCCCTTATATTCGCATTCGGCAAGTTTTAGATCCGCCATAGTGCGAGCGGCTGGAACAAAAGACCACTGGGCGATAATACCCCCGTCTATCAAGCTTTTGAATTCCACACATCTTTTACCCACAAATGTCTGCAACCGATCAATATTTCCAATACGGATAACCCTGAGATTTTTTTTCTTGGCAAAGATATCCATGATCCCTTCTTCAAAATCAGGAGCAACGACAACTTCGGCGTATTGTTCGGTAATGGCTTGAGCCGTTTCCCTGTCAACAGCTCTGTTGACTGCAATGCATCCCCCAAATGCCGCCACCCTGTCTGCAATGTTTGCCTTTTGATAGGCGTCTACCAATGTATCAGATCTGGCAACACCGCATGGATTGTTGTGTTTGACGATGACCACCGTGGGTTTATCCACAAAATATCTCAGGATGTTCAAGGAATTGTCCGCATCGGTCAGATTGGTTTTGCCGGGATGCTTTCCGGATTGCAAAAGCTCGATGTCTGAAGCCAGATATTGGCCCGGCTGAATGGTTTCGGTTTCCCCCAGAATCAGGTTTCCGTTTGCCAACTTGTAAAGCGCTGCTTCCTGACCGGGATTTTCACCGTATCTTAACCCTTTTTGGATGTTATCGATGGTCCAGGCAACTTTTTCATAAAACAGGGTTTGCCTTTTATCCTGATCCACAAAACTGATTTCCATATTGGGAGGAAAGTGGTCATCCATTATCGTTCGATACATTTTTTTCAGATCTTGTGTCATTGTTTTCTCCTTTTAATTGTAAAAAATTCCTTTCCTTCAACTTCGTTCAGGACAAGCTTACCCATCGTTTTTACCCAGCCTGCCCGCTCGTGCCCCAGGCCGCCTCGCCTTGCTCAGCTGGCGGGCGAGCTTGCAATGGCAGGCGGGGCGAAGCCCTTAAGTTCGTTTTCTAATATGTGTAACATCCCGTTACATCCTCAATGGCTCTGGAACCCAAAAAGTCGCCGATAGTGCGGTCGTAGACGGCTGTATATTCAAACGCCTTTTGTGCCAGCCGGTAACGAAGTTCCAAAGATATGGACCCGTCACTTGCTTTCATCTCGGATATAATCGATTCATAGTCGGAAGGGTCAACAACAGATGCCACCCGTAAATAATTTTTGGCCGAGGCCCTTATCATACATGGCCCTCCGATATCGATATTCCCACGGGCCTGTTCAACGGTTACATCTGGTTTTGAAATCGTATCCTTAAAAGGATAGAGATTACCGATAACCATATCTATATGAACGGAACCAGTTCGTTTTATATCATCATTATGGGCGTCATTATACGTTTCGGTTAGCAGCCCGAGATATATCTTAAAATCGAGTGTCTTTACAAGACCGCCCTGGGTTTCCGGCTGGCCTGTGTAATCCGAAACCTGGGTGAGACAGGATTCAGCCTTTTCTCCGAGGATCTCTTTTATTTTCTTGTAAGTACCTCCTGTTGAAAAAATCTTTATCTCAGGATTTATCCTGAGCAGTTCAGGTATGAACGCTTGAAGACCGGTTTTGTCAAAAACGCTGGCAAGCACATGTTTTACCTTTACAAGATCATCAATCTTTGCAACCACATTAATACTCATAGCACCACCCTCTTTTCCCAAATTATTTGTTAAATCGTTTAAAAAATTGCATACAGGCTTTATCCGATTTTATGGGTTCATAGTCAATATCAAATTCAAAACAGACTGAATTGTTCTTTTTTAGCATGTCGAGTTTTTTGCCTTGCCCGGCGGAATGAAAATAGAGTGTATGATTTTTTATACGTTTAATCCCATATGCTTATGACGTCTGTTTTTGAATGGGCCGACATGATACAACAAATCTTGTTTTGACACGAAGTGCATCACCATATATAGACAGTAATATTATGAGACCTTTGCAAAATGCTCCCTTTTGCCCAATTCCGGCGTCAGGCTCAAGTTTTAACCCGCCACCGAACTTTGGTGGGTTAATCCTCAAAATACTCAATGTATTCGTGCCTGCCCCGTGAAATGCGAAGCCTATTTCTCTGGGGTGGTTAAAACTTTCACGTTGACTCGGGGCGTCCATGCCCCTCGCCCTTACGGGCAGCTTGACAGCTGTCCAATTCTGCTATCCTGCAGAATTGTCCTTGGCCTTGAACAAAATTGAACCTTTTTCAAAGGTCTCATTCTATTTGTCAGATATGTGAATTGAAGATGTTACTTACTGTTATTTAATCATAAATTCAAGAGGACCCCATATAAAACATGTTTAATTTTTTGATCGTGAGTATAATTTTCATATTCGGCATGTGCATCGGAAGTTTTTTAAATGTTTGTATTTACAGGCTGCCAACCTCAAAATCTATTGCAGATCCTCCCCGTTCAATCTGTCCAAACTGCAACAGCCCCATTCGATTTTATGACAATATTCCTGTTTTAAGTTATATCTGGCTAAAAGGCAGATGCCGCAATTGTGATGCACCCATATCTTTTCGTTATCCCATGGTTGAACTGATGAACGGAATTGTTGCGATGGGCCTGTTTTTTAAGTTTGGTCTGTCCCTGGAAAGTTTGGTATACTTTGTTTTTATTTCATCTCTGCTCGTAATAACCTTTATTGATCTTGATCATCAAATCATACCGGATATCATCACTCTCCCCGGAATCCCCATGGGCCTGGTTGCTTCTTTTGCATTGCCGACAATTACTTTTAAAGCTTCGGTACTCGGCTTGCTTATCGGAGGGGGTAGTCTCTGGTTTGTTGCATGGGCATATAACCTGATCGCCCGCAGAGATGGAATGGGGGGCGGTGATATCAAACTTCTGGCAATGATTGGAACCATTATCGGCTGGCAAGGGGTAATTTTTACTATTTTTGCTTCATCGGTTGTGGGTTCATGTATCGGTATAACAATGATGCTGATCAAAGACAAGAATATGAAGTATGCCATCCCCTTCGGCCCTTTTCTGTCTATCGGCGCAATTGCTTATGTTTTTTTTGGATCGCAAGTTATAGCCTGGTACTTCAGTTAGTGTCCATCCATAAACGGCATCTTTCGGCCCCCAGCGGCGTTCTCGCTCGTTTTCAATCCTCGAAATAGCGCGCTATGCCTGCGGTTGAAAACTCGCTCGGGCCTTGCCGGAAACCAAAATCTACCATTTATGGATGGACACTAGCTAACCCATTGAAACTATATAAGAACTTAGGGGTTTCGCCCCAATTGGGATAATGGAATAATGGAATGATGGCAAGCTTGTCCTGAACGAAGTTGAAGGAAAGGAGTTTTTTACAATTAAAATGGTTTATTTCCGCCCTTATCCCCAATATTCCAGCATTCCAGCATTCCATTCTTCCATTCGGATGGCACAAACAGGTTTTCATTAAAAGATATTATTTTCAAGAGGTTATAGAATTCCTGAGACGTTCAATTAGGCAATGGCCACTTTAAGATACAAATCCCCCCGTTGACCGTCGGGTGTTATTTTGCCCAAACCTTTCAGCCGAAGCTTGCTCCCTGCTTGCACGCCGGCAGGGACGGTTACTCTTACCAGCCGTTTTTGAAAACCCCAGGGGATATTGACCAGCTTAAGCGTTCCGGTAAGCGCTTCAAATGATGTGATGCTTATTACCCCATAGAGGTGAGGATCTTTTCCGGGACCCACGGGCCGGATAACCTGTAGGCGGTGCGTTTTTCTTTTTACGGTCACCTTGCGCATCGGGACGCTGACACCGGTCCCGGGCAAGGCAAGCAGAATCTTTAAAAAAATCATACCGAAAATAAAACCGCCGATATGAGCCCACCAGGCAATACCCCCAATACCCCCGTGGCTTCCGGCAGCACTGATAAACTGGATAACAAACCAGAGACCTAAAAAGAAAAACGCCGGAATTTCAACAAACCAGGGGATAAAGATAATGGGAATCAGTGTTAATATCTTTGCATTGGGATGAAGAATCAAATAAGCGCCCATGACGCCGGCGATAGCCCCGCTGGCTCCGATGGTGGGGATATTGGAATGAAGGTTGAAAATAAGATGGGTAAAGCCGGATATCATTCCGCAAAGCAGGTAAAAAACCAGATAACGAAACGGCCCGAGGCGATCTTCGATGTTATCGCCAAAGATGTAAAGCGACCACATATTGCCCAGAAGATGCCAGAATCCGCCGTGGAGAAACATGAAAGAGAGCAAAGAGAAAAGCTGCTGGCTCGTAGTAAAATAAGATGTAATTTGGGGGATCGAATAACGGGCGGGGACAAGACCATAAATATAGGTAAAACGATTTAAATCCGGAACCAGCGATATCTGTACCAGATAGACAACCACGTTGATACCAATGATCGTATTATTGACAACCGGATAATTTTTAGAAGGTATTGTATCACGTATGGGTATCATACGACCTAATCTGCTGTCTGAATTCGCATACTAATATCCACGCATCTTGCAGAATGGGTCAGGGCTCCTACGGATATGATATCTACTCCGGTATCCGCCAGGGATTTAAGAACGTTTTTTGTTACATTTCCCGACACTTCAACAATTGCCCTTCCACCAATAAAGGCTGCGGCCTCTTTTATCTGTTCTCTGCTCATATTGTCGAGCATGATAACATCTGCACCGGCGTTCAGAGCTTCCTTGACCTGGTCCGGAGTGGACACCTCTACCTCTATTTTGACAAGATGGGGTACCTTGGTCCGGATACTTTCAACAGCCTTTTTTATACCCCCACAGACAGCATGGTGATTATCCTTGATCAAAACACCGTCATATAGCCCCATCCTGTGGTTATAGGCTCCGCCCACTCTAACGGCATATTTTTCTAATACACGCCAGCCGGGTGTGGTTTTGCGGGTATCGACAAGACGCACCCTTTTATTTTTTAGTTCATCCACATATGAACGCACACAGGTAGCGATGCCCGAAAGTCGCTGAAGAAAATTCAAGGCGGTTCTCTCACCCGAAAGCAGCGCGCGAAGTTTACCCTCAACGGTTGCTATGGTTTCACCTTCTTTTACATGATTGCCATCAATATGCACGGGTACAACGATAACTTTGGAGTCAAGGTGCTTAAAAACCTGACAGGCCACATCAAGGCCTGCAAGGACAAAAGGTTCTTTGGCGATGATTACCCCTTTGCCTTCAAGATCGGGATCCACGAGGTTATCAGTTGTAATATCTCCCGAACCGATGTCTTCTTTCAGTGCTATTTTTATGAGATGTTGTATTGAATGCATGATACCTAAAATCTGCATTAACTTTTTTCGAAAGAGATAAATTTGCTATCAATACAATGCGGTATCGAGACATTTTTGTCAATATCCACACACCGATAACAGGCAATATAAAAGGATAAAATCCAGATTAAATTTCGAAAAAAGTTAACCCTTCGGGAGCCTCGTCTCGACCGGATCTACTGCGTTATCAATCGATTGCAGTATTACAATACGGCTGCACGATTGATGCCTTGTATATCCGGCCGATACGAGGCTTGCAGAATTTATGTGACAAATTCGGGTTAGGTTTCAAGCTTTTTAATTTTATCCAGATTCGCCAGCAGTTTTTCCTGTTTTTCAACAAGAAGATCGTTCTTTATTTTTACTTTTTCCACCACCGGTGCTGGCGCCTTGCTGAGAAAATCTTCATTATTCAGTTTCTTTGAAACCATGGCCAATTCATTTGTCAGTTTATTGATTTCCTTTTCAAGCCGTTCAATCTCCTTTGCAAAATCGACAATTCCTTCTAATGAAACAAAAATCGTAGCATCATTTACAACAGCCGTTGCCGCAGATTTTGGTCTTTCAACCGCATTTCCCACAGATAAAGATTTTAGTCTGGCAAGGTTAATGATCATGTTCCGGTACTGTTGTATGGTTTTGTTTGTTGATTCGTCCTGGGACTGGGCCGAAACGGCCAGGGATAATGACGGTGAAATGTTCATCTCACCCCGTATATTTCTGATGCCTGTTATTATCCCTGAGATAAGGCCCATATTTGATTCTGCTTCCTCATCCCGTTGTATGCCATCATCATTGTCGGAATATAAAGGAAATGCTGCTTTCATGATGGAGCCTTGTGTGCCCGGAAGTTTATGCCAGATTTCCTCTGTAATAAAAGGTACAAAAGGATGAAGCAGAACAAGTGTATCATGCAGAACACGCCACAGCACGCTCAGGGTTGCTTGTTGCCGGCTCTGTCCCTCTTTTCCGTACAAAGTCGGTTTAATCGCTTCAAGATACCAGTCACAGAACTCATGCCACACAAACTTGTAAAGCGCTCCGGCCGCATCATTAAACCGGTAACTTTCAAGCCCTTCGGAAACTTTGCCGCTCACTCGATAGAGTCTGGACAGAATCCACCTGTCCACCAGGGAAAGCGGTTCGGTTGTTGTGTTTTTATACGATTTGGTTATGTATATCAGGGAAAAACGGGCGGCGTTCCAGATTTTGTTGATAAAATTTCGATAGCCTTCAACACGCTTTTCAGACATCTTCACGTCTCTGCCCTGGGCTGCAAAAGCGGCCAGGGTAAATCGGAATGCATCGGTTCCATAGCGGTCAATAACGCTCAAGGGATCGATTACATTTCCGGTCGACTTACTCATCTTTTTGCCTTCTTCATCACGCACCAGGGCATGCACATAAACATCTTTAAAGGGCACATCCTTCATGAAATGGATACCCATCATCATCATTCTCGCGACCCAGAAAAAGAGAATATCAAAACCGGTAACGAGAACAGATGTGGGATAAAACAATTTTAAAAGCGGTGTCTGATCCGGCCATCCCATGGTTGAAAAAGGCCACAGGGCGGAACTGAACCAGGTATCCAGAACGTCTGTATCCTGTAAAAGATCTGTTCCTCCGCACGCCGGACACGTTGCTGGCGTATCCATGGCAACAATTATTTCTTTACAGTTATTGCAAGTCCATGCCGGGATCTGGTGTCCCCACCATATCTGCCGAGAAATACACCAGTCCTTAATGTTGTTCATCCATTCAAAATAAGTCTTGGTCCATATTTCAGGAATGATCTTTGTATCACCGTTCTTAACGGCATGGATAGCTTTTTTTGCAAGGGGCTTTGTTCTGACAAACCACTGTTTTGACAAATTAGGTTCAATTATAGTCTTACACCGGTAACAGTGACCGATGCTGTGTTGATACGGCTCGATCTTTTCAAGAAGCCCCTCTTCTTTAAGTGCTTTAACCACGACTTCCCTGCATTCGAATCGATCAAGCCCTTGGAACCTGCCTGCTTTTGATGTCATCAGGCCGTCATTACCGATAACTTTTATACGTTCCAGGTTGTGGTGGTTTCCGATCTCAAAGTCGTTGGGGTCATGCGCGGGTGTAATCTTTAATGCCCCGGTTCCAAAGGACATGTCCACATATTTGTCTTTAATGATTGGAATCGTTCTGTTCATAAGGGGAAGAATCACCTGAAGGGACTCCATACCCTGGTATCGCTCATCGTTTGGATTTACTGCTACGGCCGTATCACCTAACATGGTTTCAGGCCGGGTCGTTGCAACAACCACACCCCCTGTTCCGTCTGTAAAAGGATACCGTACATGATACAGATGACCATCATGCGCTTCATGTTCGACCTCAAGATCGGCAAGCGCCGTATGGCAGCGGTGGCACCAGTTAATAATGTAATTGCCCCGGTAAATTAGACCTTCCTGGTACAGGTTTACAAAAACCTTGCGTACGGCTCTTGAAAGCCCCTCATCCATGGTAAAACGTTCACGCTCCCAGTCACATGAAGCGCCAAGGCGTTTGAGTTGATTGATGATGGCGCTGCCATATTCACTGCGCCATTCCCAAACCGCCTCTATGAACTTTTTTCTGCCCACCTGATGGCGATCCATACCCTCATCGGCGAGTTTTTTTTCCACAACATTCTGTGTGGCGATTCCTGCATGATCGGTACCGGGCATCCACAGCACATTATCGCCACACAATCTCCGGTAGCGGCAGAGAATATCCTGCAATGTATTATTCAGCGCGTGACCCATGTGAAGAACGCCGGTGACATTCGGCGGAGGGATTACAATGGAATAGCATTTTTGATCGTTTTTTTTCTCGTTTGCCGCAAACAGCAATTCTTTTTCCCAGAAATCGTACCAACGTTTTTCCACGTCATGGGGTTCATAACCTTTGTTAAGAAGATTGGAACTCATATCATATTACTCCATTATTCCCTCAGGGCCGGAGGCCGATTGGGCATGACCACTCGTGCCCCAGGCCGCCTCGCCTTGCCCGTCCGCCATCGGCTGCGCCTCAGGCGAATGCCGGGCGGGCTCAGCTGGCGGGCGAGCTTGCAATGGCAGGCGGGGCGAAGCCCCTAATTTCTAGCCCGGATATTTCACGCAATATCCGGATGCAGGTAAAAAATTGAAAAGGGGATTATTGAATAATCCCCGATTGTTTTACCATTCGATTTATTTGCTATGATCGGATTAATCAGGCAAAATGTAATTATTGTGAAAAGAAGCGATCATTTTTCATTTCCCGCCGCATCTTCGAGCAGGATATTTTTTAATCTTTCTAACTCCCGTGTGACCGTTTTTTCGATTACCTCAACAAGAATACCATCGATCTTTTCGTAAAACATCTTTTTTATAACACGCTCCAAAGCTGCTTCCATCTGTGCATCCGACACCTTTTCAGTATCAAGCAAATCCTCCGAAACATCTTCTTTAGCGTCGAGTTCCATGCCCAGGGAATCGACAAAATCATCACTCAGGTCCTTATCAAAGGCGACGTCCTTGCCGAATTCATCATCTAATTCACTGGGTTCTTCTAAAAGATCATCTTTTAAATCAGTAAGATCCTCTGCTTCCCGAGATGTGTCGGCAGTCATATGGATAGGTTCGCCGATTTCTTCTATTTCTTGGGGAAGATCGCTCATTGTCTCGGTTACTGTTACGATCTCTTCTGCGGATTTTGCCTCTTCGGTGGAGACGCTTTCTTTTATATCTTCTACTTCAGGTTCATCGACAGCCTCCAGAAGGTCGATAATTTCCTCATCCTCTTGAGATGCAACGAATGTTTCTTCTTGGAGTTCTATGATCTCTTGATCTTGTGTTGAATCTGCTCCTTCAATTTTCTTGTCCGGATCATTTTTGTCTGTCATATCAACCCCCTATTTACCATGAAGTGCCGTACCTCATAAACAAACACCCTATAATCAAAAAAAAATTACCACAGGGCCTACAGTGTGTCAAGATATTTACTTTTTTGTAAAATTTGGCTTTGATTTGGCTGAACATGCATGGACAATCGGTTTCGCAAAAAAATGATTTACAATATACCTGGCTGAATTATAAAGGAGAGTATGCGGTATTTTTTTATTGAACCATCGGAAATTTCAGGCTCAACATCTATTATTACCGGTTCTGATGCCAGGCACATAAAAACCGTATTGCGTCTTAAACCGGGTGATACGATAGGCCTTTTTGACGGCAGAGGGATTGAATACCGGGCTGAAATCATCGCTTTTTCTCCAGAAAGCATAAACGTATCCATAATAGACAGCTTTCCTTCAACAGCCGAGTCACCGGTCCAAATTATTATTGCCCAGGCGTTTTTAAAAGAAAAGAAAATGGACGGTCTTGTCCGGCAGCTTACCGAACTCGGAGTAACAAAGTGGATACCTTTTTTTGCCGAACGATCTGTTTCCAGACCCGATAAAAAACAAATCTCAGCGCGTACGGAACGGTGGAAAAAAATAGCAAAAGAATCTCTCAAGCAATGCAAACGCGGCCGTATTATAGAAATCGGTGAAACCGTATCCTTTGGAGAGGTGCTGACTCTTGGAGAGTCTTGCGACTTAAAAATCGTTTTCTGGGAAAATGAATTTAAATTAGTCAATACGGAATTGCCCAAACCCAACCGGCAAATTAATACAATTTTTGCCGTGCTGGGGCCGGAGGGAGGGTTGACCTCCCGGGAGATTGAAAGCGCTAAGAACCGGGGATTTGTTACCGCCGCACTTGGACCCCGTATATTGAGAGCTGAAACGGCAACCATTGCAGCGTGTGTTTTACTGCAATATCTTTTTGGTGATATGAACCAAAAAAATCTTGACAAAAAGCGGTGCTTCAAATACCAAAAGTAGGTTAATTTTAATAAGCCGAGGTAGCTCAGTCGGTAGAGCAGGGGACTGAAAATCCCCGTGTCGGCAGTTCGATTCTGTCCCTCGGCACCAAAAAAGGTAAGTGTATTGAAGGGGTTAGCCAACATTGAGGTTAGCCTCTTTTTTATGGTGAAATCGTGGATTGTGCCCAAAACTGCGCCCATTCGGGATTATAGATAAACTTCTTGCCTCTGAGCGGCCAGTTTCAAAAAATGTTTGGCATGGACTTCTTTTTTACCGTTATGGAGGCCGCTATGAATCTCCCTTTGAATAATGTCAATCCCTAACCGTTCACGGGTTCAGAGGTTTAAAGGGGTATGGGAACGGACCATGGCTTTGACCTTCTTTCTGCATTATGATAATTAAATACTTTCCAAGGATTGAAAACATGCGGCACAAAACACAATTCGATTCCGAAATCGCATCAATTATTATGGCGGCCGGTCGAGGCAGTAGAATGACAGGCTACGAGGGCAATAAAACACTGTTGCCGCTGTTGCCCGGCAGTTCAATTTTTGAAGGCAGCCATCCAATTTTGCTCTATCTCTTGGAGAATTTGCCGGTCGGCCAAAAAGCGCTCATTGTCAATCATTGCAAAGAAGATGTGATTGCGGCAACCCGCAATTTGGATATTACCTACTGCGAGCAGCCGGTTCTTAACGGCACCGGCGGTGCTATTTTAGCTGCTCGATCATTTATTGAGTCCCTGCCGTGTTCTAAGTTTATTATTACCATGGGAGATGTTCCCTTTGTTCAAAAGGCAACCTATATGCAGCTCGTTCTCCATCTCGAAACGTTCGACCTTGTCATCCTGGGATTTTGTCCGGATGACAAAAAGCAATACGGCGTTTTGGAAACCCAGGGGGACCTTGTGAGAAAAATAACCGAATGGAAATATTGGAAGGACTATCCTGAGGAAAAACAGGCGGCTTTAGCGATCTGCAACTCAGGAATTTACGCTGTAAAAAAGAAAGCCTTAGAAAAATATCTGCCGGTCATGGCCTCACGGCCTCAGATTGTTCACAAAGAGATAAACGGCAAAACCACTCCCATAGAGGAGTTTTTTATAACCGACCTTATTGAGTATATGGTCGAAGACGGACAATCCGTTGGATATCTTTTGGCCCAAGATGAGAGTGAAACCATGGGCATCGACGATCATACTGCGCTTCAAAAGGCCCAGGTAATATTTAAGGCACGGAACACCGTGTGACTCAAACCCCGCCCCCGGATTTCTGATAGGTCCTATGATCTATGCATTGTCAAACAAAAAGGCAGAGCTAATGGGCACTGCCTTTTTTAACTTTTTTAACTATCTTCGTTATTTTGATATTCTTGGTTTTAACCTTCTATCGTTCCCGGTTCTTCGTTCTTTGCCGGATCTACGCTCCGGTATATACGAAGTGTAAGAAAATTCACGCCGGTCAGTTCCTAAGCGCCGGCCTCCATTATCGGGTAGTGTGTTGGTCATGGAAATGATAGTATGCTATTTAAAGAACTTTTTTCGCCAATATACGGCCAAGCCGATTAAGCCGGATCCTAAAAGAAGCATGCTTGCCGGTTCGGGGACAGATGCAACGTCCGGGTTAGCCAACAATAAACCGCCTCCGTCGGCAAATAATAAAAATACGGCGAGGATTATAATAGATAATATTCTCATATTTCAGCTCTTATGGTGAAGAACCGTTTCTTAAAAATATATTAAATTGATTGTTAGACTGATAAAGATTGAAATTCCACGCATCAAAAAAGCCGAAGCACCTTACTTCCAAGGTAACCCGGCTATCTTAATATAGATCCGTGGCTTTCCGTCCCGGCCCGATGACCGATTTGGCTTTTTCTTGGTATGTTCTGATTAAATTTGTTCAGATTTATCTATGCAAAAACCATGCAGAGCCAGACAATTTTTTTGCTCCTTTAAATTTCAATTAGTTATCGTAAATGGAAAGGCGCTTAATATAATATTGTGAAATTAATACCATATATTTTATTGAATTTTTTACATATTGGGTAGTTCAGGTAACATTTAAACTCTGCATCCATAATTTAATATTTTCTTCTTCCTTTATATTTTTCTAGTTCGTATCGAACGGTTATCCAAAATATATCATCGGAGGGTATTTCGGCGCCGAATTCCCGGATAGCTCTTTTTGCAAGCATAGAAAATGCTCTCTGGAATGCAGGGCCATGGTGGCCTTCGCGCAGTAATGTTTTTTTAATAAAAAGCGTTTTGGAGTCAATGTTCCATGGGTTTTTGAAAAGGGCTTTTTTCAGGTTCTCCCTGGTTTTAAGAGCGTTATACCTGTAAACCGCAACATGTGCCAGTTCGTGAATCAGCGTTCCCTTCCAGTCTCCAAGGTAAGGCCACAATTTAATTGTAATTTTGGCTACTTTACCCTTGCGTTCTGTCCGCTTTGGTTTCAGATCTTTAAAAACCATACGTCCCGACACCATACCAAGGGCAGGTTTGACCTGATTTTTTAAAAAAACGTCACCATTTCTGTTTACAAAATATTTGATACCATCCTTGCTTTCATACGGATAGCATTTATTCCCGAAATAATCTGTGAAAACCTCGTTTTCCGGTTTCTGAATACTGATAAGGATATTTAAAACGCCCGGCTCGTTGATTTCATCCTCCGGCCTCAGAACCACGTTCCAGCTTTTCGGTGTGATCCGGTCGGCAAACCGTCGTATTTCTTCTTTTTGTACGGGTGACAACATATTCTTTTTTTAAAATCTATTCGGAAATTTTTTTTTGGACACAGATGGACACAGATTGTCAAGATTTAAACGCCTCGAAAATTCTACAACTTATTGAAATTATATATTTTTGATAACAAACTATTTAGTGCCCGAACGAAAACCAGGATTTTTCGTTCAGGCACTATTTATGCTTCTTGAGTTCCACCAGGGTAGCGCCCCAGCCTCCGGCTTCCAGGGGTGCATCTTGGAAGGATTCTACCAAGGAATTTTTTTTCAAAAGCCCCTGAACCCGCGTTTTCAGAATCCCCCGGCCCTTTCCATGAACAATTCTTACAGAGTAAATGTCTGCGTCAATGCAAGCTTCAAAGTAATCGACAAGAAGATCCGGTATATCTTTAGGTTTAAAAGTATGAAGATCTAAAATATCTTCTATGGGCATTTTTACGGGTTGCACGTAAAAAGGCTATCCTTTCCAGTTGTTACGAACTAATTCAACATCTCGGAAATTCTACAACTTGTCGAAATAACATGTCTTTTAATAGTAACCTGTTTATTCCATTATTCCAATTGGGCCTGCCCGCTCGTGCCTTGCATGGCAGGCGGGGCGAAGCCCCTAAGTTCTCTTGATATCGCTGTATATGGTGCTATAGTACAATCAATATTTTTATGATAAATAAATCTTGAATCTTGAACCCTGAACCCAGTATCTTGTATCATGTATCCGGAATATTTTCATCAAAATAACAACATGGAATTGTATAAATGATTAAGTTATTAGTGCTACCTGTTTTCGCCTATTTGCTCGGCTCCATCCCCTGGGGTATTGTTTTGACCCGGCTGTTTACTTCCGTAGATATCCGGCGTGAGGGAAGCGGAAACATCGGTGCGACCAATGTCGTACGTATCGCAGGGCCGACTCTTGGAGTTCTGACACTTGTTGGTGATATGTTAAAGGGAGGTATTCCGGTATGGATTGCGGGTGTGCTGACAACTCCAAACAGCTTTTGGGGTGAAATTTACATTTCACTTGTGGTGCTTGCTGCTTTTTCAGGTCACCTTTATCCTGTTTACATGAGGTTTAAAAAAGGAGGCAAAGGGGTTGCAACTGCTGCAGGGTGTTTTGCGGTAATTTCACCCGTGGCATTTATGGTTGCGATTCTGGTTTTTATCATGTTTGTTTGCTGGCTCAACATTGTTTCGGTTGCATCACTTGCCGCCGCCGCCGTTCTTCCTGTTGCGGTTTGGAAGGCAACCGGATCCGGTGTCCTGACAGGATGTGCTGTTGTAACAGCGATATTAATCTATTTTCGCCATACAGATAATATCAAAAGACTTCTTAAAGGTGTGGAACCTGTAATTTGGAAATAGCCAGATTGACGCAACTTCTCAATAAGTTCTGGTGTATGAAATAATCATATTGACCCGAATCCATAATTTATTGAGATGTTACAGATTGACAAGTTAATACCTGATTTAACATCAAATGCAGTTTTGGCAAAACAGAGACCAGATAAGCGTAATAACACCTGCCGTAATGAAGTTAGTTTCAACCAGAAACTCCAGCCTTGTGCCGGGTAGCATATAGCCCAGTTCATGGGCTGAAATGACAACAAAAATAAAAACCGGACAGATTGCAAGTGCGAATCCAAGGATTGAAATAAAATGAAATGTACTGGATACAAGCAAGATGCCGATATTTATTATGAGTATGGTTTTTAAAAGGCGCAGGGCTCGCTTTTCTCCCATCAGTATAGGGAGTGTCTCTTTTCCCACAATACGGTCTCCCTGCATGTCAAGAATATCAAAAAATGCAGTTCTTACAAAAACCAGGCTTATGGACCAAAAAAATACCAATACGGTACTCAGGCCAATATGTTCCGATACAGACAGGGAGGGCAATACCGCGGTAACAATTCCCCATGCCATTGCAATCAGAATTGTTTTCGATCCCGGGACATCCCTTATTCTCCGGTACTCGCCGTGAAAAAAACGTTCCGGCAGAAGTCTCAAATTGTAAGACAGGCCCATTATGCTCATAACTAAAAGAACCAAAAAAGGGACAGGTCCCATTAAATAGGCGGTCATCAATCCGGCTCCGCCTGCGGTGAAAGCAAGAAGCACAAGCAGGACCTTCTTTCTGTTATAAAAAGAGGATCTGTCAGGATCATTGTATTGGTCTTCCTTTGTGCCGATAAGATTGTTGAGAATGTGCATGGACTGGACATAAAACATAGCCATAAGGACATTGGGCAAATAGTTGGTAATCTCCTGGAGTTTTGTGCATGTATAGCACAAGCATCCGGCTCCCACAGCCACATAGATATTTGTGAGAAGAAGTGAGCGCTGGATGGCAAAAATGATACTGCGCCAGCTTTTTTCCTTTTTAAAAGGAATGGCTTCCAGCGTTCTATAGATCCTTTTTATTATCCAGTTCGGGGTGGACGCGCCGGCCGTTATTCCTATGTGTCGGATTGAAGAAAGTGCGTCTAAATCGAGCTCCGATTCTGTTTCAATATGATAGGTGGGCTTACCGGTTTGCCTTGAAATTTCGGCAAGCCGCTGGGTGTTCCCGCTGTTATGGCCTCCCACGACAATGACGGCATCTACTGAATTCGCCAGGCGATGGACCTCAGCCTGGCGCCTGGCTGTTGAATCACAGATAGTATCAAAGATCTTATAATGGGGGAATTTTTGGATAGCCCAGTTTTTTACTTTTTCAAAAAAAAGCGTGTTCTGGGTGGTCTGTGCAACAATAATAGCCCTGTCAAAGGGTGGTAGGGAATCAAGGTCCTTAAGATTGTCGACAGCATACCCTTTTTCCCCTGCGTAACCGAGCAAGCCGATGACCTCCGGATGATCCTTGTCACCGATAATGATGGATGCATAATCTTGTTTTGCGTGTTTCCGAATGATGGTCTGGACTTTGATAACCCGAAGGCATGTGGAATCAATAATTTTAAACCCTGTCTTTTTAAGATTTTTCTTGGTTTCGGGAGGAACGCCGTGGGCCCTGATCAGGACTGTACCGGATCCGTGGTCAGGGATATTGTTTAAGACAGATATCCCTTTTTCTTCCAAAAGGTTCAGAACCTGGGGATTGTGTATAAGAGGTCCATAAGTGCAGATAGGATTTTCGTATTTGCTCGGTGCATCTAGAGCCATTTCAACGGCTCTGCGAACCCCCATGCAGAAACCGGCGGTCTTGGCTAAAAGTATTTTCATCTACACCATATTTCTTGTCCAAAATTTCTTTATACTCCTGTCATGCGCATACCCGTGCATGTCCGCACGCAGACAGGTGCAATGCACAGGCAGCATCACTCCATTACTCCAGTATTCCAATTGCTGAATGCAGCAAAACTAATTTGAGACACCTATTTTATTCTTTAAGAAAGATGTTGTGGTCCACAAGAGCCAGTGAATGAATGTGGGCCTTAAGAAATTTCTGATCTCCAAATATACTTACGAGTCTAATGCCGTCACCTTCAGGTTCAACCGTATCAACAGCCTCCATAACCAGCTTTTTCTCATCTTTTTGGATCAGATATGCATTTGCTTCACACATGGTATTCTTTCCTTCTTTGTATTCACTTGATTTCGTGATAAATTTAAAATTTTGAAGATATTCCTGCTCGTTTGAAATCGACTTGTTTCAAAGAACTAAACCATTACTATTTTTTAATTCCGCTTTATCCGTCTTAGGGCGGCTCAAAAAAGTTTTTTAAATTTTCCTGAATAAGAGCCTCAATAAGATGGGGAAGCGGAATTGGAGATATTCCTACAATTTCAACATGTTCCTGGGTGAGCGGTATAAGCAGTTTTTTTGCCCGACTGTTTGCCACCGCCTCCGCCATTTTCGGTGTCACTTCTCCCATCATGGAGTGCGCCATTATAATAGCTACCGGACCAATGATAATATCGACCTTCCCGGCGGTCTGAACAATAGCATTTTCTCCAGAGGCGCCACGATTGGCTTTGGCTTTAAGCATCTGAGACGTTGCAATGGCATTGGTGCCTAAGGCGATAATTTCAACGGTTTCTCCAAACTGATCTTTCAGTTTTTTTATTACTGCGCTTCCGATACCCCCGCCCTGTCCGTCTATTACGCAGATTCGCTGCAGGTCTGATTTGTTGTTTGTTTTGTTCATGTGGTAAACCATGAGGGCTATATGTTACCTGAGTCTTGCATAGACAATCTTGAAAGATTCAGGTGTTAAAATATTCAGATTCGTTGAGTGAGTACCAGATAATGATACCGTCGTCAATGAAAACGACAGGGCGTCTATTCCGAAACTAAAGTTTTTTAATTTTAACCCGGTTCCGTCGTTTTCTTTTTGAAAGTCGTCTGCTGGGGCCTTTCTTTTTTGTGGTGGGGACCCAGCCCCCCTGGTTTTGGTCCGCCTCTCCCTTTGTATCCATATAAACAGCCATTGTGATCTTTTCTTCAAACTCAGGAGAGCTTATTGTGGCCGCTCCCATGGAAGCCGCGAAATTGACAATATCCAGGTCCGAGCTAACGACCAAGGCTTTTTCCCTTTCTCTTGCCGCCATCCTTTTAACTACGGTATCGGCAGTTTCTCCACTGCGGGAAAATTTAATCTTGATCCCTTTGACTCGATCTTTGTTCTGTGAAAAAGGAGGTGCATGGGTTCCATCAAAAACTACCGTAATCATGTGGTGTTTTATTCTTTTGTATGATGAAAGGGTATCGAGAAGGGCTTCTCTGCCGAGTTGAATATCCTGTTGATCAAGTGTGCTCAGCGAACTGGAACGGCGGATCAGATTGTAACCGTCGATTATAATATGAATAGACATGAATTTAATTGTATAGGAATTTCCTTTTTTTAAGCGGCGTAGCCGCGTTGCATAAAATCGCGAAGCGATTTTATAACTTGTTATATCTGCTTCAGAAGTCTTAGCACCCGATCAAGGTCCTCATTGTTGAAAAAAGTGATTTCAACCTTCCCCTTTTTCCCGTGTCTTTTGATCTGAACCTTGGTTCCAAAGCGACGGGAAAGATCATCCGCCAGACTTAAAAGGTATCTTTGCTCCGAACCGGTGGAAGAGTTTTTCGGTTTTTTCTTTTTTGCTTTTAAACGGTTAATCAAACGTTCCGTTTCCCTGACAGATAGTCCTTTGGAAACAACGGCCCGCCATGCCGCATTTTGCTGGGCTGAATTCGAGGCGCCCAGCAATGCCCGTGCATGCCCCATACTCAGAGTGCCGTCCACTATGGCGGTCTTAATTTGTTCGGGCAGCTGCCGGAGCCTTAAAAAATTGGCCACGGCAGACCTGCTTTTTCCTACGCGTGCCGCGGCCTGATCCTGGGTGAGGTTGAATTTGGCAATAAGCTGATAGTAAGCCTCAGCCTCTTCCATGGGATTTAAATCTTCCCGTTGTATATTTTCAACAATGGACATTTCCAGAAGATCTGTGTCCGCAATGGTTCTGACAATGACCGGCACCTGGCTGAGTCCGGCCTTTTTTGCGGCACGCAGTCGTCTTTCACCGGTGACAAGCTCAAAACCGTTATCGTCTTTTCTAACCAAAAGGGGCTGTATGATTCCCTTTTCTTTAATAGAGCGGGCCATTCCTTCAAGTTCATCTTCAGAAAATCTCATGCGGGGCTGGTAACGATTCGGGCGAATTCGTTCGATATCACACTGAAAGTATTCCTTTGATACACTTTCAATATGTTCGATATCGGGTAGCAGGGAATCAAGGCCTCTTCCCAGGGCAATTTTTTTTGTTTTTTTTAATTGTAACCCGGCTTCTTCTTTTTTCTTCTTTACGTTTTTCATATTGATTTAGCGAATGAATTTAGTTGGTTATTTTTGACAAATATAATTTCTCAATAAGTTCCGGTGTATGAAATAATCATATGGACCCGAATCCAGAACTTATTGAGAACTTACTGACACATAACCTTTGTTCGGTCAAATTGGGCTGTGAATTTCATTGGCCATTATCTCTTTTGCCAGATTAAAATAGCTTTGTGCCCCCGGGGAAGCGGCATCATACAGCAAAATCGGTTTCCCGAAACTCGGAGCTTCACCCAACCGCACATTCCTTGGAACCATGGTCTTGAATACCAGATTTTTGAAATATCTTTCAGCATCTTTAGCAACCTGGTGAGACAGATTTGTCCTTGTATCAAACATGGTAAGAAGAATACCGACAATTTTCAGTTTCGGATTCAGATTATATTTGATACGCTTCATGGTCTGTAAAAGCTGCCCCAGGCCTTCCAGTGCATAAAATTCGCACTGAAGGGGAATAAGCATAAAATCGGCCGCAGTCAAAGCGTTTACCGTAAGAAGACTCAATGAGGGAGGGCAGTCAATTATAATGTATTCAAATGAATCCGCAAGTTGGGCCAAAAGTTTCTTTAACACGGTTTCACGTTTGGGTTTTGATATCATTTCCACTTCAAAACCGATAAGCTCCACCCGTGAAGGGATGATTTTCAAGGTGTCTATTTCGCTGTTCAAAACCAAGTTTCTAGCAGCAACTTTACCAATCATACCGTGGTATAATGTATGATAAATACTGTTTTTGTCAAGGCCAAGACCGGTGGTGGCGTTTCCCTGGGGATCACAATCTACAAGGAGTGTTCTTTTTTCAGAAACCGCAAGCGCTGCGGACAGATTTACCGCTGTAGTGGTTTTACCAACGCCACCTTTCTGGTTGGCAATACATATAATATGTGTCATATTTAGAAACTCTACCATAAAACATTTGGTTTGAAAAGTATGAAAGGATATGTATTGTCTATTGACGGTCGAAAAAAAAGGAATATATTTTTGTTTGAATATGAACTTAGGGGCTTCGCCCCCAATGGGAATAATGGAATAAACAGGTTACTATTAAAAGACATGTTATTTCGACAAGTTGTAGAATTTCCGAGACGTTAAATTATGAGGTAGTTATGCAAGTTATCAGGAAAGCATTTTTGCTTTGCTTTGTTTCGATTTTCATTGTCAACATTCTTGTTCCAAAAGGGGCGTTGTGTATTACCATACAAGAGGAAGAGGAAATGTCCCGTGAAGTGATGAAAGTCATTATAAGATATTATAAGTTTATTAATGATCCTCTGATTGTCAATTATATTAATCAAACGGGTCAGAAAATCGTTTCGGCCCTTCCGCCACAGCCGTTTAATTATCATTTTTATGCAATAAAAAATGATGAATATAATGCTTTTGCAACCCCTGCGGGTCATGTTTTTGTAAACAGCGGCCTGCTGGAAGCTATGGAGAATGAAGAAGAGTTGGCCGGGATACTTTCCCATGAAATAGCTCATGTTGTGTGCCGCCATATTTCCCAAAAGATAGAAAGAGCACAAAAGATAGGAATCGCAACCCTTGCCGGAGTTGCAGCCGGTATATTACTCGGGGTCGGAGGATCCATGGCCGCAGCAAATGCGCTAACTATTGGGTCTACGGCTGCCAGTCAATCCCTGGAGCTGTCATACAGTCGTGAGGACGAGTTCCAGGCGGACCAGATCGGTCTCATCTGTCTGACCAAAGCAGGATATAATGGAGAAGGGTTGCTTTCGATGCTGAAAAAACTCTGGAGCAGACGATGGTTCGGTCCGGCTCAAATCCCTACGTATCTTAGCACACATCCTGCCACAGAGGAACGAATGGCCAATATTGACACCTGGCTCGAACAAAACAAAAAGACGGAAGCACACATTGACGCTTATAATTTTTCAAGGGCTCATGCCAGGCTTGTTGCTGTTTATGGGGACAAGAGCGTTGCGTTAAGAAAGTTTGAGGCAGAGGTTAAAAACCACCCTAAAGATCCTTTGGCACAATATGGATACGGGCTGATCCTGGCCCGAACAGGCGATCGGAAAGATGCCATCGGTCACCTTAAAACAGCACTGGAGAAAAAGGCTTTCGATCCGTATATCTTGAAAGATCTCGGCCGGATTTATTTTCTCGACGGTCAGTACCCGGAATCATTAAGTATACTGGAAAGTGCTGCAAGCGTTTCCTCTAACGATCCTGAAGTATTTTTTTATCTTGGGCGCACACAGATGGAGCTTGGACGTTTACATGAGGCAGTAGTTACATTTGAAGAACTCATCGCAAAAAAATTTAATTATTCCCAGGTGTTTTATTCTTTAGGTGAAACCTATGGCAAGCTGGGCAGGCTGGATGAGGCTCATTATTGCCTGGGTATTTTTTACAAGAAAAAAAATGATTTTAAAAATGCGGCATTCCACTTGAAAAGGGCTCTGGAGAATATGAGTGATCCGGATAAAAGGGAAAAAATCGAGAAGATGCTGAAAGAGATCCAAGGAAAAAAGAGATCGTCATAAAAAAGGCCCTTATACGGTGCTTTCAGCTACGATCAAAATGGGAAAATTGCATGGTAAAAGTCCCTCGGCCCTGGGTTGCTGATCGTAATGAAGTTGAGTAACCGAACATGCGTGCCAGAGGAACAATCGCTTTTATCACCAGTGCTTCCATTTTGTGCTCTATGGATTCAATTTTCCCGTTGCGGGAATTAAGGTCTCCGATGACATCTCCCATAAAAGCTTCAGGAACAAAAATCTCAACATTCATAATCGGATCAAGGAGAAACGGTTCACCGTTGGCAAGGGCCGTTTTGCATGCCATGGATGCACTGACCGTGTAAGCCAATTCCGTGCCCAGGGATTCTTTGAATCGCCCTCCTATAAGGGTAGCTTTAACATCGACCACCGGATAGCCCATCAAGGCCCCGCTTTCCAAAGATTCCATGATACCTTTTTCAATGGCAGGAATAAAAATATCCGGTATGGTTTCCTCGTCAATTTCAGATATGAACCTGTTTTGACTGCCGCGTTCCAGAGGTGTCAGTTTTAGCATAACTTTGGCAAAGTGACGCTGTCCCGCAATTTCCTTGTCAAATACGGCTGATCCCTCACCCTCTTTCTCAATGGTTTCCCTGTAGACAACCTGGGGTTTTCCCACATTTACGTTGGTTTTGAATTCACGCTGCATGCGACTGATGATGACTTCAAGGTGAAGCTCACCCATGCCGGACAAAATGGATTGCCCGGTGTCTTCATCCTTTTTAAGCGTAAGAGTCGGGTCTTCGGCCATAAATTTTTCCAATACCTCATCCAGCTTTTCCTGATCGGCATGTGTTTTAGGCTCTATTGCAATGGAAATGACAGGCTCGTAAAACTCTATTTTTTCCAGTAAAACCGGGTGATCAATGGAGCATAGTGTTTCGCCGGTAGAGGATTCTTTCAATCCGACAACCCCCACAATACTCCCGGCATCGGCAGAGTCGATGCGTTCTCTCTTGTTGGCATGCATCCTTAAGATACGGGAAAGTTTTTCATTTATTTTACGGGAAGGGTTATAGGTGTTTTCTTTGGTATGCATCTTTCCGCTGTAGATTCTGACATAGGAAAGTTTGCGCCCTTCGATCATGGCTACTTTAAATATGAGTGCCGCAAGGGGGTCTGTATCTTTGGCTTTGCATTCAACAATTTCACCGGTTTCAGGGTGCACCCCTTTAATGGGCGGGATATCGACAGGACTGGGAAGGAAATCCACAATTGAGTTAAGGAGAGGTTGTATGCCTTTATTTCTCAGTGCGCTGCCGCACAGTACCGGTACCAGCTTCAGATCTATGGTTGCTCTTCGTATGGCGGTAAGCAGGCTTTCCGTTGAAATCGGGGCTTCCGATAAATAATTCTCCATAATATCATCATCAACTTCAGCGATTGTTTCAATAAGTTTGTCGCGATATTTTTCGGCGGATTCAAGAAAATCAAGGGGTATTTCTTCGGTTATGTATGTTTCTCCCAGGGCGTCATCTTCCCAGAGAATCTGTTTCATATGGATCAGATCGATAACACCGGCAAAGTCATCTTCCGATCCCACCGGCAGTTGTAATATAAGAGGGTTGGCATGCAGTCTGTCTTTCATCATTTCAATGGTTTTAAAAAAACTTGCACCGACTCGGTCCAGTTTATTGATAAATGCAATCTTCGGGACAAGGTATTTGTCTGCCTGTCGCCATACCGTTTCCGACTGGGTTTCCACACCGCCAACCGCACAAAAGACTCCAATAGCGCCGTCAAGCACCCTCAATGAACGTTCTACTTCGATTGTAAAATCCACATGTCCCGGCGTATCTATTATCTGGATCTCGTTTTCCTTCCAGTGGCAGGTGGTAACCGCAGAGGTAATTGTAATGCCGCGTTCCTGCTCATCAGGCATCCAGTCCATTATCGCTTCGCCGTCATGAACCTCGCCGATTTTGTGGGAACGGCCCGTATAGTAAAGTATCCGCTCGGTTACCGTTGTCTTGCCGGCGTCAATATGAGCTATAATCCCGATATTCCGTATATTTTTGATGTGAGTCTTTTTTTTCATCGTATCAAAAGCATATTCGCTTTAAAGGGAAAACCAAGATCAATATGACCGGCCAGGGTCATAGATTCTCGTCCTCCGATCAATATTTTTACGGCATCGATTTCAGGAATATTCAATATTAATGAATTAACGATTGAGTATATCGTAAAAAGTTCTGATTTTATTCCACCGGGGTGAGAGTCTGTTATTGTATTTGATATATCGACATAAGCTGTTCCATCCCGGGTAACATAGAGCGCCCTGATCGTTGTACCTTCGGGAATTGTCCTCATAAACTCTTTCCGTGGACCGTCTATCAATGCTTCGATAATAATTTTAGCAAATTCGGCGGGATTGTCAGAATGATAAAGAGTCCTTTCTTCTGCTGTCAAAAACGAATTGCTTTTATCAGAAAAATAGAGATGGACAACTAACTTGTCCGAATATTGTGTGCCCGTTTTTTGGACGTTTTGGTTAAATTTATCACCGGTCGACGATTTTAAGGGCATATTCAATAGCGCCATGCAGACAGCGCTAAGCGCAATAACAGCTAAAACAGCATATAATATATGGCGCTTTGTAATCATGATGTAACATCTAATAATTTTATAGCGTTCAAATGTTCGGCATCAACGTATGTTTGATCAGATCATATTTGATTGTTTATAAAAATGACATGGTTTTTTAAGCCAATACACTTGCGATGTCAAGGATAGAAGAGAAACCGTGATATACAAATAAAAAAAGGCCGGTCCCATAGACCAACCCTTTTTAAATGTTTGGTGGAGCTGAACGGGATCGAACCGTCGACCTCATGACTGCCAGTCATGCGCTCTCCCAGCTGAGCTACAGCCCCGAATTAAAAAAA
>Ga0315549_1000158_pt1 | contig 79993 bp, 78 predicted proteins | sample SalMarSW160200MG_FD_203101 | JGI IMG/M metagenome (GOLD analysis project Ga0315549, IMG submission 203101) | Salt marsh sediment microbial communities from the Plum Island Ecosystem LTER, Massachusetts, United States - Salt Marsh Sediment SW1601-200 ... | reverse complement strand
GACCACTTTTAAAATTGAAAAAATTGCCATGGAATATGAAATGACGCTAAAAGACTCGAGTGCATACAATATCCAGTTTAAAAATGGGAAACCGGTTCTTATTGATACTCTGTCTTTTAAAAAATATGTCAAGGGCGAGACCTGGATAGCCTACAGACAGGCCTGCCAGCACTTTATCGCTCCCCTTGCATTAATGGCTTACAGGGATATCAGGCTGAACCAATTGTTTCGTATTTATCTGGATGGAATACCGCTTGACCTTGCAAGTTCACTACTGCCGTCCAGCACCAGTTTTAAGGCTTCCCTTCTCTCACATATTCACCTTCATTCTAAAAGCCAGAAGCACTTTGCAGATAGGAAAGTAAATGTCGGTTCCCATAAAATAAGCCGCCTGTCTTTTCTGGCACTTATAGACAGCCTGGAATCCACAGTTAAAAATATGAAATGGCGGCCGCAGGGTACAGAATGGGCTGATTACTACCAGGATACCAATTATTCTGAGGAAGCATTTGAAGATAAAAAAGAGATCATAAAACAATTATTACAAGAGACCAAGACCAATAAATTATGGGATCTCGGTGCAAATGACGGGTTTTTCAGCCGCATTGCCGCCAGCCAGGGAATATATACAGTCTCTTTTGATGTAGATCCGGCTGCGGTTGAAAAAAACTACCTCAGAAGTATTAATAATAATGAAACCAATATTCTTCCCCTGCTTCTCGACCTGACAAATCCCAGCCCTTCTATCGGCTGGGAAAATAAAGAGAGAACCTCACTTATAGAAAGAGGACCGGCAGATACTGTATTTGCCCTTGCTCTTATCCATCATCTTGCGATATCAAACAACCTTCCCATAGTAAAAATCGCTGAGTTCTTCAGTTCTATTTGCAGATATCTTATCATTGAATTTGTCCCTAAAGACGATTCTCAGATACAGAGGATGCTCTCCACCAGGGAAGACATTTTTCCCGATTATACCAAAGATGCTTTTAAGAAAGAATTTAATAAATACTTTATGATAAAAAAGATTGAGAAGATAAAGGATTCTAAGAGAATGCTATATCTTATGAAGAAGAGGTAAAAAATATTATGAAAAAAATGTTTGTTATACACACCTTTTTACTTGGCCTTTTCCCTATTCTTTTTCTATATTCCTATAACATAGCAGAGCTCCCTTTTACTGAAATCCTCCTGCCTTCGGCAATTGTATTAGGCTTTACAGCTGTAGCATTTACTCTGTTATGGCTTATTTTAAAAAGGGATGGCAAAAAATCAGGAATAATCACCTCCTGCTTTTTAGTTTTATTTTTTTCCTATGGCCGTGTTTATGATGTGATACAGGGCGCCAGCATCGGTACTTTTATAATAGGCAGGCACAGATACCTGATGATATTATGGGCTATACTTTTTATTTTAGCCCTTTATTTTACTATTAGGACGCGTAAGGATCTTAGAAACTTTACCAATATTTTAAATATTATAGCTGTCGTCCTGGTTTTATTCTCGCTATTCAGAATAGGCATCTATAAGATAAACACATCTAGAGTAGAAAAAGATACCGCAGAGAGCAAACAGGAAGAAGTATATGAGCTGGATGATCAAACTGTATATCCCGATATTTACTATATAATTCTTGATGGATACGCCAGTTCTAATACACTGGAAGAAGTCTATGGTTATGATAACAGCGAATTTGATGATTACCTTGCCGAAAAAGGTTTTTTTGTTGCAGATAAGAGTACCAGTAATTATCCTATGTCTTTTCTATCAATGTCATCATCATTAAATATGGAGTATATAAACTATTTGGGCGACGAGCTGGGCCTGGAATGCGATGACAGGACCATACCCCATCAGATGATAGAAGACAACAGAGTAATGAGACTTTTAAAATCAATGGGATACCAATATATTCACTTCAGTTCCGGCTGGGGTCCCACAAATTATAACAAATATGCCGATCTTAACATAGCAATCAGCAGAAGCCGCTGGAATGATTTCCAGACTTTACTTATTCAAACTACAATGGCAGATGCTTTTATAAAGAAATTTTTTCAGGATGTAGGAAGAAACAGGGTATTTAATACTTTTTCCGGCCTTGCCGATATACATAAAATTGAGGGGAAAAAATTTATCTTTTCCCATATAGCCTGCCCCCACCCCCCTTATTTATTCAATAGGGAAGGAGGAGCTGTCCCGGAAGCAGAATTTAATATGGATGAATGGGGCCCGGCGCAAAAGGAATATTACTTAAACCAGCTTATTTATGTTAATACTGAAGTAAAAAGGCTTGTAAACGAAATACTGTCAGGATCAGAGATCCCCCCGGTTATCGTACTTCAGGCCGATCATGGTCCCCGCAATACCTTTATTGAAGGGAGATACCCCACAGACGATATGTTTAGAGAAGGGATGAGAATACTTAATGCATTATATATACCCTGTGAAGGATCCTCCGACCTTTTATATGAGTCTATGACTCCTGTAAACACTTTTAGGGTGATATTTAATTCGTGTTTTGGTATGGATTACGAACTGCTTGATGACATTAGTTATAATTCTTTTGAAGTCGAACCCTATAGATTTAAAGATGTAACAGACATCGTAGACTATGATTAAGGCTGTGATTGAAAATTTTTGCAGGTTTTAAAATAAACTTAAATTTTTATTAATATAACGGTTTTAAATCAATCTTCTTACTTTTAATAACCTTAATACAGGCATTCACAACCCTGGGATCATATAGCTTCCCTCTTCCCTGCTTGATTTCTTCTACAGCTTTTCCAATACCTAAAGCTGGCCTATAAGGCCTGTGAGAAATCATAGCCTCTACCACATCAGCCACTGCGAGTATTTTTGCTTCCGGAATGATTTCATCTCCTTTTAGACCCTGCGGGTATCCCGAGCCATCTATTCTCTCGTGGTGCTGGAGCACAATATCAGATACAGGCTTAGGGAACTCTATATGATTTATCATATCATATCCTAACCTGGAATGAGTTTTGACCATGTCATATTCTATTTTTGACAGCCTTCCAGGCCTGGTCAGCACGGATGCAGGTAGATTTATTTTCCCTATATCATGAATTAATGCTGCTGTATTTATAGCTTCTACCTTTTCCTCATCCAAGCCTAACTCCTTCGATATAGCAGTGGCAATTAATGCCACCCTTTTTTGGTGACCGGAAGTATATGGATCTTTAATCTCAACTATGGAAGCTAAAGTATTTATAACATCATCCAGAATCTTCTTTAATTTCTGATAACCTTCTTCTACCTTCTTTTCTGCTGCCTTACGTTCTGTTATATCCCTGACTATTCCTTCATAATATACCGGTTTTTCATACTTGTAGACTACTCTTGAGTTAATCTCCACTATTATTACAGAACCGTCTTTCCTCTTTAGCCGGGTCTCAAATATCTTGTTTCTCTGTTCCGGTCCCGGTCTATCTTCCTTCCGGTAATATAACTGTGTTGGGATATCGATTTTAATAAGTTCTTCTCTACTTCCATAACCCAGCATTTTTATCATGGCTGGATTAACATCAATATATTTACCCTCTAATGTGGTCCGGTAAACTCCGTCAAGGGAGTTCTCGAATAATAGACGGTATTTTTTCTCACTCTCTTTTACTCTTTCCTCCGCCTTTTCAATATTTGATACATCTACTACTACTACTCTTATTCTCATCACTTTACCCTTATCATCTAAAATATAATTGGGATGAGCAATAGCAGGAAATGCAGTTCCATCTTTCCGCTTTACAATGTAGACAGAAGGCACTTTTGAATCTTTACCTCTTAAAAATTTTACAAAATCTACTGCGAGTTTGATTTTATCTTTTGGCACCACTAAATGCATGATATTTAACCCATTATCCAGGTCCTCCCGGGTATAGCCAGTTTCATCAAGCGCTTTTTTATTGGCATAGGTGATTTTCCCCTTGAGATCCAGATCAATTACTATCTCATTAAGTGCTTCTGCCAGATCTCTATATCTTTTTTCACTTTCTAACATAGACTTCTCGGCTTCCCGCACTTCAGATATATCATTAAAATTCTCAACTACACCGATTATACCCCCATTGGCATCCTTCAGCGGAAGTGCGGTAAGTATGCATGGAAGTATCTTTCCGTCAATTCTATTAATATTTATCTCTTTTCTGACCTTTTTTACGCCGTCAAGTATTTGTTTCAATGTACAGGTCGGTCTATTGCAGTCAAGTCCATGAAAGACCGTATAACATTTTCTTGCAAGATTTTTATTCTCATCTACTCCTGAAATCTCACAAAATTTTTTATTGACCTTCAGAACATTAAAGTCAGAATCAATAAAACGTACCCCCTCAATATTCATTTCCAGCAATATATTCAATTCTTTATTGGTATGGCTTAACTCATCCTCTACCAATTTCCTTTTTATAACTGCAGTAATCTCCCTGGAAATAGTCATCATCCTATCCAGATCACCTTCTTTATAGGGTCTTCTACCCCCGATATCAATAATCCCAATTGTCCTGCCGTCTGAGACCAAAGGGACTATCATCACTGAATCAATACCTATAATCTGGTAAATTGCTGGTACTAATTTCTTTATTGATTTATAAATTATCTCTGATCCGGGTTTTATACTTTCAACAAATTCCAGTATTGATTTTTTTATATCTGCAGGTTTATTTAGAATAAGCGGCCTCTTTCTTTCCAGAGCTGTATAGTAAAAGCCATTCTTTACAACAGGAAATTTTACTTCTTTAATCTTTATCCCGATTAATGATTCTATCTTCCTTAGTAAATTCCGGGGTGTCGTATAATTCTGCATCACCAGGAATTTATTATCGCTGCTTAAAAGATAAACTGTTGCACCGTTACTGGAGAAATTATTTTTTGTCAGACCCGTAAACATGCTGATTATGTCTTTTAGACTTCCCCCCATATTTGCGGCATAATTAATACGGGATATTACTTTTAGATCTTCGATTTTGTCAAATAACTCTTTGATATCAACCTTTTTATCTACCTCAAGCTCTTCTGATTCAACAGGACCATTTTTGACTTTATCTTTAATACTAATTTTTTTATTCATTATAAATTATAAAAAGTTACAACATAAGTATTTAAATATTATTATATAATTATATATCAGCGTCATTGATTGCACAAACCAGCCCAATTTAATACTATTTTAAGATATTTTAGCATCACCGGCATGAATACCATTCTTGAAATACAAATGACAATCATTTTTTTAAGGATTTTTTACTTCTGCGGATTACAATTCCTACTGTAGTCTATATATATGTCATATTATGTATTATCGTGGAAAACCGTATAATCGCCGGTTAGAAAGTAAAGAACTCTGTCTCCTATATTTACCGACTGATCACCCATTCTTTCAAGGTAGCGGCCCGCAAGCGCAACGTCTGTGATAAATCTTATATCTTCTTTTTCCTTTTTTGCAGCAAATAATTTTTTAAATATCATCTTTTGGATCTTATCAACAGAATCATCGGATCTGCCCAGCCTCGATGCAAGCTTTGCATCCCTGTTCTTAAATGCTTCCAGCGCACGTGCAAGTTCTAATTTTACAAGATTACCCATTTCGACCAAAAGGTCTATAGTACTTTTATCCAGACTTTTTTTCTCTTTATCTTTCGAAAGCCGCCTGATAATCCTGGCTACGTTCACTGCGAGGTCACCAATTCTTTCCAGGCTTTTAATTATTATGCTTACTGAGTGAAGAAATCTAAGGTCAAATGCGACCGGCTGGTGTTCTGCCTGGATAACTATACATTTTTCCTCAATGGAAATATCATACTCATTTATTCTTTCGTCTCTTTCTATTACCTCTTTAGCCAGGTCAACGTTCATTTCAAGAAATGCCTGCAAAGAATCATTTACTGCATCCTGGACAAGACTTCCCATGTCTACCACATCCTGGTTTATTTCATCAAGTTTCTTATAAAATATTCTTCTCATAATCAATCCCCGTTATTTAAAAATTATTAATCAGGCTACTCCCGCCTGCGCAGTCTTGCCCTGGCTCTTATAATTGCACCGGTTGCTGCAAATATCATCACCAGTATCAGCAGCACCAGAGCAGTCCCCCACTGCATATCTTCAGGGGCGTTCGGCATAGTAGTAGCAACCACAAACAGATGATAGGGTAGAGCCATTACCTGGCTGAATATGGAATTTGGCAGATCAGGCTTCATAAAAGCTGCAACTGTAAATAATATTGGTGCAGTCTCTCCTGCAGCTCTTCCGATACCTATGACAGAACCGGTAATTATTCCCGGCAGGGCCCGTGGAAGCACGATTTTTATAATCGTCTGCCATTTGGTAGCGCCCAGTGCCAGAGATGCTTGCCTGTAAGTATCCGGAACACTTTTTAATGCCTCCTCTGAGGCTGTTATAATAACCGGAAGAATCAAAAATGCAAGAGTCAGGGAACCTGCAAGAATTGACTTCCCAAAACCGAAAAATATTACAAACATGCCCAGACCGAATAATCCAAATACCACTGATGGCACCCCTGACATATTTATTATTGAAAGTCTTATTATCCTTGTGATCCTGTTTCTTGCTGCATATTCGTTTAAATATATTGCAGAAAATACCCCGATCGGGAGTGCAAAGATTATAGTTCCCAGGACTAGATATAATGTACCTACAATAGCAGGCATTATCCCGCCTTCGCGCATACCTGATCTCGGTTTTTGACTGATAAATTCCCAGCTTAAAGCAGGACCGCCCTTGACAATAAGATAAATTATTATTCCGAATACAAATGCTATTACAATAAAGCTTAGAAACAGCAGTACCGAATACCAAATATTCTGTTTTAAATACCTGTTTTTCATTTTTTTTCTATCATATACTTCTGATCCTGCCCACATACCTGTCAGCGATTAAATTTATCAGGAATGTTATAATAAATAGTATTAATCCAATAGCAAACAGAGCCGAATAATGAAGCCCTCCCTGGACAGTTTCGCCCATTTCTGCTGCTATAGTAGCAGTTATGGTCCTTACGGGCTGGAGCCATGAAAATACTATCCTGGGAGAATTCCCGGTTATCATCAATACTGCCATGGTCTCTCCGACTATCCTTCCCAGACCGAGTAAAACTGCGGCAATAATACCTGAAGAAGCGGTCGGCACCACTGTTTTAATAGTTGTCTCCCATTTCGTAGCCCCAAGTGCCAGAGATGCATGTCTTAATCTTTTAGGCACTGCATTTATTGCATCCTCTGAAATTGAGATTATGGTAGGGAGGGCCATAAATGCCAGCATTATGGACCCGCTCAATGCTGTAAGCCCTATACTGAGGCCGAACACATCTCTAATAATCGGTACAACAGCCTTCAAACCAATAAAACCTATCACAACAGAGGGAAGAGTTGCCAGCACTTCGATTATCGGCTTGATTGTTTCTCTTATCAATCTTGGTGCAAGTTCACCGATATAAATTGCAACTCCAACACCCAGAGGTACAGCTATCAATATGGCGCCAAACGCTACTTCTAAAGAGCCGACCAGAAGGGGGACAAAACCGAATTTCTCTACAATGGTAGGTGACCATTGAGTACCGGTCAGAAAATCAAATATGGGGTACTGAACAAAAAAGTTAATAGAATTATAAACAAGGAAAGTAAGTATAAGACCCAGTACTACAATAGAGATTATTCCGTTCAGCAAAACAAATTTCGCTATTAAAAAACTTTTTAAATCCCTGAATTTTATTCTTTTTCTTTTCAACCCAGTATCAAATGATATATGAAAATTTCTTTTTCAAATTTACGGAAGAGGTACAAAACCTGCGCTTTGAGAAAGGGCCTGGCCTTCGTCACTTAGAAGAAAGTCAAGATATGCCTTACCCATATCACTCAGGTCACCTTTCCTGTAATAGTTATAAAGCGGCCTTGATACAGGATAATCTCCTGTTCGTGCCGTATCAAGCGAAGGCTCTACACCTTCTACATTTACCAGCCTGGCCCCGTCGTCGACAGCTTCCTGCAGATATCCAAGACCAATATAACCTATTGCATTGTCGTTGTCAGCGACCGTGCTTACCACATCGGCATTTGACTGGAGGGCAAGAGCAGTAGATGCAAATGTGTAATCCTCAAACTCTTTATCGATCTGGACTACTCTTTCAAGGAAGTACTCATAGGTGCCCGAGGATGAGTCTCTGGAAGCCAGGACTATCTGGGTATCCGGTCCGCCTACCTCGCTCCAGTTTGTTAACTCGCCTCTGAAGATATCGGAAAGCTGCTCTATAGTCAGATCATCAACACCTGTTATATTACCACTGGTCACAACACATATTGCATCGATTACTATTTCTACTTCTACCAGTTCTACTCCCAGATCAGCGGCTTCATCTTTCTCTTTGTCTTTTGCTGCCCTTGAAGCATTACCTATATCATTTAATCCGTTTATTGCTTCGGATATTCCTGTTCCGGAACCCCCTCCGCTTACAGTAACTGACCCGCCGTATTCTTCCATGAAGGTTTCCGCTGCCAGAGTTGCAATGGGAAGTATTGTAGTAGAGCCGGAGATATTAAGCTCCTGGCCATCAAACATTTTTCCGGCTTCTTCATTTGTTTCTCCTGTAGCTGTTTCTTCTGCTCCATCACAGCCGGATAATACAATAGTCCCTATTAATAATACTGCTACGATAAGACTGATAACTGCCCATATTTTTTTTCTACTCATTGGCAATTTTTACTCCTTTCTCATATAAAACAAGCTCCTATCTTTATCGGTCTTTTTCGCTCATAATCTTTTTTTGTGGAGCCCGCGATCGGACTTGAACCGATGACCTTTTCCTTACCGAGGAAATGCTCTACCATCTGAGCTACACGGGCAGTACAGTTTATTATTAAACGACAGTCTTATGGTGGAGGAGAGAGGATTCGAACCTCTGTAGGCATTCGCCGGCAGATTTACAGTCTGCTCCCTTTAACCACTCGGGCACTCCTCCATAATGGAGCCGGCGATCCGACTTGAACGGACAACCTGCTGATTACAAATCAGCTGCTCTACCAATTGAGCTACACCGGCAAATCAATTTTGCCTAATCATTATTAATATACCCGATAATAATGTCAAGAAGTTAAAATTTTGAAATCCGAATGGCAGAGCGATATTATTAAAAATCCTCTAATCTCTTAAGAGCAATCCTTATAGCTCCTTCTACTGGATCAGTTAAAAGCGGTAGGAAATTGATCCCCGGAAAATCTTTCTTTAATCTGATTATTACCAGATTCTTGAAAAATTTTTTACACTTAAACACGCCTCCGACAAATATAAGGTCGAAATCTTTATCTTTAAACCCCAGTTTATTTGCTACAGTAGTAACAGAAATTACAGCTTCTTCTGCTTCTTCGGTCAATATATTTATACTTATTTTATCTCCCATTTGTGCAGTCCTGCATACCGTCTTCGAAAGTGCGCTGATCCTTCCCTTTGAAAACGGCTTATTGTATACCCAATCGTTCAAATCAACTATACTTTTCAGGTTCAAATCTTTTAGTATTGTACTGGACAGCAGAGTCTTTTCTCCCCGCCCATCATAAGCTTTCATTACTGCCTTTAGAGCTTTAAGCGCTGTTTGATATCCGCTTCCTTCATCAGCAAGGATATAATCCCATCCTGTTGCTTGTACCTTTTTTCCATCTTCATTGACTCCATAACAATTAGAACCGGATCCAGCAATAATTATAATCTTATTTTTTTTATTACTCCCTGCTTCAAGACCTATTATAGTATCATTACAGATCAATGTTTTTTTCTTATCCAGATGACCTACGAGCTTATCGTTAAATACAATACCGGTATAAATTTTTATGTCTTCCTCAGTATTATTACCTGCAAACCCAAAGCAGGAGCTTTTAAAATGAATATTTTCTGGTGACCCTATTTTTTTAATGGCACTAAATACAATATGGTTTAGATTTTCAGTGGCCTTTTTTATACCAACACTTTTATAACTGGTTGATCCTGAACCAGCTTCAGCAATCTTAGTTCCGGAAGCAGTCGCTATCCGGACTACAGTATTTGTACCTCCTCCATCAAGTCCGAGAATATAATCCATTTAATCCTCCCATTTTTTGTCTCTATAATTGATGCTTCCTACAAATAATATATTATTTTTCATTATTATCAAGTAGACATTCATATCTTTAATGATTAATTTATTAAAAAATTACGTTGTTTAAAAAAGATGTTAATTTAAATATAATTAAATAAGTACTATCATAACTATAGTTATAAATATATCTTCATATACTTTGTTAGAAAATAATAATTCAGGAGGATTATTATGGGACCTTCTGAGAGTATCAGAGAAAGTGTGGCAGCTGGTAGTTTCTACCCAGCTAGTCCTTATGGACTCCGTAGCCAGATAAATGAATTTTTGGATAATGCCGAATTATCAGATCTAAAAAATATAAAGGCGATTGTATGTCCTCATGCCGGATATATTTATTCGGGCCAGGTTGCAGCATACTCTTACAGGCAAATAGCCGGTAAAAAATTTGACAGCGTATTTTTAATAGCGCCTTCTCATTCAGAATATTTTGATTTTAGCTCCATCTACAGCGGGGATGCCTACAGGACCCCTTTGGGGCTGGTTTATATAGATAAAGAAAGAAGCAAAATACTTGCAGATAAAAGCGAAAGGATAAAATTATCCTTATATGGCCATAGAGACGAACACAGCCTTGAAGTGCAGCTGCCTTTCCTGCAGGTCCTTTTTGAAGATATAAAAATAGTGCCTATAGTAATAGGCCAGCAAAGCAGTCAAAATATAAAAGAACTTGGAAACTCCATAGGTGAGCTATTTAAAAATGAAAAGATATTGATTGTTGCCAGTACAGATCTATCTCATTATCATCCTTATGATATCGCTGTCACCTTAGATCAAAAAGTAAATAAGCTAATAAGTGATTTTGACCATGAAGCACTGATGACCGAATTTATAACAAACAATGCTGAAATGTGCGGCGGCGGCCCTGTAATCTCAGCCATGATCGCTTCAAAGATTTTAAGTGCAAATACCTCTAAAATCCTAAATTATAAAAATTCCGGAGATGTTTCGGGCGACAAAAGCGCAGTAGTAGGGTATCTGGCAGCGGCATTTTATAAAAAATAATTATTATTGACTATAAAATCTTATTTTAAAGATGGTTAAATATGGAAAGCATCAATCTTGCTCTGGAACATAAAAAAGCACTTATTAAAATAGCCAGGCAATCTATAATAAATGCCGTAAACGGGCGGAATACTCCGGATTACAAGATAGACGACGGCATATTAAAAACTGCATGCGGGGCATTTGTCACTCTCCACGACAGCAGCGGTAATTTAAGAGGCTGCATAGGCAATATAATCTCTGAAAGGTCTTTATGGGAAACTGTACAGAATATGGCTTTGGAATCAGCATTAAGAGATCCCAGGTTCCCTCCGGTCTCTCCCCCGGAACTTAATGGCATCAATATTGAGATTTCAGTACTATCTCCTTTAAAAAAAATTAAAAATCTTCAGGAGATAGAAGTGGGGAAACACGGACTGTTTATAAAAAAAGACTTCTACCAAGGCTTACTGTTGCCCCAGGTTGCAACAGAGTATAGATGGAACAGGACCCAGTTTTTGGAGCAGACCTGCTATAAGGCCGGTTTGAACAGCGGCTGCTACAAGCAGGATGATTGTGAAATTTTTATTTTCTCCGCGGTGGTATTTGGAGAAAAAGACCTGTGAGACTACCTGCTATATAAATAAATCAGCAATATTACGGTTTAATTTACTCACAATTATACCTATCAGACCGGGGCCGGTATGAGCTCCGATAACAGGAGTGCATTCCATAATCATGGTGTCCACACATCTTAAGGAAGATTTGATCTTTCTCATAATCCTTTCGGATTCCTTAAGAGAAAGGGTGTGTATTATAGAGACCAGTACCCACTTTTCTTTTTTAAAATCTTTTATGACTCTTTTGGTTATCTCTACCAGTGAGCCGTATCTTGTAACGGCTATTCCTATCATTTCTACTACTCCATTTGTAATTCCCAGTAGAGGCTTTATTTTTAAAATTCTGGATATAAAATTTGCAATTGCAGGAACTCTTCCGCTTCTTCTTAAATATTTTAGTGTATCTATGGTACCGTACAATTTTATATTATCTTTTAAAAAATCAAGTATGGCTAATATTTTTTCATAGGAATATTTTTTTAATACCGCTTTAGCTGCGACCAGGACCATAAAACCGGTACCCATAGCTCCGGACAGCGAATCGAATATTTTTATTCTTTTTTCTGCCTTGAGAAGCTCCCTTGCAATACGGGCAGATTTAATAACAGCCGATAATTTTGAACTTATATGTATGGAAAATATTTTTTTATATTTTTTAAGCAATTTTTCATAAACCTGGACAAAGTCTTGGGGTGATGGTGAGGAAGAAGTAAATATCGCTTTTTTTGATTTCTGAAGGTTATAGATCTCATTTGAGCTGATATTTATGCCGTCTTTGAATTCATTACCGTTGTAATGTATATAAATAGGAATAACAGTTATAGTGTATTTTTCCGCAACCTCTTTCGATATATCCGATGCACTGTCAGTTACTATTGCATACTCTTTTAAATTTCTTAGATCTTTGTCCATAACCGCCTGTAATACAGCTTCAATCTATTTAAAATAAAAAGGTTTTGACTTACTTTATGCTTTGCAGCAGCTTATATTCTTGTTATACCTTTAATCTGTTATTATATATTACCCTAATTAAAAACATAGCAAAACTAAATTTAATTTACTTTCTACTCATCTTATGCTGCCGTTAAAAATAGAGTCCAGAAGTTCCACTCTCTCTTCAGGGCTGGTTAACCTTGGCTGACTAAAATCATTAAGCATGGTGGTGATTAAAATAGTATTTATATGCTTACCTTTATAGAAGATATGTTTTGGGATTATTCCGGGGTTATTCTCTAAAATAGGCAACTGCTGTCCAAAAAATAGATTACCCAATCCATAATTTATTAAGCCTTCACCTCTAAACTCAACTCCCATCGGATGGTGGGACTGACTTCCGCTCACTATATCTGCTCCAGCGTCTATTATTCTTCTAAAATCATCTATCTGAGCAGCGGTGGGACTATAACTATAAGTTTCTTCATATTGAAAAGTAAATATTACCAGATAGCCTTTCCTTTTTAGATCTTTTATTAATCCTTCAAACTTTTTCATATCTTCCTCTTTGATCATCTCGTCCCAGACGTTTATACGCGCTGAACCCGGTGCATCTTCCGTAGCCCAGTTACTCTCAGGACCAAAGGTATTGGCACCTAGAAATGCTATTTTGTTACTTCCTATCTCAAAGAAAGCCGGCCTGTAGGAATCTTCAAGATTTCTTCCACCGCCAAAATATGGCCAGCCCTCTTGGTCATACATATCCAGCGTATAGTCCATCCACTCATTCCCATAATCGTTCATATGATTTCCGGTAAGTTCTATGACATCGGTTCCGACATATCTAAGAAGTTCCATATACTCGGGTCTGCTGCAAAAAACCAAGCCCTGAGGCCTTGTGCCATCGCAGCCTTCCACAAAAGGCAGCTCATTACTGATATGTGTAATATCAGCATCTCTCAGAACATCTTTTATCTCCTCTCCCGGAGATAGAACTCCATCACTTTCTATTTTTCTTGCCAGCTGCCTGACTATCGCCGTTACTCCGGTCATAATAACCGATGCAAGCTCTTCTGTATCCCTATTGGTAATCGAAATATCAGAAAGGTTTTTTTCTATCATGCTGGCAAGTTCGGGATCACTGCTCTTAATACTGATACCCACCGCCAACGGATAGCTCTCGATGTCCAGCTCCTTATCTAAAACAGACATACCATCCAGTTCAAGCACCTTATACTCTTTATCAATATCTTCAAAGGGGATTATTGAAAAACTATTATCATCCTCTATATCCGTTGGGATCTGCCACTTGTAAACCGTACTTATTCTATCATTTCCAGCTGGTCCCAAAACTTCTTCAAGAATCCTGTAGACTTCTTCTGTTACAATTAGCTCGGGTTCTGAGCCGTCTATTGAAAGGTAATTTAGAACTTCGCTCTCTCCCGCCCAAAATCTTTTTATATCCTTATAGGATATATCATCAAAGTTTCTAAAAAAAGAAACAACCGGTGCCAGAATGTAAGAGATTTTTAAATCTCCGCTTCTGTCATTTATTTCAACCCATACATCGGAATCTTCTTTTTCATATACTATTATTGTTTCATCAATTGTTTCATCAAAGATCCTGTCCAGCTCATATTCCACCTCATCTCCTATAAAATCCGGAACAGCCTCACTTATCCAGATATTTACCGTAGCGGTTTCTTCCACCTCTTCCACCTCAGTCACTTCCGATACACATTCTTCATCTGAAGCAGTGCCACTGCTACTGCCGGTAAAGATATTACATGAAGTAGATGCTCCAAGTATGATCAGTAATATTAAGAATGCTGCAGTAAACAGAATGGGTAATTTCTTGTTTCTCATTTCATTGTAAGTTTAGTTAATAGATTAGTATAATTCTATATTTTTACAGTTAAAATTTAAAGAAAATAAAATCACCGTTAATTTTAATTAAAAAGTGTTATAATTATTTTTTAAAAAATTATAATTTCGAAAAATAGGAAGCCTTAAAGAAAGGAAGAAAGATGCTATTAAGAAAGGGAGCCGAAATAAAAGGGGCAAAAAATGTTACTGTTATTGCCGAGGGAGTCAAGATAGATGGAAAAATCAACTGCCCAGGATCGGCAAGAATTGATGGTTCGGTTAAAGGTGATATCGTAGTAGAAAATGAAGTAATAATTGGAAAAGAAGGAAAAGTAGATGCCAAGATGAAAACCAAAGATGCCGTAGTGGCCGGCAGTTATAAAGGAAACATGATTGCTACCGGAGAAGTTGAGATCACTGCCACCGGTAAATTTGTCGGCAATCTGACTCAAAAGGATGCACTTCTCACTATTGCCAAGGGAGGGCTGTTTAAAGGAGAGAGTCTGGTGGGCAATACTGAAGTCTTTAAACCAAAAGAGGAAAAAAAAGTCATTTCTACAGACCTGAAGAATAAAAGGATTTAACTTTTAATAAGTTCAATGTTTCCCCAGACACCCAGCTTATCATTTTTTACGATTATAATGCCTTTTATGTCTTCTATTGTTTTATAACTGTTTATAGTTTTTGAAATATCCTTAGAACTGTTAATATTATTCGCTACCGAAGTGGCAGCTCCATCAGCGCTGAGTGTTGACTCAGCCAAAACTGTGACCAGATCACTCTTGCCCATGCTAAGTGAATGTCCAAAGCTCCCTGATGAAGAGCAAAGCCCGCACGGCATATCATCTGTCTTTACTCTTAAATATATCTTATCCGCAAAATTCTTATTTTTTAAATATACGCCCACATCTATATCCTCATCGCTTTTTATAAAGACATCTCCGCCGTTCTCTATTATCAGGCAGCTGCAGAAATCATCCAGGCCGGAAGCTATGAAATCACATACTGCCCCGGCAACAGAAGCCATAGGGCCGACATTAAAAACAGCTGATTTTTCGCACATTCTTTTTATCACAGGATGGTACTGTGGTCTACTTTCCACCGGTGACAGGCTCTTCTGAAAAGAAGGATTTTCTTTTATATGTGATTCCAGAACAGAGTAGATTTCTTTGATAAGCTTTTTTAGCCTGGCCCCCACATCTTTATCGCTGCTGACCAGAATATCACTATATTTATATAAGATCCTCCAGTTATACTTATGTTTACTTCTGATCTTATTTCTATATATGCTTTTATCTTCATCGGGCCCGTAATCCGGCAACCTTTCGATATTTATATCATAGCTGTTTACCATTACCCAAAGATCACTTTTTCCTAAAGCTGCTGTAATATAAAAAAACCAGAAAAATAATCGCAAGATATATAACAGTGGTGACTATCAGCATCACCCAATTAACCGAATCAAACAAATACATGGTCAATATTAAAACTGGTATTAAAAAAACAGTTGCAACAATACTTAATATCAGCGGATTTCTAAACTTTGGATTCACTGGTTCTTTTAACCACCTCTCTATAAAACACAGCTAGATTTTCTTTTAAATCAAGCCTTTTTAAAAATTATATTATATAGTAAATCAAAAATCTATTTTTACTGACCGGCTGAATATTTGCAAAATAGCAATATTAGAGTATTATATTTTACTAAATCAAAATCTAAACCCAAAGATCTTATGGTAAAAACAATAGAAGAAATAAATGAAAAAATAAAAAGCGGAAAAGTTCTGGTACTAAATGCCGAAGAGATAATCGATTATGTCAAAGAAAAGGGCATAAAGAAAGCAGCTAAAGATGTAGATGTTGTAACAACTGCAACTTTTTCGCCTATGTGTTCCTCGGGTGCATTTCTAAACTTCGGGCATTCTGATCCTCCCATCAGGATGACTAAGGTATGGCTGAATGATGTACCTGCATATGCTGGGATAGCTGCTGTAGATGTATATATCGGTGCAACAGAAATTTCCGAAACAGAAGGCATGGACTATGGAGGGGCGCATGTGATTGAAGACCTGATTGCAGGAAAACCGATAAAATTAAAGGCAATAGGAAGTGGAACCGATTGTTATCCCAGAAGAGAGATCGAGACCTATATAACCAAAGATACTATAAACCAGGCTTATCTCTTTAATCCCAGAAATGCATACCAGAACTACACGGCAGCCACCAACTCGTCTAACAGGACTATTTATACCTATATGGGAAAACTGCTTCCCAATTTCGGTAATGCCACCTATTCCAGTGCCGGCCAGCTCAGCCCTTTGCTTAACGACCCTTATTACAGGACTATCGGGATAGGCACGAGGATCTTTCTGGCAGGAAGCCAGGGTTATGTTTCCTGGCACGGCACTCAGCATAATCCGGGCAAAGAAAGACTTGCAGATGGTGTTCCCTGCGGCCCGGCCGGAACTCTTGCTGTTATCGGTGATTTAAAGAAGATGTCACCAGAATACTTAAGAGCGTGTACTTTCCACGGCTACGGCGTCACTATATTTATGGGCATCGGTATCCCGATCCCTGTCATTGATGAAGAAATGGTGGAATTTTTAAAAATCAAAGATGAGGATATATATACCGAGATTTTTGATTATTCGGTCCAGAGAAGGAACAAGCCCTCTTATGGAAAGGTAAATTACGGTCAGCTCAGAAGCGGTAGAATAAAGATCAACAATAAAAACGTTCAAACAGGATCGATTTCAAGTTATTCCAAGGCACTGGAAATAGCAAATGTACTAAAAAGGGAAATAAAAACTGGTAAGTTTTACTTAACCGCCAGTGTTGCATCTATCCCCCTGGATGAAGAAATCAAAAGTCTTGATATCCTAAGCAAGGAGGAACTCTGATGATAAAAAGAAAACTGGTATTGAGTTTCCCTGAAAATATTGTAACAAAGCCGATCACTTATAGACTGGTAAAGGAGTTTAACCTGGAATTCAATATCCTTAGAGCTGAAATAACCCCTGATATGGAAGGGAAGATGCTAATCGAGCTAAAGGGTGATAAAGACAAAATAGAACAATCGATCAAATACTTAACCGATACCGGAGTTTCAGTCCAGGAGGCCGCAAAAGATATAATAATAGATAAGAACCTTTGCGTGGACTGCGGGGTTTGTACTTCAATCTGTATCACTCAGGCAATCAGTCTTGATAATAAAACTTCCAAGCTGAAATTCAATAAAGAAAAATGTATTTTATGCGAGTTATGCCTGGACTGCTGTCCTGTCTCTGCAATAAAGGTCAATATCTAAATCTGATACCCTATCATTACGATTCATAGACTTCAAACTCGTCTTTAGATGCTCCACACTCAGGGCAAACCCAATCATCAGGTAGATCTTCAAACTTTGTCCCTGGTTCTATGCCTCCGTCAGGATCTCCTTTCTCAGGATCATAAATATAACCGCAAACCTGACATTCCCATTTTTCCATTCCCGCTCCTTTTCTAATTTTAAGTAAACCAATGGTGATCAAGTATAAATATTCAGAATCAAATACTGCAAATATTTTTACCTCTTTGTAGTATAATAATATTGTAAATTTTTTTTTTATACAACTGGGACTATATAAATTAAGTTACTTAATGTTCAGGCAAACACAGGTTAATAAATTTATAATTATAATTATATTTGCAGCATTATTTTTTCTTACGGCTTCGGCCGGAAGTTATGCCGCTGATGATGTAAACATAGACAGCAGCACAGATCATACGGAAATCAATAACTTTTATATATGCGAGGTCAAAGACACCATAGATCCTCCTATATCAAACCACCTGAGTAAATGCTTAAAAAAATCCTATGATTCTACATACGGCCTGATCATATTAATGGACACCCCGGGAGGACTTGAAGCATCAATGAGAGAAATAATAATGAATATGTTAAACACTGATATTCCGGTTATTGTATTTATTTATCCTGAAGGCGCCAGGGCTGCTTCTGCAGGGACTTTCATAACTTATGCCGGTGATATAGCTGTTATGGGACCATCCACCAATATAGGAGCTGCTCACCCTGTAAACTTAGGCACTGAACAGGTTTCCCAGGATATGATGGAAAAAGTCACCAATGACCTGGCATCTTTTATAAGAAATCTCGCTGAATCAAAGGGCCGCAATTCCGATTGGGCAGAAGAGGCCGTAAGAGAGAGCGTCTCCATTACCGCCGTGGAGGCATTAGAGCTTGGAGTAATAGATATCACCGCTGAAGACATAGAGGATTTACTGGCAAAAATAGATGGAAGAATCCTGGAAAAATCGGGTAAAACTTTTATCTTTAATGGAAAAGCAGCTAAAACTGAAAAAATAGAAATGAGCTTCATCTCCCGGTTTCTGCATATTATTGTTAATCCCAACATTGCTTACATATTATTTATCATAGGAATATTTGGTATAATCTATGAATTTTCTCAGCCCGGTCTGGGTGTTTCCGGTGCAATCGGCGTCTTATTTATAATCTTAGGGCTGTATGCATTCAGCATCCTTCCCATAAACTATGCCGGGCTAGCCCTGGTAATTTTAGCCATAATCCTATTCGTTCTGGATGTAGTCATCGGTTTAAGCGGGGTACTTTCAATAGCAGGTATCGCCTCACTTCTTATAGGATCCTTTTTATTGATTGACACTGACGCTCCTTATCTTAAAATAGCTACAAGCCTTATAATCAGTGCTTCAGTTGTCGTATCTGGTTTTTTGATCATCGTAATCAGGGCTACCTATAAGGTACACAGGCAAAAACCAATCACCGGTGAAGCAGGGATTATCGGGGAAACAGCAGTAGTATGCCAGGACTTGAATCCAAAAGGCCTGGTGAAAGTATACGGCGAGATATGGAAGGCTGTATCCCAAAATGGTAAAAAAATTAAAAAAGGCCGGGAGGTCGAAATATTATCTTTGAAAGGACTTACCTTACAGGTTAAAATATTAAATAAAAATAATAACAAAAAAGGGGGTTAAAATGTTAGTTGGTCCGACAATAGCAATCATTTTCGGTGTGGTTATCTTACTGATCATACTGATCTCAGCTATTAAGATCATGAGAGAGTATGAAAGAGGTGTAATATTCAGATTCGGTAGATTAAGAGGAACAAAAGGTCCCGGTATATTCCTGATAATTCCATTTGTGGACAAGATGATCAAGGTAGACCTGAGGACAGTGACTATGGATGTACCGCCCCAGGATGTAATCACCAAAGACAATGTCCCGGTGAAGGTAAACGCAGTTATATATTTCAGGGTAATGGATCCTGCAAAAAGTGTAGTTAAAATCGAAAGATACATGGTAGCGACATCTCAGATAGCCCAGACCACACTAAGAAGTATCTTGGGCCAGGCGGAGCTGGACGACCTGCTTTCCAGGAGAGATAAAATAAATAAGGATCTTCAAAAAATAATAGACGAGCAGACAGATCCCTGGGGGATAAAAGTCTCAGTTGTGGAGGTCAAAGATGTAGAGCTTCCTCAATCCATACAGCGTGCATTTGCCAGACAGGCTGAAGCCGAAAGGGAAAGAAGGGCAAAAATAATCAATGCAGAAGGAGAATTCCAGGCTTCCGAAAGGTTATCCGAGGCAGCAAGAGTGCTGAGTAAACACCCGATTTCAGTACAGCTAAGATTTTTGCAGACGTTAAAGGAAATAGGAACAGAACAGAACTCAACCATTGTATTCCCTGTTCCTGTCGATCTTATTCAATCTTTTATTGATAAACTTGGTAAAAAATAAGGGACTTTGAATAAATTGCCTGAAAAGAAAATTTTTGGTAAATATACCGTTCACAAGATCCCTGGTAAAAAAACTGTTCTTAGATTACTGGAAAAACGTGATCTGAAAAAGTGCCTTGACTGGTTAAAAGACCCTTCGGTAAATATGTATTTGAGTCAGAACTTTAGGGAATATGATGAAAAAAAGGAACTAAAATGGTTTGAATTTATTCAGGGTTCTAATAATGACATAGTCTTTGCTATTGAAGATATTAAAACAAATCTTCATATCGGCAATTGTGCCCTGCATAAAATAGACTGGGGAAAGGGCAGCTGTGAACTGGGCATTATGATTGGTGAAAAGGATTACTGGGACAAAGGTTACGGCTCTGATGTGATAAAAAATATCATAAATTTTTCACTATCCAATCTTAAACTCACAAAAATTATTCTAAATGTATACAGCTATAATAAAAGGGCGATTAAAGTATATAAAAGATTCGGATTTAAAATAATTCAGATTCAAAATAAAGACCACTTTTACGATGGAAAATTCTGGGACACTCTGGTAATGGAGTTCGGAGAAGGATAGAATCGGGCAACATTTATATTTAAATATAATTATTTTAGATAATGTAGAACTTCTAATATATTATCTATACATAATTCTTAAACTTTATATTAATATTTGTATTAAGTATAAAACTGCTTGTTTTCTAATAATCCTTTTTTATGCTAATATTTACACATCTATAATAAAATAATGAAATTATGTATACATACAGAAGAAGAAGATTTGGTCCCAGTTCTATCTTTTTCATAGCGGTTTTTACATTAACCGCTGTAGGAATGGGGTGCCTTGCTTATATAAATAAGGGAAAATTCTGGGATATCTTACCTTATGTCTGCATACCAGTAATTGTAATAAGCATTATACTTATAATATTTAATTTCGTAAGGAGAACCAGGGGAAATTATTTCTTTACTTTATTCTTTTTATCTTTTCTTATAGGATTGATACTATCATATGTTTTTGGTCCTTCGGTTCTAAATGACAAAGCACAGGAGAGTCATGACAGCGAAGCTTATGCCCAATCTATTGATTATTATAATACACTTTTAGAAAACTACCCCGGCAGCAGCCTTGCAGGAAATGCTCTGGAAAAGATTTCGTACTCCTACTATTCAAATGCTGATTACCAGAAAGCAATTATCAGTTTTGAAGAAGCAATAGATTCAGGAATAATAAGCGGCAGTGACCTTGAAGTAAAAAAGATTTTTGAAGACTGCTATTTTAAATTAGCGCAGGATAATTTCAGCAGTGAAAATTACAGCCAGGCAGGCGAAAATTACCTAAACGCAGTCGAAGTACTCAAAGAAGTCAATAAAGAATTTACAAATACAAATGAAGCTTTTATTGCACTATATAAAATACCGGAATATTTATATAGTGCAGCATTGAGTTTTAACAAAACAGATGATCTGGAAAGTTCAATAGAAGCACTTGAAGAAATAATTGAAAATTATGATAATAGCGAATATTTCAATCCTGCCGGCAATCTTTTATTTGATCTTTATATCGAACAGGCGGTAGAAATGGCAGACAATTTCGATTATACCTCAGGAATTGAAGAGTTCCTGAAAGTCCTGGATCTGGAAGTTGAAGATAAATCTTACAATGACATATCAAGCAGTAAAAAAAGGAAGGTATTTTACAATATACCAACCGATACCCTTAAAAATGCTGCTTCAAATAAATATTCCTCCGGCAGCTATAAAAAAGCAGCATTCCTTTATGAATTAATCATTGAATACAATCCAGAATCAGAGGAAGAGTTAGACCCCTTACTTATTGACTCTAAAATAAAATCAATAGCCGCGTCAGATCACAGTACATTTACAGTATCCGCTCCCGAGCGAAAATTATGGGGCCAGGAAAAAAGTATATTGATAATTGAAAACAATACCAGGTTTGACCTGACCGTATATCTAAAAGGCCCTGAATCTATAAAAATAAAAGCTGAAAAAAATTCCTCGGTTGAAACAGAAATCACTACCGGTATGTATGAGGCTGCATCTGAGCTTGACGATCATGAGATTTTACCGTGCTACGGTATGGTCACTTACGATGAGGGGCAGAGATACAGAGAAGAATATACAATCTCTGACTAATATATTATTTAATTCTCTTTAAGCTATCATTGATTAATACCTTTAAATTTTTATCCAGAAACCCCTTTACATAACTAAAGTCACTATTACGGTCAACATTACAGTTAGCTTCCATCTCACTTAGGAGTCTATTAAATACATCTAAAGCAGAATCTATCTGCTGCTTTGTCATTTTTTCATCAGCCAGCTTTAAATCCTTTACAATTTTATCTACAGCCGTATTAAACTTGTTATAGTTATCTCTAAGCGTTCCAGTTAATCTTGCTTTCTGCCAGAACCATGTTCCACTATTCTTTTTGTTATATAAACCAAAGAGACCGAACAGATAACCCAAATCGATATCACTTAACGTACATATATTCTTAATCACATACATTCTTCTGGTCATATACGGCGCCCTATTTAATTTTTTAAAATCAATCTCATCCATCGTTTCTTTCACAATATTTTTCTTATAATATTTATATTAACATTAAATCAATTACAATAATATTTCCATATACCAAACTTATTTTATTTATTATAACTTAAGAAACTATAATTATTCACTTTTAATCAAAAACCTTAGTAATCTTTCCTTACCTTTCTTTATTCCTATTCTTTCTGTAACAGCTATTTTAAAATTACCGCCCTCTTTTTGGCAATCAAATATATATAGTCCGTTATCTCCTGATACAATATCAGCCCCATTATCCTTAATATTTATCCCCAATGCTATAGTTAATTTGCCCGGTCCATCTGCAGGATTAATGTCCTGACTGATCTTTCTTCTCTTTTTCATAATATCAATCCCCCAAATCGGTTTTAAGCCTCTTATCAATACTGCACCCGGTCTACCTTCTGCTTCAGTTACGACATTTAATAGATAATACATCCCGTAGCACAGATAAACATAAGCAGTGCCCGGTTTTCCAAACATTATCCTGCTTCTGCGTGTTCTACCGCTGTATGCATGGCTTGCAGGGTCATCCTGGCCGTAATAAGCTTCTGTTTCAATGATTATTCCACCCACTATTTCCGGCCCGCTATACTTTATTAATGCTCTTCCCAGCAGTTCTCTTGCTACTTTTGAAGTATCTCTCCCGTAAAATCCCCTGGTCAATATATTTTTGGCTAAAGTTTCCATATAATATTCATTCCTGATATTCAATTTTTTTTAAAATTATACATATAAATTTAATAGAATATAATAGTAATCTTATTTTCAAAATTTTAAACACTATCTAAAATCCCTTTTCTGAAAATAGAATCTCTTATATTTAATAAAAATTTTTTTATTGAAATAGAAAAAAAAATTTTGTATATTACATAACAATATTGCTAAAAAAATAAAATAGAAAGGAACCCTATGGAAGTAAAGATTGATAAAGAACTCTGCACCGGGTGTGGTTTGTGTGAGGAAACATGTCCGGATATTTTTAAATTAAATGAAGATGAAGAGGTAGCAGAAGTCATCAAGACAGATTATGAAGAAAGCGATGAAGAGTGCATCGAAGAAGCTTTAGAAAGCTGCCCGGTAGAAGCGATCTCAACCGATTAGTCTATATTAAAACATTCAATAATAAAAAGTATTACTGTCAGAAAAGATGGGTTTAATAAGATTATACTGTCTTTAATCCCATTAATTTATTTCTTACTTTTTTTATATATTCCGTTGGATTATCTGACCTGTAAATAGCGGTGCCCATAACCAGAACATTTGCACCTGCACTGACTACATCCGGAGCAGTATCAATATTGATCCCCCCGTCAACCTGAATGTCTATGCTCTTTTTTAAACTAGAAGAATATCTTTTGTATTCTTCGATCATTTTCCTCAAGCTTCTTATTTTATAGATCATTTCAGGTATGAATTTCTGCCCCCCGAATCCGGGATTTACGGTAAGGATCAGTACCATATCAATGATTCCCAAGACATTCTCTATAAAGCATAGAGGTGTGGAGGGATTCAATGCAACCGCAGCTTTCTTTCCAGCATCTTTTATATAATTCAAAGTGCGGTTCAGATGAGGACATTCTTCAGCATGAACATTTATCAGATCTGCACCGCTGTCTATAAAATCGTCCAGCAGCCTGTCAGGTTTTTTGACCATAAGATGAACATCTAAAAAAAGCCTGGTACTTTCTCTTAAACATTTTATAATAGGAGGGCCGATAGTAATATTCGGAACAAAACTGCCGTCCATAACATCCACATGAAGCATGTCCACTCCTGCTTTTTCGACCTTTTTGATCTCACCGGCTAAATCTGCAAAATTGCTGTTCAGAATAGACGCGGAGATTTTTACATCCATTTTTCTACCCGGTACACCTTTCCTTATATTGTTTTAAATTATGATATGGATTATAACATAATCTTTAAATAATTTTTCAGGTTTGAAAAATAAATCTTTGACTTTTGCCAGAAAAAGCTTGGCATTTTAGGCCGACTTTAGTATATTTTATAGTTAGCTTTTTGATTTTTTGAAAATATATTGATTTTCGAGGATGGGTGAAATCCCCTACCGGCGGTTAGAGTCCGCAACCCTGTTTATTTAGGCAGGCTGACTTAGTGTAATTCTAAGACCGACAGTTATAGTCTGGATGGGAGAAAATTTTTGACTTACTTGATTATAAAGCCATGGATTTTCTCCATGGTTTTTTTGTTTAAATATACAAATATGGTATGGATGATAAAGAGCACAATAATTTTACAAGGGAAGATAAAAAATATATGGAACTTGCCATAAAAATCGCCGAAAAGGGTAGGGGGAGCACAAAACCCAACCCTATGGTCGGGACTGTTATCACAAAAAACGGCAGGATCATATCTTCAGGCTATCACAGGCAGGCAGGTCTGCCGCATGCTGAAATAGAAGCCATAAATAATTCCAGGCAGTCTCTTGAAAACTCTACCATGTACGTAACACTCGAACCATGTACATTCCAGGGAAAAACACCACCCTGTGTAAATGAAATTGTAAAGCACCGGTTCAAAGAGATAATCATCGGATGTATTGACCCCAATCCTAAAGTCAACGGCAGGGGAATAATATTCTTAAAAAAAGCAGGAATAAAAGTAAGAAGTGGACTTCTGAAAGACAAAATAAAACTTCAAAATGAAGTCTTTTTTAAACAAATAAAGACAGGGATACCTTTTGTTTGCTGCAAAATCGCTTCGAGTATTGATGGCAAGTTAGCTGCCAGAACCTCCGACTCCAGATGGATAACATCGGAAAAATCGAGGATGCGGGTCCAGGGCCTCCGTAAAGAATATGGTTGTACGCTTACAGGAATAAATACAGTACTGGCTGATGATCCCTATCTTTTCCCAAGAAATAATCTTAAAGGCCGCCCAATAAGTTTAAATAAAAATTATAACAGTCAAAAATTTTACCGGGTAATTCTTGACAGCAGCCTCAGGATCAAACCGGATTCTAATATTATAAAGACTTCGGATATGGCAAAAACAATTATTTTTACCGGGAAAAAGCAAATGAAAATATCAGAAGATAAAATTAAGGAGTTTCGTAAAAATAATATCGATGTGCTACAGGTGGATAAAGAAACCGGGGAAACTTTCTGTCTGGATATTTTAAAAATACTTAAAACTCTGTATAAAAAATACGAAATAACTTCCCTACTTTTAGAATGCGGCCCGACTCTTATCACTTCATTCCTTAAAAGGGATCTAATAGATAAATTTATTTTTTACTTTGCTCCAAAAATCATAGGAGGGGACAGTAATTACAGTATGTTTGGGAGCCTTGGTATAGACAGGGTAACAGATTGTATAAACTTAAGATTTGAAAATATAAGAAGGACCGGGAGTGATTTGGTAATCACCGCCTATCCTTTAAAAGACTAAACATTTAAAATCAGGTGTTTCTATGTTTACAGGACTTATAAAAGAAACCGGCAGAATAAAAAAAATAACCGGTAAAGGTCAGGACAGGGAAATCGAGATCCAATGTAAAAGAGTCTCAAAAGACTTAAATGCCGGTGACTCCATATCGGTGAACGGCGTTTGCCTAACCGCTAAAAGTACAGGCAGCGATAGTTTTACCTGTGATATCTCTTTCAGCACCTTAAACACTACTACTTTTAAATATTGCAATTCAGGTGATGAGGTCAACCTTGAAATCCCTCTTACTTCAGCCGACAAACTTGGGGGGCATCTGGTAAGCGGCCACGTTGATTGTATGAGTAAAGTTTTAAAAATAATAAGTATTGGAAAATCATATCTTATCAATTTTGGACTTCCACCTGAAATCCGTGAATTTGTGACTCCAAAAGGAGCCATAGCCGTTGACGGGATCAGCCTTACTGTATCTGAAGTTGAAAATGATATCTTTAGCGCAGCTATAATTCCTTATACTTATGAAAACACAAACCTGCGCCATAGAAGACCAGGAGATATGGTCAATATTGAAGTAGACATGGTTTCCCGCTATATCGTAAATTATTTACAGCAAAAACAAATGGACAATAAAGATTTACAAAAAACAAAAGATAAAGTATTTAAGGAGAAGCTTGAAAAATATGGATTTAAAAAAAAGGGAAAATAAAGCCCGTTTTTATTCTATCGATGATGCCATAGATGACATAAGGTCCGGAAAAACAACAATCATAGTCGATGACAGATCACTGCATAACGAAGGAGTATTTTTCCAGGCAGCAGAAAAAGTGACCTCAAAGTCGGTAAATTTTTTTATGACCCATGCCCGCGGCTTGATATTTTTACCCTGTGAACGAAAAAGGCTAAATCAGTTAAAGATACCCATGATAAGCCGGGATTTTGAAGATTCTTCTACCAATCTTGGTGCTCTGGCTGTATCTATAGACGCCAGATCGATCAGCGGCAGTGGTGTTTCAGCCGGAGACATAGTAAAGACTATAAAAACCTTTATTGGCCCCAATACCAATCCTGATGATATTTTAATACCCGGCCATATTTTTCCTCTTTGTTCCAATAACGGAGGTATTCTTATAAGAGCCGGCCATACGGAGGCCGCTGTTGATCTGGCAAAAACGGCAGGTTTGTATCCGGCCGGGATCATCTGCGAGATCATCAGAGAAGATGGTGAAGTGGCACTTCTTCCCGACTTGATTAAAATATCAAAAAAATTTGATCTTAAAATAGTGACCATTGAAGAACTTATAAGATACAGAAAAAGAAAAGAAAAGTTGATAGAAAAAGTGGCCGAAGTAAACCTTCCTACCAAATGGGGGGATTTTAAAGCTGTTACCTACAAGTCAATTATAAGCCCCGAATTTCATATAGCTTTTATAAAGGGGGAAGTAAGAGGTAAAAAAAATGTCCTGGTAAGAGTACACTCCCAGTGTCTTACCGGTGATACTTTTGGGTCTAAAAGATGTGACTGCGGGGAACAACTTGACACTGCATTTAAAAAAGTAAACAAAAAAGGTTCAGGAGTGCTTCTTTACATGTCTCAGGAAGGAAGAGGCATAGGGCTCTGTAATAAAATGAAAGCCTACGAGCTTCAGGAAAAAGGGCTGGATACTGTTGAAGCAAACCTCCGTCTCGGTTTTGATGCCGACCTGAGAGATTATGGTATCGGAGCACAGATACTTTCCGATCTCGGTCTTACTACAATTAATATTATGACCAACAATCCGAGAAAGATAGTCGGTCTGGAAGGATACGGGCTCAAAGTGACCAAAAGAATACCGATAACCATCCCTCCTAATAAAAACAATAAAAAATATCTATTAACAAAAAAGAATAAATTAAAACATATGTTAGACTAAAAGTCAGAAAGGAAGATCATGAAAAAATATGAAGGTAAGCTAAATGCAAAAAAGCTCAAGATAGGAATAGTTATAAGCAGGTATAATGACTTTATAACTTCAAAACTGCTTGACGGGGCACTGGACTGTTTGCAAAGGCATCAATGCGAAGAAAGCAACATTGATATAGCCTGGGTACCCGGTTCATTTGAAATACCACCTGCAGCAAAGATAATGGCTGAGTCAAAAAAATATGATGCTATCATATGCCTGGGTGCAGTCATAAAGGGTGATTCATCACACAATCAATACATTGCAAGCGAAACTATCAAGGGAACAGCAAAGATCAGCTTGGACCTTAACATCCCTATTGCTTTTGGAGTCATAACTCCCGATAATCTGGAACAGGCTATTGAAAGAGCCGGTACTAAAAGGGGAAACAAGGGCTGGGATGCAGCATTGAGCGCAATTGAAATGGCAAACCTGTTTTTAAATTTAAAATCTTAGTTTTTACTGACTTAAAAGCGATTAAAACACACATTACAGGACGGCACAGCTGTTTATAACTACCTCTTCGCTGATAAGGATAAAATTTTTTAAAATATTGCTTGTAATTTTTTTATTCATACCTTAGGATTGTATTGCAACTTTTTTAACAATTATTTCTTATTACAATGCATTTATTTTTATTATACCAGTACTTTGTTTTGTCTATTCTTGTAATATTCCTGATTAACTTTATTTTAAACAATATTTTTTTTAAAAATATTGCCGGCTATTCACTCCCGGAATCTTTTATTAAACGACCCCCCCTGGTATCAATAATGGTCCCTGCCAGAAATGAAGCTGAAAATATAAAAATGTGTGTTACATCTTTATTAAAACAGGATTATGCCAATATAGAAATACTGGTACTGGATGATAATTCTACCGACGATACTTCACTGATCGTCAAAAGGATCGCAGAAAAGGACAGCAGGGTAAAGCTTATTACCGGTAAGCCATTAAAAGACGGGTGGATCGGAAAAAGTTACGCCTGCCATCAGTTAGCAAAACATGCAAGAGGAAGATATTTTCTTTTTACAGATGCAGATACGCTGCACTTTAAAAATGCAGTTTCCAGCACCATCGGCTGTCTTATAAAAAACAAGTTAGATGCACTCTCTGCGATCCCAAAGCAGATAATGGTCGGCATACATGAGAGATTGGTAGTAACCTGGGTTCATTTTGGGATCCTCAGCCTTTTACCTTTGATTCTCATAAAGAAATCAAAATATCCACTGTTTTGTACTGCAAACGGGCAGTGCATGTTATTTAAAAGAGAGGTTTACAGAAAAATAGGAGGGCACAAATCAATAAAGACTAAAATCCTTGAAGACATACATATATCAAAACAGGTAAAAAGACATGGATACAGATTTATGTTATTCGATGGAAGTAAAAACATATACTGCAGAATGTACAGGAATTTCAGAGGACTTATAAAAGGGTTTTCAAAATTTATGTTTGCCGCTTTTGATTTCAAGGTTTTTAATATTGCAGTAGTTATTTTATTTATCTCAGTCATATTCTTATTTCCCTTTATTTTTCTTCCCCTGGGGATCTTGCTGTTTAACTGGCCCTATCCTATAGTCAATCTGATTATAATCCAGATTTTTATTGTCCTTACTATGAGAATAATACTTGCCATAAGGCTTAATAACAGAATTCTCGATACTTTTCTTCACCCTGTTTCAATGGTGTATATAATACTTCTTTGCATCAATTCTGTACTTCAGACAAAATTCGGAGAAGGAGCATACTGGAAAGACAGGGGCTATGATATCAGGTTTAGGTAATTGCTCCACATCATAACAAAAATAAATAAAAAAAATTAATTATTATTTACTCGGTTTTTTTTATGTTATATACTTTTAAAGTAATAATAATATGCACTGTTAAGTGCTTTTCCGGGATTAATTTTTAATCTTTATGCCAATAAGTGCCAAGGAAAGCATAAATAAACTAAAAAGTGAAGTTTCCAGCTGTAAAAAGTGCCTGGACCTGGTAAAAACCCGAAAACAGCCCGTTCCCGGTACCGGCTCTGCCAGAGCAAATATAATAGTGGTAGGTGACTGCCCCGGTGCCGATGGAGCTGAAAAAAAGGGTGTACCTTTTACAGGTGATGAATCGGGCAGATTCATGAAAAAAATATTTGACCAGACCAAACTATCCCTTGCCAAAGACCTCTATATTACTTACCTAGTCAAATGCACTCCTAGAAAAACGGTAAAGAAAAAGGGCGCCTCTTCAACAGAAACTATCCAGCCGCTTGTAAAACACATAAATAACTGTATCCCGTTCCTTACCAAGGAGATCTCCATAACCACCCCTCATATAATCGTCTCGCTTGGGCTTGATATCTCCAACATCATCCTGAATAGATTCTTCTCTGTTGAAAAAAAATATACCAATATGGAAAAAATACATATGAGAATATTTGAGAACCCCTCGTTTAAACTCGTCCCGTTTTTTGACCCCCGGGATGTAATTGTAAAAGGTGTTATTACCGAAGAAAGATATATAAAGGATTTTAAATCATTGGTCAAACTGTTAAAAATGGTTTAAAAGATTCAATCCTCAATAAGGTATATTTTTATTTTCCTCCTGCCGTATCTATAACAATCTTCCAGAGATTCAAAACATAAATCGACCCTGTTTCCCTTTATCCACCCTCCCGTATCAGCAGCTAAAGCTTCGCCGTAGCCGGGTATGTATATCCTGGTACCCAGCGGTATGATCCTTGGATCCACAGCAATGATACCTTTTCTGGCCCTCAGTCCTATTGCCGTTATACCATTGCCATTTATATCGTTGCCCCCCTTCCCGAAAGCATAATACGCTGTTGCGACCATATCCCACTCACCTACCAGGGTAAGACCGGGAGGCTGAATTTGCGCTATCCTCTTCCTTATTTCATTCAGGAGACCCTGGATTTCCGATTTTTCACCCTTTACTTTCTCCAGTAGAACCCTGTTTTCCGCAAGGCTTTTTTCAAGCTGCTGCTTTTCAGTAGTGATCCTTTCTCTAGTGGCTTCGATCTCAGCCTTTTTCTCTTCGGACTTTCTGCAGATCCTGTCATATTCTTCCTTTTCAAAGCGAAGCTGCTCTATTATTTCAGCCTCACTGCTCATAATATTTTTAAATAGGTAGATATTATTTACAACCTGGTTTAAATCTTTTGCGCTGATAATAAACCTGGCCACGTTATTATTGCCATACTTATATGAAAAAATTATCTTCTCACCCAGGACCGCCTTCTTCTCTTTAATACTTTTATCCAATTTCTCTCTTTCTTTATCAAGTTCTTCAAGCTGATCCTTCAGTGTTGAAAGCTCCTCATTTAAAGAATTAAGTTCGTTTTTTATATTTTCAATTTCTGTTTCAGATGCAAGTATTTCTTCCAGCAGTTCTTCTTCATCACCGCTTAATCTGGCAATTGCATTTCCCAATTCATTTAAAGTTATCGCCTGTAACTTTCCAGGAGAAAACAATATAATGGCAGTCAATGTCAAAAAAATAACTGCAGCTGCAGTTATTTTCCACAAACATTTCTTTGATACATCTATTTCTTTTAAAAATTTTTGCCTATACACTTTTTTTATGCAACATATAGCTTAAACGTAAAAGCAGTAAACCCGATTACTTAATAATAATTTTATTATATTTAAATATATTTTTATAGAACTAATCGATGATGCCTATTTTGGAAATCTATAGTGGCCGGTGATAGTCTCTTCCTTTAAAATGTCATTTTCTACCGTATATCCTGGATCGATGTAATTATATACTACCTTTGGTACTCCACTTCTTGTGGTATTATCGCAAATAATCCCGGCATTATCACTAAAGCCGTCTCCATCCATATCAAAAAAAACCACGTCTCCAGGAAGCCATGAGATCAAATTTTCTTCATCTAAAGCATTAAAAAAAATATCCAGGACTTTTGCATTCCGTTTAAAGAAGACCTCCAGATTCTGTATCCTGCGGTAATCGATATTGGGATCACAAAAACTCCGTCCCCATATCTCTTTTATGGGATACTCGTCAAAATTATTACCGATGTCTTCGTATACCAGATCCTTTAAACTAAAACCGGCTTCAAGGAAAGCTCTGGCTATAATATCCGAAGGGATCGCCAGATCCTCAGGAGGGTTACCGTTTTTAAAATAATTATTTTCTCCCTCTTCCACCCTTATAGTCCTGGCTGGATTATTCAGCTGGTCTTTTGCACCCTGCATGATATCTTTCTGGTCATTAATTCCGTCACTATCAGCATCACCTGTAATCGGGATATTATCCATATCTATCAACCTATATCTCGGCAGTAAATCGGAAAGAGCAGTGGAAGGTTCATGCTCTTTTTTAAGAGAAAATTTATTTACAGTTATAATAACTGCTATTGCTATAAGCAGTAACAGTATAATGATCAAAAGATGTCTTATATTTAATCTTTTTTTGTGTCTTACCAAGTTACTAAAGAAACTGCACCATAAATGACAATTGAATTTATATTAAAAAACAAACCCGGTTATGTTAAAGTCCATAATCCCAATATCAATACCTGATATCTCCATCAAACACTTTACCACAACAATCAATATAGCCAGGGTAAAAAAAGTAATATAAACATAGTAAAATTTGTGAAATATAATCTTTTCAGCTGTTCCTTCAGAGGGCCTTTTAAAAAACTTGGTTACTACCCTAAAAATATTTACCATAAGAAATATAAAAGTGACCGAGATCAAAGCCAGCAGTGTCATACCTATAGCCCCCATCGCAGAAATGTCTACACCGCCGGTAAAATACTTCCTAAACGGTAAAACATAAAGAGCTGTAACTGACCATGATAGAAATATAATAATAAGATTTATGCTTAGATAAACATTGCTCCTTCCTAACCCCCTTATTGCGGAAATGGAATCACTTCCTGTAAGTTTTTCAATTCTACTGAAAATAACATATACAGGTATAAAACTGAACGTTAAAAGAAATACATTTGCAATGTTAAGCCATCTCATTGAAAGACTGCTTATAATTCCCGCAGAAAACATAGAAATATTCAGTAGAAAAATACCTATAAAATATAAAAATAAAAACGAAATGATTCTTCTTACGCTTGCAGTCTTACTTGCCCCTAAATTACCGGCAAACATACAGATAAAAGTCAAAGCTATTAGGATTATAGAAACATACAGGCTGCCTTTTTCTATAAAAAAACTAAATAACTCACTAAATTTAAAAAATACAAAAAAACCTACCGGAAAATATAAAAACCATATAACTGCATTTGAGGAAGCATTACTCCTTTTTAATAATCCCATATAAGGATTTTGAAAAGGAAACAAGAAAAAATAAATGTAAACAGCAGCACCGAAAACGACCAATCCAATCATCACCAGCGGATTCGATACGCTCTCGTTTTCTAAGATCTGGCTAAATCCTTCAAGACCTGCAGCACCATAAAATAATGAAAAACCGAAGAATAACAAAATCAAAGTTAAAACCGGCCTTAAAAAAAACCTAATCGCATAATTGCCTGATGCACTGATATCTGAGTTAAGACCGGTAACTAACTGAAATGCGGTCAAAACAAATATAGTCATACCGGTGAACATTAAAATAAAATTATCTGCTATCACTGTAAAAACTGCGCAAATGGCTGAAAACAAAAGCAGTATCAATATCTTAATAAAATGATCGCGGTTGACTTCATACACCGAAACAAAGAATAATATGTTAAGGGCGCTGAATATAATGATCCCCACCTCGATCACCTGCAGGGTTCCGAAAGCAAGTAAATCATTGGAAAGACTTCCCAGATGAATGAAAATATGAATATTAATATAGAAAGCCGACAGTAAAGAAACTGCAGCGACCGCTATTATAAATCGCTTGACAGATCTTTTTTTTGACAGCCCGAAAAATGATGAGATCAAAATTGCAGCAGCCATAACTACTATACTCTGCAGGGGATTTATTTTTTCACTAATATTAAATATGAATTCCATGATTTATCTGTTATCTTCTCCCCACCAGTCACTTGTGATTATCCTGAATAATCTATAGTTTTCGTAAAAAACTTTTTTATCCAGTAAGTTCAGCTTTGAATAAATATAATAGACAATACAAAACATTAAAAAGTAAATAGATATTACACCAGATATAATAAAAACCTCAGCCCAAAGCGAATGCATATATAGCAAATTAGAAAAACTTAAAAAATTAATAATTGCAGATATTATTATAAATTGATAGGAAACAAACATTGTTATGATATTCCTGCTGTAAAAAATACCAAAAATCCCTAAAAGGAAAAGTAGAAGATTAAAATATATTATTAATTGAAAATTCATTTTTCATCCCTGCCAATAATTAGAAACCAGAAAAAAGACATAACCAATAATGCAATTATAAGTATTAAAACCAGGCTGTAGTCAGTTAAAAACAGCCCGGTAATATCGCTCAGGCCGGCAATAGTAATATCTTCTATGACAGCTATATTCTGCAGGAAGCCCGATGTATAAACATAGATCAAATAACCAATAATCCCGCAGAACAAAAGTGGTAGAAGAATATTAAAAATCGCACCCGCAGCACTATTTTTTAATTTTCCTTCTCTCTTAAATTTATCGCTATTCCCAAACAGCCTTACCTGAAAAACAAATAAGTTAAGTGATAAAAAGAAGAAAATTATGATCATCCCGACTATGAAAAATAAAACACCTGAATAATAAACAAAGCTTAATATTCCAACAAACAAAAAAGATAGAAACATGAATATTAATTTCCATCTCCTGTTTTTCATAAAAAGGGATAATAAGGCAGATGCCAGTAATCCGAAAAGTGCAGTGTAATGTATTATTATAATTGTTAATTGACTTTCAAATGACATATTTTACCAGAAATCCTTGATCACACTTGATGGCTTTATTAACTCTACTTTTTCCAATTTTAAATCCCTCTCATTATGCTCTGCGAGCTGATATTTATAGGACATATTAATAGCATTCATTTCACAAAACTCAACACAATTTCCACAAAAAATACATTTCCCCAGATCCAGATAGAATTCATCTAAGATCTTCTTTCCCTCTTCGCCAACCCTTTTTCTTACTTCTATGCATTTCTGGGGACAGATCATTTTACACAATCCACATCCATTGCAGATGATCTCAAGCGTATCCAGATCTAATTTCAAATGTAGGACACCTCTGGTGCCTTCGGGGATTATTATTCTCTCCCCGGTATAAGCAGCTGTCCTGGGCTTTCTGAATATATTTCTGATGCTAATTAAAAAATTTCTTATCAAACTTAACATTTTAATAAAATATCCTGCTAAAACAAATTATAATTTCTAACGATTGAAAAACCAAAAGTGACTGCAAAATTGACCAGTGATAACGGGAGGAGAAATCCCCAATTTATCTTTACAAAAAGTTTGTAATTGTCTATCCTGCTGGTTGCCTTATCCAGCAGCAGCAGTATTATATAAATAAAATAAAATTTAACGGCGATCATTATTTCTCCCCTTATAAAATACAAATTCTGCCATCCACCTAAATAAAGGATACCCAAAAGCATGATCAGGAAGAAAAGAATCATATAAGCAGAGATCCTTTCTATGACTTTTGCTAAACCTGCACCCTCTCTGCTTATTTTTATATTACCGGATAAATAATTCTTTCCACTTATGCCCAATAATTTTAACTGTAGAAGCGAAGAAGCAAATAATGTTATAAACCCGAGGGGCTGGAAAATTATATTCCAGTACTGATGCTGGGAATTTACAATTTCTTTCAGGTTTAAAGTTTTATTTATAAAAACAATACTTGCAATACTTAACAAACAGGGGACCAGGAAGGAAAGCAGGATCAGCAGTTTTTTACTCACCTCACTGAATATATCATTATAAGAAGTACTGCACAAATCAAGAAACAGCATGATTATCAGTCCAATATAAAATGCAACTGCTGTCAAAAGACTGTAGTCCATCTCTACTAAAACTAAATTTGAAGTAATAGGGACCGTGGTCCATATCAGAAAGGAAAACAAAAAAGTAAAATAGGTCCATATGCTTAACCTATTATCTTTGGACAGATATTTTAAAAACCTGACCAGCGGAAAACCTGTGCTTTTCATCCTGGTCATACTGTATCCTCTTCTAAGTTCGACTCTGGCTGAAAGCTTGTTACTGATATACTCACATATATATAAATTTACTGCCAGTATTATAAGGATATAAAGCATCTTTTTAAGAAAAATAAGCACGTTACCACCTTAATCAGTCATTATTTCACCGGAACTTATATCCAGGCTGGTTAGAATTATATTAATATCTTCTATTTTATTGCCTTTCAATACCTCTTCGCCGAGAATAAGGCTGTTAATCGAAGGCCCTTTTACTATTATTGAATTTATATTACTCTTCTCCAATTCCATATAGATCTTAAATAAACCATGCGGGCACTCAACACCATATGACACCGATTCAAATTGGAATTCTATATGGGATAAATTTATTTTCTTTATATAGAGTCCTTTGGGAAATCTTTTTACAGCCTGATTTATTATTCTTAAAGATTGATATATTTCTTTGAATCTGACCATGACTCTGTCCAGGCAATCTCCTTTTCTGCCTATAGGAGATGTGAATAGAAGGTCTTTATAAGAAGCAAGATCTCTGTCTTTCCGCAGATCATATCTAATGCCGGAAGCTCTCAGGTTCGGCCCTGTTATGCCGTAGCTCAAAGCGGCATCTTTACTTATGATACCAATGCCTTTTAATCTCTCTTTTACCAGGAAATTATCAATTATCATACTTTCAATTTTTTTTATATTTCTGTATAAAACAGGCAGGCCTCTTTTAATATTAAGCAATACTTCCTCATTCAGATCCTTTTTTACACCGCCTATTCTTATAAAATTGGGTATGATCCTGGCACCGGTTATGAATTCGATAGACCTCAAAACTCTTTCCCTCTCCAAAAGAGAAAGATTATAAGCTACATCACATCCCAAAGAAGTACAAATATTTGAAATGAAATATATATGGTTTGATATTCTGTAAAGCTCGCAGAGGACCATTCTGATATAAACTGCTCTTTCCGGCACCTTCAGCTGCAGTAATTGTTCAAAAGCACTGCATAGACAGATCTCTGGAAATATTCCCGCTTTCCAGTCAAACCTGCTTATATAGGCTATAAGATTATATATCTCCAGATCCCTATAATAACCGCTGTTTATAACCCTGCTGATATCTATATCTGCAAAAGCCTCCCTGACAGTATCACCGTCAGCAGAAATATTTAAATCGAAACAATCCAGTCCATCCTGATCCCGGTAAAAAATCTCCATATCTGACTTTTCCGAAATAAGCTCACTTCTATCCCTGTAAAAATCAAAGGCTTTATAAAACCCCGCCATCATCTCAATGATCTCAGGACAGCCTCCCCTGGATTCTTTATCGGATATCTGTAATTTTATTAGAAAAGAAAAATTATATATAAACGATGTAAGACTTATCAGTATAAAATCCTTATTTTTGCTCCTGTACGAAGCTATGCTTTGAAATCTGTTTACCTGAAGTTCAGGATTTTCCTTTAACTCCTTTACTACCTGATGGAGATCCTCTTTTGATATTTCTATCAATAAATCCTGTCCGGCTTTATAAATCTTTTTTATTCTATCCTTTAAAACAGACTCTATTTTTTTCTCTGCCTCTCCTACAAGAATAGCTTCCGGCAGAGAATATACTTTATTGTAAATATCTTCAATCATTTACCAAAATCCCATTTTTTCATTATTTTCTGCTTAAAAATTCCAGAACAGCATAAATAAACGCCTCCGGTCTGGGCGGACAGCCCGGGACATACATATTTATTCCTACTCTCTTGCGAAATTTCTTAAGGAGCTTACTTTCCAAATCAAATAAATTTTCATTCAGGACACAACTTCCCACTGCAATTATGCCCCTGGGAGGGCGCATCCTGCCATAAATATCTAAAACCCTGCTGATACCTTCTTCATTAAAAAACCCCTGAATGACCAATATATCGGCATCTTCAGCAGTGTTTACGAAATTTACTCCGAATCTTTGGATATCATATAAAGGCCCCTGGGTGGCCAATATTTCCTGTTTACAGCATCCAAATCCAACCACGATCATATTTAAATTACTCTTTACCAGCGAAGGCATGCAAATCACCTTTAATTTATAATCTTTGATTTGATCACATATACCACTGTCAATATAAAATAGAGTATAATTGCTATGATCAAATACATATTAAATCCCGGCACAGGATCCTTTGAGTAATTAAATACCATAAGGATAAGCAATATAAAAGAAATCACATAACTAAATGACAGGGCAAGTATAAAAATATTTTTTGACCGATAGGGATCTTTTTTATATCTAAATAAAAACAAAGGCCTGCCGGCGAAAAGCTCCCTTTCTTGACCTGTGCGGTACTCTTTTCTGTTCCTGTATATTAAAGTGCGTGATAATAAAAAAATCGCTACAAATATCAATGTAATTACAGCAATAAAAAGGGTGAAAGCTATGATGTTGTTAATATAAGCAGCAATTGATTCTTCCGGCATCCCACTTCCCGTTTTTTACTATTTTTGAATTTAAACTTTATCATAATTATAATGCTACTTCAAATAATAACCCCAAAGAACTTATAATTTATATTTTTTAAAGAAATATAATATAATAAACTCTTATGAGATTTATAAAACCGCCAAACGGGATGAAAACAATTAAAAATGTAGGAATATTTTCATGGTCAATAATTGGTTTCCTCTTAATCGCTGCTCTCTTCTTTTATATTTTATATTTAATAAGAATAGCTATCATACCATTGATTTTAGCTATTGCCATCGCTTATCTTTTAACATCCCTGGTCACCTTGCTTGAAAAGAAAATGCGTAAGGTATTTGCCATTGCTATAACCTATGTAATTTTCGCAGGGATCATTTTTGTAACATTCTTTTTTATCATACCCATAATAATAAACCAATTTCAGACTTTCATAGAAAAGTTCCCCATATATATGTATAATCTGACCAATGTAATAAATGAATTTCTCAAAAACAGTATTATTATAAAGGGTGTTGAAAATCTAATAGGCAAAGAAATAATACCTAAAGACGCAAGCGGGATTACTCAGTATTTTTTCAGCAGGATCAATATAGAAGAAATCAATTTTTTACAGTGGACCACTATATTTGGAAGGTCGGTACTCAATATAATTTTATATCTTATAGTAGGACCACTGCTGGGAATATATCTACTTAATCATGCTGATAAAATAAGGACACTTTTATTAAAAATAGCACCAAAAAAGTCCAGAAAACATATTAACATTATTCTGGACAGGATCAACAGAGTTGCCGGCAGATACATAAGGGGTCAGATACTTATATCCATTATTGTCGGGATCCTCTGCACCATCGTACTGCTGATATTAAAAATAGATTTCGCCATACTGCTTGGTTTCACCGCCGGCCTGCTTAATTTGATCCCGCTTTTGGGTCCTATATTAGGAGCGGTACCTGCCGCGCTGGCGGCTCTTTTCATTTCACCACTGAAAGCTATACTGGTCATCCTTCTTTTTGTGGCTATTCAGCAGTTAGATAACTATGTCATTTCACCTAATATAATGAAATACCAGGTAGGGGTACATCCAGGCATTATAATCATTTCCTTAATGGTGGGCGGCGCGTTGTTTGGCATATGGGGTCTTTTAATTGCCGTACCTACTGTAGCTGTACTCCAGGAGGTATTAAAATATTATCTTTTAGAAAAAAATAAAATAGCATCCTGATATATTTTATTTAAAGGTCTTCCAGTCTTCTTTGCCAGCTTGCTGCAGGATTCAAATTCGGGCGAAATGGTTACTTTTTCCCCTTTATAAATACCGATTTTTACCTTTACATTCCCGTAGGGTAACTCAGCAGTCTTTATTTTCCTGTCAATCTTATATCTTTTAACCTCTTCTCTTCTAATCCCCAGCGTCTTAGATTCCATAAATACTATATCTATTATCTTAGCTTCCGATTTTTTATCACAGAGAACGCAAAGTTTAAACGCGGGCCTGTTCTTCTTCATATAGATAGGTTCTGTCCATACATCAAGGACCCTGTTTTCAAGCAATTTTTCCTGAATATAGCCTGCTACTTCAGGATTTTCATCATCAATATTTGCAGAAAGCATCACCAGATCTTCCGGCTCTTGTATATGCTTATCCTCAACCCTGCCACTTAAGACCCTTAATACATTGGGAATCTTTTTATTTTCCCTGCTGCCCGCTCCATAACCTATTTTATCAATAACCATGGGAGGTATTCGGCCGAACTTATCCACTATAGACTTCAATATGGCTGAACCGGTAGGAGTTGTCACTTCAAAATTAAAATTTCCTCCAAAAACCGGAAGCCCTTTCAATATCTCAATTGTAGCAGGTGAAGGTACCGGAAGCCTTCCATGTGCAGTTTCTATAAAACCTTTTCCGAGCGGGATTTTGCTGCTGTAAAAGTGTACAGTTTTCAAGTTTTTTATACCTATAGCCGCACTTACAATATCAATTATTGAATCCACTGCTCCGATCTCATGAAAATGTACTTTGTCTATTCTGCATTTATGCACTTCCGCTTCTGCCACTGCAATTGCTTTAAAAATATCCAGCGAGAGATTTTTAACCCCTTCATCAAACCCGCTGCTGCAAATTATTTTTTTAATATCCTTATAATCTCTTTTATGCTGGTGACCTGTGATCTCCACATTAAATTTTTTTGCTTTAATTGAATTTATGATTACTTCTCTGCAGCTGACACTATAGCCGTCAATGTTTAGTTTTTTTAGTTCATTTCTAAGAAGTGAAAAATCCAGTCCCAGGTCAAGTAATGCACCCACCATCATATCGCCGCTAATACCCGAAAAACAGTCAATATACAAAATCTTTTCCATATTATTCTCCACTGCTCTTAGTCTCTTTCAGCTTTCTTTAAAATAAATCCAGTTACCACAATTTTATTTTCAAAATATCATTTTACTCGCACTATTGCAAAAAAACACAATTTTTTATATTTTATTTTCCCAGGTAAAAAAATACAGCAATGGAAAATAAAAAAATAGACGGACTAAAAAAGATAATCAAAAACTCCGGGCCTATGATCATAGCATTTTCCGGCGGAGTGGACAGCGGCCTCCTTTTAAAAACGGCAGTAGAAGTCCTGGGTAGAAATGTTATCGCGGTTACGGCAAGATCACCAGTTTATCTCAAGAGCGAACTTAAAGATGCAAAGAGATTAACAAGAGAACTGAACTGCAGACATATAATCTTTGATCATAACCAGCTAAAAATAGAAAAATTTGTAAATAATCCTTCAAACAGGTGCTATATTTGCAAAAAGGATTTCATGCTAAGATTAATATCAATAAAAAATAAATACAAATTTAATACTGTGGCGGACGGAACAAATTACGATGATTTGAATAAATACCGCCCGGGACTGAAAGCCTTAAAAGAACTGGGGATACAAAGCCCACTTGCTGATGCCTGCCTTACAAAGAAAGAAATAAGAGAACATTCCAGGGTTTTAAACCTGCCTACCTGGAATAAACCGGCTATGGCCTGCCTTGCTTCAAGATTTCCATATGGGGAGAAGATCACAAAAACAAAACTAAAAAAAATTGAAAGAGCCGAAGACTATCTTTGCTTTCTTGGCTTCAAACAAAGAAGGGTAAGATACCTCTATCCCACGGCCAGAATAGAAATAGAAAACGATGAGATTCCCAGGCTGATGCAGGAGGATTTAAAAGATAAAATAATAAAGGAATTTAAAAAAATCGGTTTTTTATATATCTCGGTAGACCTGCAAGGATACAGGCCTGGAGCACTAGTAAATAAAAAAAATAATTTAAAACCCTGAAATCATATTAAAAACTTCCTTGCCGTAGAAAGTAGTGCTACGATACCAATACTAAAAACAACCCCAGCCGTAAAACAAAAAATATAGGATTTCCATGAATTTATTTTGTTGGTCAACCTTCGGTTTATTCCGAAAAATAAAATCAATACTACCAAGGTAACAAAAATAATCATCCCTATAACTGAAATAACTCCCCATAAAATCAAAAGTCTTTTAAAGCTGAACATAAAAGCTGCAATAAGACCAATACCGCAGAACATCCATATAATAAAGGATTTTTTATCATTTAGATAAGGAACTCTCACCAGTTTTTTCCACATCAGGATATTCTTAAGCTGCAGCAGGATCAGGGCTATAAACCAGCCGGCTAAAAAACCTGCAGCAAACCTTATATAATTATTTGAATCAAAGAATTTCAGGGCTGAGGCTGCTACATCCAGGCCCATCAGCAAAATAGCACCGATCGTGATTGCTACAGTCTTTACCGAAGGGAATTCTCCTTTTACTCTTCTTTCGATTATGATTATCGCTACTAAAGAAAAAAGGATCCCGATGTATATTCCTGTACATCTAGAACACAAGGGCATGTATAATCCATCAAACCCAAATGATCTTGAATCCTGCTGGTGGCACAGTCCGCCACCTAAAAAGTTTAAAACTTTTAGTAAGACTGGCAAATCTTATTAATAGTTATAATAGTCAAAAATTCCGCCCAGCATACCTCCAAAAGCACCTAAGATCACAATCATCAGCAATATAATACCAAAGACTATACCAACGCCGCCAAGGATAATACCGGCTATGCACATCCCACGGCCCTTTGTGCTGGATTCTCCTTTTTTAATTTTATTAAATTCAATAATACCCAGTACTACCGCAGCTACACTAAGTAAAAATCCAATAGCAGATCCGGCAATAGGAACACAGTGGCAAAGTACGCTGAGTATTCCTGCAATCAGTGCAATAATAGCAATAACTGCCGGTTTTTCTTCAGGTCCAACGACTTTTGCCTTTACTTCTTCCGCCTTTTTCTTATTGTCCATAAATTACCTCCAAACTTTGATAAATGATTATGATTGATAACTCTTACAAAAAACCAAATTTTTCCAATTATATCATATGCTTCTTTTAAATGAGTAATTAATCCTCTCGAAAAATTGCTTATAATTTTTACCGAAAATTTCCTTTATCTCATCTTTTTTAAGGCCGGAACCAAGGCCTATTTTTTCCTGCATGTTCTGTTTAAATAAATCGAGATGGCTGTGCGCATCGCTGTTAATAAGAAATTTGGCTCCGGCTTCCCTTCCTATATTAACCACCACTCCGTTGGTAAGATTGTGACTGTCTCTTGCAGTAATCTCCAAAAAAACGCCGTTTTTCGCTGCAAGTCTGGCTTCTTCTATGGTCAAAATTCCCGGATGTGCCAGTATATCGACATATTCTGATTTTACTGCCTCCAGATTAGTGCCCGGTTCAACATCCTCCACGATAGTCTCACCATGCACTACCACAAGCTTCGCTCCCAGCTCTTTTGCTTTACCGGCCATTTCATCTATACTTTTAGCTGGTATATTTGTCAGCTCAACTCCTGCAATTGAATTTATATCCCAGTACTTTTCAGCAAGGGTACAGTCCTTGCTTACTCTTGAGATTATAAAATCAAGATTGGAATGACTGGCATGATCCGTCAGCGCGATAAATCTATATCCTCTGGCAACCGCGAATCTTATAAGCTCAATTGGACTGTTTTTGCCGTCGCTTAAAAAGGTATGGGTATGAAAATCAAATATCATAAAACCGTGCCTTTCGTCAATACCTTATAGACTGCTAAGAATAATATTGTTAATTCTACCAATATTACACATAGAAGACTATAATTTTATTAAAACATATGTATATTTCTGATTTTATATCCTGATGCTCTTTTTTTATATAGTTGATTAGAAATTTTTAAAATAAGAAGTTAAAATACTAAAATATGTTAGGTGAGGAAAACGTAAAATTTGTTATTGCGCTTAGTAATAAGATCAGAAAAAAAGTGCTGCCCTATCTTGGAAAACAGGAATCAAGACTTATCTCAGGTAAATCTATAGGCGGCGACTCTACTTTTATGATCGACGATATTGCTGAGACTTTTTTAAAAAAATATCTAAAGGACATCGATATAGCTTACTATTCAGAGGACAGGGGTCTTATTAAATACGGTCCTGCAGACAAACTTTTAATAATAGACCCAATAGACGGTACCAGAGCAGCAGCTTCGGGCCTGGAATCCTGCTGTATATCAATAGCCCTTTCGGACTTTACAGATGAACCAAAAATGAAAGATCTAAAATTAGGCTGCGTACAGGAAATAAAAAGCGGACGTATATTTATCGCTAAAAAGAATTCCGGAGCAAAAATCATTTATAAAGGAAATATTACCTCACCATCATTATCCGGCAAAATTGATATCGACTCTCTCTTCTGGTCAATAGGTATTGGAGGAAAACCTATAGCTCCATTAATAACAGTTCTGGAAGAGCTGATTAACAGCTCAAATTTTAACGGCAGTATTTTTTCACTGGGAAGCTCCTCTTTTTCCATAACCAGAGTAGCTTCAGGCCAGCTTGACTGCTATATAGATATCGGCCACAGGCTTGTTACTGATTATCCTGTTTTTGAAAAAGATTATATGAAAGTGGGTCAGGGCAGCATAGTCAACAATTATGCTTATGATATTGCAGCGGCATATCTTATATTAAAAGAAGGCGGGGGAATAATAACTGATGCTCATGGTAAAGCACTGGATAATATGCCGCTTATGGGTATTGGTAAAGAATACCAACTCTCAATCATCGCATCGGCAAACCAGGAACTCCATTCCATACTACTTATGATGGTTGATAAGGGTTTTAGCAAATTACAGGATAATATGGAAAGTGATTAAAATTAAAAGGGACAGGAACTGAGAGTGCTTGATTTTTTAATAAATATATTAGGTTTCTCAGTCTGCCATCAATTATCCGCCAGGAGTCTTGCCATCGGCGATGTAGTATTACCGGTTTGTTCCAGATGCAGCGGAATCTATATTGGCTTCACTGTTACAGCTGTTATTCTATTTATAATGTTTAGAAAAAAAGAAAATGATCTTCCGCCCCCTTACACCTTGATCATACTCGGTCTCTTTTTTCTATCCACAATAGTAGATGGCATTGCTTCAAACTTTGGTTTATACAATACTGATAATAATTTAAGATTTATAACCGGTTTCCTGTGCGGATCTTCTATTATGGTTATTATTTACCCGGTCTTTGTATTTCAATACTATAAGGAATCAAAAAAAGAGAAAATATTTAAAAGACCTTTAAAATTTATAATCTATATCTTAATAATAGCAGTATTTATTACAGTAACCCTGTTCAGATTCAGTTTTTTGGGTCATTTCTACTATTATCTATCAGCACTTTCTGTTTTGTTTACATTCTATTTTATTAATCTGGTAATAATGTTTTTAATTCCGCCTTTTTCGCAGAAAGCAACAAGGTTAGCAAGTAAATATTTGATTTTGCCTTCGGCAGTATCTGTAGTCTTATTACTTCTGGAATTACTTGTTTCTTACTACTTCCACAGATTTATTGTTTCCTTATAGACTACAGTCAAAATGCGTCTTTTGTTTAAGAAAAGTTAATAAGCCCATAATTATAATAAACAAAGACTGTCGTCACAGTAGTTATGGCTGCACCAAGAACTACCTGTATTACAGTATGCTTTTTTGTCTTTACTCTTGCCCAGCCAATAGCCGGAATAAGCAGGATCAGCAGCAGCATCCATTTACCGAATAAAATAACGAAAGTTATAGCTCCGAAGGTTATCCAGCTGGTGTGTATACTGATCTTCCAGAAATAGGTTATGATAGTGAAAATAACAGTAGAGACAATACCCACTGCAAATATGGATTTTAAAAATGGCGGGGCTTTCAGAACATATAAAATCATAAAACATATTACATAGCTTACAAAGGATACTATCAGGGGTTTTATCCTATCCTCTTTTTTAGGTATATGAATATCACTTATCCTTTTTTTCTTATATAAGAAGTATATATAGATATAGGGTATTACTATTCCAAAAAGTATACATAGAGAGGCCCACCCGACAGCTTCGATTTTATTTTCTACAACTATGAAACATATGACCAGGAAAATCGGTATGGAAATAAAAATACCATTAAAAATATATGATATTGTTTTTGCAAACTTATCCAAAAAATTTTTACCTTTCATAATAAAAAAATAAATGTTTCCTTATCAAGGGCAAGTACAGATAAAATGGACTCTTTATTAATCAAGAGTCCATTATAGTAGAATGATCTAATTTTTAAAATGGTTTTGGAATGGAAATTATTCTATTATTTTTTCCTTGGATTTTTTTGCTTTATAGACCTTCTCATCAGCTTTGATTATCAAATTTCTTATACTCTTTTTAACACTCCGTATTTCCTTATAATATTCAATACCCATGCTTAAATCCAGGTCTTTGTATTTTAATTTTAAGAACTTTTCCCTGATCCTATTTGCAATCTCCCGGGTAATGTTTTCCTCCGCCTGGTTCACTATTATTAGAAATTCATCTCCCCCAAATCTAAATCCGAGGTCAACACCACCCCTTATGCTTTCACGGATAATCCTGCCTAAACCCTTGAGCAGCCTATTCCCACTTTCATGCCCATTAGTATCATTGTATTTTTTAAAGTTATCGATATCAAACATTATAATGGCAATTTCCTCTTTTTTACGCTTGCTTCTATTTATCTCTTCCTTCAATCTCTTATGTAAATATCTGATATTATAAAGGCCGGTCAGATAATCAAGGTAGGTGCTTTTAACTAATTTTTTCTGCAGTTCTTTATAAGATGTGATATCAGCGAGAGTAGAGACTACAAATAATATATTCCCGTTTTCATCCCATACAGGAGAATTGCTGGCCAGTGTATTGACAATGGTTCCATCACTCCTCAGAAATTCTACTTCGTAATTCAGTGCTTTTTTCCTGTTGACGACTTCCTTAAATCTCTTTCCTTTATGTTTTTGGGAAAGAAGACTTAAATATTTCTTTCCTATAAGTTCATCAGGATTATAGCCGTAATCTCTTACCTTTTCATTTACAAAAAGTATACTGTTCTTAGTATCTTTTATAAAAATTATCTCATTGGTATGCCGCAGTATTTTTTCTAGATAAGGCGAAAATTTTTGCATCATTTTTTTAATACTATAAAATCAGTAAAACGATCAAAATTTATATAAAAATTTATATAATTTTAATAGAATTAAAAGATTTTGACAAATCAATCAATTTTTTCACAGTATTGCATACTATCATTTGCCCCCAGCCTTGTGTAATGCTTTTTATTTACCCTAATTATTTATTGACAGTATTTAAAACAGTGGTAGTTTTTACTTCGCCTTACTAAATTTTTAATAATATGATGGAAAAATCTTCAAAATATATTTACTTTGACCACAGCGCCACTACTCCCGTTTTACCCGAAGCCGCAGATGCGATCCTTATCTGAGATAGATTATTTCTTAGGGGTCATTCCAAATGATAATATCAGATTTAAGAAAAATTTCACTATTGTATAAAAAGTAAATTTGAATAAAAATATAGTAATAAAGTAAAATCTGATAAAGGTTGGATTATTAGAATTTTAGAAAAGGAGTAGATATTTCTGCCATAAGATTATATCTGGCTCAGATAAATCCCATAGTAGGAGACCTTAAGCACAACTATAATATTATCAATTCTCATATCGAAGAGGCAAAGAAAAAAAATGCAGATGTTGTAATATTTCCAGAATTGTCCATTACCGGATACCCACCGGAGGACCTGCTGCTAAAAAATGACTTTATTGATGAAAATATAAGCTGCCTTGAAAGGCTTATAAAGGACGTATCAGATATTATTGCTGTAATCGGGTTTGTTAACAGAGAAAAAAACAGCATATACAATTCAGCAGCAGTGATTTATGATCATCAGATCAAATCCATATATAATAAACAGTTTCTGCCGAATTACTCTGTTTTTGACGAGGAAAGATACTTTAAAAAAGGTACCCTAAATTATATTTTTAAAATATCAGAAAGTCTTATTGGGATTAACATATGCGAGGATATATTTTATCCTTCGGGACCAGCAAAGATCCAGTCAATCATAGGCGGAGCAGAACTTGTAATAAATATATCCGCTTCCCCGTATCACACCGGAAAAATCAAGGAAAGAGAGAAAACTTTAATTAATACCGCTAAAGATAATTGTGTAAATATTGTTTATGTCAATCTTATCGGCGGTCAGGATGAACTGGTATTTGATGGAAACAGCCTGATCATAAAACATACGGGAGAAATCCTAAAGCGTGCAGAATCATTTGAAGAAGATACATTAATATATGACCTTGATACGGAAGGAACGACAGCGTCAAAACTTAAAAATACCGGATTTAAAAGCCAAAAAACCAAAATGAGTAAACACTATAAAGCTCCTGTCGTAATTGACCTAAAATACCGTCAAAAGAAAAGACTGTCAGCGAGTAAAGAAAGAGCTGTTATTAAATATAAAAAGCAGATTCTCTGCCAGGAACATGAAATACTCAAGGCTTTGACTCTAGGTACCAGGGATTATGTCAGAAAAAACGGATTTGATAAAGTCGTCATAGCGCTAAGCGGCGGGATCGACTCAGCGCTTACCGCAGTAATTGCCTTTCTATCTCTGGGGAAAGAAAATGTCAACTGCATACTTATGCCTTCTATATACTCATCTGTGGGAAGTGTGGAAGATGCTGTAGAATTATCAAATACTCTGGGTATCAGTCATACGATTATTCCTATTTCCGATATTTACAATAGTTATCTTGAAAATTTAAAATCCTTATTTAAAAGCCGTAAAATCAATATCACAAGAGAAAATATACAGGCTCGCATAAGGGGGAATATCATAATGGCAGCTGCCAATGAAAATAACTTGCTGGTGCTTTCCACAGGTAATAAAAGTGAAATAAGCGTTGGATACTGTACTCTATACGGGGATATGGCTGGAGGATTTTCACCTATTAAAGATGTATATAAGACTATGGTTTACCGAATATGCAAATTTATTAACCTTAAATACTCCAATATAATCCCTAAGAATATTCTAACCAAAGTTCCGTCAGCCGAGCTTAAGCCAGATCAGAAAGACGAAGATAAGCTGCCTCCCTATAAAATACTGGACTCCATACTCAAAGCATATATAGAGGATGATATGGGATACCGTTCAATTATAAATAAAGGATTTAGCAGTAAAACAGTCAGAGAAGTAATCAATATGGTCGATTCCAGCGAATATAAAAGAAGGCAGGGACCTCCCGGTATTAAGATAACCCCAAGAGCATTCGGTAAGGATAGAAGATACCCCATAACCAATAAGTTCAAGTACTGATTATTTTTTTGATACTTTATTCCTCAGCTCAGCAGCTCTTTCCTCAGGCATAGTGTCATTTAAAAATGTTCCTGCCCCTAGTTCACAGCCTGCCAGGTATTTAAGCTTATCCTTAGTTCTATATGGCGGGTAGAATTCAAAATGAAAATGATAATATTTATAACTCCTATTATCCGTGGGCTTCTGATGAATTACCATCACATAAGGCATCCTGAAATCAAATAGTTTATTATATCCATTTATAAGTTCTTTTATTACCAAAGATAAAGAATTTATTTCCCTATCATCTAATTCACATATACTCTCCCGGTGCTTTACAGGATAAATATGAACTTCATAGGGCCACCGCGCATAAAAAGGGATAAAAGCAATAAAGTCACCATTTGCAATAATAATCCTATTTTTGTCCTTTAATTCCCTTTCAATTATCTTACAGTGAATACATTCTTTATTTTTCCGGTAAAAATTTCTTGAAGACTTTAACTCTTCTAAAATTACCGGAGGTATAAAGGAAAATGCATATATCTGACCATGCGGATGTGAGAGTGTGACTCCTATTTCTTCTCCTTTATTTTCAAAAATCAAAACATATTTTATAAATTTTTTTCTGCCAAGAACTGAATATCTATCTCTCCATACATTTATAAGATTATTTATCTTTTCCGATCGAAGTTCTTCCAGGTATAGGTTGTGATTTGATGTGTAGCATACTACCTCGCAGATACCCCTGGACTCTTTCAGCTCATATTTAAAACCTCTTCCGGCGTTCAATTTTTTATTATCTACCCTGTCAGGATTTTCGATAAAAGTCGGGAATTTATTTTCAAAAACTACAATATCATAATCGCTTGCCGGAATCTCTGTTTTTATTTTACCGGTCTTAGTTGGGCATAATGGGCAAAAATCCTTGGGCGGGTGGTAAGTTCTGTCCTGTCTTTTCGTAGCAACGGCCACCAATATATTTTTTATAGGGTCATACCTTAGTTCCAGTATCTTATACCTCCCTTATCATCCAGAATCGTGCTAAAAATCGTAGTATATCAAATACCTTCCATCATCCTTCTTTATCATCCTTTTATTCAGATTTAAACTTTTTTTGCACTCTTTATCCTTCAAAGCTTTGTCTTTATTGCTTTGTTTTTCTTTACCTGATATACTGCGGTTGCTTTTAGCCCCTATTTCCATATTTATATTTGATTTGGGTTTTTCTTTTTCCATCTGTCTTAGAAATCCTTTAATTCAATTCTCTTTGTTCCATCCGAGAATAAACATTCTATAAAATCGGGCGCCACATTAAATTTTTTATAATACTTAGTGCCTATTAAATCAGTGACTGCATCAATCCGTCTTTTACTGACAATGCTGATAATGCTCCCTCCAAAACCTGCCCCCATCAATCTTCCGCCATAGACGCCTTTGATCTTACTAATCTCATCAACCAGATAATTGAGTTTCTCGGTCGATACCTCGTAATCGTATCTCAGGCTGTATTGAGATTCTAACAACACCTGACCTAATTTTTCAATATCTCCCTTAAGCAGATATTCTTTTGACAGCAACACTCTATTATTTTCCGTAACAACATGTTTTGCTCTTTTAAACAGCTTTTCGGGCACCTTATTACTTAAATCATCGAGCATATCCAGCTTTATATCTGACAGAGATTTAATGCTTTTGTTTTTTGTTATTTTCTGTATCAGCTGAACTGCCTCATTACATTCCCTTCTTCTGTTATTATATTCAGTATTTACCAGATTTCTTTCCTCTTTGGAATCAATAATCAGAATCAGATTATCCTCAAGACTGAATGGGATATATTCATAAGAGAGATCCTTAAAATTTAAGAAAATCACATAGTCTTTCTTTCCATAAGTCACCGCAAATTGATCCATGAATCCGCAGTTTACTCCCACAAAGTCATTTTCGGCTCTATTGCAATATTGTACCACTTTCTTTCTATCTACCTTCAAATTAAAAATCTGCTCAATAAACCTTGCAACACCGACCTCAAGGGAAGCCGATGAACTCATACCAGCAGCGATGGGAAGATTGCTGTCAACAACAATATTAAACCCGCCTATCCTGTGGTCATTGTTGACATATTCTTTTAAGACTCCCTTTATATAGTTTACCCAGTGTACGTTCTTGTTAAAAGTAATATCGCCTACCGGGAACCTGTTGGAATCATTTAAGTATTTGGAAAAAACTTCTACATAATCTCTATTATTTTTAAATCCTGTTATAAATATATATTTATTTACAGCAGCATTTATAGAAAGCCCTAAATTATAATCTGTATGCTCGCCAATTATATTAATTCTTCCAGGAGATAAAATATTTACAAGTTCTTTTTTTTTAAAAATATCTTCTCTTTCTTTTTCTCCTTTTACAAACTTCTCAAAATATAAATCCTGTAATTTTTTAAAATAATTACCAATCTCTAATTTTTCCATATTTTTTATTCTTATATCTCCTTCACTATAACACAGAATTTTTTACTAGCTTGAATTTTTATCTCTCCAGTACTTTTTTTAATGTTTTTTGTGTTTTGCAGAAAAATTTTTCGTGTTAATCATTCTTAAAAGTTAGATTTACCTACTCCTCTATCCTTAACTTAAAATCTTAACCATATAAAATTAATAACTTTCCAAGCGCTTGCGCAAGTGCTTACCTATAATATAAAAAAATACTGGCTGTGTCAAGTTCATAAATTGCTTTATTTAAAAATTCAAGTGAAGATTATTCTAAAAAATCTTTCCGCCTAGATGATAAGTAATCTTAAGGTCTGTATTTATAGATCCTTATTCATAATGAAGTTCATAATAAAATTTATCTAACTCTCTTAAAACCCAGGCTGTCTAAAATACTGAGGTGGTGTTTATACGTTCCCTGAAATTTATTGGTACTATTTCTACTTTATCTGTTAAAAAAACTGTGCTTATCCTATTTCTTTTCTCTGCCAAACAGCCCTTTTATAAATCTTACCAATTTTCTACCCAGGTTTAATCTTTTATTCATATAAGCATAAATGGTAAGAGATAGAACTATAACCAAACCAAAGATAAACTGGGTCCAGAACCCCGAAATTCCTCCTGAAACAATTCCAGCTTCCAGGGAACCCATAATAATAGCTCCGACAAAAGTCCCAAAAATAGTCCCCATTCCGCCAAATACCGAAGTACCTCCTATAAAAACAGAGGCCAACGATTTCATAAGATAACCTTCTCCTGTTGACGGCCAGAGATACAGTACTTCCAGAGTGGCAAGCACGCCCACAAATGCAGCTAAGACCCCGACCTGCATAAAGACAATTGTTTTTACTCTCTCAACATTTATACCCATCATTTTTGCACTTACTGCATCATCACCGGTATAAAGTATATGAGCACCAAATCTGTGGCGGTTTAAAATTAATGCAAAAACTACAGCAATAATAACAGCCCATACTGCCTGTGCAGGGACTACACCTCCTATCCTTCCAACCAGTGCTTTGTATAAAAACGCTCCCTGTGTCTTTACCAGAGACAATCCTCTTCCCCCGCTTGCTATATAAACTAACCCCCGCCACAGAAACATCATTCCTATTGTTAATATCAATGAGGGGATCCCTATTCTTACTATCAGAACACTGTTTATAAGCCCGGCAACCATACCCACAGCCAGGCATATAACAAATGCTAAATAGATATTGTTTGTTTGGTTAAACACAGCCGAAAACACCCAAGCACAAAAACCCATTACTGAAGGAAAGGAAAGATCAATCTCTCCTAAAATAATAACTGGTGTCAACGATAAAGCTAAAATAGCCGAAAAAGGAATGGTTGACATAAAAGCATAATAAATATTATAGCTAAGAAAAGTTCTAGGATTTCCAATAATAAATATTATAAATACAATTATTAATACTCCAAATATACTCAATTGTAATTTAGATTCGCTTATTTTTTGTTTAATTTTTTCTAGCATTCTCGCTTTTCCTTTTCCAATTCTATTTTTTGGATTATTTCTGCCTTAATTTCTCTTCTCAGACAGTTTAACTAGATTTTCCGTATATTATTATTTTATAAACTTGCCTTGGCTGTAATTTCTTACAACCAAGGCAATTTCCAAGATATCCTACACAACCATTGCTTTCCAATACCAGCCTAAGCCAGCTTACCATGTTTGGCTACATACTCCAACTTTCCAACCAGCTCATCCAGTGATAAGTCTTCCTTTAAAAACTCTGCTACAGTATTTCCCCGATCTAAAACAACAAATCTATCTGCAACTGAATAAACATGGAAAATACTATGGGTTATAAAAATACAAGATTTACCATGATCTTTTATCCCTCTGACAAAATCCAATACTTTATTAGTTTCAGAAAGCGAAAGATTATTGGTAGGCTCATCTAAGATAATTAATTGCGCATCAAAATAAAGGGCCCTAGCTATCGCTATTCCCTGTTTTTCCCCGCCGGATAAACCCATAACACCCAGATTGGAAGTAAGGCCTGACTGGGTAAATCCGATCATATTTCTTAACAGTTTAATTGCTTCTTTTTGTGATTCAGCTATTTTAATAAACCCTGTCCGTCCATAGGTTAATTCTCTTCCCATAAAAAGATTTCGCCAGATGTTCTGCTTTTCAGCCAGAGCTCTGTCCTGAAAAACAGTTTCAATTCCTATCTTACGCGAATTTTCAACAGTTTGTCTCTTTAATTCCTCACCCTTCCAATAAATCTTCCCCTCTTCCTTTTTTTCTACTCCAGTCAGTACTTTAATCAGGGTAGACTTACCAGCTCCATTATCTCCTATCAGTCCAACAATCTCATTTCTTCCAACTACAAAATCCACTCCATTTAACGCAGTAACTGCCCCATAGGATTTATGTATATTTATCATTTTTACCAAAGGTGAAGTTACTGATGTATTTGGAGAAATTACTGCGTTATCTTTCATATGTTATCTAATCCCTTCCTCTGCCAAGCCTGCTAGAAGATCTACATTTTCTGCATTTACAAAACCGCTTCCGGTATCAATATGAAGACCTGCAAAATAGTAGGTCTTGGTCAGGCAAACCTGAAGAACCGGCAGATATCCCTGCAGGTATGGCTGCTGATCAATTACAAGTCCCAAGTATCCGGATTTAATAGCATCAACTGAAGCAGCTGAGAGATCAAAACCTGCAAAATTCACTTCGCCAGGGTCTAACCCCGAAGCATCGCCATAAGTTGCCACTGTTGCAGTAAGCCCACCGTGGTCAGTTATTATTAATTTAACATCTGGATTTGCAGATACATATCCAGTTACCACCGGGGTGCCCAGAGTTGCATCTGCATTTACTTCATCTGAAATTTCCATGTAATCAACTGTCAGTCCTGCCTCTTCAAGACCATCTATACAGCCCTGTGACCTCAGCCCGCGGGTTGGTTGTGCTAAAAGACCCCAAACTAAAGCTTTATCTCCTTCTCCCAGACCAAATTCAAGAACAGCCTGCCTGGCTAAATTCACTCCTGCAGAGTAGTTGGAAGCACCAACATAGCCAAAACCATTGGCACCATACTTTGCCTGAATGCTTGGAAGTTCCGTATTCTGGCTGGTCACTATAATTCCTTTTGATTCAGCTTCATCTACCAGTGGTGCAAATGCGTCTTCTCCAGGATGCCCCATGATACAAATACCATCAGGATTTGCTGCAATCGCTTCTTTAAATTGTGAAATCATTGTTTCAACGTTCCAATCAGACCAAACATAAGTTACATCACACCCTAAATCCTCTTCTGCAGCTTTTGCTCCATTATAAACAACACTTGCAAATGGGCATCCCTCAGGCCCTCCAGGGAAGAACCATATGCTTACATCCTCAAAATGTTTTCCGCCTACAGCTCCTGCTTTGTCGCATCCGTATAATGTTGAAAAAGACACAACCATTACTACACTCACCACTAAAATTACTACCCACAATAATAATTTTTTCATTTTAAAACCCTTTCTTTAAAAACTCCTAATTGACAAATACTTTCTTTAAAACCTGCCTCCTTTCCTCTTTTATTTGTTCGTATTACTTTTATTATTTTTATTTATATCTTATATTAGTTAATTTAACAAATTAACTTTTAATGCGCACTAATATCTTCTAGTTTTTCAATTGTATTTATATTAAAAGTCTTAAGTTTTAATGAAAAAAATTCTTCTAACCGAACTACTTACACAATTGAACTTATTGACTGTGCTTCAATCGTATTAAAAATTTAACCTTAATCACTTAAAATAAAAAGTTAAAATAATTACGCAAGTGCTTTCTTATCCTATAAAAAAACGTCTGCTGTGTCAAGCTTCTGAATTATTTTGATATTGTTTCCTCTTTGATGTGCTTTCTCTTATAATCAGCTTGGTCTTAAAAATGCATGTCTGCTTGGACAGCTTTTTATTTTTTATTCTATTCAGCAACAGCTCCATTGCCACTTTGCCTATTTTATACCTCTCTAATCCTATGGTAGTCAGAGTAGGTGAAACTATTTCAGTCAGTGTTATATTATCCAGACCTATAACAGAAATGTCATCAGGTACTTTTATGCTATTAGCTTTAAAAGCCTTCATTGCCCCAATAGCGGTAAGATCATTTGAACATACAATTGCTGTAGGAAATATCCTTTCCTTTAATATTTTTTGAGCAGCCTTAAAACCTCCTTCTATCTTGTGGTCTCCTTCTAATATCTTATAGTTCAGGTTATCGTTCTTGTATTTTTCTATGGCATCGATAAATTTCCTAACTCTTATCTTTGCTGTTTTCAGTATTTTTGGGCCACTAATAAAATAAATATTTCTATGTTTCAAAGACACAAGATGAGCTACGGCCTCTACCATACCGACTTTATAATCGAAATACAGACTATCCACCCCAATATTTCTTTTACCCCAGTCCACCAATACAAAATTTATATCTGTATCCATAAGCTGTTTTATCACAGAGCTGTCCACCTGACTGGAAGCTACTATTATTCCGTCTATCTTCCTTTTGATTAATACTCCTATAGATTTTAAGCCTTTCCCAATATCATAATCTGTATTACATAAAAACACATTATAATCATTTAATACTGCCAATTCTTCTACCCCTTGAATAAGTTCCGGATAAAATGGATTTCTAATATCCGAAATAACCAGCCCAATAGTCTGCGTCTTCCCGGTGGCAAGACTCCTGGCAAGCAGGTTGGGCTGATATTTTAACTTTTTCATTGCCTTGTGTACCCTTTTTTTTGTCTCAGGTAAGACAAACCTAGTTTCATTGATTACATGTGAAACTGTTGTTGGAGATACTTTCGCCATTTTTGCTATATCGTTATAATTTACCACTACACACTCCTAATAATAAGTAAGCGCTTGCGCAATATTTATTCTATCATAACTTCTTTTAAAAAAATATATATTCTAATGTATACAATATACACTAAACGGCTGCTATAAAAGCCTCCAGCTGCTTAAAGCATGGAAAAGATTCTACTTTATGGGAATAAGATCTATTCTAAGAATTTATATTTCTATAATAGTATAAATTAACTTATAATATACAAGAAATCCATACTTGTATAATTTAATGTAAAAAACAAAATCAGTATAAATATGAAAGAAACAATATTACTGTACTCTAAAAATAAAAAGAATATAAATAAAATAACCAGTATCCTGGAAAGAAAAAACTACACCCTGCAGACGGAAAAAACATTCAAGGGCCTTGCTTTCCAGTCAGGTGCTGCTGCTCTTTTAATTATCGACATTTCCAATCAGGACTCTCAGGATCGCATGGGATTTAAAGAACTAATTACAGATTTTGACAAGATTGATATCGTAAAAATTATTATACTCGGTCCCGCTCAGATAAAATTTTTAACTGAAAGTGGAATTAAATTTGATGATTTTATTTTCTTCAGCCAACTCGAAAAAGAACTTGCCGTAAGAATAAAATTAATCATTTCAAAAAAGAAGATTCTTATTCCTAAAAACAGCATTGTTGTAAACAATCTTATACTAAACCTTGACAAGTATGAATTGTCTATCAATCAAAAACCAATAGAACTCACCTTTAAAGAGTTTGAACTTTTCAAACTTCTCCTTCAAAATCAGGACAAAGTTTTCAGCAGAAATAAATTACTTTCCGCTGTCTGGGATTATGATTTTTACGGAGGAAGCAGGACCGTAGATGTACATATAAGAAGACTGCGGTCAAAAATACCTCCACCATACAATCTTATGTTAAAAACGGTAAGAAATGTCGGCTATATGTTTTCCACCCAGATTTAGTTTCAAACCGGTCTTTTAACCGCATTTGATATTTATCCGGCTTTAACCTCTTTGTAATTTATATATTTCTCCAAGATTTAACACTCTTTTAACAAAAACGTAACCTGCCTGTAAAAATTTAAGTATAAAATAATCCTTATTATTAAAAATGGAAAGGGTGAAATCAAATGGAGTTGACAACAGTACTGGATACCTTATGGATACTGATCGCTTCGTTTCTTGTATTTTCCATGCATGCCGGTTTTGCAATGGTAGAAGCCGGCTTTACCAGAGCTAAAAATACAGTAAATATACTGATGAAAAATTTCATGAATATCGCTTTAGGTCTTCTGGTATTTTTTCTGGTGGGATACGGATTTATGTTTGGTAAAAGTGCTGGCGGATTTATAGGAACAAATAGTTTTGTGCTTTCCATTTCCGATCCGTCAAATACCCAAAATTTTGCATTCTGGTTTTTTCAGGCAGTTTTCGCAGCAACCGCAGCTACTATTGTCTCCGGTGCTGTAGCAGAAAGGATTAAATTCTACAGCTATCTTCTCTACTGTGTAATAATTACTTCGTTAGTCTACCCTATCGTCGGGCACTGGATATGGGGAGGAGGATGGCTTCAGCAGTTAGGTATGATTGATTTTGCCGGCTCCACTGTCGTACATTCAGTCGGCGGGTTCTCTGCTCTTGCCGGTGCCATGGTGCTTGGTCCGAGGATCGGTAAATACAATAAAGACGGAAGCTCAAACGCAATACCCGGACATAATATTGCGCTTGCCGCCCTTGGTGTTTTTATATTATGGTTTGGATGGTTTGGTTTTAATTCGGGAAGCACTCTTTCTGCTTCAAGCCCTGCTATAGCCACGATTGCAGTAAACACTGCAATTGCTGCAGCAGCAGGAGCGTTTTCAGCAATGACGTTTGTATGGATCAGATATAGAAAGCCGGATGCTTCAATGACATTAAATGGTGCTCTGGCAGGACTGGTCGGGATAACTGCAGGATGTGCAGTCGTATCCCCTATCAGTGCTATTATAATAGGCCTGCTCTGCGGGATAATTGTAAGTATATCAATAGACCTGTTTGATAATAGATTTAAAATAGACGATCCTGTGGGAGCAATATCCGTTCACGGAATATGCGGTGTATTTGGAACTTTATTTGTAGGATTGTTTGCACAGGCAGAATATGCAAGCCTTGCCGGCTTTGAGGGAGTAAGCGGATTATTCTTCGGTGGCGGCGGCAGGCTGCTTTTTGCCCAGTTCATAGGCGCAATAAGTGTATTTGCCTGGACTTTTGGACTAATGTTAGGTCTATTCTTTATAATGAAAAAAACTGTTGGCCTCAGAGTCTCGAGGGAAGAAGAGCTTAAAGGATTGGACATTGAAGAACATGGAATGGAAGCTTATGGGGGATTCCAAATTTTCCAGAATTATTAATAATACATTCTATTATATAAAGGGGGAATGACAGATGAAATTGATAATAGCAATGATCCAGCCGCATAAATTACCGGATGTGAAAAAGGAATTATTCGATAATAAGATATACAAGATGACCATAACCAATGTTCTTGGCTGTGGTCAGCAGAAAGGCTATACCGAAACTTACAGGGGAGTAATACATGAGGTAAATCTATTAAAAAAAATCAGACTAGAAATAGCAGTAAACGAGGATTTTGTTGAACTGACAATCGATGCAATTAAAAAGGGCGCCTATACAGGGAACATCGGCGATGGTAAGATATTTGTACTCGACCTTCCCAGATGTATAAGGATCAGAACAGGAGAGGAGGGCGGAAAAGCTATTGGCTGACGTTATCTTTTAAAAGATTTAACACAGATTTAACATGTTTTTAAGTAAAATTTTATTCAAATTAAGATATAATAATTAATAATTTATAAAATAATTAAAAAAGTTTTTAGAAATTAAGGGGAGTGACAATATGAAAAACGATAAAATGAAAGAGTATGTATTAAAAAAAGCCCATGACAACAATATAAAATTTATAAGGTTCTGGTTTACTGACGTCCAGGGTTTTTTAAAAAGTTTTGCTATAACTGTAGAGGAACTGGAGGGGGCATTGTCTGAAGGCATGGGATTTGACGGCTCCTCAATAGAAGGTTTCTCAAGAATAGAAGAAAGTGACGTTATTGCAATGCCTGACCCCAATACTTTTCAGATACTTCCCTGGAGTCCAAAGGAAAATGGAGTTGCCAGAATGTTCTGTGATGTTCTGGAGCCAGACGGTTCAAATTTTAAGGGTGATCCCCGATGGGTGCTTAAGAAAATCTTAAAAAAGGCAAAAGATATGGGTTATACTTTTTATGTCGGGCCGGAACTTGAGTTCTTTTACTTTAAAAGTGATGAAGGCGACCCTGAAATCTTGGACAAAGGTGGATATTTTGACCTTACTCCTCTTGATGTGGCAAGTGAGTTAAGAAGGACCACTGTACTATATCTGGAGTCAATGGGAATCGGGGTGGAATACTCCCATCATGAAGTAGCCCCTTCCCAGCATGAAATAGACCTTAGATACACCGATGCCCTGACTATGGCCGATAACGCTATGACCTACCGGCTTATAGTAAAAGAAGTCGCGACAAGAAACGGCGTTTATGCTACTTTTATGCCCAAGCCCTTATTTGGAGAAAACGGAAGTGGTATGCATACCCACCAATCACTTTTTAAGGGAGATAAAAACGCATTTTACAGCGCGGGTGATAAATATAATCTGTCCGATATAGGCAAAAACTATATTGCCGGGATACTAAAGCACTGTAAGGAATTTGTAGCCATAACTAACCAGTGGGTCAATTCTTACAAGAGGCTGGTTCCAGGATACGAAGCTCCGGTCTATATATCATGGGCCAGAAGAAACAGATCAACCCTGGTAAGGGTACCAATGTACAAACCGGGAAAAGAAACATCGACCAGGATAGAATTCAGATGCCCAGACCCTGCTTGTAATCCCTATCTTGCCTTTAGTGTAATGCTGGCAGCCGGTCTGGAAGGTATCAAAAATAAATATCAGCTTCCCCAGCCCATAGAAGAAAATATCTTTGAGATGGATATTCAGAGAAGAGAAGACGCAGGAATAGAGACCCTTCCTAATAATCTTTATGAAGCAGTAAAAATCATGGAGGGCAGCAAACTGGTCAAGGAAACTCTCGGGGAACATATATTTACTAAATTTATAGACAATAAAAAAATCGAATGGGATAGATACAGGACTCATATTTCCAAATACGAGCTGGATTCTTACCTTTCTGTACTGTAATGTTTATAAAAGAATCAGTTCTGTTATATTTATTCAATAAATTTTAACAGCAGGCTCAATACAACACAAAAACCTCCTGCAATCAACATTTTTATACCGCTGACTATGAGGCTTCCCCTGGAAATTCTTCCTAAAAACAACCCTATTCCGAACAATATTAAAAATGCAATTGCAAAACCGCTGTAATAACAGATGTTTATAGGTATAAATTTTCCAAAAAGAAACGGAATCAGGGGAATAAAAGCCATTAATACAGGCGATAGTCCGTTTACTGCAGCAAGTACCTTAGTCGCAAACCTCTGTGCGTCGGATATTATTGTCTCATCAAGGTTATAAAGGGTTGATTCTTCTAAATCATCGAGCTCTCTTTTCCTCTCGGCTGTTTCACTGTTATAAGCGCTCCAGACTCCAGAAACACCTAGAGAGATGCATATTGCAAAACCGGCTATTATAACGTTTTTATACTCGGTAACACCTATAATATAGTTGCCCAAGAGAACGCCAATACTCGTTATCACTCCATCAAAACCATTTACAGCAAAATATCTCCTTACGATCTTAGAGATTCCTGCTATTTTATTGTATACTTTTATTCTTGCAATATAGGCTGCAATTCTTATTTTAATATTATTCAATTTAATCTCTGCTTCTCATTAAAAAAATTTAATATCTTTCAATTGCCTGACAGTCTTCACTAAAATTATAAGGTTTTGATTACAATTTGTTAATACTAATTAACGCCGACTGCGGAGTTAAAAAATTCTGTGACTTGAACAGAGGTTTAAATAGAAATAGACATATTTAGATTGTTATCCTACGGCTACCTTCTTAACAGCAACTCTGGCGTCTAGTACTTTGCTTAAAAATATCTCAACCAGATTGGGATCAAACTGCGTCCCGCTGCATCTTTTTAGTTCCATAACTGCTTCAGTCTTGCTCATTTTTCTTTTATAGGGCCTGCCGTTCCTCATAACATCATAGGCATCCACAATAGATATTATTCTGGCTTCAATAGGTATATTTTCCCCTTTCAATCCTTTGGGATAACCGCTCCCATCCCACCACTCATGATGATAAAGAATACCATCAGCCACATGAGCAATCTGGGTGGTGGACTTTGCTATGTTACTTCCTATTACAGGATGCTTTTTTATTGCTTCCCATTCTTCTTCTGTTAATCTGGTTTTCTTTAACAGGATTTCCTCGGTAATCGCTATCTTTCCAATATCATGAAGTGAGGAAAGAAGAGATAAATCATTAAGCACGTTCTCATTTAAGCCTAAATTCCTGCCAAGCTTTTGTGCAAATTCATTCATCCGTTTGGCATGCTTTTCTGTCTCATGACTTTTTTCAAAAAGAGTCCTTTCCAGGGAAGCTATTATAGAACTTGAAACACTGTTTCTCTCAATTAATTTTCTCTTAAACATATTGTTCTCAGCTTCTATGATCACTTCCTGTATGTTTTCATTAGAGTATTCTTTAGTAGATGCACCAAGCGCCAGGCTCATGGGTACATCGCTGCTTTTAAAACCTGCAATACTTGCTCTTATTCTTTCAAATATTTTATCCGCTTCATCCCGTGATGTTTTGGGGAAAATAAAAGCAAATTCATCTCCACCCCACCTAGTTATGACGCTTCCCTTCCTAACAATACTCTCGAAGATTTTTGCAAAATTACAGAGCAGTGAATCTCCTTTTTTATGACCAAATGCCTCGTTTATGGCCTTAAGCCCGTTAACACCTCCCACTATTATAGTTATTGGAAGCTGTGCAGTTTTGTCTAATTCTTTAATCTTTTTTTCAAAGTAAGACTTATTATGCAGACCGGTCAGACCATCATGGAAACCCAGGTACCTTATTTCTTCTTCTGACTTTATCCTCTGGCTGATATCCCTGATCACTACAGATTTACCGATTATATTACCCTGGAAATCTCTGATCTTGGAAAAAGCTAAATCATAATAGGAGATCTGCCCTCTGCTTTTGATCTTGACATCTTTTCTATCTACTAAATTGCTTCCATTAAGGACTTCATCGATTTCTAAATTTGGAAATAATTGAAGTATATCTTCTCCAAACATATCTTCACTTGGAATATTTAATATCTTTTTCGCAGAATGGTTAAAATTTATTATCCCATTATCAGTATTCAATATTAATACTCCGTCTTTCATACTTTCTACTACACTATTCATCGCTATAGGCAGTATTACACGTTTTCTTTTACGGTCCAAAAGGAGTACCAGAAATACAATAAAAAAAGTTACTACAATAGGGCTTGTACTGATATAACAGAAAGGCACAATCCTTAAAAAATCAAGAACAATTACTATAAGTGAAATAACTAAGACAGGTGTTACCAGCCATTTTTGCCAATTATAGTAATAATTCGCTTTAGAAAGAGACCTTGAAACTAAAATCAAAGCAAATACTGAGATGGCAATAGAAAAGGCAACAAATATCCAGAAAAATATTCCATAATCTTCCATTAATACCATTGGCTCCGTTTCAGTTAAATAAAATCTTTTCCAGATAAGGTTGTGAGATTCATTAGTAAATGCAAGTATCACTGCTGCCCCTGGTATAATTGATATAAGGTTTATAGTCTTATAATTAATATGCTCTCCGTGGTTTGACATCTTAAGGGCATTCAAAAACCATAAAACAGGTAATGCAGCAATACCGATAAAAGAAATCTTTTCAAATATTACTTTTAATGAAAAAGAGGTCAAACCGAGTTTAAGATACTCTGTGATCATGGTAAATATCATAAAATATAGAAGAAGCATTAAACTATAGTGGTGATTCTTTTTACAATACTTGTGAATATAAAAAGCCGCAAATATAGAGAGCAGTATAAATACTAAAAATATATTTAAATATACACTATTTTCCCACATCATGGCTTCCTTCCACTTTGCAGCAATACTCAGGTTTCTGGATTATAACAACGGTCTTATCCTAAAAAAATTATATCTCTTTAATAAAGTTTAAATTAATAAAATCACACCACTTTTATCTTTACTTCTTTTTCTTCTTTTCTAAACAAAACAAGCTCATCTTCCGGAATATACCAGCTTTTTCCTACTTTTTTTGCTCTAAACAAACCTGATTTGCACCATCTTCTTATAGTCACTGGTTTAACTTTTAGTATACTTGCCACTTCTTTTACTTTGTATAAGTTCGGAAGCATCTTATTTCCTTCCTTAAATTCATTAAAAGTGCAATAAAGTGTTATAAAGTAATACTAATATTAATATAATTATTGATTAAAGTCAAAACTATTATATATGAATAATATATAATTAATGTATTAATATATTAATTAATACACAAGAAGTAAAATAAATTTAAGTCCTTATTAAATCCCTGCTAGATCACTCGCTTTCTTCCTCTTGCGTCTCTGTCTCTGTATCAGGTGTAAATATATAAGAACTGTCTAATTGGTCCTGAAGGTTACTCAAATCAATAAATGGAATGACTCCTGATTCAGGAAGGATCCCCCAGGAAATATTCGGTGACAATTTTTGTATGAACTCAAGCTGTATTATCTGCGGATATTCCTTAAGTGCCTCGCCTTTGATCTCTATCTGTTTTGCTTCAGCTTCAGCCTGGATTATTACCTGCTCTTTTTTTATTTTCTCCTGTTCAAGTATATTCTGTTCTACCACGATTCTTTCCTCTGCAATCTGCTTTTCCTCCAGGATATTAAAGTATTCTTCAGTGAAGTCTATTTTCCTTAGCAAGAATTCATCCAGTATTATCCCGTTTTTCGTAAATATAGGCTCTAATGTATTTCCTATCTCCTGCTGTACATCAAACACCTGCTCGGAGTAAAGCTGTGCAGCTGTGTATTTTTTAGGTATGTTTCTGGAAAGAGACCTTGCCTCGGTTTTTACCACTTTCTCCACCAGATCATCCATAGTTCCTATATTATTTAATATCCATTCTGCCTGCTTGCCGTCAATAGAAAACCTAATGGTATACTTTAATTTTATCTGCTGACCGTCCGAAGAAGTTGTATCTACTGCATAATCAGGATAAAGTGCCTGGCTGGTCTCTGGTAAATCACTTGTCTCGTAAGTAACCTGCCTGGTCGAGTAATTTACCGTATTCTGTATAAATGGTACTTTGATGTGCAACCCGGGCTCGTAAGTTTTTCCTATCGTCCTGCCAAACTGAGTCAGTACTCTTACATTTCCGGCATGGACTATGACAAAACTATTAAAAATCAGCAGCAGCACTACAATAAACACAACAACCCCTAAAATTATTTTGGGAACAAACTTCATTTTTATACCTCCGTGCTAAATGATTTTTAATTTATTTTAAAATCTTATCTACAAAAATATACTATCATATATTAAGTAAATAAAAAATTTTCCCATCCTTCTTTCCTGTCACAAACAAAGAAAAGATGGCTCCTGCACCTGCAGTCCGATGATCCAAAACCCAATACAGGCTCCGCTATAGCCTCTACTTTTTCTGCAATGTGACACTCTATCTTCTTATCAGACTCAAGGCAGTATACCTGGTCAATATTCACATACCTGTTTGACAGAAAATAATCAATATGCCAGAACTTGCTTTTTTCTTTTTTTAAATGTCTTGATACCCTTCTTTGTATTCCGTTTAATGCCGAACCTACATACAGATAAAATCCTTTAACAAAGTCAATGACTCCGAGTTTACCAATTTGTATTGATTGCGATCTCCTGCAGTTTATCAATAAACAATATGTACCTTTCATGTCAATCCGGTCGCTTTTTTCCCTGTCAATTGATATTAATGCTTTTTTTACTACCGCTTTCCCTGTTTTTTTCATTTCTTAAAACTTCTTTTAGAATAATTTCCGCACGATAGGATGATCTTACAAATATGCCGCTTAAGACTGATTTAAAATCAAAGCTTTCTGCCATTTCTTTTATTTCAGCGAACTCTTCCGGTCTGTAATATCTGCGGACTGGAAGGTTTGATATAGAGGGTCTTAGATACTGGCCTATGGTCACAATATCACAGGCTGCCTCCTCTAAGTCTGAAAGTATCTGTCTTATCTCCTCCCTGCTCTCCCCGAGGCCCAGCATAAACCCGGACTTTGTATAAATACTGGGTTTTAATACTTTAATCGATCTTAATATATTAAGTGATGTCTCGTAACTTGAATTTTTCCTGACCCTTTTGTAGTTTTTTCTGACAGTTTCTATATTATGCCCCAATACATCCAGGTCTTCGGAAAGAAGCACTTTAAGACTGCCGGCGTCCCCTTTAAAGTCCGGTATCAGACACTCTATGCCCGTATGGGGGTTTAATCTCCTTATTGCATTTACAGTCTCCGCAAAATGAGAGCTTCCGCCGTCGCTTAAATCATCTCTGGTTACCGAAGTCACAACCGCATATTTCAATCTTGCCTCTTTCACCGCCTTCGCTACTCTATAAGGCTCATCCACGTATAACTTTTCCGGCTTTCCTGATCTTATGCCGCAGAAACCGCAGTTTCTTGTACAGATTTCACCCATCAGCATAAAAGTTGCTGTTTTTTTACTAAAACATTCAAAAATATTGGGACATTTTGCACTCTGGCATACGGTATTCAAATGTAAACTGTTTATTAGATTTCTTATCTGTTTGATGTTTGAGTCATTTAGTCTTATTTTCTTCTTTAGCCAGTCAGGTTTACTAACCAAATATTTTACCTACTATCCTCTCTAATTCTTTTACTGTAGCAAACTCTATTACAATTTTCCCCTCTTTTCTCCCCATGGTTATATTTACATTGGCACCAAGGTATTCGGACATTCTTCTGGATATTTCAGGGAGCTTGCTGAACTGTATTACTTTTTTTGCTGCAGTAGAACCCTTACGTTCTTTATTTCGTCCTGCCATCTTTTCTACATCCCTGACACTCAGGCCGTTTTTAACTATAAGATTTGCGACTCTAACCCTCTTTTCTTCTTCTATTCCGAGCAATGACCTTGCATGTCCCTCACTTAACTTTCCTTCACCTATTAATCTCTGGACTTCTGCAGGAAGTGAAAGCAGTCTTAGTGAGTTAGTTATGGCTGCTCTGCTCTTTCCTATTCTCTTTGAAAGTTTGTCATGCGTTATTTTAAATTCATCTATAAGCTGCTTAAAAGTATAAGCCTTTTCTATTGGGTTTAAATCATCCCTGTGTAGATTTTCAATCAAAGCCATTTCCAGCGAAGATACGTCATTAACATTTTTTACTATTATAGAAGGTATGGTATTAATACTGGTCTTTTTAGTAGCCCTGTATCTTCTTTCCCCTACAATGATCTCGTATTTATCTTTTTTATTTAGCTTCCTGACCACAATCGGCTGTATTACTCCAAATTCCTTTATTGACTCAGCTAAATCATTCAATGAATCATCATCAAAATTATTTCTGGGCTGGTTTCTATTGGGAACGATTGAATCTAATGATAATTCAACTATTACATTTGATTCACTTTCGGAGGGCTTTCCCATGCTCGGGATTAACGCATTAAGCCCCCTGCCTAAACCTCTCTTAGCCATTTCTTATCACTTCCTTTGTAAAATTGCTGTAAGCCTCCGCTCCTTTGCAATCAGGGTCATATTCCATTATGGGCTTACCGTAACTCGGTGCTTCGCTGAGCCTTACATTTCTTGGAATAATTGTCTTGTATACCCTTTCCGAAAAGAAGTTCTTGACCTCTTCGATTACCTGCTCTGCAAGTTTAAGTCTGGGATCATACATAGTCATTATAGCTCCCTTGATTATCAATTTATCATTTAAATTCTTTTTGACCAGGTTTATGGTACTTAAAAGCTGTCCAAGCCCTTCCAGGGCATAATATTCACATTGTATGGGTATGATGACTTCTTTAGCTGCTGCCAGAGCATTAATAGTTAAAAGCCCCAGGGCAGGAGGACAATCAATCAATATAAAATCATAGTCCTTTTCAATTTTTTCTATTGCTTCCTTTAATCTAAACTCTCTTTTTAAACTTGAAACCAATTCTACCTCTGCCCCCGCAAGCTGTATTGAAGAGGGCAGTATTCTAAGATCTTTGTATGCGGTATCTAAAATTATTTCCCTTGGATCACTGTCACGTATTAAAACTTCATATACTGATTCTTTTACATCTGTAGGATCCAAACCCAGTCCGCTGGTCGAATTACTCTGCGGATCAAGGTCAATCAGTAATGTCTTATAGCCGTAAGAACTTAAATAAGCAGATACGTTTACCGCTGTTGTGCTTTTACCTACTCCGCCTTTTTGGTTGGTAATGGCAATTATCCTATTAACACTTTTTTTACTTAAATCTTTATTTATTTTTCTATCCCTTAGTATCTTTTCTAAAAGCCCCATTAAACACTAGCCCTTTTGTTTATTTGCCAATTTATACTTTTACACATAAGTATAAAATTATGACATAACCTACTGCAGCGGAATGCATTTAATCTTCTTGAATTTTCGGGGGTAAATCAAAGGTGATTTTTTATTCTTTTTTATTACCAGAAAAGCTCTGAATTCATTAAGATATGGAACTTTGACTTCCCGCAAATTTTCTTCCCTTCCCCCCAGTTTAAGGATTACTTTTCTGCTTTCTTTCAATTCATCAAATACTTTTAGACTCTTATAGAATATAATTTTACCATTTATTCTGCAAAAAGGAATCAGTAATTCACATAAAATATTAAACTTTGTCACTGCTCTTGCCAAAACTATATCAAATTTTTCCCGGTATGATTCTTCTCTTGCAAGCTCTTCCGCTCTACCTCTTATTATCCTTACATTTTTAATTTTAAGTCTGTCCGCAAGAAGATTTAGAAATTCTATCTTCTTTTCTTTTTTGTCTACAAGGTAAAATAATTTATCCTTTAAAAAAATAGATAGTAGCATACCGGGAAGCCCCGCACCGGTTCCCACGTCAAGTATTTTTTTTATATCGGCCTTCCTGTCAAAAAGATCTTCTTTAAATTTTAATATCGATATAGAGTCTAAAAAATGCCTTACAAGTATATCTTCTTTTCTCTTGGTTCCTGTAAGATTGACTTCTTTATTAAACTTATGAACCATATCTAAATACTCTTTTATAATTCTTATTTGATTTTGAGAAAAATCTATCCCGAGTTTTTTTAAAGACTGCTTTAAAACATTATCAATATCCAAGCCTAAACACCTGTCCTTAACTTAGCTTTCAGATTTAACATAAGTATTGAAATATCTGCTGGTGATATTCCTGCGATCCTTGATGCTTGTCCCAGTGTATCAGGCCTTATATTTGAAAGTTTTTCCTGTGCCTCATAAGTCAATCCCACTATACTAAAATAGTCTAAATCCTTAGGAAGGCTGTACCTTTCCAGACTTTTCAATTTCTTAATTTCACTTAACTGCCTGTTTATATAACCTTCGTATTTTATATTGACTTCAGCCTGTTTCAAGACTCTTCTTTTATAATTATCGGCCCTGCCGCCAATGAAATTTATTATATCTTCTATTTTCATTTCAGGCCTTTTTAAAAGCCTGTAAGCGCTTAAATGAGTACTGACAGGTCTTATGCCCATTTTCTTTAAAATCGGATCACTGCTTCCACCGGGTTTTATGCTGCTCTCTCTAAGTTTTAATATCAATCTGTTTATCTCATTCTCTCGCTCTGCGACCTTCCTTATCTGCTCATCCGTTATAAGGCCTATTTTATTACCGTACCTGCTCAATCTTATATCAGCATTGTCAGAGCGCAGTACTAATCTATACTCCGCCCTTGAAGTGTACATCCTGTAAGGTTCTATAAGTTTCTTGGTCAAAAGGTCATCTATTAAAACTCCTATATAGCTGTTATCTCTTGTCAGTATTAAAGGAGACTTGCCCTTTACTTTTAATGCGGCATTTATACCTGCCACCAAGCCCTGCGCTGCTGCCTCTTCATAACCTGAAGTACCATTTATCTGTCCTGCAAAATAAAGATTTTTAACCGTTTTTGACTCCAGTGTAAAATCTAATTGATTTGGTATTATATAATCATATTCAACCGCATATCCGGGTCTTATTATTCTTGCTCTTTCCAATCCTCTTACTGAATTTACTATTTTTTCCTGAACTTCCATCGGCATACTAGTGGTAAGCCCCTGCAGATACATCTCGTTTGTGCGGATCCCCTCCGGCTCAATAAAAACCGGGTGTCTTTTCTTTTCAGGGAAATTTATCACTTTTCTGTCTATAGAAGGACAGTGCCTTGGACCGTGTGTATCAACCATTCCTGATCTTATAGGTGACTTTTCAATATTTTCTGCAATTATATTGTGCGTTTTTTCGTTGGTGTAAGTGAGATAACATTTAACGCTTTCATAAATTTTTTCTTTGTCCCAAAAAGAAAAGCTTAAATACTGGTCATCTCCATACTGTACTGCTGTTTTTGACAGATCCAATGTTCTTCTGTCAACCCTGGGGGGCGTTGCTGTCTGAAACCTTTCTATTTTAAAACCCATGTCCATTAAATTTTTAGTTAAACTCATAGCTGGATATTCACCCATTCGTCCAGCCGAATAATCCTTCTTTCCAATTATTATCCTCCCCCGCAGGAAAGTGCCCGAGGTTATTATTACTGTTTTGCCCATAAAACAGACCTCGCCTTCTATTTCTACTCCTACTGCAGAACCATCCTTTAAACAGATCCTGCACACTGTCCCCTGCCTAAGAGTAAGGTTTTTTGTGTTTTCAAGTACCTTCTTCATTTCAATCTCATATTCTTTTTTATCTATCTGTGCTCTTAGTGCCTGTACTGCTGGACCTTTGCTTCTATTTAGCACCTTAATCTGTATTAAAGTCTTATCAGCTGCCTTCGCCATTTGTCCGCCAAGCGCATCTATTTCTCTCACTAACTGGCTTTTACCTACCCCTCCTATTGATGGGTTGCAAGGCATCAAAGCAATCTTATCCACATTGATTGTCAGCACTAAAGTCTTAAGACCAAGCCTTGCAGCTGAAAGTGCTGCTTCGCAGCCTGCATGCCCGGCTCCCACTACTATGGCATCGTATTCCATAATCTTTTTTCTTCCTTTATTGATCTGATTACCCCCTATGTTTCACGTGAAACAATTTCTTTCAATACGCAGTATCTTCTCAAGGCTCTTCTTTTGTCTTGGCTGTTCTATCTTCTACAATATTTGCTAAAAGTCTGTTTATATATCCATCCTTTCTTTCACTTACAATACTGGCTAAATTTTCAAGCTTTCCTGAGGCATTAAATCCGGCGATAATGCCCTGTGCCGCAGCTTCTTCGTATCCTGAAGTCCCGTTTATATGCCCTGCAAAAAACACACCCTTTAAAGTCTTGCTTTCCATGTTAAGATCTATTTGCCAAGGGGCCAAACAGTCATATTCCACAGCATAGCCAGGCCTTGTCATTTCTGCTTCTTCAAGCCCTTTTATCTTTTTTATCATTTTTTCCTGTATTTCTTCGGGCAGCATTGTCTCGAGACCCTGCAGATACATTTCATTTGTATCCCTTCCTACCGGCTGTATAAAAATTTTAAAGCCTTCCTTTTCCTTTAATTTAAAAACTTTTTCCTCAACTGAAGCTCCGTTTCCAATTATTTCGCCCCTTTTATACTTATAATATTCTTTTTCTCCTTTTATATTTTTTAACATATATCCAGGCCACTCTCTTCCCGTATATGCAATATAATTATTTAATTGTTCTTTTTTAATATAAATTTTATTGCCCGAAAACATTTTCAGTGGGTGGTCTAATTGCTCCTTTTGCAGTTTTCTCAAATCAATCGTTTTTTTATCTACCATTGGTGCGGAATATTTTCTCTTTCTTTTAAATTTAAAATTCAAGCCTTCCAGGCTCAGTGAAAGTCTCTTTGAATTTATCTCCCCCTGCCTGCCTGCTTCAATTGAATTTTTGCCCCAGATTATATTTCCCCTTAAAAAAGTCCCCGCACATATGACTAATGATTTGCAGTCATAAAAAGTATCATCGCTGGTTACAAGCCTTAATCCTCCTTTGTTTTTCTTTATTCCTACTGCCAGCCCTTGCCTCAAACCCAAATACTTCTGTTTCTCCAGGACCTCTTTCATGGTTAAAAAGTACCTCCGTCTGTCAACTACTGCCTGAAGGGCTCTTGAAGAAGACCTCTTTGTGTGTCCTACTTCTCTTATATTTAAGTAATTCTTATCTGTGTTTATTGAGATTTCCCCGCCCAGATTATTTATCTCTCTAACTAGCTGACCTTTTACCGGACCTCCTATTTTACCACCAAAGGGCATAAGAGCTATGCTGTCCATATTTATCGATAGCAATAAAGTCCTGGCACCATTTCTGGCAGAGGAGAGGGCTGCTTCACAACCTGAGTGCCCACCCCCGATCACTATCACCTCATAGCTTTTATTTCTTCCAAACTGTGTCATTATAAATCAATACACCTTTTTTATTTTGTTTCACGTGAAACATTTTCGCCAAATATCCTTGCCATATTGTTTTTTGGCATTGATCATTTTCCTATACAGAACTTACTAAATATCATTCTTAAAACATCTTCCCCTGTCGTCTCTCCTATTATTTCTCCCATCAAATCATATGCAGCTTTTAAATCATATGAGGGGAATTCTTCTGATATTTTATCTCTCATTGCTCTTTCAGCATTTTCCAATAAATCTCTTGCCTCTTTTAATATGATCTTGTGTCTGCTGTTGACAATTATCTTTTCTTCAATATTTATATACCCATTATCCATTATTATCTTTCTTATTCTGCTTTCCAGGTCTCTAATACCTATTCCCTTCAGGGCAGATATTTTTATAATAAATTTTTCATTAAAATATTTGATCACCCTGTCCATTTCCAGATTCTGCTTGAGGTCTGCCTTATTTACACAGCATATTGTTTTTTTGTCTTCTATTTTTTTAATTATATTGAGGTCCATTTTCCCAATTTTCCTGTTACCGTCTAGAACCATTAATACCAGCTCCGCTTCGTCAATATGCCTCAAACTCTTGGACACTCCTATTTTTTCTATTGTGTTTTTTGTTTTTCTTATCCCTGCTGTATCTACCATAATCAAAGGTATACCTTCTACATATAATATTTCTTCTACTGCATCTCTTGTTGTCCCGGGTATTGAGGTCACTATAGCCTTTTCCTTTTTTAAAAGTAAATTAAGCAAGCTTGATTTCCCCACATTTGGTTTTCCTACAATTGCAACCTTTACACCGTTCTTTATAATTTCTCCCTTTTCCTCATTTTTTATCAATTCTATCAGCTCTTCTTTTATTACTTTTACCTCTCTTAAAAGCCTGCTGAACGGCGTGATCTCTAAGTCTTCCTCAATAAAATCAATCGATGCTTCAAGCTGTACCATCACATCCATTACCATCTCTCTTAGCTTCCTAATTTCTTTTCCTACATCACCCTTTAGGTTTTTTGCCGCAATCTTTAAACTCTGCTCAGTTTTTGACTTAACCAGATCTATTACTGCTTCTGCCTGTGAGAGGTCTATTCTTCCATTTAAAAATGCTCTTTTCGTAAACTCTCCTGGCTCTGCAGTTCTCGCCCCATTCTCAATGCACAGCTCAAGCACCTTTGTCGTTGCAGCCATTCCTCCATGGCAATTTATCTCTGCAACATCTTCTCTTGTATATGATCTGGGTTTTTTCATAAGTGTTACAATAACCTCATCTATAATGTTTCCGTCCTTATCGACTATATTCCCGTAAATCATATTATATGTTTCCATATCTTTTAATCTCTTATTGTTTTTTGATTTAAATATCTTATCAGCAATAGATATGGACTCCTCGCCGCTCAATTTGACTATACCGATTGCAGCCTCTCCGGGCCGGGTGCCAACTGCTGCTATAGTATCTTCATTACCCATTTGCATTTTTACACATCTTCCCTTAAAGTTTTGGATTTCTTTCTTTCTAATTATATTTAAATTTCTTTTTTTTTAAAACTCTCCAAATAAAAAACAGCACTGTGGTGCTGTTTACTCTTTTTTTTTTATAATATTAACTATTTGCTGCCTTTTACCGGATATATAATTATTCGCCTGTTAGGCTCTTCATAACTACTTCTTGTGCTAATATCCTTAACATCTGCAAGGGTATTATGTATTATTTTCCTCTCGTAGGCACTCATCGGCCTTAGGGCTATTTTCCTTCCTTCATTAATCGCTTTCCTGGCCATTGCTATTGCTGTCTTCTTTATCTTCTCTATCTTCTTTTTTCTGTAATCTTTTATATCTATATTCACATTTCTTTCAATCAGTTTTTTCCTTCTTCCTATCAAGTTGATTATGTACTCAAGTGCCTGCATATTTCTTCCGTCTCTTCCGATTGCAATGCTCAGATCTTTTCCGTAAACTGATAATTTCCATTCTTCTGAATCCGTATTTATTTTTATTTCTTCACCCAAACATATTAGTTCCATTACTTTTTTTAAGATTTTTCTGATCTTTTCCAGACCTGTGGCCTGCAAGTTATTTTCCTTTTTTTTCTTAGAATTATTCTCTGCAAGCCTGTCATTTTTTTGCTCTTTTTCCAGAGACTCAACATACGAATCTATAGCATCTTTCATATTTTTATCTTCGGGCATCTTTTTTACCTCCGAAAACGGACGCCTTACCTCTTCTTCTTTCTTTTCTTTTTAATTTTTCTTCTTATTGCTTTCTTTTCTTCGTCACTCAATTCCGGTTCCTCAATTGTGCTTTTATCCTTCTGCATCAGTTCCGCTCTTACGCTCCTCCTGGTAATTACCCTGCTTACAACCCGCTGCTGAGCAATTGTCCAGATATTTGTAGTCACCCAGTACACCAGTATGCCCGAAGGAAATGTAAACGATATTCCACCAAATACTAAAGGCATTATATACATAATCTTTGACTGCTTGGGATCAGTGGTTGTCATCTTCATTGACAAAAACATTGTTCCAGCCATCAATATGGGCATTATATAATAAGGGTCTTTATTGTTTAGATTCATCCATAAAAAATTATAAGTAGGATTTGCCACACCATTTATAGTGAATTCACCCAATACGCTCGTCACAATCTCGGAAGGTTCTCTAAGCGCCCGATACAGAGCAAAGAACACCGGCATTTGCAAAAGAAGCGGCAGGCAACCCGCCAGGGGATTTACGTTGTTCTTCTTGTAAAACTCCATTGTCTCCTGCTGCAGTTTCTGTTTATCGTCCTTGTATTTTTTCTGAAGCTCTTTTAATTCCGGCTGTATCTTCTGCATCTTTACCATTGATCTGGTCTGTGTTATAGACAGCGGTACCAATAACAACCTTACAATAATGGTCAGAAGTATGATCACTATTCCATATTGTGCAACAACATTGCTGTATAGAAATACCATTATTTTCTCAAAAAAATGTGCTATTGGACTTAATAACTCAAATATCTTTTCCAATCCTATGAACCTCCGTGGTTTTTCACTTTACAGGATCATATCCACCTTTATTGAATGGATTACATCTTAATATTCTGTATGTTGCTTTAATACTACCTTTTAATACACCATATTTGCTCAAAGCTTCAATTGCATATTCAGAGCATGTGGGATAAAACCTGCAGCTATTTGGCAGTAAATGCGAGATATATTTTTTGTAAATTTTAATCAAAAATATTAATATTTTTTTCACTATTATAGACTGCTATTTATTTTCTTTATACTTAGTCAGTAAGAATTGATTTTAAATTGCTTTCCAGATGTTCCTTTAATTCGTAAAAATCAACACCCGCAATTTCCCTCCTGGCAATAAGCAAGACATCCAGACTTCCTGTGGTTCCTATATCTATCTTTTTTAAAGCTTCTCTTAAGACTCTTTTGACCCTGTTTCTTAAAACAGATCCTCCGACTTTTTTCCCTATTCCAAACCCTACTCTTACTGAATCTCCGAATCCTGCTCTTTTAAGTATATATATTATTAAATAATTACCTTTTTTATATATTCCCTCTCTTGTTACCCTATTAAAATCGCTTCTTCTTTTAAGTGTTTCAAATTTGATTTTAATCTTTCCCTTTATTAGCTAAGCAGAAATTTTTTTTCTTCCCTTTCTTCTTCTGTTTGCGATCACTGCTCTTCCGGCTTTTGTCTTCATTCTGGTTCTAAAACCGTGATTCTTCTTCCTTTTTCTGACATTTGGTTGAAAGGTCCTTTTCATTTTCTACCCGACTTGTATTTTTTTTATTCTTAATTAAGTAGTAGATTATACATTCTAATCCTGGTAATATCAAGGCAACCTACTACCATTTAAACTCTTACTCCTATAATACAACTACAGCTTTTTTTATCAAAAAACCACTATTATCTCAAACACCTGTTCTTATTGAAATCCATTCTGGAAAAAGCATTTTCATCCCGTTCTGTATGGTGTTATTTTTCACAGTCTTTCCATATCTTTTAAAAGTTTTTCCACAGGTGTGGAAAAATATGTGGAAAACTTAAAAAACATCACTAATATATATGTCAAAAGGTCTTGTTTTCTCTAATTTAATATTTAATTTAGTAGCTTTTTTCCCTCTAAAATATTATCATTAGTCTGTTGAAAACCTAATGGCACTGGAAAGAACGTGAAAAGTTTTTCTTTGTTTGAATAGAATTTTAAAGCAAATAACACATAATTTTTTATCTAAAACAGCTCTTGTTTATTATGTCTGATTCTAATAATACTTTAAAAAACAATCCCGGTAAAACCGGCTTGGATTATAATACCATCGATATACCGGTCAGGATCGCCGTTTATGATAATATGAAAAGTATTCCAAGGGTCGTTGATCTTAAATTTGACGATATAACCAGTTTTATAAATCAGACAACCCAAGAAACTTACAACCTGTCACACAATGCCGGCGGCAGGATTCCATTCACCATAATAAAAGAAATTATAGAAAATCTGATACATGCTGACTTCAAAGAAATAATAATCACCATACTGGACAATGGAAACCATATAATCATATCGGATCAGGGCCCGGGAATCGAAGATAAAGAAAAGGCGTTTTTACCCGGATTTACGTCTGCCACTAAAAAAATGAAAGAGTATATAAGGGGAGTCGGCTCCGGTTTCCCCATAGTAAAAGAGACTATCACTTTTTCCGGCGGGTCAATAGATGTCAAAAATAATATAAAAAGAGGAGCGGTTATATCTTTGAAACTGGAATCGTCTGATATAAAAAGCCAACCAGGCGATTTAAGCAGCAATATACCTGGTGAACCGGAACCAGGAGCAGATCTTAAGCCTCCAGTAGACGGATTGGATAAACCCTCATTTATATCATTATCCGAAAGGCAAAAGAAGACCCTCTTTGTTATCCTGGAGCTTGAAGAAGCAGGCCCCTCTACCATAGCCAGGGAACTCAATTTAAGCCTCTCAACCTCATACCGGGAACTTGTCCAACTAGAGAAAATCAAGTTTTTAATAACAGGCAAGAGCGGTAAGAGAAAATTATCAAAAAAAGGCACAAAATATCTTGAATATTATTCAAATAATATTTAATATAAGAGTATTATGGCAGAACTTGACAGCATCTGGAAAAATACTCTTGATGATTTAAAAAACAAGATCAATATTCCCACTTATAAGGCGTGGTTTGAGCATATTACGCCTCTTTCTTTAAAAAAAAACTGCCTTACCGTTTCAGTAGGAAGCCCATTTGCTAAAGAATGGCTTGAATCAAGATACTCAAAAATACTGGCCGATTCAATAAAGAAAGTCACCAATACCAAATGTAAAATAAAGATCATCACATCAACAGATAACACTAGAGATTCTGCAGGAAATTACATAAATTATATTGACGAAGCTGCTGAAGACAGCGTTTATCCCAGCAGAAAGGTCAAAGATTCTTCATTTAATACAAAATATACCTTTGACACTTTTGTAGTCGGTAATGGAAACAGATTTGCCTGTACAGCTTCACTTGCAGTCAGCGAAAAGCCGGGAAAGACTTATAATCCCTTGTTCATATATGGAGGAGTAGGTCTTGGCAAAACACACCTGTTGCATGCAATAGGACAGTATATGCTTGAACTGCACCCGGATAAAACAGTCAAATATGTGTCAGCAGAGAGATTTCTAAACGAGTTCATCAATGCTTTAAGATATAAAAATATTTTCGTTTTTAAAGAGACTTACAGAAACAATGATGTATTGCTGGTGGACGATATACATTTCCTTGAAGACAAGGAAGCCAGTCAGGAGGAATTCTTTCATACTTTCAATGCTCTTCACGACACCAACCGCCAGATAGTCCTTTCCAGCGACAGACCCCCTAAAAATATTTCCACCCTTGAAGAAAGGCTCAGGTCCAGATTTGAGTGGGGCCTGGTCACCGATATAAGGCCTCCCGATCTTGAGACCAGACTTGCCATACTGAAAAAATACGCCGAGAGAGAGAAAATTGCAGTATCTGATGACATACAGAATCTGATCGCTGAAAAAATAACCTCAAATATAAGAGAACTTGAGGGTGCTCTTACCAGGATCGTAGCATATTCTACTCTTACAAACTCAAAACCAGATTTGATGACGGCACAAAACATTCTTAAAGACATCCTGCCCGACGATAGGGAACATAAAACAAGTATTCAAACAATAATAAAAGAAGTATCAAAATATTTCTCAATACCAATTAACGATATCCTGGGCGCCAAGAGAAATAAATTTATTTCACATGCCCGCCAGCTTGCCATGTACCTTTCCAGGGAACTGACCAGCAGCTCTCTTCCAAGGATCGGTAAATCATTCGGAAACAGGGACCACTCTACAGTTATATACGCTATCTCAAAAGTAGCAGATCTTATTAATAAAGATAAAAGCGTTTATATACAAATCCGTGAAATTACCAGCAAGATAAAGACGTCTTCGTAGAAAACTCAGAACTTTTTATGTTAAAATCCTGTTTAAAAACCCTTACAGCTTTCAACATTTCCATTCACTTTATTGTTAATAATTTGCAGCGTTCTTAACCAGCCGTTTCTTTCTACAAACATTAAACATCTTTCAAACTTTTTTTAAACAACTCTTATTGTTAATAAGCCAAGCGTGGCAGCCCTTTTTCTTACTTGTTAACAATTCCAACAGGCATTACAACTACTACTTACTATTTTAATTAACATTATATATAATAAAACGTGTTTATGTTTCAAATATCTAAAAGAGGTTGAGATGAAATTTCAAACAACAAAAAACGATTTTCTTAATGCTGTGCTTACCGCAAACAAAGCAATAGGCCTGAGGGCCTCTTCTTTTATATTGGGCGGAGTCATGCTGGATTTACAGGAAAGCCTTATTGTATATAGTACAGACCTGGAGACCAGCATTAAATGCGAGGCGAAGGTAAAAGTGCTCGAAAAAGGGAAAACGGTGGTGCCTTCAAAAGTATTGATAAATATACTTAAGAGCCTTGAAGAGTCAAAAGTGGAATTAGGGCTTGACAAAGAAACCAACAGGGTGAAGATTACATGCGGTGAAGCCCTGTTTAGTCTTAATACCATGTCTATAGAAGAGTACCCCGACTTTCCTGAGATAAAAAGGGAGAATCCCTTGAAAATAGGGTTAAAAAAGTTTAAAAACCTCTTATCCAAAGTACAGAAAGCGGCATCGCTGGATGAGAGCAGGGGGGTTCTTACCGGAGTACTTATGGAAACGGAAGGCGGTTTGTTGAGCATGGCAGCAACTGACAGCTACCGCCTTGCTTTAATAAAAGAAAAGCTCAGTGCGGGCTCACAAAATATAAAAGTTGTGATACCCACAAAGGTGCTGGACAGCATAATTAAGAGCGAATACGATAAAG
>Ga0315549_1000154_pt1 | contig 80597 bp, 85 predicted proteins | sample SalMarSW160200MG_FD_203101 | JGI IMG/M metagenome (GOLD analysis project Ga0315549, IMG submission 203101) | Salt marsh sediment microbial communities from the Plum Island Ecosystem LTER, Massachusetts, United States - Salt Marsh Sediment SW1601-200 ... | reverse complement strand
GAAAAGCTTCTGAACGATTCAAACATCAAAGGAATTATAATTACCCACGGAACAGATACTTTGCATTATACAGCTGCTGCCCTGAGTTTTTTTCTGAAAAATCTGAATAAGCCTGTTGTTTTAACTTACAGCCAAAGAAGTATAGACAGGGCAAGCTCTGACGCCAATTTGAATTTACAGTGTGCTGCACTTGTTGCCATTTCAGATATGGCAGAAGTTATTTTAGTAGGACACGGAACGATAAATGATGATTACTGCATGGCAATGCCTGGAACAAAAGTCAAAAAAATGCACACTTCAAGAAGGAACGCATTTAAGGTTGTGAATGGAAATCCTCTTGCGAAAATTTATCCTGACAAAATTGAAAGAGTCTCTGAATGGAACTTAAGGAACAAAAACAAAGTAAAACTTGATGCAAAATTTGAAGAAAAAGTTGCTCTTGTTAAAGTCTTTCCTGGGCAGGATCCTAAAATTCTTGATTATTACATGAAAAACAAATATAAAGGAATTGTCCTTGAGGTTACTGGTTTGGGGCATGTTCCTGCAAGAGGAGCAAGGAAATCCTGGCTGAAAAAAATTAAGGAGATTCAGAAAAAAGGAATTGTTGTTTGTGCTGCTTCTCAGACGATGTATGGAAGACTTGATCCTTTTGTTTATTCAAATGGTCGTGAGCTCTTGAAAGCAGGAGTTATTTTTCTTGAAGATATGCTTTCAGAGACATCTCTTGTAAAACTTGGGTGGGTTTTAGGGCATAAGGAATGGAATGTTAAAGAAAAAATGCTGGAGAATATCTCTGGTGAGTTGAATGACAGATTGAAAAATTAAATCTTATTTTTCTCTTTTTTTTCTTAATAAAAGATTTTTTATTTCCCTGATTTCTTTTTCCGCTTTTTTATTTATTCTGTAATCAAATTCTGCTTTTAATCTATCTCTTTGAGCTGTTCTATTTTGACTCATTAAAATTATTGGAGCTTGAATTGCAGCTAAACAAGACAAAACAAGATTTAGTAGAATAAATGGGTATGGGTCCCATACTTCTGCTATTTTATACTGAATTAAAAAATAAATATTAACATATATCCAGAGTCCTATAAAAATCAGAAATCCAATAATGAATATCCAGCTACCTGCCCATTTTGTCAGCCAATCCGCTGCTTTTTGCCCAAATGTTTTTGGGCGTCTAAAGTTTATATGGCCTAATTTTTCAAAGACCTCTTCTCGTAATATTTCTTTTTTCTCTTCTCTTTTCATGTATTTAATTAATTTTTATAGATTATAAATGTTTTTGGCTTTTCTCTGTTGAAAAAGTATTTATTAAAACTACTTAATAGGAGTTACAAGAGGGAAGATTTATAAAGTTCAAAAGAGTTGAAGATATATGAAATTTAAGTTAAAAGAATTATCAGATTTAGAGAAAGATATCCATTCTTATAAGAGAATTAGTAGTGGGAACCTGCCAGTAATTTTATTAGATACAGGTGCTTTGATTGATTTGGAACAGTCTAGTAGAAGATGTACCCTTTGTCATAATAAAAATTTAGAACCAAAAGATTATCATACTCCTAGCTTTTTGTCTTTAATAAGAAAGAAAATTCCTTTAATTGTTACTCCTTATGTTTTTTCAGAGATAACTGCACATATGAATTGTCATATCAATGGGCATGTTCCAGAAATTAGTCATGAAACTTTTAAATATATTGAGGATATTGTAGATGATTCTCTAGATTTTTTAGGAAGAACAAGAACAGAAATTCCCTTAGATGATGCGAGGTATGATGTATATTGGGTATCTAAGCAATCTTGTAAATGCAATCACAAAAAACATGAAGAAGGTTTTTCAGAAGCAGATAAAGATATCTTAGTTAATGCTGTCAGAATTAGTGGAAGTTATATAGAAGAAAAAGGAAAAAAATATTCTATTAAACCGGTTATAGTCTTTTCTCCAGACCAACATATGAAGGAAGGAGTAAGATTTATCAATGAAAATTTTTCAGATAAATATCCCAAATTAGAAAATCTCTCTACTAGGTATAGAAAATGAAAACAGAGCCAGCTTTTGTAAAATTTCCCGAGATTCCTCACTTAATGGAGATTCTGAATATCTTGGATAGTGATTCCTTGGAGGTGTATGAGAAATTAGATGGAGGGAATACTCAAATAAGAAATTATAAGGGAAGAATTTTTACAGGTAGCAGAGCTAATTTTTTGAATAGGGAAGAAAATTTTAGATTTGATTGGTTTAAAAATTTTAACAGATGGGCTAAATCTAATTATAGCCTTTATAATCTTCCTGAAAATTTAATAGTTTATGGTGAGTTTATGTCTCATCATACAATTCCATACTCTTCCAAATTTGTAAATAAATTTTTTTTGATTGATATTTATGATCTAGAAAAGGAAAAATTTATCTCGTATAAAAAAGCTAAAGATAATTTAGAAAAGAGATTTGGTGTAAAGGATATATTTTTCTTAGAAACTTTAGCTAAAGGCAGATTAAATCTAGACCAAATTAAAACTCTCGCAACAGGAGAAAGCAGATATACCTCTTATGGTAGGGAGGGGGTAGTTGTTAAAGATTATGAAAAACAAAAGTTTGCTAAACTCTGGGAGACAAGTGTTAACCAGACAAAGAAAGGATTAATAAAGGAAATAAAGAAAACTCTTTTAAGTTTGCAGATACCAAGAGAATATAAAATTTCTTCTGATTACTTTGCTTCATTAGTCTATGGAGAATTGAAGAGAAGTGGAAGAAAAAATATTTCTTTGACAGAAATCAGCGAGACAATAAAAGAAGTTGTAAACAAAATTTAATAAACTCTTTTTCCTTTCCTGACTTATGGGTTCAGAAATCAATTACAAGAAGCTAGGTTTAAAATGCGGATTAGAAATTCATCAGCAGCTGGATGCCGGAGGTAAAAAGCTATTTTGTAATTGCCCTTCTGTTTTAAGATATGGTGAACCGGATTTTACTGTTAAGAGAAAGTTGCATGCTGTTGCCGGGGAGGAGGGCGGAGTTGATGTTGCTGCAATGCATGAAGTAGAAAAAGGCAGGGAATTTGTCTATCAGGGTTATGATACAAATTGTCTTGTGGAGCTTGATGAAGAACCGCCACACAAGATAAACAGAGAAGCTTTGAAAACTGCTTTACAAATTGCTTTTTTGTTAAACATGAAAATAATTCCTATATCTCAGATTATGAGGAAAACAGTTGTTGATGGAAGCAATACAAGCGGATTTCAGAGAACTGTTCTTATTGCAAGAGATGGTTTTATTGAACTTTCTTTTGGTAAAGTCGGAATAAAAGAGCTGTATTTGGAAGAAGATGCGGCAAGGATAATTGAAAGGGGAGATAAAAAAACAATCTTTAGATTGGATAGATTAGGTATCCCCTTGGTTGAAATAACAACATCTCCTGACCTTAGAACCCCTGAACAGGTTAAAGAAACAGCATTAAAAATTGGAGAAATTTTGAGAAGTGTTGGTGTTAAGAGAGGTTTGGGAACTATAAGGCAGGATTTGAATATTTCTATAAAAGAACACCCGAGAATTGAAATTAAAGGATTTCAAAATCCAAAAATAATGATTAAAGTTATTAAACTTGAAATAAAAAGACAAAAAAAGATATTTAAAGAAGGAAAATCCGAAGTCAGAAATGTCTTACCAGATGGAACTACAAAATTTTTAAGACCGATGCCAGGGACTTCCAGAATGTATCCTGAAACTGATTTGCCAATATTAAAAATATCAAGAAAATTAATCAATGAAACTAAGAAGGTTATGCCTAAGTTAAAGAAAGAGATTGAAGAAGAATTGACAAAGAAGGGATTAAACAATGAGATGATTAAGCTTTTGTTTAAACAAAATAGGGTGGAGGAATTTAAAAGTTTACTTAAGGTTTTGAATCAGCCCTCTTTAGTAGCTAAATCTATGTTGGTTTATCAAACAGAATTGGCGAGGAAATTGGGTAAAGTTAGAAATGAGATTGATAGGATTTCAAATATTCTTAATAATTCTTTAGAACCTCTTCTAAACGCGATTAAAAAACATCAGCTTGTAGCGAACCAAATGAAGGAAGCTATGATAAGGGTTGCACAAGGAATTAAAATATCTGAAGCAATTAAAATTAAGAAAAAAGACGTTAATGAGGTTGAAGAAAAAATACTCAAAATTATCAAAGAAAAACCAGGACTTTCTCTTAAAGCTTACATGGGGCTGGTAATGAAAGAATTTAAAGGAAGAATCTCGGGAAAAGATGCTTCAGAAATTATTAAAAAGTATATTGAATAAAGTGTAACATGAAAAGGTCTTATGTTTCAGAATTAAAAAGAGGGCAGGATGTTTTGCTTAAAGGATGGGTTCACGAAATTCGCGAGCTGGCAAAACTAAAGTTTGTTCTTCTTAGGGACCCCTCTGGAATTGTTCAGTGTATTATTAAAAACAAAAAAAATACGAAGAATGTTATTCCAGAGCTGACTCTTGAAAGTGTTGTTGAAATTCACGGAAAAGTAAAAAAAGCTGATATTAAATCAGGAATTGCCAGAAATGATCTCGAAGTTGAGGTTTCTGATGTTAATGTTGTTAGTAAAGCAGAGAAACTTCCAATTCATGTTAATGAAAAAACGACGAATACAGATTTAAGCAAGAGATTGGACAATCGTTCTTTGGATTTGAGGAAGCCGAAAGTTGATGCTATTTTTAAAATTCAGTCTGCTTTGATTGAAGGCATGCAGGATTATCTTAATAAAGAAGGATTTGTTCAGGTTTTTACTCCTTGTCTTATGGGTGTTGCTTCTGAATCCGGCTCAGAAGTTTTTGAACTCAAATATTTTAATAAAAAAGCATTTCTTCGTCAGGACCCTCAGTTGCACAGACAACTTACAATTCTTGGGGGTGTAGAAAAGTTATATGATATTGGTCCAAGCTGGCGTGCAGAAAAAAGCCATACTGTTAAACATTTATGTGAGCACAGGACCTGCGCAGTTGAACTGGCTTTTATAAAAGACGAAAAAGATGTTATGAAAGTAGAGGAAGAATTGATTGTTTCTGCTATTAAGAATGTGATAAACAAATGCAAAAATGAATTAAATTTACTTGAGATTAAACTAAAAGTTCCTAAGTTTCCTTTTCCTGAATTAAGATTTCCTGAAATTTATGATGTTTTGAAAAAGAAAGGAAAAAATATAGAGGGCCAGGATTTAGATTCAGAATCTGAGAAAATTTTATGGGAATATGTTCAAAAAAAATACCCTGCGGCAGAATTTTATTTTATTAATAAATTTCCTTTTAAGGTAAAACCTTTTTATGTTTATTGCGAGAGAGGAGAAAAAAATGCCCGCAGCACAGATTTGTATTACAAGGGAATAGAAATGTCGTCGGGCGGACAGAGAGAACACAGATATAACAAACTAATAGAAAATGTTAAGGAAAAAGGAGTGTCGCCGAAATCTGTTGAATGGTTTGTTAAATTTTTCAAATACGGAGCTCCGCCTCACGGAGGTTTTGCTTTAGGTATAGAAAGATTTACACAGGTATTATTGGATTTGCAGAATATAAGAGAAGCTGTTTTGTTCCCAAGAGACACTGAAAGAATTACTCCTTAAAATGAAAAATAAATTTATCTCTATAAAAGAAGCAATGAAAAAAGGGAAAGGAAAGGTGGCTGTGCGTGGCTGGGTTTATCGTGAAAGAGGAAGCAACGAGTTTAAATTTATTATTTTAAGGGATAGCAGCGATATAATTCAGTGCGTTCTTAAACGGGATAAATTCCCTAAGCAATGGAACGAAATAGATAAAATTAGGATAGAATCTTCTGTTGAGATTGAAGGGATGATAAAAAAGGATAAAAGAGCGCCAATAGGATATGAAATAGATTCAGATAAAATAAACATTATTGGACTAAGTGATAATTTCCCAATTAATAAAGATTTGAATGAAGAACTTTTGGGGGACAGGCGTCATTTGTGGTTGCGCTCGCGAAAAATGACATCTATTTTGAAAATTCGCAGCACTGTTATTGGAGCTTTACACGAATATTTTAGAAGCAAAGAATTTTATGAATTCCAGTCTCCTATTATAATTCCAGGCGGGGCAGAAGAAGGACCAACTCTTTTTGAAATGAATTATTTCGGGAAAAAAATGTATCTTGCTCAGACTTGGCAACTTCCTTATGCAGAAGCTGCAATATATTCTTTGGAAAAAATTTATTGTGTTGCTCCAAGTTTCAGGGCTGAGAAATCAAAGACATCCCGTCATTTGACAGAATTTTGGCATACTGAAATGGAAGTCGCTTGGGCAAATCTAGATAAATTAATGGATTGCGCTGAAGAAATGACTAAATATGTCATTAAAAAAGTTCTTGAAAAAAATAAAAATGAACTGAAGATCTTGGGAAGGGATACTAAAAAATTAGTCCCGACTTTGAAAAAGAAATTTCCCAGGATAACTTATGACAAGGCATTAAGGATTCTTAAGAATAAGAAAAAGATGAAAGTTAAATGGGGGAAAGACCTGAGGACAATTGAAGAAGAGAAATTAATGGAGCTATATGACACTCCTGTTTTTGTGACATATTATCCGAAATCTGTAATGGCTTTTTATAAACCAAGAGATTCTAAAAATCCAAAAGTTGCAAGATGCTTTGATATGCTCGGACCAGAAGCAAACGGGGAATTAATCGGCGGAAGCGAAAGAGACACTAATATAGAAGAGCTTAAAAAATCTTTAAAAACGAAAGGGGAGAAACTTGAGGACTATAAATATTATTTTGATATTAATAAATACGGAGCTGTTCCACACGGGGGCTATGGGCTTGGGACAGAGAGATTGATTAAATGGGTTTGTGGTTTATCGACGATAAAAGATGCAATCGCTTTTCCAAGAACTGCTACAAGAACAGAACCCTGATTTGTTTTCATCTTTAAAAGCTTAGAAATCTTTAAAAGCACTGAAAAATACCTTTTTTTATCTAAACAAAATTTATTCAAATGGAAGAAGAAAAAAAGAACGAAGAAATGGAAAAGAGCCCAGAAGACAAGACAAATGAAGAAGATGTAACTAGTGAAAGTAGCAGAAGTGATGAAGGCGAAAATAAAGAAGAGACAGATAAAGAAGAAGATAAAGATAACGAAAGCGAAGATGGCTCTGATGAAGGTAGTGAAGAATAAAAACTATCTCTAATTTTTTTATTTTATTTTATTTTATTTTTAGTATGTTTTTTAAATATAATTTTGTTAAATAGATCATGAAAATATTAGTTGTTGGTGATTTGCATGGAATAAAACCCAAAATTCACTTTAAGGATTTTGATTGTATTATTCAGGTGGGAGATGTTTGCGACGATTCTAAAATTGCCCCTTTATATAAAAAATATTTTGAAATTTTGAAAAAAAATGCGGATTTTATTTTTGGTGCAGATGAATTTTTTGTCAACAAAGTTGGAAAAAGAAAATTAAAAAAATATGAGCAAGAGTCTCTTAAACAAGGAAGCGAAGTTTTGAAATATTTGGATAGTTTTGGGAAACCAATTTTTATGGTTGCTGGAAATTGGGACCAGAGCTATAGTCCTTCAAAAATCAAAGATTTAGACAAATCAGATTATAATTACAGAAAAGCATTTTATGATTGGTATTTAGGAGATAAACTAAATCCAAAACTGACCAAGGATTTAAAAAATATTAAAGATTGCATGTATAGAAATCATGTTTTTAATCAGCTGAATTTTGTTGGTTATGGTTTGAGTTCTGGAGCGGAATTGTTAAAAAAGAAAAAAAAATTAAATGTCTCAAAAAAGCAATTTAAGAATTTAAAAAAATCAATAAACAAAATTTTCAATAAACTTTCATCTGCCTATCAAAAAAGAAACCGAAAATTCCCCGTAATTTTTATTTCACATAACATTCCATATAAAACAAAGTTGGATGTTGTTAAAGATAAAAAATCTTATGCTCACGGGAAACATTTAGGTTCGTATATTGCAAGAAAATTCTGCCAGAAATATCAACCATTAGTTTGTATTGGGGGGCATGTTCATGAGGGAAAAGGTAAAGATAGAATTGGAAAAACAATTGTGATTAATCCTGGTTTTGGGAAAGATGCTCAGGTTTTGATAGAAATCGACGAGAAAAAAGGAAAAGTGAAGAAAGTTAAGTTTTTTAAATGAGTCAAATCAAATTTTTTATAATAAAAATCCTTAAAAACCTGGGCCATTTTTCTTTTATATGAAAATAAAAGGCATTGAGCTTAAATGGCTTGGGCATTCAGGATTTTTGATTAAGAATAAAAAGGTAATCTATATTGATCCTTACAAAATAAAAGACGGGTTGGAGCCTGCAGACGTAATTCTCATTACTCATAGCCATTATGACCATTGCAGCTATCCTGATATAGGGAAGATTGTCAAAGAAGGTACGAGGATTGTTGTGTCTGCAGACTGCCAGAGCAAGATAACAAAATTTAATGTTCCTATTAAGATTGAGATTATAGAGCCTGAACAAGAGCTGGACCTTGGCGAGGTAAAAATTTATGCCTTCCCTGCTTATAATATAGATAAACATTTTCATCCGCAGGAAGAAGGGTGGGTGGGATATGTTATTAAAACTGATGATGTTGTAATTTATCATGCTGGCGATACAGACATCATTCCAGAAATGCAGAAACTCACAGGATATAAACAGCCTGGAAGAGATTTTGTTGCACTTCTTCCTGTTGGCGGTCGCTTTACGATGAGTGCTGAGGAAGCTGCAGAAGCTGCAAAAATTATCAAGCCTACTCTTGCTGTTCCAATTCATTGGGGCGCGATAATTGGAAGTGAAGATGATGCTAAAGAATTTTGTGAACTGTGCAAAGAGGAAGGAATTCGCGCAGAGATTCTGGAAAAAGAGTAATTTTTATTTTTTATTGATTTCTACCACCTGATAACTCTACAAAATGGAACATAGAAATATTTTTAAAGAAACAGATATTTACTTTTTTATAATATTAATTTATTCGATGGGGGTCGAGTAATTTAATAGGTGAATTCTTTGTTATCAGTTGGAAGTTTGTCAACTATTTAAGCTTTTCGGCGAAAAATGATGGATTGATAGCCTTCTGACTTGTTAAAAAAGCACGGAATTAAATTTCCGTGAAGAAAAGATGAAAGGAGGTAAAAATGGTATTAGATTTTGCTAAGGAAGCAATCCAGAACTCAGAAACCCACAGTATTAACTTTGATGAGTTGAAAGCTGGGAAAGCTAACATTAAGGTTATTGGTGTCGGCGGTATGGGTTGTAACGCAGTGACATGGCTTTACAACAAGAGCATTAACGGAGCTACTATCTATGCAATGAACACAGACGCACTGCACTTGAGTGTTTCAAAAGCAGATGAAAAGCTTCTTATTGGTAAGGAACTTACCCGTGGTTTAGGAGCAGGAGGAAAGCCAAGTATAGGTAGAGAAGCTGCGAAAGAAGCTTTGTCAGACCTGAAAAAAGCTGTATCAGGTGCAGACATGGTATATGTTTTGGCAGGACTTGGTGGCGGATCAGGAACAGGCGCAGCACCAGTTATTGCTCAGCTTGCTAAAGAGACAGGAGCAGTTGTTATTGGTGTTGTTACAATGCCTTTTGAATCTGAAAAAGCAAGAATTGACAAGGCAGAATTTGGTTTGCAGGAATTGAGAGAGGTTACAGATACGTGTGTTGTTCTTGATAACAACAGGCTTGTGGACATTGCAGGACAATTACCAATTGAGCAGGCTTTTGCTGTTGCAAACGAGCTTGTTTCAACGATGATAAAAGGTATTGTTGAGACAATTACACTGCCTAGTTTAATCAATCTTGATTATGCTGACGTCTCTGCAGTCATGAAAGATGGCGGAATTTCAGTTATTGGTATTGGTGAAGATGACTCCTCAGAACGTGTTAATCAGTCTGTTAAGCAAGCTCTTACACATCCCCTACTTGACGTGGATTATAAGGGTGCTACCGGAGCCTTGATACACGTGACCTGTGGTCCTGATTTGAAGCTTGAAGAGTTTGACAACATTGGAAGAATTGTTTCAGAAAACCTTGGACCAGAAGCAAATGTGATTATTGGAGCTAGAATCAGTAAGGATTTCCAGGGAAAAGTCCGTGTCATTACAATTATGACTGGCGTTAAGAGCCCTTACCTGCTTGGAAAAGAGCCTGAACAAAAGGCATATGCTTCTAAAGAAGTATCTGATTTGGGTATAGAAGTCTGGAGATAAACAGCTGTTTAATTTTTCCTGAGGATTTTTTCCTCAGGTTTTTTTATTTTTTTATTTTTTTATAACAATCTTTAAATAAGTGTTCTGCTTATTTGAGGCATGTCTAGGTTATCTAAAGAGTTGGAACAGATTATTGAGGGAGATGTAGGGTTTTCAATTGATATTCTTAAGAAGCTAAAAATCCACAATATTTCACTAGAATTTTATATCCAAAATCAGAATAAAATAAGTCTTGAAGAGTCTGGAGAAGAGGTTTCTTTTAACATTAAAGATAGAATTTTAAGAAGAAATATTAATAAGGTTCTGAAAAAACCCCAAAAAGAAAGAACAAATTATTTTTCTGAAAAAGAAATGGAAGAATACTTTTATAGAACTGGTTATAATGGATTGCCTTTAGATACAAGGTCAAGAGTAGAGATTAATAGAAGACTTGAAAAAATTTGAATCATTAAGCATACACTTTTTTTAGCTTTTTCATTCTTTTCTGCTTCCATTCGTTAAAGTAAAGAATATTATCAAGGTCTGTTTTTGCTTTCAGTAACTTCTTTTTTTTATATTCAAATCCTACAGGGAGAACAGCCTCAACATTTATTTCTTCAGGAATTTTTAGTGCGCTTTTAATCTGGTCTTCAACAAAGTGACCAACCCAGCATGTTGCAAGTCCTGATTCTGTTATTTTCAAAAAAAAGTTCTGGATTGCAGCTCCTGCTTGTTGTTTTGCGTAGGTTTTTCCTTTTTCTCCATAGGCGTTAATTGTTCTTGAAAGGCTTGAACAGGCAACGACAATATAATGTGCCTGCGCGACGAAATCCTGCTGGCATGCTTCTTTAATTCTTTTTATGCTTTCAGGATTGTCTATAAGAATAAATTTCACAGTATAGTTTCCTCCTGCCATAGGAGAATATCTTGTAGCGTCAATTGCTTCAATGATATCACGCCAGTCAGGTTTTTTAGAACTGAACTTTCTTACGCTGTGCCTTGATTTAATTGCTTTGTCTAATTCCATAATCTCAAATAGGGGGGGATGTTTATAAAATTAATTAAATTATGAATTGTTAGTGCTCTGAAATTATTCAAATCCGATAACTCCCCCACCGAGGACTTTTTTGCTTCTGGGCTGGTAAAGAACAACTGCCTGGCCTTCTGAAACACCTGTTATTCCTTTTTTTCCTTTGTTAATCTCAACTTTAAACTGCTTCCTCTTTTTGTTGTAAGACAAGGTGCTTGGAAGAAGTTCTCCTACCTGCCGTATTCTTGCGTGAACCTTGTGTGTTTTATTCCTGTCTGGAGTCTCAGAAATCCAGTGGGGATTTTTGATTATTATTTTTTTTCTGTAGAGGATTTCATGTCCTTCAGGAGCTGCAATAATTTCATTTTTCTTTAGACTTTTACGAGCCACATACCATCTTTTTAATTTTTTGCTATCATCACTTTTTTTTGAAATTTCAATGCCAAATCTTGGCCCTAGCCTTTGACCGATAGTGTAATAATAAATTCCATCATGTCGGCCGATTATATTTCCTTCTGGGTCCAGGATTTTTCCAGGCTTTGGATTTATCTTTTTTTGCAAGAAATTTTTTAAGTTAACTTTTCCTATAAAACAAATGCCAACTGTTCCTTTCCTGTTGAAGTTTGGAAAATCATTTTCTTTTGCAATTTTCCTGATTTGTTTTTTTGTATATTTGCCAACAGGGAATAAACTGTGTTTGAGGTCATCTTGGCTTAATCTGTAAAGAAAATAACTCTGGTCTTTTGACTCATCTTTTCCTCTGCAAAGTTCCTGCTTTTTTGTTTTTTTGTTGTATTTTTTTCCTGCGTGGTGTCCTGTGGCTATAAAGTCAGCACCAAGTTTTCTTGCAGCCTTCCAAAGCAACGGGAATTTTATTTTTTGATTGCAATTTATGTCTGGATTAGGAGTAACCCCCTTTCTGTAAAGTCTGAACATTTCATCGACAACAAGTTTTTTGTATTGTCTTTCAAAGTCAAGTGTTATCAAAGGGATGTTAAGAATAGCGGCAATTTTTATCGCTTCCTTTCTGTCCTCTTTCCATGAGCATTCTCCTAATTCATTTTTTGTTCCAGACCAGTTTTTCATAAAAGCGCCTACCACTTTGTAGCCTGCATTTTTAATTAAAAACGCTGCTACGCTTGAATCAACGCCCCCTGACATCGCGACTAAAACTTTTTGTTTTTTCATAATGTTATTTGTTAATTGTAGTTTAAAAAGAAAACGTCCCGGGGAGGACTTGAACCTCCGACCTAACGGTTAACAGCCGTTCGCTCTAACCAACTGAGCTACCGGGACTTAATGTTCTGAATTTTGATTCATATTTAAAGGTTTTCTTGAATTTTAAGAACTATAAAAAGAGAAAAATCAACGAGCCTAAATTTTTCCAAACTTTTTTTCTTCATCCTTATCTCTAAGGCCAAGATCATAAATAGGCTTTACCTGATGCTTCTCAAGGTGGCTGTAAACATTCGCCTGTTTTGAACCTCTTATAATTGAGACAACTGCGTCCTGCGCGTTTTTTATGTATTCAGGGTCTCCTATGATTCCTACCTGATTACCTTTTAGCTCAAAGAAGCATTTTGTGAGTTCCTCAAATGTTTTCAATGTTTTGCCTTTTTTTCCAATAAGTCTTGCCCTTATCCTTTCCATATCTCTCTTATGCGTATAATCTTTTATGTTTATTACCTCAAGTATATAATCTTGCTCTTTAATTATCAGGACCACAGAAAACGGAAACCCAAAATCCAGTGCTTCAATGACTTTTTCTGCAGTATACTCGTCTTTAGGATTTCCATTGATGAAAACTTCTTTCCCTCTATTTGTAATTTTTACACTGAGGATTTTTTCCAGTTTTTTTCTGTTTTTTGTTATTCTTGGCAGTTTTTCTACAATTAGTTTCAGCATTTTTTAATCAATCAGTCAGGTGTTATAAGTTTTTGGATTTAGCCAGAATAAATTATTAAGAAAGTTGGGCAAAAGGCTCAAAGATAAGATTTAAAACTCAACCCCTTCGGTTTTTAGATATCCATTTCTTTTTAGCCATTCTACCTGATTTGTTCTGTATTTGAAAATAACATCTCCCTTTTCTTTATCAAGCTCCCAGAGTTCTATGATTACAACATCTCCTGGGCGAAGCCAGAGAGCTCTTCTGAGCCTGCCGGGAACTCTGCAGTTTCGCTTTTTTCCGTCAAAGCAGTTCACAAACATCTTGTTTCCTCCAAGCCTTTGTTCCACGATTCCCAGAACTTCGCCATTTCTTGGAAGTTTTACTCTGGTAATCTTTTCTTCAGTTCCCTGGTTTTTTCGCTTTTTTTTGTATCTGTTCATAAGAATACTACAAATAATTAGTTTATAAAATTTGATGATTATTAAAGGAGCACAAGTGCAAAAGGAATTTCTTTGACTTTATTTATCTCATCTTCAGAAATAATCCCTTCTTCAAGAGCAATAGACACAGAGTTTTTTCCAACAATATTGAAAGTGGCATCTTCTCCTGCCATCCTTTTAATTATCTTTTTGACATTGGTTTTATCAGATTTTTCTCCCTTGTAAAAGTTTTCTTTTACGTCAAGCTGTTTCACACCCCCTTCAAAAGGCTCCTCAAATTTTTTCCCAAGAAGCTCTTTGTCACAGATAGCTACAATGTCCCTATATGATTTAATTATATTTACAAACATCTTATTATAACTCTTTATTTACAAATATGAAAATCCCAAAAGTTTTTGCATTTATAATTAAAAAGATTTTTTAGCGCCTTCTTTTATCGCTTTTTCAGCATTTTCTTTAGATAACATAGCACTCATTCTTGTTCCACAAACAGAACAATTTCCTTTTGCCATGTATCCTCCTCTTTTGGTTTGCGCTATTTCAGGATTTGTCATTTCTCTCCCTTTTTCCCTGCACTTTACACAATATCCACTTACCATTTTTTTTAAAAGAATTTTGAGTTTTTAAGGCTTCTTGTTAGGATTTTTTATTTATTTTGAAATTGGATGTTTGGCTCCGCAAGCCAAGCAGTGGATAAAATTTATTCTGCCTTGTTTTATTATTTCTGTGTCTGGTTTTTTGCATTCCCTGCACAGGACAAATTCCTTAACATAATTCTCTACCTTCTGATTTATTTTTGTGCTTGGAACTTTTATATTCAAAACAAGCCTGTCACCTTCTCTTTGGCCTGAAGCTGCAAGTTCTTTTAGTATAAATTTTTGGAAATGTGCAGGGTCTCTCCTTAAATAAGAAGCTATTTGATAAAAATTTGTAAGGATTGTTTTTTTCCCTTCAAAATATCCCTCTATTTTTGGAATTTCAAATCTTTTGCCAGAGACACCTGTCTGTTTTACTTTCTTATATGCCTGTTCTAAAAGTTGTTCATATGTCATAGATTAACGAGAGAGGATTGGTTTTTAAGTCTTTAGAAAAGAACTTGGGAAAACTTTTTGATTGGAAGAATTTATAAGTATTTCATTACTAATTATGTTATGTCAGTAAAAAATGTAGTAATAGGTATTGCAATAGTTGTCCTGACTATTTTTGTTGTTATATATGGAATAGAAATGTTTTACGAAAGACCAGAATACAGTGATTTTTGTCCTGATGTTTATCAGATAAAAACTGAAACAGCATGTATAAATGCTGGCGGTGTCTGGTATGAGGGCAAATCAGGTGAATCAGAGATTGAACCAGTTGGATACTGTGACGCTGATAAAGATTGTTATGAAGAATATGATGACGCACAAGAAATATATTCAAGAAATATATTTTTAATTACACTTCCTTTGGGAATTGTTTTGATTATTGCTGGAATTGCTTTCTTTGGTCTTGAGACAGTTGGTGCTGGTTTGGCTGGAGGAGGAATTGGTGTTCTTTTATGGGGCGTTGGCGGTTATTGGAGGTACGGAAGTAATTTGTTGAAATTTCTTTTGTCTTTAGTTGGATTGATTGCGGTTATTTGGCTGGCATATTGGTTTAATAAAAAGAAAAAATAGTTTTTTAATATAAATTTGTTGATAAAAGGAAAGATAATCACCCTAAATATCTTATTTTACCAGGTCGTGGTTCAAAAGCAATTCCTTCTTCAAGAAGCTTCTGAATTTCCTGCTGAATTAGGGCAGGTGAAACTTCTACAAATTTTTGCGTGATATCTTCTGTTTCAATTCCTCCTTCACTTTCAGAGGATTTTATAAGTTCAAGGATTTTGTCTTTTATTGCCATAACCTGTTCTTTTTTAATTGATGATGCGTCAAATGTCAGAGCCTTTTCTTTTTCTGTTTCAAGCTTTCTCAAAAGAAGATATTTTGGGTTTGTTTCTTTGACAATTTCAGGAGAGATATATGTTTCATCATTCCAGTTTCTTAAGGTTCCGATTACAACTACTGTCTGTCCCTGGTAAAAGTCCTTGAATTTTTCATAATAATCTCCAAATACTTTCAGTCTTATCTGCCCTGAGCCATCATCAAGTGTGAAAAAAACATATTTCCTTGGTTTGTCTTCATTGCCAGACGCACCAGTTTCGCTTGCTCCTCTGCTTTCATACTTGTCAACTATGTTTCCTATGATATTTACCCTGACAATTTTTTTATTTCCAAGCTCAAGAAAAGAAAATCTTTCTGTGCCTGAAACAGAATTCATTACAGGCTTGCCTATCAGAATATTACCTATTCGCAACTTGTAAGCTGTGTTTCTTTTGAATTGTTGTTCCTGAACCATTTTAATGATTAAAATTTAAGTCTTGGCAATATATCCTTTTTTAGGTTTAAATATCACGCCGCTTATGTCAAGTTTTGTTATTGCTTCGTCGATTTCATCAGATGTTAATTTTCCTTCAAGTTCTTTTTCCAGTTCTTCAATCGGAATCATTTTTCCTAATTTGCTTTCCAGGTTTGTTATTGTATCTCTTACAAGGAAGACTTTGTTTCTCTGTGAGGCAGGCATTCCGCCAGTGCCACGGTCAATGTCAAAAGTTTTTGTTTCATAGTCATAGCCAACCTGTGTTAGATAATATTTCATTATTTCTATAGCTCTTCTTGAATCTTCTGCAGTTACGATTTTGCTAAGTCTCATTCTTGCAGAAGCTTCAGACATTCTAATTAAAGCCTGTAGTTGTCGTGCAGAGATTGGAATTGGTCTGATTGAGCCTTCTGAAGAGACAGGCATATTTCGCAGTTCAACATAAAATTTTTTGATTTCATTAACAGATTCATCACTTAAAGCAGGATTTATTCTTTGTTTTGTATAAGCCACATACTTTCTGAAAATTTCTCTTGGAATAAGCATCTCTTTTCCTGATTTTTGGTGTGCATAAAGAACATGGGATGCAATTAGTTCGTCTTTCTTTCTGTCAGGCAGGTCTCTTAATGGAAAAATAACATCAAACCTGTTTATCAGGGTTGGTGGCAGGTCAATTTGCTGGGCAATTGGCTGGTAAGGGTCAAATCTCCCGAACTTGGGGTTTGCAGCTGCCAACACAGATGTTTCTGCCCTAAGAGTTGCCTGAACACTTGCTTTGCTGATTGTTATTGTCTGCTGCTCCATTGCTTCGTGCATTGCGCTTCTGTCTTGAGGATCCATTTTTTCAAGCTCGTCTATACAGATAAGGCCTTTATTCGCAAGAACCATGGCTCCTGCTTCCAGAGACCAGCCACGCAGGTATTCATCACGAACAACTGTTGCTGTCAGTCCTGCGCCTGTTGCGCTTTTTCCTACTACATATCTTCCTTTTGGGGAAAGACCTGCCATAAAATTAAGAGTTGCTGATTTTGCAACACCAGGGTCTCCTATAAGAAGTATATGCAAATCCCCCCTGCTTCTTTGCCCGTCAGCGTGGATTTTTTTAACTCCGCCAAACAGCTGCAGCACAAGAGTTTGTTTTATTTCTTTATAACCCCATACACTTGGAATAATGCTTTTTGTAAGTTTTTCAAAAATTTTTGGATCCTGCGACAGCTCAATAATTTGTTTTTCATCTTCTTCATTAATATCAAGCTCTTCAAAAGTTTCTTCCATAGGGATTATGTTATTGACTTCAAGAGCAAGCTCAAATCTTGTGGAAAGTCCTCCTGAATTAAGTGGAACAGGAACTTCTTTTAGAACTCCTATGATTTTAACCCTGCTTCCAGGGGTTGTTTTTTCTTCCATTTTCGGCTCAACAAGGTCTTCTTTAAGGAAGGCATTCATTCTTTTTGGTTGTTCACCGCCTGTTAAGGATTCTGGAGATTCTTCAACAACAAGTCTCTGGGTATCAACCATCTCTTTTCCTATAAGTTTGAATCCCCCGCGTCTGCCACAAGAGCATCTCGCTGGCTCTCTGAATTTTTTTTCCATTTGGAGAACAGAGATAACTGTGCCGCATGAAGGACACTCAAATTTTGCATTTACAACCTGAGGTCTTACATCACTTGCCTGGCGAACAATGCCCTCAACAACAAGCATTTCATTGAGATGCTTTGAACGGATATTTCTTATTTTTATTTCCTGGCTTTTTGGGAAATTTATAAACCTGACAAGAACACCAGTTACAAGCCCTGTTTCTTCAAGAGCAAGTTCTACAATTCTGATGGTTTCTTCAGGGTTTGTTATAGATTCTTCTGCAAGCTTATTTGAGAATTCTGTAAGTTTTACAAAATCAATATATATTACATTTTTTCCTTTTCTGATAGATTCACCAATTTCTTTTTTATGAAAATCAAAGAAGTTCTTGGCTTCAATTATCAACTCATCGTTTTTTGTCTTTCCTGCCTTTCCGGATTGAATTTGCTCGTCCATATTCACGCAAAAAGGACTTTGTTTTTATACTTTATTGTAAACTATTGGGTAGCTTTAGAATTTAGATGATTTTTGGGAGAAAAATTATTTTGTAATTAAAATAAGCGGATTTTTATTTTTTGTAATTCTTCAGAACAGCCTTAACGTTTTTTAAGAGAAGATCCATGCTATATTCAAGCTGCTGCTTGTTTTTTGTCCCGGTGCATACAAGTTTTCCGTTGCTGAACAAAAGAAAAGTTGCGTTTGGCTCTATCAGCTTATAAACAAGTCCTGGAAACTGCTCTGGTTCGTATTCTGTGTTTTCCATTTCCAAAGCCAGAAAGTTCAGGTTAAGTTTTAGATTTATCATCCCAGAAGCTACTATGTTCTGGACAGTTATTTTTGGTTTTGTTGTTATTTTGACATTGATTTTTTTTAGCTGCTTTATGACTGCCTGAATTACTTTTTTTACCTGGGCTACTGATTTTGTCCCGGTGCATACAAGATTTCCAGAAGAAAAGACAAGGACAGCTGATTTTGGCTCCTTAATTCTAAGAACCAGACCGGGAAATGTTTCTGGATTGTATTCTGTGTTTGGCTGTGTTCTCGCCAGTTTTGTCAGAGGAATAAGCTTTTCAAGAGAGGTTGTTGCAACAATATTCTGGATTTTATAGTTGCTTGCCTGGTTTGCTGACTTTGTCATTTTATTATAAATTAAGAGAAAATTCCTTTATAAAGATTTATAAATGAAAATTCAGAAGGAGATATAAAAAGCAAGACTGGTTTAACAATTTTAAAAGTTTTCTTTTTCCATTACCCATATCTCCAATTTCTTTTTTGATTTTCATAGTCTTTTTTAAGTTCTTTAAGAGTGGTCGTGTCGCTTGGATTTTTGTCTGGCCTGAGAGTGGTGAATCTTGGGAATCTCAAGGCAAAGCCAGAGTTGTAATTTGGAGAGCGCTGAATCTCCTGGTATGTCACTGAAACTACAATTTTTGGCTTGATTTTAACTTTTTTCCCTTTTTCTTCAATGAAATATGGTTTAAGTTTTTCTGTCAATTCATTAAAAGAAATATTGATATCTGTTTTTTGTGTGGCTTTTTCCTTAATGCCGGTTCCCATTTTTCCTACCTCAAGGAATTTTTTGTTTTTAGAGTCATAGCATGAAAGAATAAAACTTGAGAGCCAGCCAAAACGCTTTCCTGTGCCGTATTCGCCGCCTGTAATAACCAGGTCAAGATCACGCTCTTCTGGCTTAACTTTTAACATGTGTCCAACTCTGCTGCCTGGCTGATAAATTGCTTTGAGATTCTTGAACATTACACCTTCCTGATTTTCTTTAAGAGACTTTTTGTAAAACTTTTCTGCTCTTTTTTCATCCGAGGTTATTATCTGTTTTGAGTAGATTATTTTGTAAGGATGATTTTTTATTATTTTTCTGAGGAGAGAGCTTCTTTTTCCAAACGGCTCATCAATCAAGGATTTTCCGTTGTAATAAAGAATATCAAAAACATTAATTTCAACAGGCAGTTCTTTTTGCATCTTTTCAATATCATATTTTCTTCTTATTCTCTGGCTGATTTCCTGGAACGGCCTGTACTCTCCTGTCTTTTTGTGGTAGCCAACAGCTTCAGAGTCAAGAATAAAAGATTTTCCTTTGATATATTCTTTTACATATTCAACAACTTCTGGAAACTGCCTGGTAACATTTTCAAGGCTCCTTGTGAAAAGTGAGATATCAGAACCTTTTTTGTGTATTAAAAGCCTGAAGCCATCGTATTTGTATTCAATTGCACACGGCTTTCCAACTGCCTTAAATGCTTCTTTAATTGTTTTTGCTTTCTGTGCGAGCATTACCTTTACCGGCTTTCCAACTTCTATGCTAACTTTATCAAAATCTTTTAGCTTTCCTTTTTTTGCAACGTCGAAAGTAACAGCAATATCATTAGAATTATTTATGGCAGACTGGATTGCCTTTCTTACCTCAATTTTTTTGTCACTATTAGGAAAAAATGCAGAAATCATTGCATCTCTTATGGTGCTTTCTTTTACTCCAATTCTCAAATCTCCGATTAATGTTCTTACGAGATATTTTGATTCCAGCGGGGAAGCAGAAGTTAATAATTCAGTGATTAATGATAATTTTTTTCCGACTGTTCCTTTCCCCTGAAGTTCAGGTAACTTTCTAAGGTTTTCAAGGACTTTTTCTGTTGTTATGACATGCCTGTGAAGTGTTGATTGTTTTTTCTTTTGTGTCAAAGCTTCAGAAACCTTTCCTAAATCCCCTATTTTTTTCCATTCTTGGATAACCTGACTTTTTTCTGTTCCAGTGGATTTTGTAATTGCTTTTATTGCCAATTGATTTGAAATTCCAATGCGGCGCTCATCATAATCAGGGTAAATCTCTCCAAGCAAAAGATAAAGAACATCTCTGTCTTTTTCGTTAAGCTGTTTCAGAAACTTTGAAAGTATCGAAATCTTCTCAAGTCTTTTTGTTGTGCTGGAAAGCTCTTCATAAAGCTCAGCAAGTTTTTGATATTTCATTTTTTCTTTTTTATTATCTTCCCGCCTGACTTGGCTTTTTTGGTTTTTTTAATCTGCAATTTTAGATCATAGATAGCTACAAGCACAAATACAATTTGTAGAATGATAAATATAATATCTTTAATGTGAATACTGTATGTTGCTAAAAACGCGCCGCCAAAAATATAGACTATATCTCTTATTTTCCTATTTTTGTTTTTTATTAAAACACCGATTATAATTAAAATTAATCCGATTGCTCCAATTATAGTATATATTGATTCCATCTCTTTTTTGTAAATTTTTTAAGAAAAAGAAGTTTTTAAGTTTATTCTGTTAATTCTTTAACTTCTTTTTTTCCTTCTTCAAGTTCTTTAACTTGTTCTTTGTCTAATTCAAGAAGCAGTGCCTGGAATTCTCCGACATGGGTTTTTTCTTCTTTTGCTATATCCAGAAGAGCAGCTTTGATTTTCTTACTTTTTGTCTTTGCTGAAAGTTGCTCATAAAGATTTACAGCGTCAAGTTCTGCAATCATTCCAAGTCTAAGAATTTCTTTATCAATCTCTTTTTCAGGGATTTTGTCCAAGTCAATTGGTGAGCTTGAAAGCATTATGAAAAAAAGGAAAATAGGTTTTTATAAGTTTTGTTATTATTTTCCCAACCTCCCTCTTGCTCTCAGGCTTGGTCTGGTCTTTATTTCGCGGCTTTTGCTTCTTAGCCCACGAGCTTTTTTTCCAGCACTGGTAAGTCCGCGCATTGGGCGCTTTCTGTTTTCTTTCTTTGTTATCCAATTTATTGTTTTGTCGTTTTTTATTTCAGGCCTTTCAGGGTCTACAAGAATTACTTCATAAAAATAATGTTTTCCGTCCTTGCCAATCAGATATGAATTTAAAACTTCAAGATTTTTGAATTTTCTTGCTGTTCTCTGCTCTGCAATCCATTTGTAGTTCATCCTTAGTGTTTTTCTCGTGTGCAGCCTTTTGCTCCTGCGTCCTTTGTTTGGTCTTGACCTTTTATGACCGCCTCTTAAAATCCTGATACGGGCAACAACAAAACCTTTTTTGTCTTTATAACCTAAAGCTCTTGCTCTGTCAAGTCTTAATGGTTTGTCAACTTTCACAACTGCCTGACTTTTTCTCCAATCAATCATCCTTTTTCTGAGTATTTCCCTGCTTGGCTTTTTCCAGGCTTGTTTTATGTAATGATACATTCCGCGTGTCATGTTTTATTGAGAAAAAATTGGTTTTTAAAACTTGTTAAAAAATGAGCCCGCTCGGATTTGAACCGAGGACCCCTACCTGTCTGAAATCGAAGATTTTGGAACACCCCAAAAATCCCTGATTTTTGATGTTATCAGAGTAGTGCTCTAACCAGGCTGAGCTACGGGCTCATTAAAATCTGAAAGAAGAAATGTATTTATAAGTTTTGTTAGTTCTTATTTAATAACTCCATTTTTTTTCTTTTTCAATCTTCGGATGCTGCTGTCCTTTTTTTAATCTTTCTTTTAAAATTATTAATTCTTTTTCTTTTTCTTTTTGGTATATTTTATGGTTATTTTTTGCATTTTCAATTAATTTTGCAGTATACTCTCCTCCTAAAAAGTGGGGCAAGATTACATAATCTGCTCCTGCGTCGTATAACTCAAGAGCATCTTCAATTTGTCTTGCTGTCAAAAGAACAACTGGCTTGGATTTGCTTCTTTCTAAAACATCTAAAATTAATTGATTTGTTTCTTTTTCAGGAACTGTGGAAACAATTAGAGAAGCTTTATCCATTCTTAAATTTTCTAAAAATTCTGAATCATCAACATCACCATAAATTGCATCAATTCCTTCTTTTTGCAATTCTTTAACAACCTGGGGATTATAATCTACAATTAAAAAGTTCTTGGTTATTTTTGAAAAAGATTTTACTACTGAAAATCCAATTCTATTATAACCTAAAAGGATATAATTATAATTCTTTTTTGGGATCTCCTTTTCTTTAACTTTTTTCCTTTCAAAAAGTGTTAAAAATTTCCCTATCTTTTTGAAGATTGCGTCTGAATAAATAATTAAGTATGTTGAACCTGCGATAGTCAGTAATCCTATCATTGTAACAAAGGATAATATCTCTTGAGTCAAATGTCCGATTTTGACTCCAAGGGCAATCAAGATTAATGAGAATTCAGAGATTTGAGCAACAGTAAGCCCTGCCATGAAACCTGTTTTTTTGCTATACCCAAGCAACCCCATTAAAATCATGACTATCAAAGGATTTCCTATCAAGATAAAAAGAGAAAAGGTTACTGCTGGCAAAACTAAATAACTTATGTCTCCAAAAGCCATCTGGCTTCCCAAAATAATGAAAAAGGAAATTATAAAGAAATCTCTTAAAGGTTTTAACTTTGAGCTAATTTCAAAATTATAAGGAGATATCGAAAGCATAACTCCTGCGATTAATGCACCGACTTCAATTGAAAAACCTGCATAAAGAAAAAGAAGAGACAATCCCAAGCCCCATGAAATAGCAAAGACAAACAAGAATTCCTGCGATTTTGCGAAAAAATCACTTAATTTAGGAAGAATGTAATAACTGATTGGTATCAAAATAGCGACAAGAATAATTCCTTTTATAATAGTAGAAAATAAAATATCACCAGCTCCTGCCCCGCTCGCCAAAGATGAAACAACAATTAAAATCAAAATAGCTACTAAATCCTGGACTAATAAAAATCCTATTGAAATTTTTCCATAAAGTTTTTCTAAAGCATCTTTATCTGAAAGAAGTTTCATAATAATAATTGTAGAAGAAAAAGTTAGGGCTATTGCAATATATACAGAAGTTATTACTGAAAATCCCAACAATTTTCCTATGAAGTATCCGATTAAAGAAGTAAATAATATCTGCCCTAAGCCAGTAATCAAAGAAATTTTACCGACATGTTTTAAAACTTTAGGAGATAAATGCAATCCGACAATAAACAACAAAAAAGCAATCCCCATCTCTGAAAAAACATTTATTGTTTCATTGCTCTGAATTAAATTCAGGAAAAAAGGTCCGACTAAAATTCCTGATAAAATATATCCAATTATCAAAGGTTGTTTGAGCAATCTCATCACAATTGAAACACCTAAGACAACCAAGATTACAAATCCAAATTGTATAAATGGGCTAAACATTTCCTCTTAATCCTTATAATATCAGAAATTTATAATTTATAAGTTTATTGAAAAATCTAGAAAAAATTTATTCTTGCGTTTCTAATTCAAGAACAAGTTTTTCTTTTGATAAATTGTATTTTTTTATCGGCAGGTTTACAGAAATTATTTTGGAATAAACATATCTTTTATTTTTTTTGCCTTTCGGAGTTGCGAGTGCTTTTATTTCGATGCTGCTTTCGAGCTGGGTTATAGAGACATCTTTTATTGATTTTACCTCAGGCATTTTTATTTCATAAACAATTTTGTCTGAGAACCTTCTTATGTTTGTTTCAGGCTCTTTTTTTGGAAGCCCTGAAAATTTTTTAGAACTTATCTGAGGGAGATTTTTAATCTTCTTTATACTTTCTTCCGTCTTTTTTTCTCTTTCTTTAAATTTAGGGATGTTCCCAAAAGAAGTTACCTTTATTTTAGGCGGCTTGTCTCCAGATGTGTAGATACTTATTCCTATTCCCCCTTTTCTCTCTTTCATTGTTTTCTCTTTTTTCATATCTTCAAATTCACCTATTTGCTTGTTAAGATTTTTAAGAAGAGAATTAAACAGTGTGTTGAAGCCCATTGGAAGTTTTATCCCGTCGTGATTAAAGTCATCTTTACCCAGCAAGCCCCAGTCTTCGCTATCTTTCTCAAATAAATCTTTTAATTGAGCTCCGCAGTAAGGGCAAAAGTCGTAATCGTTATTTATTCTTTTTCCGCAATTTCTGCATCTTTTCTTCTTGAACATAATTAGGGAAGCAGGTTCTTGTTTAAATAATTTTCTGAGATTTTTGGCGTGGTTAGTTTAAGTGCAGCTTGCGGGAATTGAACCCGCGTTCCGAGATTGGGAATCTCGTGTTCTTCCACTAAACTAAAGCTGCTTCTTCATTTTTCGTTTTAAAGTTTAGTTAAGTTTTTATATTTACTTCTTGTAAAGAGAATATGGCAGGAAAAAAAAAGAAATTTTATGTTACGACACCGATATATTATGTGAATGATGTTCCCCATGTTGGAACTGCTTACTGTATAGTTTCTTCAGATATAATCTCGAGGTGGCATCGTTTGCTCGGGGAGGATGTTTTCTTTTTAACAGGATTGGATGAAAATTCTGTTAAAACATATAAAGCTGCTCAAAAGTTGGGAAAAGGAACAAGAACAGATATCCAAAAATATACGGACGACATGGCAAAAAAATGGCGGGAAGTTTGGGAAAAACTTAGAATAGAATATAACGGATTTATCAGAACGAGTGAAGCAAGACATAAAAAAGTTGTTTTGCAGTTTTTTAATGAAGTTAATAAGAAAGGAGATATCTACAAAGGGAAATATAAGGGATTGTATTGTGAAGGGTGCGAGGCTTTTATTACTGAAAAAGAATTAGTAAATGGGTTGTGTCCATTCCACAAAACTAAACCTGTAAAATTAGAAGAGGAAAATTATTTTTTCAAGCTTAAAAAATATCAGAATCAAGTTTTGAAATATATAGAAAAAAATAAAGATTTTATTAAACCTGAGAGCAAGAGAAAAGAAATTATTTCTTTTTTGAAATCAGGACTTAAAGATATCAGCATATCCAGGCCAGATTATGGGTGGGGGATTAATTTGCCTGTAGATAAAAATCAGGTTTTTTGGGTCTGGTTTGATGCTTTGCTTAATTATATTTCAGGAAGCAAGAGCTGGCCAGCAGATTTGCATATTATCGGCAAAGATATTCTTAGATTTCATGCTGTGATATGGCCTGCTATGTTGCTCTCAGCAGGATATGAATTACCTAAAAAAATATTTGCACACGGGTTTTTAACTATAAACAGGCAGAAAATTTCAAAATCTCTGGGAAATGCTATTTCTCCTGTTTATCTTGTTGAGAGATATGGTTTAGATGCACTAAGGTATTTTTTTGCAAGGGAAATACCTTTCGGCGAGGACGGAGATTTTTCTGAAAAAGTCCTGGTTGAACGGTACAATAATGAGCTGGCAAATAAATTTGGAAATCTTGTCAGCAGAGTTACTGGATTGGCTGAAAAAACTGGCCTGGAGAAAACAGAGAATAAATTAATTAAGAAGCTAAAATTGAAAGAGATAGAAAAAAATTTTGAAAACTACAAGTTTGACAAAGCCCTGAATGAGATTTTTGCTTTTATTGACATTTGTAATGAATATGTTCAGAGCCAGAAAATCTGGGAGGCTGAGGAGACAAAGGCAAGAAAACAACTTTATGAATTGTTGGATTGTGTTAAAGCAATTGCAATTTTGCTCTGGCCAGTCATTCCCTCTGCGTCTGAAAAAATTGCAAAAAACCTTGGCTTTAAAATCAGCCTAAAAAATCTAAAAAAACCGTTAAATCTCAAGGAAGTAAGGAAAAGTGAAGTTTTATTTGTGAAGATTAAATTATAAAAATATTTAAATACCTCTTTTGTTTAATCTAAATAAGAAAAGAGGAAAAATGAAAAAAAGCAAACAAAAAAGAGTTGATTCATTAAGCAAGAAAATTTCAAACAGGCTTTCTTATACTATTATTGCTTTTGTCGGCTTGATGCTTGTAGGAGTTTTTGTTTTTGCAGTAGTTCCTAACCCAGGTCATGGTTATCGTGATTTAGACTTATATCCAATAATTATTAAGGACTCTACCCACCTTTTTAATGTTGAAATTGATGGTGGGCTTGAAACCGAAATTTTTAAAGCCGCAGCGTACTGCATTGTTGATGATTGTATTACTTCTTGGCCGTCTGGAGGAGGCGGTTCGCAGACTTTAGCTGAAGTATTGGATCAGGGAAATATAGCTAGTACGCTCATTAATATGAATAATAGGGATATTTCAAATGTTGGTACTCTTAATGTTAATAACGGAATAACTGCAGATGATAACACTGTGGAAATAGGGGGAAGCAATAGCTTAAGTATTGGTGGTGGAGATCTTAATGTTGCCGGTACTGGTAGATTTGGTTATGGAAATGTTGTTATAAGTTCAGATATTGATTTGACTGACGGAACTCTCAAGGATGCTAATACTGTGCAGACTAATATACTGGAGGACCCAGAAGATGGAACATTGACTGTTAATGATGATTTAGAGGTGAAGGGGAGACTTACAGGAAGTATATACAAAGGTGAAGCGATATTTCATTGTAATTCCGGATGGCAAGAGGCATCAACACAAGTTGGTACTAGTACTAATTGTATAGCTTTTGTGATGCAAATCCAGGGAGAATCAGCAGAATTTGAGAAAGTATACTGTGATTTTGATAGTCATAATTTGAATGCTCTCTGTTATGAACGTGGTTGTGACGATACTATTACCTGTAGATGTGGATATATCTGTGGTATAAAATAAAATTAATATTACAAACAAAAAAAGAATTTTAATTCTTGGTCGCCATTATAATTATTGTTAAGTTAATCAAGCCCTCATTCCAATTTTTCTCAAAAGCCTCTCAAGGATTTTTTCCCTGTCTTTGTTAGAATCATAAGACACGTTAAGAATTTTAGCAGCGATTTCTTTGTATGCTCTGGCAGCTTTGCTTTTTGGGTATATATGGACTACAGGGTTTTTGATGCTTATTGATTTTCTTACATAATCGTCTTCTGGAATCATTCCAAGAATAGGTATTTCAAGCATTTCTTTTACAACTTCAGGAGAGAGCTCTATAGTGTCTTTTTTCACCCGCGTCACAATAATTCCCTTAACTGGCTTTTTCAGCTGCTCTGCAATTTTTACTGCTTTTAAGGCATCTGTGATTGCAGGCATTTCAGGATTTGTGACAATGATTAGTTCATCTGCAGTTTCAATAGCGCACGAAGCCTCGTTCCCGAGACCAGCAGCACAATCAACAATGACATGCTTTGAAATTTTTTTAAAACGATTTTTGAAATTTTTCAGTTTTTCTGGTTTGGTTCTTTTTAATTCTTTTACTGATATGGAAGACGGCATAATTTTAATCCCGGACTCGTGTTCATATACAGCTTCAAAAGGCTCTGCTTTACCTCTTAAAACATGATTCAGGTTTATAGGAACCTCTGGAGCATTTAAGTGAATGCCCACGTTCGGCGTTGATAAGTTTCCGTCAATAACTAACACATCTTTTCCAAAGTATTTCATAGCAACTGCAAGGTTTATTGCTGTTGTTGTTTTTCCAACCCCTCCTTTTCCAGATGCAATAACAATTATTTTTGTCATTTTTGGTATTTCTCTCTGTTTTTAATACAGATAATCTAACTCTCTGCTTTAAATTTTTAACGATTAATCTAAACTTCGGCGTGTTTTTCTGAATTCCCGAACTCTATGATTAGAAGTTTTTCTTCTAAGCTTTTTTTGATAAAAGAAATTGCTTAGTTATACTTATAAACTTTTCTAGATTTTCAGCGTAGATTTTCAGCTCTTCAAGATTCACGTTTATTTCCTCTCCTTTATAAAACAACCTTAAAGTTACATTTTTTCTGAATTCCCCTATCCTTTCTTTTCGCAATTCTTCTACTTTTCTGAACATCTCATACATTTCAATCACTTTAAGAACGTCTTTGTTCTTTTTGAAAATCTTTTTCATAGTTTCTATTTTTCCGACAGGGTTTTCAGGTATTTTCGAAATCTTTTTTTTCTTTTTTGCAGTTTTTAGAATTTCATTAATGCTGGTTTCAATCATCTTTCGCCATCTGAGAAGAAGATTGAGAATAACGTCGCAGGTTTTTGTATACTTAAGGCTAACATAAAGAAGATGGTCTGCACTTATTTTTTCCTGAATTATCTCTTCCATAAAATAAAATTTCCCCTTTTTTCTCCTAGCATGACCTACAACTGGACTTTTTCTGTAGTTTTTTTGTAACTCTTCATAAGTTAGAAGTATATTTTAATAAGATAACTGACTTTTTATATTTTTCTCAATTTTGTGTTTTTATGCTTTTGTATATTAAAAGTTTTTATTGAAATTTTCTTTTGTTTTTCTCAAAATATTTTTTGCAAGTATCAGGAATTCCTTTGCTTTTTCAGCTGTCAGTGTTTTTGGTTTCAGGCTGTTTGAGAGAATCACAACTTTGTCATCTTTTATGAATTCAAAAGGGCTTTCTTTGTGTTTTTCTACAAAATCAAACAATTCAAAAATTAGTTTTATTTCTTCATTTGTTATTTTATACCTAGGAGCGCATTTTTCGGTAAATGTCCTGAAGTTTGATTTTGGGTCTTTGTAAAGGCTTATTCTTTTGTAAATATACTCACGCTGGAGAATTGAAGTAATACAGGCTGTTATCGCGTCTTTTATTTCCTGAATAATCTTGATAAGAAGTCTTTTGTCTTTAATTAATGGGAAAGTTATGTAAACCAGATGGTCAGCAGAATATATGATTTTTTCAGCTGCAGCCAGGTTTTCAAGGAATTTTTCCATATTTACTTTAGGCAGATTGAATTAAAATAATTGTTGGTGCTGGGAGGATAGAATAAAAATAATTTCAGAATCTTACTTAAGAATTACTGCTTAATTTCAAAATCGCCTCTGCCAGGTCTCCTTTTGATTCTTCAAGAGCTTTCTTTGCCTCTTTCTCACTGACATTTGCTTTTTCCATTATTGTCTTGATATCTTTTTGTGTTATCTCTGGTTCTGCGCTTTCTTCTTTTAATTCTCCTGAGACCTGGAAGTTTTCCTGGCCTTGCATTGAAATTTTTGTTACAGAAGGGTTTTCAACGACGATTTTTCCGCCGTCATTTTTCTCAATTGTAACGCGGGAAGCAGAAATCTCTTCCTGTTCCATGCCAAGCTGCTTAATCATCGCCTGCATTTTTTTTGGGTTTAACCCGCCTAATCCTGGAAACATCTTACTTTTTTGCTGATTTGATTATAAACTTATCTATTAAAAAGTTAGTAAATAAACTCCAATAAAATTCTAAAAGCCATCACCGCAATTATAAATGCGATTACGTGGACTGGCTTTAGTGTTATTTTGCTTTTGTATTCTTCACTGAATCTCATTAAGCCGCCGAATCCTGCCGGCATTTGTATTCTTTGGTCTGCCATTATCTTATAGTCAGTAAAATTCAAAGAGTTTTTAAAAGTTATTGTGCTACTGATATTTATGAAGCATTACGATATACAAAAAACAGAAGAGAAAATAAGAAAGTTCTGGGAAAAGCAGAAAATCTACAAATTTGACTTTAAAAAAAAAGGGAAATGTTATAGCATAGATACTCCTCCGCCGACTGTTTCAGGAGATATGCATATGGGGCATGCCTTTTCTTATTCTCAGCAGGATTTTATAGCAAGATACCGAAGAATGAAAGAAGGAGTTTTTTATCCGTTTGGAACAGATGATAATGGTTTGCCTACTGAAAAACTTGTAGAGAAATTGAATAATGTGAAAAGCAAGGAAATGTCAAGAAAAGATTTTATTGACTTGTGCTTAAGGACTCTTATAAAAATCACTCCTGAATTTGTTCAGGACTGGAAAAATCTTGGAATAAGCTCTGATTATGATATATCTTATTCTACAATAGACAAGAACTCCCAGAAAATATCCCAGAAATCTTTTATTGAGCTGTTTAAGGCAGGAAGAATTTATAAAAAAGGGTTTCCGACAATCTGGTGTCCTGAGTGCCAGACAGCAATTGCCCAGGCAGAATTGGAAGATAAAGAGCTCCCAAGCCAGTTTTCTACAATTAAATTTGAATGTGAAGGTGAGGTTTTGCCTATTGCGACAACAAGGCCTGAATTAATTCCTGCATGTGTTGCGATTTTTGTTAATCCTGATGATAGAAAACATAATCTTTTGACTGGAAAAAAAGCAAAGGTTCCTTTATTTGATTATGAAGTTCCAATAATAGCAGATAAATCTGCAGACATTGAAAAAGGGACAGGGATTATGATGGTTTGCTCTTACGGAGACAAATTTGATGTTGATGCAATAAACCGGTATAAGCTTGAGCCAAAAATCATCTTTAATTATGACGGAACTTTAAAGATTGAGAAGTATAAGGGGATGAAGATTAAGGAAGCTAGGAAAAAAATTCTTGAGGATTTGAAGAAAGAAGGGTTGGTGTTGGATTCAAAGTCTATTTCTCATATTGTTAATGTCCACGATAGGTGCGGAACAGAAATTGAATTTCTTCCTACAGACCAGTGGTTTATAAAAATACTTAATAAGAAAAAAGAGCTTTTAGCACAAGGAAAAAAAATTAAGTGGTATCCAAAACACATGTGTAAGCGTTATGAAAATTGGGTTCGGGGTTTGGAGTGGGATTGGAGTATTTCCCGGGATAGGCACTTTGGAATCCCTATTCCTGTTTGGGAATGTGTTGATTGCGGGCAGATAATTCTCCCTGAAATTAAAGAGCTTCCGGTTGATCCTTTAGAGACAAAAAAGAAATGCCCTAAATGCGAAAAATTTGCAGAGCCAGAAACCCGGGTTTTGGATACCTGGGCAACATCCTCTTTAACCCCTCAAATTACTTCTTCTTTAATAGGAAATAAGATAAAAATTCCTTATTCACTGCGTCCGCAGGGGCATGATATAATAAGGACATGGGCATTTTATACCATAGTAAAATCTTATTTTTCTGAAAAGAAAATTCCCTGGAATGATATAATGGTTTCAGGATTTGTTACTCTCGGCGGGCAGAAAATGTCAAAATCCAAAGGAATTGTTATTAATCCAAAAGAAATTATGAAAAAATATGGTGCAGATGCAATGAGGTTTTGGGCTGCGGGTTCAAGGCTTGGAGAAGATATGGATTATCAGGAAAAAGAATTAATTGCCGGAAAGAGATTTATTAATAAGCTTTTTAATGCATCTAAATTTGTTTTTGCGGCAGTTGGAAAAAATAAGCCGAAGAAACCGAAGAAACTTGAACCTTTAGATGAATTGTTCTTGAAAGTATTAAATAATTATATATTTACAGTTACTTCCCATTTTGAAGAATATGAATATTCAAGAGCTAAATTTAATGTAGATAAATTTTTCTGGAAGGACTTTTGTGATAACTATTTAGAGATTGTTAAAAAAAGAATTTATCAGGGAAAAGGAAATAAAAAATTATCCGCGCAATACACTTTGTATAATTCTTTCCTCGCAATTTTGAAAATGATTGCTCCAATTATGCCTTTTATCACTGAAGAAATTTATCAAGAATATTTCAAAAAATTTGAAAGAAAGAAAAGTGTACATCTAACTTCTTGGCCAGAACATACGAGAACAAAAAAAGATAAAGGAGATTGGGATATCATTATTAAAAATCTCTCATTGGATAGACAGGCAAAAACTGAAAAACAAATTCAATTAAGTCTCACAAGTGGGGCGGTAACCTTACCCACAGGAGAATACCAAATTATTAAAAATTATGAAGAAGATTTTCTAAATGTTTCGGGGGGAGCTTATATTAGAGCAGGAAAAGAATTTAAAGTAGAGTTTCCGAGTGCAGGCACAGAGCCTATTTTAGATAAAAAGAAAAAGAAAACAAAATGGCAGAAATGACAAAGCAGGAAATGGCAGAAATTATTGAAGAGCTTGAGGAGAAGAGAGCCAGAGCTACAGAGCTTATAACAGTTTATATTCCTGCAGGACAGAATCTTTACACAGTTATTGACCAGCTTGAGGCAGAAAAATCGACTGCAAAGAACATTAAGTCACCTTCAACAAGAAAAAATGTTGGCAGTGCTTTGGACAAGATAACCAGGGGGCTTAGAGAGTATAAAAAAACACCTGAAAAAGGGCTGGCAGTTTTTTGCGGCAATGTGTCAAAAGTTGAGGGACAGCAAGACCTGCAATTCTGGGCGGTTGAGCCTCTAGTACCTTTAAACACAAGAATGTACCGGTGCGACAAGGAATTTATTCTTGACCCTTTGAAAGAGATGCTGGAAGTTGCAGAAGTTTTTGGCTTGCTTGTTATGGATAGAAAAGAAGCAACTATTGGTCTTCTTAAAGGAAAAAGTATAGAAGCTCTCCAGAAAATGACCTCAGGCGTCCCTTCAAAAGTCAGAGCTGGCGGGCAGAGTAGCCAAAGATTTCATAGAATTACTGAGGGGTTGACTAAGGAATTTTACAAGAGAATTGCTGACGAAATGAAAAAAATTTTTTTTGGTATGCCAAAACTTAAAGGGATTATTGTTGGCGGGCCAATACCCACAAAAGATGAATTTTTGGAAGGAGATTATCTTACAACACAGCTTCGTGAAAAGGTTATAGGGAAGATTGATGTTGGGGACAGTTCTGAATCAGGGCTCCGCGAACTTGTGGTAAAATCCCAGAATCTTTTGGCTAATCATGAAAGAACTCTTGAAAAAAAAGAAATTGAAAAATTCTTACAGAACCTGGGGGCAAATCCTGAAAAAACTCTTCTGGGAGAAAAAGATGTAAAAAAAGCCTTGGAGGTCGGTGCTGTTGATACTTTATTTTTATCAGAAAAACTCGGAAAATTGAAAATAAAAGAGCTGACAAGATTAGCTAACAATATAGGGTCTGAAGTAAAAGTAATATCAATTGAAATTACAGAAGGAGAACAATTTAACAATATGGGCGGGATTGGAGCAATACTGAGATTTGTGATTTAAGATTTAAAGTTTAAATCCTTCTAGTATGATGAAAGAGATTTGAATAAAATGAAAAGAAAGATAAACTGGGAAAAAGAAGATTTGAAAAAACTTGAGGCAATTTTTTTTATCTCCGGGAGATTTTTGGATATGAAGGAATTAGTTTCTCTTTCTGATTTAAATCCCTTAAAAATCCGCGAATTGATTGAAAAATTAAAAAAGAAATACGAGGCTTCTGATTCTGTAATCCAAATTGTTCAGAAAAAAGGAGAGGGGGGAGAAATGTGGAAAATGGATATACTCCAGGAATACATTTATCTTGTTAACAGACTTGCTTCTGGAAGCAGTGAGTTTTCAGTAGCAGAAAAGGAGACTCTTGCAATAATCGCATATAAACAGCTGATTAAGCAGTCAGTGGTTGTTAAAATCCGCGGTAATAAAGCATATGACCATATAAAGAAATTCGCAGAACTTGGATTGGTTAAAAAGAAAAAAATTGGTCGTACATGGGAGCTGAGCCTAAGCGATGAATTTTACAATTATTTCAACATATCTGAGGAGAAGGTAATGGAAAAATGAATTGGCTATCTGTAATCTATTTAATATACATGTTTATAGCAATTTACTTTTTTTCTTTATTCTTATTTATTTATCTTATTAACAGAAAAAAATTTTTTGTCTACAAAAAACCCCAAAGAAATTTCTCTCTTTCTGTAATCATCCCTGCCCATAACGAAGAAAAAGGAATAGAAGAGACAATTTTTTCAGTGTTAAAATCTGATTATAAAAATTTGAAAGAAATTCTGGTCATTAATGACGGCTCTACTGATAACACAAAAAGAATTGTGCAGGAAATCGCGAAAAAATATCCAAAAGTTAAGCTTATAAACAAAAAAAATACAGGAAAAGCAGATTCTATAAATTATGTATTAAAAAAAGTAGAGACTGATTTGGTAGCAATTATAGATGCTGATTCTTATATTCGCAAAAATGCTTTAAGAAATATGGTGGGTTATTTTGATAGTCCTGAAATAGGTTCTGTTACCGGGAGAATTTTGGTTAAGAATAATAAAAAACTTCTCGAAAGATTACAGGCAATAGAATATGCAATGATAATTTTCACAAGAAAGCTTCTTGAATTTGTTGAGGGCATATGGGTTACTCCTGGAGCTTTGAGTGTTTACAGAACAGGGGTATTAAAACAGGTCGGCGGGTTTGACCCTAAAAATATGACAGAGGACGTTGAAATAACATGGAGACTTATCAAAGCAGGTTACAGGATAAGAGTTGCTGTAAATGCAATAACTTACACTTCTGTTCCTGACACAAAAAAGGACTGGTGGAGACAGAGAATAAGATGGGATATAGGCGGAGTACAAACACTTCTTTCATACAGAAAACAGATATTTGAAAAAAGTCCGTTGGGGTATTTTATAATTCCTTTGTTTGCGACTTCAATGTTTTTAGGGCTTTTGGGCTTGAGCATATTTCTCTATTTGTGGATAAAAAGATTAATTTTAATGCACAGCTATACTTCTTACAGTGTTGCATCAAACATATCTCTCCTAACATCTAACAATCTATACGTTAATGTTACAACATTAAATTTCTTTGGAGCAATCGTTCTGATACTGGGATTATCTCTGACTTTATTCGGGTTAAATAAAATAAATCCGGGGGTTAGGAAAAACTTTATTAACCTTACAGCTTATTTTTTTGCATATTTAACTATACATCCTGTCATATTAGCGGTTTCAATGTATAAAATAATAAGAAAAGATATAAAATGGTAAAGCCAAAGCATGCGTTTGTGTTTGCTCTAATTTTTTCAATAGCTGTGTTTTCAATAGGGATTTTTATCGGTTTTTCCATAGAAAACGTCAGAAATAATTTTGCCTACCAAACCTATGTTAAATCTGAAACTAATCTGCTGGATGCAAGATTGCAGAATTACTTATTGTCTAATTTTCCGATTGAAAATTGCGATTTATCAATCCAAAAGAATATTGAATTCGGGGATAGAATTTACAAGGAAGCTGAGATGTTAGAGGAGTACGAAGAGGCAAATAAAATTTCTCAGGCAATTTTACTAGAACATAAAAAATTTGATTTGTTAAGAGCTTTGTTCTGGCTTAATAGTATTAAAATCAAAGAGAAGTGCAATTCTTCTATTGTTAATGTGGTTTATTTTTATGAGCTTAATGATATAAGTTTGGACAAAAGAGCAAAACAGAATGTGTTTTCTAATCTGCTTTATAAAATAAAGCAGGAATACGGGAGCAATATAATGCTCATACCTATTGCAGGAGATAACAACCTCACAAGTGTGGAGATGTTAATTCAGAATTATGATATAACCGAGCTTCCTACAGTTCTTGTCAATGAGAAAATAAAAATTTCAGAACCTGTTGGATTCGAAGAATTTAAAGAGATTATTAACAAGGAATTATCCAAAATAACAAATTAGATGAAGGGCTTTTAGTAGGAAATAAATCTATACCTTTTTCAATACAAATCTTAAAAAACACCTTTACATTTTATTCTTTATGGAATGCTTTATTTGCGGCGTGTCAGGGAAAAAAGCAAGGCTTTTTGAGGCTATTTCTTTTAAAGAAAAAGGAATTATAAAAATTTGTGAATCCTGTTCAAGAAGGGAAAATATATCAATTATCAGGAGACCAACAACATTCCAGCTCAAAGAATCTGAAAAATCTTCACAGCCTTCGAAAATTTATGATATGCTTGCGGCTGCCAGAAAAAATCAAGATGGTCTTAAAAAAATTGAGGCAAGAGAATTCCAAAAAAAGCAAGAAGATATTAACCTGAAAAAAATAGCTGATGAAAATTATGAAAAGTTTATACCTCTGGAAAAAAAACCGCGACCTGACCTTATTGATAATTTTCATTGGGTTATTATGAGGGCAAGAAGGCTGAAAAAGCTCACTCAGGAGCAGCTTGCCCGCGAGCTTTCTGAATCAGAAGTTGCAATAAAAATGGCAGAGCAGGGAATTTTGCCAGAAGATGATTACAGGCTTGTGAATAAGCTTGAAAGTTTCCTTGGGATAAATCTGAGAAAAGACACTGAAAAAAAACCTGATGAAATTATAGGGTCTGGGGGTGAGAAAATATATTCTAAGATTCCTGAAAAAACACCTGCAAGAGTAATAAAATTTGATCCTGTCATGGCAAAAAATATCACAATCGCTGATCTTAAAAGAATAAAAGAAGAGGCAAGTAGTAGGATAGAGCAAGGCAATTTTGAAGAAGCCGAGGATTTTAATGAAGATGATGTTGGTGAAGAGAAAGAAAGCGAAAAATGAGAGATTAAGAAGTTAGTTCTTGATTTTATTAAATTTTCTTTACTATGAAAATTTATAAATACTCTCTTCATTTATTATAAGAGAATAAGGATGATAAAAAAGAGAGATTTAAAGGATAAGAAAGGTGTATCGGCTATTGTGGCTACACTAATAATTGTTCTGTTAGTTATAGTATCAGCAGGAATTATATGGGTTGTGATAAGAAACATAGTCCAAGGCGGAGCTGAACAAGTTGAGTTTGGGCAAAAATGCCTTGAAGTTAATATAAATATTCAGAGTGTTATTGAAGACTCTGAAGGGGGTTATTCTGTTCGTCTTAGAAGAGATTCTGGCGGGAGAGAGATAGGAGGAATTAAAATTGTTCTACTTAATGAAACAGATTCAAGCAGTGTCCAAAACGGTTTTGAAGGATTAAATCAACTTACTACAAAAACAGAAACATTTTCTGGACCAGCTAATGCAAATAAATTAGAATATACATCTTATTTTATTGACAATTCTGGAAATGAACAAGTCTGTTCACAGACAGGTACATATACAATAAAAAAATCTAGTGCTACAGGGTCAGAAGAACCTCCAGAAGAGCCTTATTGTGGTGACGGAGATGTTGATACTGGAGAAGAATGTGACGATGGAAACACTGAAGATGGAGATGGATGCTCTTCTGAGTGTTTGATTGAAGAAGGTTGTCAGGACATTACAATTTATTGTTATAGAGAATCTGATTGGTATGTTTCTAGTAAGGATGCAGGAGATAATAAATGTGAGGAGAATCAACAAGATACTCATTGGTGTAGTAAATCTGAAATTCAGAACAATAATCCTGTAGCAGGAAGCGGTGACTGGGGGGATATAGGTCCTTTGACTTGTGGAACTCGGGTCCTTATTTATACCCCAGATGAAGATGGTTGCGGCGGAGGAATAAAGTGTTCAGTACCCAAGAGCCCTGTTTATGAATCCGATTGTAGCTGGGATGAGGTTTGTGAAAATTACTACTGCGGAGCCGAAGGAATATTATGCTGTCCTGATTAACTTAACAGAGAATCCAAACACAATCTTTTTAAACTATCTTCGAGAATTCATATTATGGAAATAAAAGTCTTGAAAAGTTCAAAGGATGAGGTTGAGATGCAGGTTGAAAATCTTACTATTGCAGAACTCCTGAGAGTTTATCTTAACAAGGATCCGGCAGTGACTTTTGCGGCTTGGAAGCGGGAACATCCTTCTGAAAAGCCAATAATAAAAATAAATGTAAAGGGAAAGACAATAAAAAAAGCTGTGAATGATGCTGTGGCTTCTGTTATAAAAGACCTTGAAAAAATTGAAAAAGATTTTTTGAAGATGAAGTAGAATTAGATTCTCTTAAATAGGCGTGCGGGAAATCACAATAATTCTTATTAACTTAATCTTACTTTTTTAATTATGCCTGATAAATTTGAAAAACATTCAAATTACAGAAAAATAGAAAAAATCTCTGCAGGAAGTTATGACCTGAACAAGTGGCTTTATGGGGGCTATGAGTCAGGAATTATAACAATGATTGCAGGACCACCAGCAAGCGGGAAGACTAATTTTGTCTTATTGGCTGCATGTAGTATAGCAAAAAAAGGAAGAAAAGTTATTTTTATAGACACAGAAGGCGGTTTCAGCGTTGAAAGAGTGAAGCAGGTTGTTGGAAGCGAAAACTTTGAAGAAATCTTAAAAAATATTTTTATTTTGAATCCAACCTGTTTTGAGGAGCAGAAAAAATTTTTTATGAATTTGCTTAAAAGAGTTAGAAAAGAAAATATCAGCTTAATTATTGTTGACGGGATGGCTATGCTTTACAGGCTTGAGCTTGGTGATGCGCAAAAATCAAAAGACGACAGTAAAGTCAAAGAAGTGAACAGGGAAGTTGCAAAGCAGATGAGAATTCTTTCTGAAATTTCAAGAAACCAGAATATTCCAGTTTTAATCACAAATCAGGTTTATCATGAATTTCTTTCTGAGGAAGAGTGGAAAAAAGGAGTTAAACCTGAGGCAAATATTGTTGGTGGAGATTTGTTCAAGTACTGGAGCAAAACAATCATTGAGTTGAAAAATGACCGTGGAAAAAGAAGAGCAGTTCTCCTTAAACACAGAAGCATGCCAAAAAAAGGGCTAAATTTTGAAATAGTAAATAAAGGAATATTTCGCAAGGGCTGGTTATAATGGAAGAAAACAGAAATTCAGAAACTCTGCAGTAATTCCTAAATAATATAAACTTTTATTTCTTTAGTTTCTTGTGGCATTCAAAAAAGATATAAGGTTTGAAGTTATAAAAAAAATTGCTGAAATTAATTTTAAGTATAAAAATCTTGACAAAATTGGCAAGGTTTCAGAATTAAATACAAACTCGCCACCGAGCGTTTTCATCGGCTCAAAGCTGAAATATCCCTTGGTGAATGTGGGGATTCTCAGCCCGCTGGAAAAAGATGAAAATGCATGGGTTTATGATTCTCCTGATTACTGGGCAAACCATAATTTTAGAATTAGAGATGTTCTTGGACTTAGGGAGAATCTTCTTAATTCCCGGTTTCAGACAAATGTCAAAAATGTTAGAAGGGACGGAAAAAACAATCAGAAATTTGTCCAGATTGCACAAGAACTTGCAATAGCTTCAAAGCCTGTTGATGTTGAAATAGAATTGCAAAAAAAGATAGGTCCTGGTCTGAGGAAAGACAGGATTTTGCTGCCACAAGGTATGAGGGCCCCATTAAAAAAAGCAAAAATTACAAGTAATGTAAAAGTTCACAGAAAGCTGGATAAGGTTATGAATGACGATATAAAAGCAGCTGAAGGAATTAATGAATTGTATAAAAGCAGATTTAATGAATACACCTTAAGTAAAATCCTCAGTGTTGGAGTTCTTGGATTGAAAAAAGACAAGAAACTTGTTCCTACACGGTGGTCTATAACAGCTATAGATGATATGATTGGAAAAAAACTCTTGGAAAAAGTTCGCAGCTACAAATGGACTGAAAATCACGGGTTATTTTTTGGAGAATTTATGGGAAATGCTTACCTGATAATGTTTTTTCCAAATGTATGGAGCTATGAGTTATTTGAGCTTTATCTTCCCGGTAGCTCGTGGAATCCTGGAAACGAAATTAAAGCTGCAACAGACTTTGAGTCTTTTTCAGGAAGAAAAACATATGCTTCAAACACTTCTGGAGGATATTATGCTTCAAGGCTTCCTGTGCTTGAATATCTTGAAAAAATAAAAAGACAAGCCTCGGTTCTTGCAATCAGAATTGAGCTTCCGAGCTATTGGGCATCTCTTGGAGTGTGGGTTGTCCGTGAATCAGTAAGAAAAGCACTAAAAAATAAAAAATTTGAATTTCCTGAGATTAATGAGATGACAGAAAGTGCGAAGAAGATTGGAATGATTAAGTTTGGATTTGACCCTGATAAAGTTTTGAAAAAAAGCAAACTTTTTGAGCAGATGAAGACACAGACTAATTTGGGTAAGTGGGTTTAGGGAATTTTAATTACCCTGACTTTCTTCTTCCCGCTTTTTCCTGTAAGCTTCAATCCTTTTTTTATTCGTCGGGCATTCGGGATTGAAGCAGAAAATCCACGGACGTCTGCCTTTTTTTATCAGCATGAGTTTCTGGAAACCGCAATACTCACAGATTTCGTCTGATTTTTTAATTAGTCCATTAGGGGGCAGGCTGTAAGTGTTCTTGCATTCAGGGTAAGAATTACATGAAACAAAATATCTTCTTGTTTTTTTGGAATAAGAAATCCTTAATTTTCCTTTCCTGCAAACAGGACAGAAAGTTTCAAGTTTGCTTTCTTCTCTCTGTTGTTTTATAAAAATCTGATTTGCCTGAGAAATTTCTTCTCCGATTTTTTCCTGCTTTTTTGTGAATTGCTTTATGATTTTTCTTATTGTCTTTTTCGCTTTGTTAATTATCTTTTCTTTTTTCTCTGTGTGACCTTTTTTTGAAGCAGAAATGGCCTCCATCTCCTTTTCAAAATCTTTAGTTAGTGATTCGTCAATAATTATTGGAGAGTGTTTTTCAAGAGTGTCTATCAGTGAAATTCCCAAAGGGGTTGCTTTTATGCTTTGCCCCTGAATATAACCTCTTTGATAAAGTGTTTCAAGAATCGCAGCACGGGTTGCCTTTGTTCCGAGATTCTTTTTTTCAAGAAGCGAGACAAGCGACGCAGGGGTGTATCTTTTTGGTGGTTGGGTTTCTTTTTCCTCTATCTTTAAATCAGAAACTTTAACAGCTCTGTTTAAATCAGGAATCTCCTTTTCTTTTATTTTAACAGGATAAATCTGCATCCATGATTTTTCTTTTATTGACAAGCCTTTTTTTGTAAAAGTCAGGTCCTCAATTTCAGCTTTGATTTTTTTATTCTCAACAACTGCATCGCTCATGAATAGGCTGAGAAAACGCCTTACTATAAGATCATAAATCCTTTTCTCATTTCCGGGTAAAGCCTGTATGTCCGTGCCTTTATTTTCTCCTGTTGGGTAAATCGCAGGGTGTGCGGGGTCTGTTTTTTTTCCTTCAACAGGTTTTTCCCGTGTTATAAGATTCCCAACATTGTATTTTTTTGCGAGTTTCTGGAGAGTCTCTTTGTAATTTATTGAGGAAGGGAGTTTTTGACTTGAGGTTCTTGGGTAAGATATAAGACCAGCAAGATAAAGATTCTGAGCTATTGCAAGTGTCTTTCCAGGGTTTATTCCAAAAAGCCTGTAAGATTCTGTCTGCAATGCTGTGAGATTGAAAGGAGGATTTGGCGGGAGAATCTTCTGAAATTTTTTGGTTTCTGCCTTGCCTGTTTTTCCGACAAGATTCTCAAACTTTTTTAATTCCTCTTTCCTGAAAATATCTTTGTTATGAATCAGTTCAATCTTAGGATTTTCTAAAGTAATAAATACCTGCCAATAGGGTTTTTGTTTGAATGCCTGAATTTCTTTTTCTTTCTTGACAATTATTTTTAGCGTTGGTCCCTGAACTCTTCCTATAGACATTACTTTGAATTTTCCGATGGATTTTAAGGAGTCCATTAGAGCCCTGGAAAGGTTGATTCCATAGAACCAGTCTAAAAAATGCCTGGTTTCGCCTGCAATTGCCTGCCCCCAGTTAATGCTTGTTTTTTTATTTTCATAGGACTGGTTGAGTTCTTTTTCTGTAAGTGATGAGAATTTCATTCTTCCTGCATCAGGCTGTGCCGCAATAAATCTCACCACATTTAACCCAATAACCTCTCCTTCAATATCGTAATCTGTGGCAACGGTCAGAACTCCTGCGTTCTTTACAAGTTTTGATAGAGCATTATAATATTTCTTGCTGAAGTCGTTTTTTCTTACATAAAAATTTGGAATCCAAACAAGGTCAAAAACAGGAATTTTTGAGCCAGAGTTTTTCTGTGCCAGTGTGAATAAATGACCTACCGCACATGCAACAATAATCTTTTCCCCTTTTCTGTCAACTTCATAATATGGAACTCTATTGATAGACTTTTTTGTTGATTTTCCCAGGGCAGAGGCAATTTTCCACGCAGCCTGCGGCTTTTCTGTAATAACAAGTTCATAACCGCTTTTTTTCAGCTTTATTTTTGGTATCTTGAACTCTTTAAATTTTAGATTGTTATCTTTCTTCCTTTTTCCTGACGCAGTTTTTTTTCTAGACTTTTTTCTTTCAGTTGTTTGTCCAATTTTTTTACCTTTTTTTTCAATTTTTATCAAAGAACTGATGTCTAGGGACTTGTATGGTTTAGATATAGCATACTTAATATCTTCTGGATTTACAGGAAAAAAACTTTCTGCAAGTTTTTCTTCCCGTGACTTTTGCTGTTTTTTGGGCATTTTAATCTTAAAGATTATTCAAGGACTCTTTATATTTTTAATGATGTTTATAGTTTAAGTATTTTTTAAAAAAAGAACTAAAAACAGCCCTCTCTCTAAATTAGGTAATCCAAAAACTCAAAAATTTTAAATTTATGAACTCTCCAAATTCTGTTACCATTTTAGAATTAAAAATAACAACATTTAAAAACACCTATTGAATATATCTTTTGTAACATGAGTGTTTTAGCATATTTAAGGCTAAACCCCTTATAGGAACATATAATTAAAAAACCTTGAGAAAATTCACTAAAATTCAAAAATTAAAATGAAAGACAACTTTGACATCTTTTTTCGGAGAAAACCTGCTTTGATGCTGGTCTCTTTGAAAAAGAATACGCGAATGAGGTATGGTAGTATATTGGCTAAGGAAGTTGACTGCACTTACAGCCATGCAGTAAAAATTCTGCAGACTCTTGAAGTGTTGAAGCTGGTTAGTTTTGAAAAAAAGGGGCGTATAAAAATAATAAAACTGACCAAGAAAGGAAGAGAAGTCGCAGACGCTATTGAAAATATTCAGGGACTTATAAAATAATTCTAAACTACTGCCCCGAAGTGTTTTTGTTTTGATTAGTTGGGGATGTCTAACCGGATTTTTAGAGTTGAGGGATGTTACTTTTCTTAAGAGATGACAGATTAGAAACCTTTATAAATCTCAGATTTCTGAGGAAATTATGGAGATAATAATTGACATAAAGTCAAGAGGAATTGAATCAGCTAGAACTGTTTGTGCTCCCCTTGATAAGGAGCTTAGTGCTTTAACAGAAAAAGGTTATGGAATTATTTCTTTGCCGCAAAATTCAAAATTAAGAATTCAGGAAGGATATAGTTCTGACATCTCACAAACAGGAAATTGGATAAGTGAAGGAGTTCTTTACTTCCAAAAAGGAAAGCCTAATAAGATAGTGAGGAATTCACCAACTCTTGAATCAGTAATAAAAGCAACAAAAGTTAATAGGAGATGGAGGGAATTCTATCCCATGCTCGATGAAATAGAGAAAGCACTTGTAGATTCAATAGATTTTCCAGAAGATCAATATACTTCTATTCCAACAAATAGATTTGGAGATGGAGATTTTAAGATTGGGAATTATAAGGCAGGAAATTTAACAATTTGGGCTTTTGGTGGGGAAAAAGAAGCAAAAGCTTATGGAGAATTCTTGAGGAGATCAGGAATAAAGGAAATGCAGGTTCATGCAGTTAATAAGGATGATGTTAATAAAAAAAACAAACCTTTTGTAAGGCAGTTATATTTTAGGGGTCTTGGTACTGATTCTACTTTAAGTGGTGATTGGTCACTTGGTCCTCAAGATAATGAATTGCGTGGGATAAAGATTAGTGATGAAGGCATCGTGCTAAAAATCGAGGATGAGGAAGCATATAGTCCAAAAGAGATATCCAAAGCCTTAACTAAGTTAGGATTTTCTGGATTAGACAAAATACTTTTGGAAAAGCTTAGACAATAGTTCTTCAGAAAACTTTATAACTTATTTCTTCTTAAAATTAATAATTAAAAAGAGGTTAAGATGGCATCTGTAAAACAAAAAAGAGCTGCTAGGAGAAATATAAAAAAGGCCCAATCAAGGTGGAGGTCTATGTCCCGTCAACAGCACGCCAAAGCTCAGCCGCAGGGTCGTGCAAGGAAAAAGCCTGGAACAGGGGGAAAAGGAAAGTATTATAGAGTTGTTGTAAGACCAAAGTCAGAGTTTTCAAGCTTCAGGCTGCATGATGTTGGGAGGAAAGGACATATTCAAAGGCTCGCAGGAAAAAGAAAAACAGGAAGCTGGGATACGCAGGCATGGCTTATTGCTAAAACTGATGCATGTGTCTCCGGAGGAATCTTAGTTGGAAAAACTGCTGAATCAAAAAAAGTTATTTCCCGATTAAGTGCAAAACCAAGAAAAGTTAAGGGAGATGTTTTTAAGGCAAAGCCAAGAAGAAATGTTCCTGAAAAAGCAAAGCCAACAGTTAAGATGAGAAAGGCTCAGAGAAGAAACATAAAAAAGGCGCAGGCAGCAAGAAGAAAAAAGAAAAGATAATTATTTTCACCCGCTACTCTCGTGATTGGTACAAAGGTTAATCTTAAGAACTATTGCGGATTTGTACTAGTTTAAATAAATTTAGAGCTGAACGAGGTGAGGTGAGCAACTAAGCGAGGCTAAGCCGAGCTTTTGTTAAATTCAAATAAAATGGTTTTGCAATACAAAAAGAAAGGGGAAACCAGGTGGAAAAAATATCCTGGAAAAGATAAAATTAAAGGTTCTGTTAGGGATTATGATTTTAGGTTGCTGAATGAATCCAAGACAAAAGTTCTTGTTGAAAAAGGTTCTTATGATAAAGTTATGAAGCGGTTTCGTCAGATTGAGTTCTTTAAACATAAAAGGTAATTATCAATTGCTGGAATAAGTTTTTCCTTTAGTCTTTATTATACATTTCTGTTTTGCTCCAGGCTTCGCGATTATTTTTGCTTCATCAATAATTTCTTTTGGGATATTCTCTTTTTCTAAGACTTCTTCAAACCATTTAAAAACAATATTAAAATGTTTTTCTATATCATCTCCTTTTGGGTCTGGTTTTATCTTTCTTGTTAAAAGATTGGCTTCAATTTCATAAGGAATTAACAATCCGCTTTTAAGAGGATCTCTCCAATCTATCTCAATAGCATTATTAGCTATTCCTTTTAATTTTCTTATTTTAAAGCCAATATTCATTTTCAAAAATGGCCCTGGAGGGATTTGAACCCCCGACACCTGGATTAAGAGTCCAGTGCTCTAACCAGACTGAGCTACAGAGCCATAATTTTATTAGAACTAATTTGTTTAAAAGATTATCTGTAATCTCTCCAGGTAAAACTGCACTTTGTGCACTTGAAGAATTTTGTTTCAGCTTCGTCTGTAGAACGAGTCTGCATAGTCCAGAAATATGCCTTTTTATTTCCGCACTTTGTACATTTTTCTTCTATTATTGGGCAGACTTCAGAGTCTTTTTCAGAAATAACAGTAATTCCTTTTTTCCCCTCAATTTTTTCAGAGGTCTTTAATTTGGTTTTGGTTTTGGTTGAGTATCCGCATCTGGGGCATACTCCTCTTTTCTTTTTCTGGACAAGAACAGATCCACATTTCGGGCAGAATTCCATGAATTTTTTATTATATTTAATTTTGTTTTATTTGAGAAAAGAAACTTGTTTAAATAATTTTGGTTTTTTCTGTATTTTTATTTATTAACAAAGACCTCTTTCTGAGTATGGCTTTTTCCAGTCGTAGAAAACAAGTTTTATCCAACCGGCATAAGGAAGCAATCTAAATGAAGCTTTTCCTATAATTTGGTCTTCTTTTATTTCTTTTTCAAAATTAATCTGGCCAGGGTTATTGTCCCCAAGTGTTGAGAATATTTTCTCACCATCTTTCTCTTTTATTTCAACAATTCGGTGAATCACCGGGTTTCTTTGGTTTGCTTTAAAAATTATCACATCACCCACCTCAAGTTTTTTAGGATTTCCTCTGACAACAAAAAGAATGTCCCCCTTATTGAATCCTTTTATTAGGGGGAAATTTTCGAATTCTTCTTTTTCAATTCCATATTGCAAATATTCCGATTCGTGTTTTTGCCACCATTCATTATAATCTGAAAAAAAATTTCCTTCATGAATCATGCTGCAGGACTCTACAATTGCAAGAGGCATTGATGTCCCGGTTAAAAGAATCAAAAAAGGAAAAAATATAAATTTTATAAACAAGAACAAAAACACAACTGAGAAAATCCAGCCTTTGAAGCTGTCATCTTTCCAGAGAAGCCACCAGAATTTTTTAAAAAGTTTTTTTGTCTTGCCTTTTTCTTTTGTTTTATTTTGAGTCATATTAAGAATAAATTTTAATAGTTTTAAAATGTTTGTCAGAAAATTATCATCTTATTTTACGGCGTTGCACACAAAGCCCTTTGCCCCAAAACATTTATAAAGTATATCTTTGTGTGTATACACAAGAGGTATATCCTCACTGACTCTTTTTTAAGAGTAACCTCTTTCAACCCAGCCGTGTCTAAAGACACGGTTGTTCATAATCACTAATAAAATGTCAGACATATTTGATAACACGATCCTTTGTAAAAAATGTAATTTAAAAATGGATAAGAAAGAATTAGTTAAGAACGGGTTTATTCTCAGAGCAATTGTTTGTCCAAAGTGCAGTTCTAAGATTATTCATCCTGCAGACGAGCAAGAGTACAACAAATTTATAAATCTGAAGAACAAGGAATTTAAGGTAAAAATGAGGTTAGTCGGGAATAGTTATGCAGTTTCAATCCCAAAGGAAATTGTCTTATTCATCAGAGAGCAGGAAAAAATTATGGATAACATGGTAAGGCTTTGTTTTGAAGACTTTGGGAGATTGAGTTTAGAGTTTGGAAAAGAAATGAACATTCACAAAAAATAAAATGGCAGAAAAAGAAATTCAGCTTAAGGTTGTTGAAGCTCACCAGGACGATGCTTACAAAGGAATAGCTCGGATAGACGGAGAAGTTATGAGAGATATCAATATTAAAAGAGGAGATGTTATAAAAATCAAGGGAGGCAGGGAAACAGTTGCTATTGCTGACAGAGCTTATCCGGCAGATGTTGGTGAAGGGATTGTAAGAATTGACGGAATTTTAAGGAGAAACGCAAAAACAGGCATTGGTGAAGTAGTGAAGATTTCCAAGGCTGATGTTAAAGAAGCAAAAAAAATAATGATAGCTCCTGCGCAGAAAAATATAATGGTTCAGGCAGGCCAGGATAGTTTGCGTCGCGGGTTGCTCGGAAGATCTGTTGTTAAAGGGGATATTGTTGTTCTTGGCGGAGTTCAAAGGCGCAGAGATTTACTGTCTGATGAGTTTGGAGAATTAGGAGATGTTTTTGGAGATGTTTTTGGCAGTATGGGATTCGGCCAGCTTGGGGGATTTACACAAATTAAATTTCTGGTTGTGAGCACAACACCCAGCCAGCCAGTAATAATCACAGAAAATACCCAAGTCTCTTTGAGTTCAAAAGCTGTTGAAATAACAGAAGAAAACATTCCTGAAATAACATATGAGGACATTGGCGGCTTGTCTGAGGAAATAAGAAAAATAAGGGAAATGGTTGAAATTCCTCTGAAGTATCCTGAAATTTTTCAGAAATTATCAATAGAACCACCAAAAGGTGTTTTGTTACACGGTCCGCCTGGAACAGGAAAAACACTTTTAGCCAAGGCTGTTGCAAATGAATCTGATGCAAACTTCATTCTTCTTAATGGTCCTGAAATTATGTCAAAGTTTTACGGTGAGTCTGAGAAAAAAATAAGAGACATTTTTGAAGAGGCAGAAAAGACAGCGCCCGCAATTATATTTATTGATGAGCTTGATGCAATTGCCCCAAAAAGAGAAGAAGTTACAGGAGAAGTTGAGAGGCGTGTTGTAAGCCAGTTGCTGACGATGATGGACGGCTTGAAATCAAGAGGGAATGTTGTTGTGATTGGAGCAACGAACCGTGTTAATTCAATTGATTCTGCTTTGAGAAGGCCTGGGAGATTTGACCGGGAGATTGAGCTAAATGTTCCTGGAAAAGAAGGGAGGCTTTCAGTTCTGAAAATTCATACAAGAGGAATGCCTTTAATGAAAGATGTTAAATTTAGTGAAATTGCATCCGTGACCCATGGTTTTGTCGGAGCTGACCTGGAAGCTTTAGCAAAAGAAGCTGCAATGAGTGTTTTAAGAAAGCTTCTTCCTAAAATAAAGCTTGATGAGGAAGAAATCCCTCAGGAAATTTTAGATAAGCTGGTAATAAGGCATTCTGATTTTCTTGATGCTTTGAAAGTAGTAAGACCAAGTGCAATGCGTGAGGTTTTGGTTGAAACTCCAAACATCGGATGGAATGATGTTGGCGGCTTGGACAAAGTTAAACAGGAACTTAAAGAGGTTGTAGAGTGGCCTTTAAAATCTCCTGGAATCTTCAAGAGAATGGGCATTAGGCCTTCCCGCGGAATTTTGCTTTACGGTCCGCCGGGAACAGGTAAGACTCTGCTTGCAAAAGCTGTAGCAAAAGAATCAGAGGCAAACTTCATTCAGATTAAAGGACCAAGCTTGTTAAGTATGTGGGTTGGAAAATCAGAAGAAGGAATGAGGAAGGTTTTTGAGAGAGCAAGACAGGTAAGTCCTTGTATTATTTTCTTTGATGAGATTGATTCATTGGCAGGCAAGAGAAGTATTTCAGAGGGAGGAGGTGCAAGGGTTACAGAGCGTGTTTTGAATCAGCTGCTTGCAGAAATGGATGGTCTTGAAGACCTGAACGATGTTTTGGTGATTGGAGCAACAAACAGGCCAGATATGCTGGATACTGCTTTGCTAAGGCCTGGAAGATTTGACCAGATTCTTCTGGTTGGAGCTCCTGAAGAACAAGGAAGGCATCAGATTTTAGGAATACACACAAAAAATATGCCTTTGGGCGATGGCAAAAAAGAATTCACCAAGGAAAGAAAGGATACTCTCTTGAAAAGCCTGGCAAAGAAAACAGATGGTTACACCGGGGCTGATCTTGAAGCTCTTGCAAGAGAATCTGCAATGATAGCTTTGAGAGAAAACAAAGATTCAAAGTTTGTAAGACCAGGACATTTTGATGAAGCTCTGAAAAAAATAAGACCAAGTGTAAGCAAGCCTGTTCTTGAGGTTTACAAAAAAATGGAAGATAACTTTGTAAAGTCTGCAAAGGCAGCTGTGCCAGTTGAGAGCAGCTATTACGGATAAGGTTATAAAGAGTGATTCTTGAATTTTAGAATGACAAAGAAGACAATTTTAATTGCAGATGATGATGAATCAATAAGGTATATGATGAAAAGTCTTTTTGAGATTTATCTTTCTCATTATAATAAAGAATATTTCTCAAATGGAACTCAATTAGATAAAAGATTAAAAGAAAGACCTAAGGAATTAGTAGCAGTTTTGACTGATGATAATATGCCTGGAATTAGAGGACTTGAGATTATTAAAAAATATTGTAATAACTCTGATTATAAAGACATTCTCTTTTTTCTTTGTTATGGGGGAGAGAGGGAAATAGGGGAACAGGCATTGGAGAATGGAGCTAAAGAATATTTTCTGAAACCTATTGAATTTTCTAGACTAACATCTAAATTAAAAGAATATTTAGAGAATTAATCTGTTGTTACAATAACACTTCCATTTTCATCAATAAGAATTGTTTCTTCTGACTGACTGACTTTTATTTTTTCTGTACCTGATGTTTTTTCAACAAGCTGGGGGAAATGATGAAGATTCCCGTTTTCTTCCAGTTGTTTTAAGCCGATAAGTGCGCGAGTTCCAAGCTTTTTGACAATCCAGCGGGAACAGAAAGGTAGTGTGTTATATTCTTTTATTACAGACTTCAGAACTTCCCGTGCTATCGGGCTGCGAACATTTTTCTCACTTATTAGCTCATAAATTCCTGAAGGTCTTCCGTCATGAACTTTGCCTGAACCTGTTGTTGCAAAAGGCTCAATAGCATAAAGTCCTGGTTTTAAATTTATATTTTTTTTATTGTCAATATTTGGTATGGTTATTCCTGAGTGAAGCTCCCATTTTGACATGCTGTGGCCTGAGAGATTTATTACAGGAGAAAATCCGTAAGATTCTATTGTTTCTTTAATTATTCTCCCCAGCTCTGAAAGGTTAACACCTTCTTTATTTTCTGTTAATTTAAGTGCATTTTCAAGAGCGTCCTTACTTGCCTTAATGAGTTTTTTGTTTTCCTCGCTGTTTTCTAAATCAACTGAAAATGCATTGTCAGAAGCCCAGCCATCAACATGAACTCCAAAATCAATTTTTAATAAGCCCTGAGCCAGAGTTTTATCGTCGTGGCTGGGAGTGTAGTGGGCTGCAATATTATCTATGCTTAGATTAACAGGAAACGCTGGCTTTCCACCAAGCTCCAGAATTTTGGACTCAATCTTCTCAGCTATTTCAATTAAAGCAATATCTTTTTTTATCTGCGGTTTTATCCAAGATTTTACCTCAGATGCTATTTTCCCTGCCTTGATGATTTTTTCCTTATCTGGTTCCATTTTTATTCTCTAACTTCCTCTGTTTTTAAGTCTTCTACTTTTTGGAATAAAATTTCCTATTTTCTCTTTTGAGGCTTTTCCGCAACCGAGAAAATCATCTTTGTATTTTATTACAAAAAATCCTCTTTTTCCTGTTTTAATCTGAAGGTCCTGACCTTTCATCCATTCTTCTACCTGATTTTCTGAAAGTTTGAATATATTCTTTTTGATTTGGTCTTTGAGAATTTGGGTTCCTTCAATACTTAACTTTACGTTATCTTCAACAAGCCTGGCAAAATAAATTCCAATCCTTTCTATTACAACAATTCTTTCAAGAGCCTTTATATCTTTTTTATTCAGACTGCCTGAAAACAAAAATAGTCTTTCCTTTCCCCTCATTGCAATTATTCCAGGCACACTTTTTATTCCGAATTGTTTGCTGAGTTTTTTTTCAATTTCTCTCTGCTCTTTCTGATTTAGGATTTTTAATGGAGTGAATTTTGGCTGCAGGAATTTTTGAGGAGTCATTTTATTTTTTTTATCTTAGCAATAAAAAACCCCTCAGTATCATTGTCTTGTGGGTAAATTCTTGCGCATTTTTTTACTTCTTGTGAATATGTTTTATCCTGCCATTTAATTATTCCTGCTCTACATTTAATAGGTAATTTAATTTCTTCTATTATCACTTCATTCTTGAACTTTTTTAACACAAAATCAATAACTCCCTCATTTTCTTCAGGAGCGTGAGTGCATGTGCTGTAAACAAGCTCGCCTTCTGGCTTTAATATTTCTAGAGCATTAGCTAATAAGCTTTTTTGTATTCTTGAGAGTTTTCTTACAGTGTGTATGTTCCATATCCTGTAAGTTAGAGGTGTGCTTCTTAGTGTGCCTTCTCCAGAGCAGGGAGCATCAACAAGAATTTTATCAAAGGTAAATCCAAGGTTTTTGAGTTTCATACATAAAACTGAACCTTCTTTTTTTGTTATTACCAGATTTGTGACTCCGCAGCGTTCTGTGTTTGAAGCAAGAATTTTTATTCTCCCAAGGCTGATTTCATTTGCTACAAGTGTTCCTTCATTTCTCATTTTTGCAGCAATCTGTGTTGTTTTTGAGCCAGGAGAAGCAGCAAGGTCAAGAACAATTTGGCCAGGTTTTGGTTCCAGTGCAAGAACAGGCAACATGCTTGCTATTTCCTGAACATAATAATATCCCAGCATATGTTCCAGGCTGCGACCAAGTTCCCCCGGTAATAATTCGTTTTCTATTATCATTATTTCAGGGTTTGTTTGAAAAGGTTGCCTGATTTTCCAGCTTTTTGCTTCAAGCTTTTTTTTGAGTTTTTCAGGAGAAATTTTCAGAGTATTGCAACGGATTGATTTTAAAGGTTTTTTTTTCAGAATTTCCAGATAATTTTGGAAATCTCTTTTTTCTGGCAAAAGTTCTTGCATTCGTTCAGCAAGAAGGGGCTTTAATTCCATTCTTCTAGAAGTCTCCCAGCTTTGTCTGTTTCTTTCCCTGAATTATTTCTTTTATATCAATCTCAAAAATCTGAAAGATGTTCTCAACAGCGGGAAGGATTTGTCTTTCTAAATAATATTTTAAGTCATATTCTCCTTTTTCAGAGACAAGTTTTACTTTTTCTCTTACAAGCTTCTTTTTCTCTCTGGTTTCAGCTATGAAATATTCTATTAATGCTCCTTCGTCTATTAATATCTTCTGTTCTTTCATTTTTTTTGCAGCAATAACATGGGGAGAAATATTTTTGTATTCTGATATTGGTTTTTTTAGCTTAGTTCTTATAAGAATTTCTTTTCTGTCTATTTTTCTCTCCTTTATCTTTTTAACAATCTCTTTTACATAATCTAATGCTCTTTTTTCTTTTCCGTCTTCAAGAATCATTCTTATAACTTTATTTTGGACCTTGCGGGCAAGAGCGCACCAATCTCTTCTGACTGTCTCAAAACCCCTTATCTTTAATTTCTCCTTCTCGGTTATTAAAGCATATTTTTTCTTTGCTCCAAATTTTCCCGTTCTTTTTGTAACCCATATGCCTCTTTTATAGAAATCCTCTAAGTCAAGTTCTATTATTCCAGGAAGACCTTTGTTAATTTCCTTCAAAAGTTCAATAGCTTCCTTTTTTGAGTGTTCGTTTAAGAGAAGAGCTATAGAATCTGTATCTGAATAAATAACTTTGTAATTTTTTTTATTTATGAAGTCTATTGTTTTTTTGGTGAAATCTCTGCTTATTGATGTTGTTGATGCAGAGGCTTCAGGACAGTAATATCTTGCTCCAAAAAACCCCTGATAACCATAAGAAGCATTTGCAAGAAGTTTGAATGCGTTGCTTCTTGCTCTTGTAACCGCGTCTTTATTTTTTTTCAGTTCCTGCTTGTATTTTTTTCTTAATGTGATAATTTCTTCCAGCATTTTTGGGAAAAATCCGGGCTCTTTTTTGAAGTAAAATTTGTTTTTTCCGGTGTTAACCTCCAACGAATTTTTTTTCTTTTTTTCAAGAATGGTTGATTTTGACAGATTAAATGTAACTATTATGCTCGGCCAGTAACTTGTAAAATCAAAAAAAACCAAATCTTCATAAAGACCTGCTATTGGTTGGAATACAAAAGCACCTTCATATCTTTCCCTTTTTCTTCTTTCTCCAATTTCTCCATGAGTCGGGCGCTTCTCAGGAATCTCATTAAATTTTTTTAAATTATGCATAATATATGACTCCACATTTTTTGACATACCGTTTCTTGAAATTTCAAAAGTTGGTTCCTGCATTACTCTTGAAAATTCCTTTATATCCTGCCAGAATTTGAAAAACAATCTGTATGTCAGGTCAGAATCCTGCAAATTATATGTGAAGTAGTTTTTCCAGTCTGAATCAGACATTTTTGAAACAGACTTGAATTCAAAATCATTTTTCTTGTCATTTAAGAATTCTTTTGAAACATCATTCAATGAGAGAGTCTCTGATTGCATATATTGGGAATATGCTGTGCTCACAAATTTAAGCAAATCAATATGAACAATTCCATCTATTCTGCACGTGAGAAAAGCTCCTCTATGGAAGGTTGGCTGGCTTCCATCCAATCCCAAAGGAAGATTCATTTTATGAATTTCTGCCCGTGCTTTTATATATGGCAGATCAAACCCATCACTAAAGTAACCAACCAGGAAATCAGGTGAAATTTCTTTTACATATTTAACAAATTTTTCAAGAAGTTCTGCCTCGTCTTTTACATATTCCACAAAGTTAAGGCTTTTTTCATTTGAGCCTGCTTTTTTCCATGTCAGGACTTTCTTGAAATCTCCAGAAACAAGAGAAACCATCAGAATTTTTCCTTTCCCTATCTGAAACTCTTCTGTTTCTATGTCAAATGCAAGCACTTTCGGGGGGAAATCTTGTTTTTTCGCAGGAGTTATTGAATTAACTTTGATGCATAAATCAACATTAAGAATTGAATCTATTCCTCCAAACTCTAAACTATTATCCAAAACTTCTCCGGAGATCTCATACCAACATAATGGGTTTAATTTTTTTTCAATTATATAATGGGTTATATAACCCAAATCATAGCCTCTTCTTTTTTCTATTTCAGGAACACCCAGCTTATTTGCTATATTATGAAGGTCTTTGTAATTTGTTGCGAAGATTTTCAAAGCTTTGACTTTTCGGCCGAGAAAATTTTTGTCATGCAATTCAACCTTTTCTACTTTTGTCTGCCTGCCTTTTAAATCAAGTTTTATTTTTTCAATTTTTTTAATTAACTTGTTTATCTTAGTTTTGTTTATGTTTCCCTTAAGAATAGCCCAAAAATAAACATCACAGGAATCTATAACACAAATTCTTTTTCCCTGGCTGTTTCTCCCGATTATTTTTGCATAGTTCCTGCCGTCAAAATCAAAATAATTGTAGTCTATTGGGATGAATTCTATGGTTATCATAGGCCTAAAAAGAATAAAGGTTATTTAAAATTAAGCAATAGAAAAGTTTATATTTGCCTGTTTAGAGGTAAAATTATGGTAAGAAAATCACTTATAGACAGGATTGAGGAAATAGAAAATTTAGCAGGTGTTACCTCTTCTGTTCGTAACGCTCTCTCTGTCCCGCGTAGATGGGAAGTGGGGCATATTTTCCAAGATGTAATGGTTAACAAAATTTTATCAGTTATAGGAAATAAGGACTTCCTTCATCGTCTTTATTCTATCAATACAGATGTTCTGAAAGGGGTTTATTTTGGTTTTTTGAGCACAGGAGAACTTCCTCCAGAGTTTTTAGAAAAACTTACTGATTGGGAAAAGGTTTATTTTCTTAGAGGAAGGTGGTCAGAGAAAACCCCGGATTTTTCAGAACCTTTATTGGTTTTAACCTCTAAACATCTTTATCTTGGTTTAAATGATCTCCATCGGGACCATTTTGTCGGGGAAGCTGAAGGAAAATACAAAAGCGGCAGAAAATTCCCTGAGTCAGATTCTGTTAGGAAAGATTATTGGAAGATTGTCAAAATTTCTTCAAGCCAGATTAAAAAGCCAAGATTACAAGAAAGAAAGCCGATACTGGTCCAGCCAAGTCTTTTTAGTTAATTATTTATATTTGATTTGCTTGCTTATTTTATGGGTTTAAATATCAGGGATATAGTTTCCAGGAAAGAGATAGAGATAAAGGATTTGAAAGGAAAGATTGTTTGCGTGGATGCATACAATATGCTTTACCAGTTTCTTTCTACTATAAGGCAGATTGACGGGACTCCTTTAATGGATAATAAGAAAAGAATTACAAGCCATCTTTCTGGAATCTTTTACAGAAACATGAATCTAATCTCAGAAGGATTAAAACTTATTTATGTTTTTGACGGAAAACCGCCGGAGCTTAAAAGAAAAACTCACAGGAGAAGGGGAGAGGGCAGAGAACTTGCGAGAGGAAGATATGAGGAAGCAAAAAAAGTTGAAGACCTTGTTGCTATGAAACGCTATAGTTCTCAGTTGATAAGACTTGATGATGAGATGATTCGCGAGAGCAAAGAACTTTTAGAGGCTATGGGTGTTTGTGTGATACAGGCTCCTAGCGAGGGGGAGTCACAGGCAGCTTATTTGAATAAAATTGACGGAGACATTTACGCAACTGTGAGCCAGGATTATGATAGCCTTCTTTTTGGAGCTCCAAGGTTAATAAGGAATTTAGGGCTTGCAAGAAGAAGAAAAACCTTTTCAGGATGGATGGAAATAAAACCGGAACTGATTGAACTTGAAAAGGTTCTGAATTTTTTAGAGATAAATCTTGATCAGCTTATCTGCTTGGGAATTCTAGTTGGTACTGACTACAACCCAAAAGGAATCCCCGGAACAGGGCAAAAAAGAGCTTTGGAGATTGTAAAAAAATACAGGCAGCCTGTTCTTATTTTCAAAAATGTTGAAGAGCAGATGATGTCTTTGCTGGAGCAGGATAGATTTGACTGGAAAGAAATTTTCCAGCTTTTTCACAAGCCAAATGTAATCAAAACCGAGATTGTTTTCCCAGAAGTTGATGAAGAGAAAATTAAAAAAATCCTGGTTGAAGAGCATGATTTTTCTGAAGCAAGGGTTGAAAAGCAGTTTGAAAAGTTAAGGAAAGTTAAGGAAAAGAGGAAACAGAAAGGGCTAAATGAGTGGGTTTGATAATATCAAAGAAATTTCCTTAATTCCTTGACTTTTTTTCCATATGCCCGAATTTGATCTTCAATTTTTCCTCTTTCTATAACAGATGATGCATTTGGAATCCTCTGTTTCAATCTTGTAAGCTCATTATTAATTTGTCTTATTTGTTCTTTTGCCAATTTTCTATTATGGACTTCCCTAATATTTTTTAATCTTTTCCTCGCTTTTTCATTATGCAATTTTCTCTGATATTTTTGTTCTTCTCTTTGTCTTATATAGTCTAACTTTTGTTCATGTTTTACATCGCTGAGTTCTCTTCTCCTTTTCATCGTCTGACCAAAAATCCCTTGTCTACGGGGAGAAGGGGGATAATCATCCTCCCAGGTTCTTTTCTTGCGTCTCTTTAATAACAGAAAACCAATAATAATCAAAACCCAACCAATTATAATAGCCATAGTTTTTTCATAAAAAATATCTGTGAGGGCGGCTAAGAATATCGTGAGTGCACCAAGTAAAATGAATAATCCTCCAAGACCTCTTTTTAAGGAGAATGTTGTTCTACCAAACTCTTTTCTTCTTCCCAGAAACCATATAATCCAAATTACAAATAAGGATATTATCAGAAGAAGGATAGGTGTCAAATCAAATGAAACTCCAACTCTATAAAAGAAATTTTCCAAATCAAATCCAGACCTGTATATCCCAAAATAAGATATTATAAAAGATACGGCAAGGGCAATTGTTCCTACTACAGGCTTATTAGGATATCCATAGGAATCCTTGAAGAATTTTCCGAGCGCGTAAAAGAGAAGTGCAAAGAAAACGATGAAAGAGGCTATAAAGACCAAATTATCAGGGCCTATGTTATCAATAAAATCTGTGATTGAAAATCTTCCATAACCTCCATAAAACTGCGCACTTGCAAGATTAATCATAAAAGTTAATAAAAATAAAAAGAAACCTTGTATTAGACATCTCTTTTTCATGAAAATATTAAATATTTAATCTTTATAAATATTGATAACTTTTATTTCTAGTTTAATTAAATTTCTTGCTTTACACAAACTTTAAATTATGTTTAATTTTTATTAATTGCAATGAATAAAAATAAATCTGAAAAAAAGGAACCAAAATCATTTGATATTTTGGGAAATATTATTGTTGTTAAATTTCCTAAAGGATTTAAAGCAAGAGATAAAAAGAAATTTGCCAAGGATTTGTTGAAAGAGCACAAATCAGTGAATACAGTTCTTGAAAAGACAGGGAAATTTAAAGGAAGGCTCAGAAAGCAGACGACAGAATATCTTGCCGGAGAAAAATCAAAAGAAGTTCTTTATAAGGAAAATAATTGTGTTTTTAGATTTAACATTGACAAAACTTATTTTTCTCCGCGGCTTAACAATGAAAGAAAAGAGGTTGCTAACAAGATTAAGAAAGGTGAGGAGGTTTTGGTTATGTTTGCCGGTGTCGGACCTTATCCCATTGTGATTTCAAAGAATTCTTCTGCAGGCAAAGTTTACTCAAATGAGATAAATCGCGAGGCAAACAAATATGCCGAGCTGAATATTGAACTGAACAAAGTAAAAGATGAGATTGTTCTGTTGCCTGGCGATATAAAGAAAGTCGCTAAAAGGCTTAAAGAAAAATTTGATGTTATAGTCATGCCACGCCCTCAGCTTAAAGACAGTTTTTTACGAGAGGCGTTTTCCTTAAGCAAAAAAAACACACGAATTTTTTATTATGATTTTTGCAAAGATGATAAAATTGATTCTGTTGTTGAGATGGTTAAGGGGGAAGCAAGCAAAGCACGAAAAAAAATTAAGATTTTGAATGTTAAGCATGCAGGCGAGATTGCACCTTACAAATTTCGTGTGAGAGTTGATTTTAGAGTTTTGTAGAAATATAGAATTAATTCTAAAATCTTTTTTCTACCCTAATCGCTGTCGGAGCTTCGCCGCCGTGCCAGGTGAATCTTGGTCTGATTCTCATAGGATAGATTCTTTCTGAATTGTCGTCAAGGAGAATTGCGCTTCCTTTTAGTGTCGGAAGATAATCCATTTGTTTTTTAATACTCTCCAAAACATAGGACTGCATGATGTAATTAAGGGCTTCTGTGTCCGGCTTTGAGGTAACCCTGTGGCTTATTACTATGTCTGACTGAGTCATTACATCTCTGTGGATTTGTCCTGGCTGCTGTGTAGCAAGTGCAAGAGAAATCCCAGGTTGCCTTCCTTCACGCAAGAGCTGGATAAGGGCATCTGTTGCAACTGTCTTTTCGTTTAATGGAAGGAACTCATGAGCCTCGTCAATAAAAATCCAGACCAAAGGATATTCTTTTTTTTCTGTTCCTGCTATGAGATCCAGACCGCGTGAAACAGAATTAATTTCTTCTGATTTTCTTGCAGACATTCTTTGATTGAAAATTTTTCTTGATAAAAGACTTATTACCAGAGCTCTTATATTGAAAGCGCCAACAGCATTGTAGACGCTTAGGTCAAGAATAGTTGTTGTTCCTCCTGAAACAAGGTCTTTTACCTGTGTTGGTTCCTCATCTTTTTTTGCAAACACCCCCCATGTGCCTGCTGCCTCAAAAAGCCCTATTGCAGCGTTTTTAATTTCAGGAGAAGCGCTTTCTTCTTTTTTCAGTGCATCAAGAATATCATCTAAATCAAATCCTTTCTGCGATTTGGCTTTAAGTTTTGTCAAGGTTCTTTGAATCAGAACAGATACAGGATGAATTATATCAAGTCCAAAAGTTAATATCCAGTCTTCTGGGTTCAGTTCTGCAACATCAAGAGCAAATCCTTTGTCTGCTGGGATTCCTTTTTCAAGATACTCATCATAATGGCCAAACGGAACGAAAATTTTCACAGAGAGATTTTTTGGATTAAGCCCCCATTCTACAAGCAATTCTTTGTCTCTTTCATTTTTGAATTTCATTGTCCAGTATATTCCCATTGTGTCAAAAATCAGCGAGCCGATGTTCTGGCTTACTTCTTTTGGAAGATTTGAAAGCTCTTCGGCAATGACGCCCAAAGTGTAAGATTTTCCGCTGCCACGTTTTCCTGCAACCAGGACAACATGACTTCTTGCAACATCCATAAAAATTTTATTGCTTAAAGAAGTGTACTGCCCCATTTTGACATAACTTTTTCCTATGAAAACCAAGCCGCGATCTCCAAACGACTTTTTGTCTGAGGCATTCCGCCCAACAATAATGTCATAAGCCATAGAGGAAAAAAGATAATGCTGTTTATAAAATTAGTTGTGTGTTTGTATATTAGGTAAACAAAATTGATTTAGGCATAGTAAACTTTATTAGTGGTTGCTGATTTTTTGTTGAGGAGTTTTTATGGATACGCACAAAAGAAGCATTGCAAAAACGATTACTTTTAGAATTATTGCAACCCTTACAACGATAATTCTTGTATTAATTTTTACAAGTAATTTAGCATTAGCAGGCATAATAGGTGTTTTTGACCTAACTTCAAAATTAATAATTTATTATATGCACGAACGTGTGTGGGATAAAGTTTCTTGGGGGTTGAGAAAGGGGGCTTTTTAATCTTAACAGGCTTTTCTTAACTTTTCTCTAAATACCCAATTTCATCTTCTGTGAGTTTCAGCTCTTTCTGGATTTCAGGTTTCAGAAGAAATTGTTTTATTGTTGGAAATTCTTTTAATGCGCGCTTCTCCCCAACGTGTACATATCTTGAGTATTTTTTTGCGATTCTTTTTTTCTTTTCTATCCTTTGGTTGTTAAGCCACATTTTTAAAATTCTGGTGGGTTTTTTATAGCTTGTAAAACCTGTTTTTTCACTTTTCTTAGCGCTGGAAATACCATATGATAACAAAGCATTTTCGTAAATCAAAAATCTCCAGTACTGCTGTCGGTAAATTCTTCTTTTGAAAATATCTACTTTGCTTAATGCTTCGTAGGCACGGGCAAGTTCTTTTCCATGGTATTCTGCGGGAATGTTTTCCTCAATCCAGAGAATTATCTCATCTATCGGCTTGTTTATAGAATCAAAAATCTGAAGCATGGCTTTGTTTGGCTTTCCTTTGAAAATCATCCTTAAAGCGCTGAAAATGTCTATTTCCTTATTTCTTTCATAGACAAGAATCTGAGATGGGTCTGGTAGGCTTGCTGCTATCTGTAAATCATTCACCGCAGCTCTCATGTCTCCCCGGGCTTTTATTGCAATGTTTGTAAGTATATCCTGTTCAATGAATTTTTTCTCTTCTCTTAAGATTCTTATCAAAAAATCTTTTATTATCTTATAATTAATTTCCTTAAGCTGGACAGTTTCTGCTTTTCTTCTTAATTCGCTGAATTTCTTTCCCCAGATATCATTTGCGGTGACTATTATCGGATGAGATGTTGACTCAATAAGCTTTAAAAGTTCCTGAAGCCCGCCTCTGTCTTTTTTTGAAATTCCGTCAACTTCGTCAACAAGAATAATTTTGCCTTTTTTTGTGAGAGATTGCTGCTCTGTTGCCGGCTTCAAAATTTCCCTAAGTTTTTCACCATTCCTTAAATCACTTGCATTTAATTCAAAAATCTCAGAGTTTGATTCATTTGCAGCCACATAAGCGATTGTTGTTTTTCCTGTTCCCGGCGGACCATGGAGAATTATTGCTTTTTTTCTCAACCCTCCTTTTCTGGCGTCTATTCTGGAATTATAAAGAAATTCTCTTATTTTTTCAATTGCCATATCCTGGCCTTTTATATCAGCAAAATATTTTGGTCTGTGCTTTTCTGTCCAGTTTGTCGCGTTGCTCATTTTATCCTCTTTTTTAATAACATGTCGCTATATGAACCTTTAATTAATTGGTAATCTTTAATTTTAAATAAATTCTTATGATGATTGCATTGTTCTTTTAATTTGTCTAGAGAAATCTTAGGGATTCCTTCTTCATCTAATTCTGATTGTGCTTCAATTTCCAAGAAAGTTCCTAATTCATTTACTTTGTCTATATGAACTTTCACATTTCCAATAAAATAAATTTCTCTCTGTTTTATGACTTCTATTAGAACATCATGACTTTTTCTGGTTATTCTTTCTAAAACCCCTATCTTCCCTTGGTTATTGAATAGTTTTACTTTTGCTTCTTTTGTATCTTTTTGATTTTTCCTTTCGTAATAAATTAAACAGTTTTCAGTATCTCCTCTTCTTAGTTTTAATCTTCCTTCTTTAACTTTGAAATAAGTGTCAGTCTGATTATTGACTCCCCAGAATTCTGCCTTATTAATTTCTAGAATTTCTCTTATTCTTTCCTGCTGTTTCTTAGAGGTTCTTGCCTTTATCTCGTAGTTTATGTGTTGTGACATTTTAATGCTACTACCTCCATATTCTTTGATTTATTTGTGGCTTTTTTTAGTTCATAATCTTCAAAAAATTCTTTTTTATTAAACCCCTGCCCCAATAAAAATTTATTGATTTCTTTTATAGAATATATTTTTAGAAGATGAGAAGCAGTTGCAACTTCTCCATTAATATAAAATTTTACTGTAGTCTCTTCTAATTTTGAAACTGGATTAATTGTCCACGACATTTCTCTTGTATAATTTTCTATCTTATCTATTTTTTTCCCATTTGTAAGAGGATTATGAAAGTCTAATATTAAAATACCATAGGGATTCAGATGATTGAAAAAACATTTCAGGGAATTTTCAATCTTTTTTTGTTCAATTATATGATTAAAAGAGGCAAACATGGAAATTATTGCATCAAACCTTTCATTTAAGCTAAAATTACTCATGTCTCCAATAATAAAGTTAGCCTTTGTTCTTTTTTTTGCAATATTTATCATCTCTAGGTTTATATCCAATCCAGTACATTCATATCCCTGTTTTTCTAATAGTTCTATATGTCTGCCAGTTCCACATCCCACATCAAGTATTTTTTTAGAATTATATTTTGTAAGGATATTTTTAAGGAATTTTATCTCTTTTGAATAATCTTTTTTTTGATAAAATAAATCATATAATTCTGCAAATCTTTTATATTCCTCTGACATTTTACTCCTTCCCTAATCCTGCTAAAACAAAACTTGCAAGAAGGCTTTGAAGCTGAATGAAAGGGTCGCTTCCTTCAACAATTCTGAATTCTGTCTCGCCTGTTTTTTCTGTGAGTTTGACTTTTAGCTCCGGTTCAACAGGCAGATTCCAAATTTCTTTTTGAATAGCCTTTATAACATCCTGGCCCGAAATGCTTTCTTTTAGCATTACGTCAAGAAGTTTTTCTCTGGATTTTTGAAAGTCGCCGGATAGAGCGTAATCCAAAACAACATGAATGTCTTTTGGTTTAGCGCTTGAGATAACTGTTGAAACTAGTTCTGGAGAGATTATCGGGGAAATTGAAGCTGTTGACTGGAGAAAATTAATCACTCTTCGACAATCACCCTCGCTTCCTTCATAAAGCATTTCAATTGCCTCATTGTTAATCTGAAGTTTTTCACCTGTTTCAATTCTTCTAATAACTTTTTCAATGTCTTTTTTCTCAAGAAGCTTGAATCTGAAAATTACACAACGGGATTGTATAGGGTCTATTATTTTGCTTGAGTAGTTACATGATAAAATAAAGCGGCAGGTCGCGGAATAATTCTCCATTGTTCTTCTAAGGGCCTGCTGAGCTTCAGGAGTCAAGGCGTCAGCTTCATCAAGAAAGATTATCTTAAAAGGAGCGTTTCCAAGAGATTTTGTTCTTGCGAAATTCTTCACCTTTTCTCTTACGATGTTAATGCCACGCTCGTCACTTGCATTTAGTTCAAGGTAGTTTTCACTCCAGTTTTTTCCAAAAAGCTCTTTTACAATTATTAAAGCAAGTGTTGATTTTCCTGTTCCAGCCGGACCTGCAAAAAGAAGATGAGGAATATTTAAAGAGTTTGTAAGAGACTGGACTTTTTTTACTGTGTCTTCCTGCCCAACAATTTCTGAAAATGTTGCAGGACGATATCTTTCTGTCCAGATTTCACTTTTCATGATAATTTATTTCCTGTCTAACTTATAAACATTATGGGGCTTGAGAAGAATACTTATTCAGATTTTTACTTAGCCCTGGCTCTTCGCACCTTTCTCTTGCGTTTTTCTTTCCTAAGGCGTTTCCTCTGCCATTTCCATCTCATTTGCCTTTTTTTCTTCCAGCGTCTTGATGAACGTTTCATAATAAGACCTCAGTTTTATGTTTGTAAAAATGCATACTACCTTTTATAGAAATTTATTTTTAAAGTTATCTAATTTCTAGTTTTCCAAATATGAAAGTAATGAATAAATAAAAAGTAAAACTATCTTCTTTTTCTCTTTCTTGATCTAACAATTCCTAAACCTTCGTTTGTATCAAGGATAGCCTTGATTGCAACTACTAATCCTGCAGCTCCTACAAAAGCTATGAAACTTCCGAGAGCAGCTGTAAGATAATTATAGATCCAGTCCAGTCTTAGTTGTGAAAGTGAGCTAATTCCTCCAACTCCCAAGATCAATAGAACTAATACTCCAATCAAGAATGTAACTGAATTCTTCCTTGATATATTAAGGAATCCTACAAGTAATCCAAGAATGAATAGAATCAGTACTAGAGTAGCAGAAGCCACTATGCCAATCAGGAAAGCTGATAAAAGTGATAGTATTACACCAATCAAAAAAGCCCACTTTCCTATTTCTTGTGCTGTCATTTTCTACCTCCTTTTATGTTTTAAGTAGGGAAAATCTCTTTAAATATCTTTTGCCGTGTTTAGAAAGATATTTTTAGAATAGTTAAGGAACGCCCCTGCCGAGATTCGAACTCGGGTCACCGCCGTGCTCCATTGCTTTGCTCTGGTCAAACGCCAGCAAGCTGTCATTTGAGAGGGCGGCATTCTTGGCCTCTGAACTACAGGGGCTATCAATCATTTAATAGGGAATGTGTTTAAAAGAATTGTGTCATATTAAAAATTTCCTATTTTTATTACTAACTCACAGAACTCTTTAATTTAAAGCTTCAACATTTATTTTACAAGAAAGACTTTGTCATTAGGTCTTACTTTTTCAGGAACCTTTATTCCTATGTGGTCTCCTTTTTTTGCGCTCTTAACAGCTTTTCTTTCTATCTGTATGCTTTCTATAGGAACCTCAAAATTAGTTGTGTGTCCTTTTACATGAACTTTGTCGCCGTTTTTAAGTGCACTGGAAAGCTTTATAGCAGCAACTCCAACATGGCTAAAATAACTCGAGACCACTCCAATTTCTTTTTCCTTTTTTTCCTTTTTTTCAGCTTCTGCCATATTTTTTATAAGAATTAAGGATATTTAAATTTAGTGATTATCTGATATTTAAAATAATAGCCCTGCCAGGATTCGAACCTGGGTCAGCTGGCCCAGAACCAGCCATACTTGACCGCTGTACTACAGGGCTACTTAAAAAAGTATATTTAAAGGTATTAAAATATTACTCTAGTTACCTGTTTTTAATAAAAGGATAAATTTAAATTTCTACATTTTCTTTTATATTTATGTTCAAGAAAACGCATCTTATTATAGGTCTTTTTGTAGCATTATTTTTTCTTCCTTACATCAGAAATAAAACTATTTTTTTCCCTGTCGTGTTGATTTCAAGCCTTATTCCTGACCTTGATACTATTCTTTTTCCACAAAAAGATTATCGGTTACTTAAAATGCTTAAAAAAGAATCTTACAAAAATTTCATGCACAGTTATACTTTTTGTATATTGCTTTCTGCTGTTCTTGCTTTCTTCTATCCTGTTTTAGCTTTGCCCTTTTTTCTTGGATACTCTTTTCATTTGTTTTTTGATAGTATCACAGTCAATGGAATTGCTCCTTTCTGGCCGTTTAGAGTAAAAACAAAAGGATTCATTGTTCCCGGAGGCATGGTTGAAAAAACAATTAAAGTAATTCTTTTGTTTTTAAGCGTGCTCTTGGTCTTAAGATATCTTCTTTAACTTAGTATTTAGGAAAAGTTTTTATAGAACCTCTGCCTTATCAAATAAGGTCTGGGGAAATAAAATGATAAATTTTGTTCTTATCGGGATACTGGCATTGTTAGTTGTTTTTCTTTCATTTAAAGTTAATAACGCTAGCACTACTCTTTTATGGCGTATATCTTTGGTGGGAATTGCATTTCTTCTCTTAATGGTTTATATCATCTTTTCAGGAAAAGGAGTCAATAACATTGAAGGAATATCCGACTCTGTGCAAACATATCTTTCATGGCTGAGCAACGCTGGTTCCGGAATAGTGAGGGTCACAAGTTATGTTTTTAATCAGGAATGGAAAGACAATGGAAATAATAGGACAGGTATAAGTTAAAATGAAATTTGTTATCCTTGTTATTATAAAGTTTTTCTTTATATCAGCATTATTTATAATCAGCAACGGAGATTTGTATTTAAAAGACGCTGGACAAAGAGAAATTTTCTTTGAATCATATGGTTCCTGGTTTAAGAGCATTTTTAATCAGGGAACTGAAATTTTAGGATATGTCGTGGAGTCAAGATGGCTTCCTCAAAATGAATTTAGCGAGGGCTAGTTCTCTACATAAGTTTTAAAAACTTATCGCTGGTGAAAATTACACACAATGTTTTTATACTAAAATTTATTAAGTAACATTAATGGAAAAAAGGAGTGATTTGAAAGTCTGGTTTGTTAGTGGACATTTGAAAAAAACCTTTGTTTTCCTTTCTTTAACAGTTTTCTTTATATTAAATCTTTCTGGTGTGTGTTCTGCTGATGGTAATCCTTTCTCTGCATCTTGGGACACATCAAAAACAAGTTATGGTTCAAGTAATTCTACAAGTATAACTTTACCTTTAGAATCAGAAGGGGTTTATAATTTTACAGTTGATTGGGGTGACGGAAATGTTGAAACAGTGACTGCGTGGGACAGCGTGAATAAAACTCATACTTATGGTTCTGAAGGTGTTTATACAATTAACATAACAGGAACAATTGTTGGATTTAGATTTAATGATGGTGGTGATAAAAAAAAGATTACTAACATTTTTGATTGGGGGGATTTAAATGTTGGGAATAATGGAGATTATTTTTATGGTTGTTCTAATTTAAATAGCATTGCTACTGATAATCTTAATCTAACTGGAACAACTGATATGTCTTATATGTTTTTTTCCGCAACATCTTTTAATGGTAATATTTCCAATTGGAATACAAGCAGCGTTACTAATATGTATGAGATGTTTTATTCTGCATCATCTTTTAATCAGGATATAGGAGACTGGGATGTAAGCAGCGTTACTGACATGGAGGGTACGTTTAATCATGCAACATCTTTTAATGGCAATATTTCGAATTGGAATACAAGCAGTGTTACTGAAATGACTTATATGTTCCAATCTGCATCATCTTTTAATCAAGATATAGGAGACTGGGATGTAAGCAGCGTTACTGACATGGTTGATACGTTTTTTTCCGCATCATCTTTTAATCAAGATATAGGAGACTGGGATGTAAGCAGCGTCACTAATATGGATGGTATGTTTTATTCTGCCTCTTCCTTTAACCAAGATATAGGTAATTGGGATGTAAGCAGTGTTAATAATATGAATAATATGTTTCGTTCAACACCCTTTAATGGTAATATTTCAAATTGGAATACAAGCAGTGTTACAACTATGCATTGGATGTTTTATTCTGCAACATCCTTTAATCAGGATATAGGCGACTGGGATGTAAGCAGTGTTACAACTATGTACAGGATGTTTTATTCTGCAACATCCTTTAATCAGGATATAGGCGACTGGGATGTAAGCAGCGTTACTAACATGGGTAGTATGTTTTATGGTGTTACCTTGTCTACTGATAATTATGATTCTTTGCTTAATGGTTGGGCAAGTAGAACAGAGCAAAATGGTGTTAGTTTTAATGGTGGCAATTCAAAATATAGTTTAGATGGTTTAGTGGGCAGGAATATTCTTATTAATTCTTATAATTGGGCGATTACAGATGGGGGTTTAGATACAACTGCCCCAATAATATACTTCTCCTGCTCACCAACTTCAGTAACTGTTGGAGAAACAATAACTTGTTCATGCTCTGCTACAGATGATGCAGATTCAGACCCGACTGTATCTTATACCACAAATCCTTCAACTTCTTCAGCAGGAACTTTCACGACAGAATGTACTGCAGAAGACGATGCAGAAAATTCTGCAAGTTCTTCTATAAGTTACACTGTCACTAGTGGTGGAGGATACCCAACCTTTAAACCAAGCCAGGAACAAATGGAAAAGGGTTATGAAAAATCCTTACTGGAAAAATGGAGAATAGAATTTAAGTTTAATAATGAAACTTACACAATAACATTAGAGGACATAATAAATAAAAGTGCAATAATGAACATGTCAAGCAGGTCAAAGTCAGTAACTTTCACTTTAGATATTAATGAAACTAAAAAATTTAATTTAAATGATGATGACTATTATGATTTAGAGGTTTTCTTAAAAAACATTAAGAGTTATTCTAACATTGATTTGTTTTTGAAATTTATACATGAGGAAACTAATGGGAAGAAGGAAGCAGAAAAAGAGTTAGAAGAAAAACCTGAATTTAAAGCATGGTTAGTTCTTGGTTTGATTGTTGTAATCTTAGTTATAAGTAGAATTGTTATGTATAAGCATAAAATAAAAAATCCGAAAATTTTACAGAACCCTGTTGCATAAGTTTTAAAAACTATGCCTTCCAAATATTAATATATCATTGGTGAAATGGCTAAAAAAAAGAGTGTGAGAAAATTAAAGAGAAGTTCCATATCAAGAGCTAGGTCAAAAAATAAAAAAGTTTTTCCTGTAAAGAAGAGAACAGATATTGCATGGAGGAATTTTGTTTTCTTTCTGATAATGTTCCTTGTTTCTTTTGTGTTTTATAATTTTTCTATGAATGAACTTTTCAGGAACTTTTTTGGCATACTTTCAATAATTCTCGGTTTTTTGTCATTTGCATTTTTAATATCCTTTATTGTTTTGTTGCTTCTTAAATCAGATAAGTTTGGCTCCGGGAAAGCTAAGAAAAGAAGATAATTTTTAAGAGAAGCAGGATGGAGATTTCTTTGATTTTAACTTTAAAACTCAAGCTTTTTATAGTCTGGCTTTATTTTAATTTATCTAGCCTGTGTAGCTCAGTTTTGGTCAGAGCGCGTCATTGGTAACATGGTAGAAAAAACTACATTTGTCCAAACATGACGAGGTCCTGGGTTCAAGCCCCAGCACAGGCTCTTCATAAAATTTATAAAACACACTTCTTAACTTAAAGAATGTCAAATCCAAAAGAATTAGAAGATAAGTCAAAACTTGAGGAGCTGAAGAAAAAGTATAAAGATATTCAGAAAAAGCACGGCTTGCCAGATTTTGAAGAACTTAACAAAGATTTTCAAATAGAAAAAGCTGCAGAGTCTGAGACAGATTTTTTAATAAGAGAGATAAGAAAATTTGTTGGAGACAAAATGATGAATTATCTTAAGTTTATTGAAAGTCTTCTGAATCCTGTAAACGCACCTATGTTTATTTTTTCAATCACAAAGCTGATTGATTCTGAAGAAAAGAAAAAGCTCTCTGAAATCTACAATAATCTCCTGAAAAAAGAAATTAAATTTATTAAACTTGATCTGGAGTTTGATGAAGAGAAGGAAGCAGGATTTATAAGAGAATCTTACGAATTTTGGCAGGAAGTAAAAAAAGATATTCTTAAAATTATTGAAAATATCAGCAAAAAATGGGATAATAAATTTGAGGTTGATAATAAAGGATATTTTGGGTAATCCTATGATCTTAGTATTTCATTAATTCTTTCAGAATATCATCAATTTGAATTTCAAACAAAGCAACAGGCATTTTGATCTTCCAATTTTTTAAAATTTTGGGATGGATTTCTCCAAGATAACCCAAGGTTTTTCCTTCAAAAATTATTTCTGCTGTCCTCCCTTCTATGAGATGAGCTGAAGAGACTTGGTGATCAGAATGGTTCCCTGTTTTTTCAAATTCTTTTAAAGTTATTTTTTTATTGAGTCCTGTTATTCTGAATAAGTATTCAAGGACTTTTCTGATTTTTGTGTAATTCCCTGGAGAGACTGCAGCCGCCAAAATTTCTTTTTCTTCTATTCCTTCGTTTTTTGCCTGAAAAATTCTGCCTATTTCAAATATTTCCTGGAGATATTCTGAATCAATGTTCTCTGATAAATTTTTTAACAACAGATGTGTCAGGTCTGTTCTTAAAGTGTTGTATTCTGTCTTTGATTTTTCAACTTTTATGAATCTCCCTTTGCCATGATTTTCAAGTCCCATCTTTTCTATCTGATCTTTTTTGTTAGTTAGATGGTAATTTGAGACTTCAATCATGCCAAGCCCTGAAAGAATCTCTGAAATTTTTTTCTTTATTACTGCAGCTTTTTCTTCCTCTCCTGTTGTTGATATTTTAGGAATCTCAGGCACAAAATTTTCATAACCGTACGCAATTGCCACGTCTTCAATGATATCTACTTCATGTAAGATGTCTGTTCTCCATGCAGGAATTTCAACACTGCTATTCTTGCTGTTGTAATTGTGCCCCATTTTTTCAATTAGTTTCTTAAGTTCTTTTTCCGCCAGATTTAGACCAAGAAGTTTGTTTGTGTTTTCCAGAGAGATTTTTAGTTTTTTAGGAGTTAGGTCAGGGGTTATTTCTTTTTTTCTAATAATCTTTTTGTATTTTAGATTCATCTGATAAATTTTGCCGCTAACTTCTGCGAGACTTGTTACAATTATATTAAGGCAGGCCTTCAAAGTTTCAAAATCAAAACCAGAGCACTCAACAAAGACATTTCTTGTTTCAGAAGTTACACGTCCTGTAAGTTGCGAGTTTATGATTGGCGGCATGCTTAGAATCTGGTCGGCTGAATCAACAAATATAGGGAACTTCGCCTTTCCGGCAAGAAGATGGGCATATTCTTTCCCTGCAGGATGCCTCTGAAGAATTTCAAGTCCTGAGAGCTCACTGTTCATCTCTAAAGGCGTGAATTTTATCTGGTCAGGTTCTATTGCTTTGAAAGTTATTGGAAGCTTGATTTTTTCCAAAGGGTAAATCCCTATTGCAACTTTTCTCCTTTTTCTTCCTATTGTCAGATGAAGTTTCTCCTGAATTTCAATTAATTCACGAATTTTCTCGTCGTCAAGTTTTAATCCACGAACAATTGCACATGCAGTGTGCGGGCGGACATCTTTTACAGAGCTGTCTATAATAACTTCATAATCTTTTTCCGGCCTGTTCACTTTGTATTTTTTTAGGCCTGTTTTTTTGCCCAGGAATGCAAGAAAAGATCTTTTAAATCCCTGGTAAGAAAGCAAATCCGGGCGGTTTGGGAAAACCTCAATATGAATTTCGTTTTCTGTCACCTCTTCTACAGGTGTTCCAAACATCGCAATTTTGTTCTGCATTTCATCAGTTAATGCTCCGATTTCTTTCTCAAAGATTTTCTTATTTATTGTTATGACTGCCATTTTTTATTTCATCCAAAACCTCATTTTTCTTAATTGAGTTAAATCGTTTTTGTAAAGTTCTCTTAAATCTTTTATTTGATAGTAATCCATCAAAATTCTGTCAAATCCAGGGCCCCATGCGAGTACAGGGATATTTTCTCCGAGTAAAGGGATTACAACTTCTGGCCTGAATATGCCTGCCCCCCCCAGTTCAAGCCAGACTTTTTTCTCAGGATTCCAGACATCTATTTCAACACTTGGTTCTGTGTATGGGAAATAACCTGGCCTGAATCTAACTTTCTTAAAACCCATTTTGGCAAAGAAGGCCTGAAGATATCCAAGAAGATGTCTGAAATTGACGTTCTTGTCTGCTACAATTCCTTCTGTCTGGTTGAATTCAAATCCGTGGCTCCAGTCAAGGGTTTCGTTTCTGAAACATTTTCCTATTGCAAAGAATTTTACAGGAAGTTCCTCTTTTTTTAATTTTGCGAGAGTTTGTGCAGAGAGGCAGGTAGTATGCGTTCGCAGGACAAGCCTTTTGGCTTCTTCCTCATTCCAGGAATACTTCCATCCAGTGCTTCCTGAAACTCCTTTTTCATGAGATTCTTTCACTTTTTTTATAATCTCTTTTCCAGCGTCAATATTTTGCAGTTTTTTTTCAATAAAGAAAGTATCCTGCATTTCTCTTGCAGGGTGGTCCTGCGCTGTAAACAATGCATCAAAGTTCCAGAAACTGCTTACCACAAAATTGCCAGTCATTTCTCTGAAGCCCATTTCAGTCCAGATTTTTCTTGCGTAATCAACTGCCTGGTTAACAAAATGGCTCTTTCCCCCATTTATCTGTGAAACCGGCAAAGTAATGTCATATCTTCTGAATTTTTTTCCTTTCCATGAAGATTCTTTCTTCAGAAGCTCAGGAGTTATTTGTTCAATCAAATTTTTGCCTTTTGAATCGCTTTCCATAATCTCTTTACCAAGAGGAGTCACTTTTATGTTAATGAAAGTATTTTCATATGTCCTAACAATTTCTCTTCTTTTTTCAAGAGACTGGAGTGAAGAAATCTGTTCCTGGCTTAGTGAATCATAATCTAAGGGAAGTTTCTCAAGTAAGGATTCCTCAGGGGTTTTTTTGGAAATTTCTTCCTTGTTTGCATTAAAAATTATTTTTTCTTTTTTTAGTTCAATTAAGCCCCTTTTTTTTAAAACACCAATAGATGCCTTTAATTCATCTTCGTTAAGATTGTTTTGTTTCAAGACATCAGAGATCTTTAAAATTCTTTTTTCATTTAAGAGATTTAATAATCTTCTTTCAGGCAGCCCCTTTTTTCTGTACAAGGCTCCGTTCACTCCGACGTCAGCAATTTTCTTTTTTTTAGTTGAAACTTCCACTATGCCTTTATGACTTAAATATTCAAGAGACCTAATTACTGAGACTTTCCCCAGATTTGACTTTTTGCAGATTTCAGTCATGTCTTTTTCCTTGAGGTGCGGTAAAATCCGTCTTTCGTTCGGACTTAAACTTTCCAGAATTTTTTCTATGGGTTTGGTAGTCATAATAAACTTAATATGCAGGGGATTAAAAGGGTTTTGTTTAGGTTGTAATACTCTGAGATAATAAATTAAGTTATATTCTTAATCATCCAGGTAGGCATTCCAAGAACAAGACCAAGAGATTTTAAATCATACACATCTCTGTAATTTCTTCCTTTTTGCGCAATGAATTTCATTCTGACTTTGTGTTTATTGCAGAGTTTTACATTTTGTCTGGCCCTGGAAAGTATTTGTGATTTTTCTTCTGGTATCTTGGCATTTATTATCTCATCAAGATTTATTCCTATTGCCACATTATTTTTTTTAGCGAGCCTTGCAAGCACTTGATTAAAGCCGGAATTTCTCTGTTTTTGAAAATCTTTTCTTCCTGTTTGGTTTATTAAAAGGATTTGGATGGGTAATTTTTCAAGAACTTTTCTGTTTAATTCATCATTACTACTTAGAAAAATAATCTCTTTACCTTTATTTTTTCTTATATCATTCCGTGCTTTTTCAAAATTATTTGACCAGATTAAAACTGAATCCTTCATTCCCGCCATTTTATCCAAAAATAATAGACTTTTTAAACTTTTAAATCATTCTAAAATCATGAATAAAAAAGGTGTTTCAGCCATTGTTGCGACCCTGATTATAATTCTTTTAGTTATTGTTTCTGCTGGAATTGTTTGGGTCGCGATAAGAAATATAATAAGTGAAGGAGCAGAAGGAATTGAATTAGGAAGTTTTTTTCTGGATTTGCAAATACAAAAAGTGAATGTGGAAAGGGATCAAATTAAAGTTACAGTAAAAAGAGGAGGGGGAGACGGAGAAACTGAAATAAGTGTGATAGCTTTTATTATTTCTGATGGAGAAAATAGCCAGACAATTAAAAAAGAAACAACATTAAAAGAGCTTGAAACACAAAAATTTACAATTTCCTCTTCTGAATTTGCAGATATTGCATTTGTCAAAGAAATTTCCATTGCTCCTGGAATCACTTCTGAAAGCGGAAAGGAAAAATTTGGAAGAGAGGTTGATACGATTAGTGATAAAGATTCAAAAGAACTCACCTTAGAAAATCAATGGTGGACAAAAAATCCCGAAGAAATAAAAATCTTAATTATTGAAAAACAAGGGGAAACTGGTTGGAAGAATAAAATAAATGATTTAGGATATAACATAGAAATAAAAGATTCAATAAGTTCAAAAGAAGAATTGGAAAATTATCTATCAACTTTAGGAGAAAATGAAAGACCTAACATAATTGCATGTATCAGAACAGCTTGGGCTTGTGAGAAACGTGATCTTCTCAACTCTCTTTATGATTCTGGTTATTACATATTTACAGAAGGAAATGATAATACTGAATTGATTCACCCAATCTCAAATGTAGAACCTACAACTTCTCCGGCAGGCGAGATAGTGCCCACTATTAATGAATGCGCAGAACCTTTAACCTATGGATGGACAGAAACCCCTAATTCTGGGGGGGACTCAAGAAGAGGAATTTTAAGTATTCATTCTAAAGCCTGTTCAATTGCAAAAGATAATACTTTAAGTTATATAGAAGCAATTTATCTTGAAGAGTCAGGAAAAGGAAGATGGTATCATCATCAGCCAAGTGGTATTGCTGAGGAAGAGTTAATTAATAATTTTTTAAAGTATCTCTCTAGATAAGCTAGCCTTTAATCAGAGTTCCTTTAAATTTTCTCCCTCTGAGAACAGCTTCAAGCTGTTTTGTGTCCTGCCCAAGAAGGAATGTAGTGATTTTATTATCAAGAATTATTTTTGAAGCTGTCTGGTCAAGAACAAAATGCTGGCCTGGCTGATATTTCATTTGATTCGCCATTTTGTCAAATTCATGCCATGTTATCCTTGAAATAAATTTTGCATTTTTATATTTTTTTGGATTTTTGTCATAAAGACCGGAGACATTTGTGAGGTTAATAAAATCTGTTTTAAAAATTCTGGCAAGTTCTGCAGCTGTTGAATCTGATGTTTGTTCTGGCTTGTATTCAAGAGCTCCAATAAAAATAATATCATGTTCTTTCAGGTATTTTTTAAGGGCTTTTTTAGTATGCGGAATTCCATATTCAGAGTCTTTATTAAAGAAATAAGTCATGAAACGGGCGTTCGTTCTTGTCGCAGAAATTCCTGAAAAGCTTTGAAGTTTTTCACTCAATCCTTCTTTTCTTAACGCAGAAATATATTTTCTTGCAATACCACCTCCGCCGCAGACAACTACAAACTTATATCTTCCGGTGTTTTTTAAAAGGATTTTTTTGAATTTTCTCAGAAAACTAATATCAATATCATCAGGAATTATAAGACTGCCGCCGAGACTTAATACTATCACCTTTTTTTTCATTTCAAAGAAAAGTGGAGGGGGTTTTTATAGTTTTTTAAAAAATCCGCCTTCAGCTTCCTTTTTGTAAGGTAATTTTAAAGAAAATATTTATTAATGTGATTTTTATAATATTATTATGAAAAGAGATAATAATAATTTCCTCCAAAATTTGAATCGGGTTGTAGGGGGAAGAGATTTTAGGGGTTTGTTGATAAGTTTGTTTTTAGTATTGTTTATAATAATTTTTTCACAAAATGTTAACGCTACTACTTGGTGGAATGATTCTTGGGGTTATAGGCAACCAATAAATATTTCTGTAACTTCAGAAAATTTGACAGATTATCAAGTGAAAATTCAGACTAATTTAACTGATGAGTATAATGCAGGAAAATTAAATTCAACTTGTAAAGATATAAGGGTTACAAATTCAACAGATAGTTTAATAAATTTTTGGATAGAAGAATGTAATATAACTGGTTCAAATTCAACAATTTGGGTTGAAGTTCCTAAGTTAACAAATAATATTAATACAACAGTTTATATGTATTACGGGAACAATGATGCTTTATCTTTGTCAAATTTTTCGGTTGCAATGACAAAATTGATAGTTGATAGCGATCATTTAGGTGTCTATCATGCTGATGAAGGTTCAGGAACTTCAATTTTTGATGAAACAGGTAATAATAACATGACCTTATCAAACTCGTCAATATGGGTTGGTGTTGATGGAGGTACTTCTGGTCTTGATGGAGGTTCACAATTCAGTTCGGGTAATTCATTGGATTTTGCTGGGACTTATTATGCTGAAATAAATAATGTCCTTGACAATGTTAGTGAAAATGGACAAGTATCATTTTGGTTCAAATTTGACAATACTTTTAACGCTTCTGCTACTACATCTCAAAGATTGTTTACTAAATTTAATAATAATAGTCCATTTGATTTTATTGATTTATATGCAAACGAGGTAGATGGTAAATTACAGCTTAGAAAATGGAATAATGGCAGTGCTAAAAATATAACCACCTCGAAGACCTCATGGACAGGTGGGACTTGGTATCATGTTAGGGTTGCTTGGGGTTATGAAGGTCTTTTTATATATATTAATAATTCCCTTACTGATGGAGCTGCTGATTATAGTGTAAGAGATAGTTTTGGCAATGGTACTTTAGCTGATTTTACTTGGGGTGCTTATTGGGATGGGACAACAAGAACACAGTCTTTTGAGGGAGAAATGGATGAGCTAGAAATATCATCTAGTCATAGGTCTGCTATTAAAGCAAAAGCTAACTATGAGCGAAGGAAGGTTGTTTCAGACCCTTGGGTGAAATACGAAAATAATCCAATAATAGGTCATATTCATTCATCTATTGATAGATGGATAGGAGAATCAAATATCCTAAAATTGAATAATACCTATCATGCATTTTTCACTGGGGGCAATAACACTGGGGGAAATCATCTCAATATTTATTATTCAAATAGTTCTAATGCATTAAACTGGACAAATTCAACACTTGTTATAGAAGACCATCTGCGTGCTTATGTGATGAAAGACAAAATTAATGAAAAATGGTATCTATATGCTATAGATTGGGATGATGGACAGAATTCATATTACGATTTATACACAGCAGATGAACTTGCCGGGCCTTGGAATAGTCAAAGTAGCGTGTTAACAAAAGGGGGATCGGGACAATGGGATGATTCTCAATTAGGAAATCTTGCTGTAATAAAGGAAGGGTCTAACTACTATATGTGGTATGAGGCTTCTGATGTTGATACTGGAACTTGGGATGTAGGTTATGCAAACTCATCAGATGGGAAGACTTGGACAAAACATAGTAGTAATCCCATTCTTTCATGGGCTAGTGGACCAGAAATGCATAAAATAGGAAACATCTACTATATGATTGGGCATACAGTTTTTAAGCATAGTGGCGTTCTACCGAGTGACATTACATGGTGGACAAGTACGAACAGAATAAACTGGACAGAACAATCACCTACTCCTATAATTCAGCGAAATGCTAATGCCAGCAATGATCAATTAGCAGACGTATGGATTCTTGAAGAGGAAAATAGAACTTTAATGTATGTGTCAGCTCTTCCCGACCAAGTACAAACAACATCAAGAATTTGGGTGTATGTTGCAGAAAACAGAAGCTTATATCAAGCATTATATCCCGAACCGAGTGGTAGTATTGGGTTAGAAGAAAACGAATCTGTTACACCAACAATCTTCTTTTCCTGCTTACCAACTTCTGTACAATTGGACGAACAAATAACTTGTTCATGTTCAGCTACTGATAATTTTGATTCAAGTCCAACTGTTTCATACAGTGTAAATCCTTCAACTTCTTCAACAGGAACTTTCACGACAGAGTGTACTGCAGAAGACGATACAGGAAATTCTGCAAGTTCTTCTATAAGTTACACTGTCAGCCGTGCCAGTGGTGGAGGCTACCCAACCTTTAAACCAAGCCAGGAACAAATGGAAGAGGGTTATGAAAAATCTTTGAGGAAAAACTGGAAAATAGAATTTGAGATTAACAGAGAAAAGAAAATCCTTGAGGTTAAGAAAATTTCAAATAATAAAGTTGTTGTTTCTGTTGATAAAAAAGATTATTCCGTGGATCTGAATGAAACAGGGAAGATTGATTTAGATGATGATGGATATTATGATTTGCAGATTTCTGTGAAAGAAGTGCAGAGTAATGGTTATGCTAAGCTGGAATTCAAGGAAATCCACGAGGAGATTCTTTCTGAAGAGCAGGAGGAACAGCAATCATCAAGTAAATTTAAGATTAGGAAAGATATATGGATTGCAGGAGGATTGGTGGTTTTGATTGTTATTTGTGTGGTTATTCGGAGATTGTTGAAGAAAAAGTGAAACCTTTTTATAGTTTACTTAACAGTAAAAAGTAAGTTATTTTCTACATCAAAAATCTCAAGTCTGACGCCGGAGTCAAGCCAGCCATGAGCGTAGCTGAGAGCTGCGAATGCGTTTATAAAATCACCATTATCCCGGAAGTATTTTGAGTCAGAGACATAGTTGGAAACCATTTCAATAATTTCATCAGCTTCTTTTTCCTTTCCTTTAATGATATTTTTTTTTGCTTCTTCTAAAGCTGCTGACGTTAATCTGAAATATTTTTCAAGTTTTTCTTTTGTTATTTTATCTTTCATTTTTTTATTAGAGCGTTTCCATTTTTAAAATCTTGGATAGTAATCTTTAAATATTCCTGCTTATTTGTTTTTATATGAAAAGAGGAATGAAAAGATTATTTGTAGCTATAGCACTTATAATGATTCTTTCAATAGCCGGAGTATTTGCAGAAAATATTGGCTTATCAGAGAATACTGAAAAGATTGTCAAGAATGTTGCTGAAAAAAAAGGGATTGGGGAAGAAAAAATAAAAAGCATAGAAGAAGTAGATTTTAATAAATTACCTGAACAGATTGACGTGGAAAACATAGATGAGACTTATCTATCTGTCTATGAAGTTAATTATGGAGAAGATAAGCCAATTTTTGTTTTAACTGTTTCTGACAAGGTTAAGGAAATAAAAGAAGAATCTAAAGTTTCAATGCTCTTGAATTTTGGTTACTCAGGAATAATGTCTGGTTCTGGATTTTTGAAGACAGCAACAGAGGTTGAAACAAGTCTGGAAAAAGGGTATGTCATGGTTCATGACGGTAGCATTACAGCTGTTTCAACAAATCTTGAGGTATTTGAAGAATCTTCAGGAAATTTAGAAATTGTTGTTTATGTAAACGGTGAGAGAGTTGGGTTTGGAAATTTGATTGGTACAGTGAGCTCAGGAGTAAAAAGAGATTATGCAGTCCAGTCTGTTGATGTTGTCAATTTTGAAGCAGGAGATATTATTTCTGTTCTATTGAGAGCAAGTAGTGACGCTATCGCAGGAAATTCTACATGGGGCGATGTTACAACTCTGGTTGAGATTACAACAGCGGATTAAGGTATCCATAAACTAGAATCACACAAAGTTTTTAAAGGAAGTATGCTTAAATTTCTTTATGGCTGAAAAAACAAAAGTTACTATAGCTATCTTGGTTGCAGTAATTGTAGTTCTTGCTTCTATTGTTGCTTATACTTTTTTGGTAAGGCCAAAAATTAGTGGTTATGTTAGTCTTGGATATAATGATGCTATCGCGGATATTGCACAAAGAGCAGTCCAGTGTCAGCAACAGCCAATTATATTGCCTGTTGGACAGGATGAGCAAGGGAATACACAAGTTAGGTATCTTGTAGCTATAGAATGTTTCCCTGACAGATTCCCTGAGTTATTTGAAGAGAATCAATCGACAGGAACTTCCTGAGATGAATAAATATGAATGCTTATTTTTTCTAAGAAACCTTTAAATATATTATTTATTTTCTCTTTTTGTAGTTACCCTACACATTAAGATGGCTTATAAGAAATATATTAAGAGAGGTGGTAAAACTTACGGACCATATGTTTATCATAGCAAAAGGGTTGATGGAAAAGTTGTGTCAGAGTATATAGGTCCTCAGAAGAGGGAAATAAATTACAAAAAAATTTCTCTGGTTCTTTTAGGAATTTTTGTTTTTTTAACGCTTGTTTTTTTTCTTAGAAACTTTAAAGGCGAAGTAACGGGGAGGGCTGTTCTTGATTTTGATGTGAATTATTCTTATTTAGAAAAAGGAATTGTTGAGGGTAGTTTGAATCTTTCTTTAGAGGAAGAAGATTTTATTCCGGCGACATCAAAAATCATTTTTGAAAATGGGGGAAATATTTCAGAGTTTTATTTAAAGGATTTAATACATGATTCAGAAATTATTGAGAAGGAAATTCCTCATTTGGTTTATTTTGATTTGATTGTTGAATTTGGAAAGAAAGTTTCTGAGATTAATGAAACAAATGAGACCACTGAAGAAGATACCGAAGAAACTGAAACCAATATCACCATTAACGAAACTATCACTGAAATCATTAACGAAACTATGGGTGATAATGAAAGCGGTCAGGCGACTGGCGGAGGAGAGGAAACAGCTAATGAAACTATTGAAGAAAATGAATCTAATGATGAAACAAATGAGACCACTGAAGAAACTGAAGAAAGCGAAAATAGCGAGGATGTTGTAACTAGTGAAAGCGAGGTTGAAGAGACTGAAACTGATGAGGTAATTGAAAAAGAATCTAAAGAGGATGAAGTTAATGAAGCTGGTGAAGAGAGTGGTGAAGCTCCTTTAACAGGAGAAACAATTTCAGAGACTGAAAATCAGATGCTTATTTTAAAAATCGCGAAGATTATTTCTGGCTTTTTTTTGAGTTTAAGAACAACTGGTTATGCAACTGAAAATTCTGTGGTTATTCCAGGAGAAGTCTCTTTTAATCAGGATTTTGTTCATAATTTTGAAAAAGGAGAAGGGCTGGAGAGTGTGGTGATTGAACCAGGAAGTGTCAGGACAGATTCAAAAAATTTATCTGAAGAAGATATTGAATTAAAAATTGAAGACTGCAAAGTGATTGTTTCTACTAATTATTCTGAAATCGCTGAAGGTTTTTCTGGCACTGATTTAATTATTAATATTTCTGATCTGAATATGACTTTTGTGCTGGGGGAATTGAAGATAAAAATTGTTGAGCCCGGTTCTGGAAAAGAAGTATTTTCTTTCTTAGCAATAGTAGAGGAGGGCGGAATAGGAGAGAATATCACAGAAATTAATGAAACAAAAATGATTTTTTTACCAGAAGTTATTGAACTAAGTGATTCAGAAAGAGACATCCTTTTCAGGGAATTTGGAGAGAATATAACTATGAATGTCAGTGAGGCGAAGGAAAAGAACAATCTCCTTGTTTTGAAATACGAGCTTGCAGATTACAAGATGATTCGTTCTTATGACCTTGACTTAAACAGAGAAATCATTGAGTCTTTTATGGAAAGGGACAGAATCAAATTTCTTAAAGACATTGCAATGACCCTTTCGCATGAAGAGGAACCAGGTGAAAAAAGGGATGAATTTTTAGGAGAGTGGTCTGTTTAAAATTTAGGAGGAAGATTAAGCATTTTTCTTATAATAAATTTTGGACTGGTGATCTCTGAAATTATTGATGATAAGTGCAGTCTCCCAAAAGCAATATTGAGTATTCCTTCGTGGACAGGAATCCTTGAAGATTCTGAGAATTTTTTTATCACATCATCAATTT